>Ga0209676_1000075_pt1 | contig 303609 bp, 268 predicted proteins | sample AraplaCvi_mLB_r2_FD_184282 | JGI IMG/M metagenome (GOLD analysis project Ga0209676, IMG submission 184282) | Arabidopsis root microbial communities from North Carolina, USA - plate scrape MF_Cvi_mLB_r2 (SPAdes) (version 2) | ecosystem: Host-associated > Plants > Roots > Endosphere | place... | reverse complement strand
ATCTTGGCCAGAAAGCTGGCCCGGATCGCCTGGGGCGTCTTTAAGAGTGGCCAGAACTTCGACCCGACCATGCTGAAAGTCGGTCAAGCCCGCTTCCAGCAGGCTTGACCACGAACATAGGATCTCGGCTCTACAAAGAGCGGCCGGCGAGGCTGCGCTGCTTTTGATCTTCTATTTCTTTTCCGTGGGTGGCGGACGAGGCAGAAATCTGTCAGCGGCCGGGTGGGTAGGTGGGGCGGGGTGTCTGCGGCATGGATGCCGCGGACAAGCCCCCATGGATGGGTTCACGGCGTCCCCTCACTGCCTACCCACCCGGCCCGCCCCAGGAAATTCGCTTTAGGCGCTCCGGCCAGGCTACCCACGAGGGGCTGCGCCGTTGGCTGGAAAGCCCCGTTTGTTAGGCGGAGGTTAAAGATCCGTAAGCGTTCTGCAGTGATCGGGCAGTCATCTGCATGCAACCGATCGTCATTAGCCTTCGTGACGTTCCAGTCAGCTTGGTCGCGGTAAGCTCTACCCGGATGAGCTCGCAAGTACCGCTCATCGTGTGCAGTACGCAGTAGCAATTTGGAGGAAGACATCACATGGCAATTGTTCTCTATGTCGGTGGTAGCAAGGATGGCGAGAAGGGCGTGGTGCCCTACGGCTTCAGCAAATCCCGCGCCGACACCGCGCTGGGGCCGGAGTTCTACACCGAGCGGTTCATGGAACTGCAGGGTGTCGGCAAGGTCCGTCTGATGGCCCTGGAAAGCCTGCGCGACGACATCGTCATGCAGCGCGCCGCCCGCCACTACCGTTGACCCCGAAACACGCGGCAGGGCGCGCCCATCATCGCGCGCCCGCGCCGGCATCCCAGCCCCACCTCGCCAGGATGCCGGCGTCCCGACCGGCCGCCGGAGGCTGAATCCCGCCCCCTGTCAACGCCTTGTCCCGCTTGGTCGTGGGTTGCCAGAATGGGGGCTTCCCGTAATGCGGCCAAGACCTGAAGCAATGCACGACGCCAAGAACGCCCAGAGCGCGCTCGCCCAGCAGATCGCCCAGACCATTGCCGAGGAAATCGGTGCCCAGTCCGCCCAGGTACGTGCCGCCGTCGGCCTCCTCGACGAGGGCGCCAGCGTTCCGTTCATCGCCCGCTACCGCAAGGAAGTGACCGGCGGCCTGGACGACACCCAGCTGCGCAACCTGGAAACCCGCCTGACCTACCTGCGCGAGCTGGAAGACCGCCGCGCCGCCGTGTTGGCCAGCATCGGCGAACAGGGCAAGCTGAGCGACGAACTCCGCAACGACATCCTCGCCGCCGATACCAAGAGCCGCCTGGAAGATCTGTACCTGCCGTACAAGCCCAAGCGCCGCACCCGCGCGCAGATCGCCCGCGAGGCCGGGCTGGAACCGTTGGCCGATGGCCTGCTGGGTGACCCGACGCAGGATCCGCAGGCGCTCGCGGCCACTTTCGTCGACACCGACAAGGGCGTGGCCGATACCAAGGCCGCGCTGGAAGGTGCCCGCGCGATCCTGATGGAGCGCTGGGGCGAGGATGCCGCGCTGGTCGGCGAACTGCGCACCTGGCTGGGCGAAACCGGCGTGATCCGCGCCCGCGTGGCCGAGGGCAAGGAAAACGAAGGCGCCAAGTACCGCGATTACTTCGAACACGCCGAGTCGCTGGCGAAGATTCCCTCGCACCGCCTGCTGGCACTGTTCCGTGCGCGCCGCGAAGAGATCCTGTTCCTGGAACTGGACCCGGGCAGCGATGCCGAGGCCGGCCATCAGTACGCCGAAGGGCGCGTGGCGCGCAAGGCCGGGATCGCCGACCAGGGCCGCGCCGCCGACCGCTGGCTGCTCGATGCCTGCCGCCTGACCTGGCGCGCGAAGCTTCACACGCACCTGCTGCTGGACCTGTTCAACCAGGCCCGCGAGAAGGCCGAGGCCGATGCGATTGCGGTGTTCGGCGACAACCTCAAGGACCTGTTGCTGGCCGCGCCTGCCGGCCCGAAGACCGTGCTCGGCCTCGATCCGGGCATCCGCACCGGCTGCAAGATCGCCGTGGTCGATGCCACCGGCAAGCTGGTGGCGACCGAGACCATCTACCCGCACGAACCGCGCCGCCAGTGGGATCAGTCGCTGCAGACGATCAAGCAGCTGTGTGCGAAGCACAACGTCGAGCTGATCGCGATCGGCAACGGCACCGCCAGCCGCGAGACAGACAAGCTGGCCGGCGAGGCCATCAAGGCTGCCGGCAACCCGAAGCTGCAGAAGGTGGTGGTCAGCGAAGCCGGTGCCTCGGTGTACTCGGCATCTGAATTCGCCGCCAACGAGTTCCCCGGCCTGGACGTGTCGCTGCGCGGCGCGGTGTCGATCGCCCGCCGCCTGCAGGACCCGCTGGCCGAACTGGTGAAGATAGAACCCAAGGCGATCGGTGTCGGCCAGTACCAGCACGACGTGGACCAGTACCGCCTGGCGCGGGCACTGGATGCGCGCGTGGAAGACTGCGTGAATGCCGTCGGCGTGTACGTCAACACCGCCTCGGCCGCGTTGCTGTCGCGCGTGTCCGGCCTGTCGTCGACGGTGGCCGAGAACATCGTGCGCCACCGCGATGACAACGGCCCTTTCAAGCGCCGCAAGGACCTGCTGAAGGTGGCGCGTCTGGGCGAGAAGACCTTCGAGCAGTGTGCCGGCTTCCTGCGCATCGCCGATGGTGACCAGCCGCTGGATGCCTCGGCCGTGCACCCGGAAGCCTATCCGGTGGTCGAGCGCATCGTCGCCAGCACCGCGCGCCCGATCAAGGCGCTGATCGGTGATGGCGGCTTCCTGCGTGGCCTGAAGGCCGAACAGTTCACCGATGCGACCTTCGGCGTGCCGACCGTGCGCGACATCCTCAAGGAACTGGAAAAGCCGGGCCGCGATCCGCGTCCGGAGTTCAGGGCGGCGCGCTTCGCCGAGGGCGTCGAGGACATCAAGGACCTGCGCGAAGGCATGGTGCTGGAAGGCGTGGTCAGCAACGTGGCGGCCTTCGGTGCGTTCGTCGATATCGGCGTGCACCAGGACGGGCTCATCCACATCTCGGCGCTGTCGGACACCTTCGTCAAGGACCCGCGCGACGTGGTCAAGGCCGGCGACATCGTCAAGGTGAAGGTGCTGGAGGTGGACGTGCCGCGAAAGCGCATCGCCCTGACCCGTCGACTGGACGACACCCCCGGCCAGGCCACCAGCCGGCCCGGCCAGCGCGAGGAGCGTGGCCAGGGGCAGGGGCCGCGCCGCGATGCCGGCGGTCCGAACCGTGGCCAGAACCGCGGGCAGGGCAATGGCGGCCGCCCAGCGCAGTCGGGGCCACCGGCCAACAACGCCCTGGCCGACGCCTTCGCCCGCGCCAAGCGCAGCTGAGTCCGGCGCCCCTCCAGGCAGTCGCCTGCGAGGGGGGACTTGTCGAGGTTCCCCCGCAGTGCGCACACTTGCGCCCAAGGGGGGCCATCGGGCCGTCCCGTCGTCGCCGGGGAGGGCCGTGGCGCCAATCGCTCCCGCCAGCATCCACCAGGGTTGCAGCCTTGCGCTGCGGCCCGCGCGCGCCTGCGCGCGGGGCAGGGAGCGCTGATGGGCGGCCCCGGCAACAACGAAGGCAACCTGGTAGAGCGGCGCCTGATGGAGCTGGCCGAAGACCGCCGCCGCCTGGCCATGATCATTGAAGGCACCGCAGCGGGCACCTGGGAATGGAACGTGCAGACCGGCCAGATGCGCATCAACGCGCGCTGGGCCGAGATCGTCGGCTATCGCCAGGAAGAGCTGGAGCCGGTGAACCAGGATACGTTCCAGGCGCTGGTCCATCCAGATGACCTGGCCAGTTCCGATGCCGCGCTGGAGGAGCACTTCCGCGGGCACACCGACCACTATGCGTGCCTGCTGCGCATGCGCCACAAGGACGGCCACTGGATCTGGATCCACGACCGCGGGCGCGTGTTCGAGCGGGACGGGCAGGGGCGCCCGGTGTGGATGGCCGGCGCCCACGATGATGTGACCGAACTGCAGCAGGCCCGGCAGGACGCGGCGGAAATGCGCCAGCGGCTGCAGGCGCTGCTCGATGCATCCGACGAAGTGGCGGTGATGGCCACCGACCCGCAGGGCGTGATCACCCTGTTCAACAGCGGCGCCGAGCGCCTGCTGGGTTATACGGCCGATGACGTGATTGGCCGGGTCGACCCGGGCGTTTTCCTCGCGCCTGACGAGATCGCCGCGTTCCTGGCGCCGCTGGCCGATGCCGAAGGGCGCTTGCCGACTGTCTTCCAGGCACTGGCCGCGCAGGCCCAGGACGGCACGTTCTCACGGCAGTGGACCTTCCTGCACAAGGATGGCCAGCGCCGCCAGGTGCGGCTGTCGATCAGCCGCATGGACGGTGCCGACGGCCAGCGCATCGGCTACGTCGGCATGGCCATCGACATCACCGAGATGCAGCAGGCGCGTGCCGATGCGCGGCTGGCCGCGGACAAGTTTGCCGGTGCGTTCACCTCGGCGGCGCTGGGCATGGCCCTGGTCTCGCTGGAAGGGCGCTGGCTGGACGTCAACAATGCGCTGTGCCGGATCCTGGGCTACCCGCGCGAAGAGCTGCTGCAGGTGGATTTCCAGCGCCTCACCCATCCGGCCGACCTGCAGACCGACCTGGCGCTGGTGCAGGACCTGCTGGCCGGCCGGCGCAATTACTACCATCTGGAAAAGCGCTACCTCAACCGCGATGGCAACACCATCTGGGCGCGCCTGTCGGTCTCGCTGGTGCGCAACGAGCGCGGCGAGCCGCTGCATTTCGTGTCGCAGATCCAGGATGTCACCGCCCAGCGCAGCAGCGAGCAGCGCCTCTACGAAACCGAGCAGCGCAGCCGCATCACCCTGGATGCGGTGGCCGACCTGGTGCTGAGCGTGACCCTGGAAGGGCGTATCGAGTACGCCAACGCTGCGGCCGTGCGCATCCTGGCGGGTGACAACGCGCTGGCCCTGGCCGGGCACAACGTGCAGGACGTGCTGTCGCTGACCACCGAGTACGCGCCGGGCTCGGTGCTGGATGTCGCCGTGCTGCTGGATCCGGACAGCAACGCGGTGGACCTGCATGCTGACCTGCTGATGCGGCTGGGCGCGGCCACGGTGCCGGTGGACCTGACCCGCGCCTGGCTGCGCGATGACGACGGCCAGGTGCGTGGCGCGGTGTGGGTGCTGCGCGACGATACCCAGCAACGCGCCCGTGAGCGCGAGGCACGCCATCTGGCCGAGATCGATCCCTTGACCGAACTGGGCAACCGCCGGGGTTTCGAGGCTCACCTGCAGCAGGCGATCACCCGCGTCGAGCGGACCGGCCAGGCGGCCTCGCTGATGTTCATCGATCTGGATCGCTTCAAGCCAATCAACGATACCTGGGGTCATCTGGCTGGTGATGCCGTGCTGTGGGCGGTGGCCAGCGTGCTGCGCCATGGCGTGCGCGATTCGGACATCGTGGCGCGGCTGGGGGGCGACGAGTTCGCGGTGATCCTGCCCGGCTGTGGTCCGCGCCGGGCCGCGCGCATCGGCCGTGAACTGCTGCACACCCTGACCGCGCTGTCCATCCCGTGGGACACGGCCCGGCTGCGGATCGGCGCCAGCATCGGCATCGCGCCGCTGGAGGCGGGCATGACCGTGGACGAGGCAGTGGCGTCGGCCGATGCCCAGTGCTACCGGGCCAAGGCCATGGGCCGCAACAACGTGCAGGTGCAGGGCGAGCTGGGTGAACTGCGCGGCGAGGACAACGAAGCGGGCTGAACCAGTACGTATCACAAGCGCGTTGATGCGATCTCAATCTGTGAGAGGGCGGGGCGGAACAATCTTTCCATCGCCATTTCAGCAGGGAGTTGCCATGAACCGTTGGAACACACCTATCGTCGGTGCCTACGCCCCCGCCTGCATTGGCTGGCTGCTGGCGCTGGCCGGCGGCCTGCGCCTGGAGCAGCTTCGCCTCGATCCGTTGGCGCAGTCGCTGGTGCCCGTATTGCAGTGGGGGGTCGCCAGTGCACTGCTGGCGACCCTGGGCTGCATCATCGGCGCCAGCGCCGTGCTGTGGCGCAATGGGCGCCGCTGACCGGGCCGAGCTACGCAGTCCTCTAGCGCAGAACAGACGCTGTATCCACCAGCCGCACGTCATGCATCTGGTCGAGGTAGGCCTCGTAGTAGCCTTTATGCGAAGCACCGACAATGGCGAGCGGATGTTGGCAACCATGCGCAGGTTGCGGGTTTCCCAGTAGCCGAGGTAATTGCGCCCGAATGCCTCGGGGGAGGGGTCCTGCAGCGCAGCGCCGAAGTCTGCACGGTAGGCAAGTTCAGCCCATTCGGGGCGGTTGTAAGCGCGATACAGGGCAAGGACGCCATCTGGCGCAGCAAGCGCGGCATACAGCGGCGTGTCAGCGTCCTTCATCGCCTGCACATAGGGGTTGTCCCAGACGGCTTCCAGCGCTTTGCGACCGGCTTCGGCCTGTTCCGGCGGCGTGGGTGAATCGGCCGTGTGGTCATCCACCGGCCAGAGGCGGTCGTGTCCCAACCGCGCCGCAAGCACCGCAGCAACCTGGAACGTTTCCTGTCGACGTACCCTATGCGCTTCAAGGGTCTGTACCAGGGCAGGCGTCAGCCCGTCGCCAGCATGCCGCTCCGGAACCTGCAGGCGAAGCCACTGCACTTGTGCAGAGCCTGGTTCGCCCGCTGCAAGCAGGACGGCAGCAAGATGGCGCCGTTGCGAGGGCGTTGCATCCTTTGGCAACCCCGCCAGCAAACGCTCTGCTTCGCCGCTTGCGACCGGGACATCCATGCCGGTGGCCGCCTGTGCCGCCGCGGTATCGAAGCAGTAGGTCTCCGCGGTTTCCGCGTAGCGCGGCGGATTGCGGCGCATGAAGTCGCATTGCCTTCCAGACAGGTTCTCTGTGGCGATGGCGTCAGGCATCCAGGCCGTCAATCGATCAAGCAGGGGCTGCAGCTGCGCCGGTTCGAAGGTCTTCGGCAGCTGCGAAAGATGTGGCGTAGCGAGAACCAGGACCTCGTTGACGCGGCCCGCTGGCGGTCCCTTGTGCTCGCCAGGATGGAAGGCGGGGCGGTAGGGCGCATCGGCGGCGCCGGCCGCGGCACTGCACAGGCTCAACAACAGAACACAGGCACGACGTTTGAACATGAGCTTTTCCCTGCAATGGATGCATCCGTGATGACGCCGATCCTGCACGCGACCCCGTGCGATGTAATCCCCCGTTGGTCATTACAACCATCCGGCCGCTGCCTGCGTCGCAGCCAGGCGGGGCATGGGCCACAATGGACGCTGCAGGCTGGAACGAACGACGACATGGACGCTGCACTCCCCATCGTGACGATCGCCGCACTGCTCGGTGCGATCATCGGCTTTGTCGGGCCGCTGGGCTGGCGCTGGCAGCTTCTGCGGCTGTCGCCGGTACTGCTGCTGCCGCTGGCCCTGCATGTGCTGCAGACCACGCCGTGGATCTTTGGCGGCGGCAGTAACTGGGTGACTGCGGCGTTGCTGGTCTGGGTAGGCAGTCTCGGTTATCTGCCGGCGGTGCTGGCCATCGCCGTGCTGCGCTGGATGATGTGGCGCCAACGCTGACCGCGGAGAAACACGATGCTGGTAAGGGTAGGCACTCTGGACGAAGCCCTGCAGGTGCTGCGGGGCGTGGGCGAGCTGGGCCAGGGGCGCACGCACGCCACCCACATGCAGCACCTGGCTGGCCGTCGCCACCTGGTGCTGGTGGCCGAGCAGGGCGGCGAACTGGTCGGCTTCAAGGTGGGCTACGCGCTGGACCGCCGGCGCTTCTACGGCTGGGTTGGCGGCATCCATCCGGCACATCGCCGCCAGGGTATCGCCCAGGCCCTGCTGGAAACCCAGCAGCGCTGGGCCGCCGCGCAGGGCTATGACAGCATCGAGGTGAAGACCTCGCAGGACTTCCCGCAGATCGTGGCCCTGCTGGAGCGCAACGGTTACCAGCCCCGGGGCGAGGCCGAGGGCAAGCTGCGGTATCGCCGGGTTCTGTGAAGACGCGGGAGCTGCAAATGCCCCTAAAGGCCGCGACCCGCCCGCCGATAACCTGACTGGATCCCGCTCCTGTCCCTCGCGGCTGGACTCCAGGCTGCCCCCGACGGGCGGTCCGTGCTGTGTGTACCGCCTTCCGCAGTCCGCAGTCCGCAGTCCAGAGCTCTACGCGCACAACGAACAAGGACGCTTCCCCCGCGCGTCTGCAAGTCCAGGCAATTGATGGCCCCGCCGGGCACCCGCCCGCCGGATTGCATTTCATTGGACTCCGAGGAACCCACGATGCTGATGCCAGGCTTCACGGCGGGTGAGCAGACACCGGCCGACCCGCACTCCCGTTTTTCGCCCTGGCGCGTGTTGCTGGGCGCGCTGGGCGGCCACCGCACCACCACCGAACTGTCCGCGCAGGACCGTCGCCAGGATGAGCTGGCCGCGCAGGTGGCCGCGCTGCATCGCGTGCAGGCGGTCATCGAGTTCGCCCTGGATGGCACCATCCTGCAGGCCAACGACAACTTCCTGCGGGCGGTGGGCTACCGCCTGGACGAGATCCAGAGCCAGCATCATTCCCTGTTCGTCGATCCCGAGCATGCCCGCAGCGCCGAGTACCGCGAGTTCTGGGCGCGGCTGGCCTGCGGCGAGTTCGACGCCGGCCAGTACCGGCGCTTCGGCAAGGGCGGGCGCGAGATCTGGATCCAGGCCTCGTACAACCCGGTGCTGGATCGCCAGGGGCGGCCGTACAAGGTGGTGAAGTTCGCCACCGACATCACCGCGCAGAAGCTGCAGGCCGCTGATTCCGCGGGCCAGCTGGCGGCGATCGACAAGTCGCAGGCGGTCATCGAGTTCAGCCTGGATGGACGCGTCCTGTCGGCCAACGCCAACTTCTTGGCTGCCACCGGTTACACGCTGGACGAGGTCCGCGGCCAGCACCATTCCCTGTTCGTCGAACCCGACGATCGCGGGAGCGCCGAATACCGGCAGTTCTGGGAAAAACTGGGCCGTGGCGAGTACGACGCCGGCCAGTACCGGCGGCTGGGCAAGGGCGGGCGCGAGGTGTGGATCCAGGCGTCTTACAACCCGATTCTCGACATGAACGGCCGTCCGTTCAAGGTGGTGAAGTACGCGACCGACATCACTGCCCAGGTGCACGAGAACCAGGCCACCCAGCGCGCCGTTGCGCAGACCCGCGAAGTGGTGGCGGCGGCAAAACAGGGCGATCTGACCCACCACGTGGACATGACCGACAAGCGCGGCCCGATCGCCGAGCTGTGCGAGGGCGTCAATGCGCTGGTGGAGGCGATGGCCGCCATCCTCGGCCAGATCAAGTTCGCCGCCGACACCATTGCGGTGGGCGCAACCGAGATCGCGCAGGGCAACAGCGATCTGTCCCAGCGCACCGAGCAGCAGGCGGCCTCGCTGGAGGAAACGGCGGTGTCGATGAAGGGCCTGGCCGAAACCGTGCAGCGCACCGCCACCAACGCACGCCAGGCCAGCGAACTCGCCGGCGGCGCGGCGGACGTGGCTGCGCGCGGTGGCACCGTGGTGCATGAAGTGGTCTCGACCATGGCGATGATCAACGCCTCCTCGCGCCGCATCGTCGACATCATCGGGGTGATCGACGGCATTGCGTTCCAGACCAACATCCTCGCGTTGAACGCGGCGGTGGAGGCGGCGCGCGCCGGCCAGCATGGTCGTGGTTTCGCCGTGGTGGCCACCGAGATCCGTGAGCTGTCGCAGCGCTCGGCCAGCGCGGCCAAGGAAATCAAGCAGCTCATCGATGCATCGGTGGCCAATGTCGGCGCCGGCACCGCGCAGGTGGAAAGTGCCGGGCGCACCATGGATGAGATCGTGCGCGATGTGCGCCGGGTCAGCGACCTGATGGCCCAGATCAGCACGGCCGCCCAACAGCAGAGCGATGACATCCAGCAGATGAACCAGGCCGTGGACCTGATCGACCAGGGCACGCAGCAGAACGCGGCACTGGTGGAAGAGGCCTCGGCGGCGGCACGCAGCATGGAGGAGCAGTCCGCGCAGCTGCTGCAGACCGTGGCCGGATTCCGGGTGGATGCGGGGCAGGGCAGTTCGACGGCACAGCGCACGCCGATGCTGCGGGTGGTGCCCTGAAGCCGGGGGATGAGCCTCCCGAAACGCAAAAGGCCAGGTCGATGACCTGGCCTTTTGTTCGATGGTGCCGGTGAAAGGACTCGAACCTTCATGGGGTCACCCCCGGCTGATTTTGAGTCAGCTGCGTATACCATTCCGCCACACCGGCAGCAGCGGGCTAGTGTAACCGAGCCCGGCGGACCTTCATAGAGCCCCGTTCGGACAGGGCCGGAAGCCCGCCGTCCTGTCGGCAATGGCTGGCTGATGGCTATACTGGATCGGCTTAACAGGTGGGGGGAGGCCCCATGGCAGCGTTGCAGGATCTGCGCGTGTTGGTGGTCGAAAACGACGAAATGAGTGCGGCCCTGCTGCAGATGCAGCTGGTGCAGGCCGGCGCCGTGGTCGTCGGCCTGGCGGCCACGGTCGCTGATTCGCTGCGCCTGCTGCAGGAAACCTCGCCGGACGTGGCACTGCTGGATTACCGGCTGGCCCGCAACGAAACTAGTGAGCCGGTCGCCGAGGCGCTCGCCGCGGCGGGCGTGCCCTTCGTGCTGGCCACCGGCATGACCACCGATCAGCTGCCCGCATCGATGCGCGGCGGCGTGCTGCTGGTGAAACCCTATCTGTCGGTGGATCTGTCGCAGGCCCTGCTGCGCGCGGTCGGCCGTACCAGCGCGCGGGCCTGAGCGCAGTCTTCCGGCTCATGCCGCTTCTTCGTAGACGTAACGCAGATCCTCGCGGTCATCGAGGATGGCGTGCTGCGTGGCCAGCTGGGCCGGATCGGGATTGAGCCAGGCGTCCAGGTGTTCGCGACGGATCGGCACCACGCCGCGGTCATGGCCGGCGGCAGCCACGTCGGCCGGCGGTGCGTCGGTGATCGCGGCGAAGGACAGCAGCCGCCCCTCCGGTCCTTCCCATTCGGCCCACAGGCAGGCCAGCAACAGGTCGCGCGGTGGGTCGGGGCGGAATTCCAGCACCACGTCCTGTTCCTTCTCATCGGCACCCAGGCTGCGACCGGCGATGGCATGGCGCGGGACATGCTCGTAGAACGCGCTGACCACGACCACGCCATGGCGCAGGCCGAAGGCGCCGCGCCAGTAGCCTTCCAGGCTGTCACGGCGCGCGTTGTAGGTGCCCGGATAGAGCACGTCGTTGCGTGCGGGCTTGTCCGGCAGGCGGCACTGGTAGCGCATCGGCTTGATCACCCGCTGCCCGTTCTCGCTGACCATCACCGGTGCGTAGGTGCCGGGGAAGATGCGGTTGTCGCGCGGCAGCAGCTGCACACGGTGCAGATCGTCCAGGCGGGCCTGTGCACGCTCGATGCGGTTGCTGGCCACGCGCAGGTCGTTGCGTGCCTTCTGCGTGGGCCGCGTGGCGAGGATGGCGTTGGCGATGTCGCGCCGTTCGCCCTGCTTCAGCAATTCGGCCTGCAGCGTCTGCTGCTCCTCGGCATGCCATTGCTGGATCTTCGCCACGATGTCGCGGCCCTGTTCGGTGCGTGCACCGGCAAAACCATCGTCCATGGCCTTGGGCGTCTTCGGCCGCTTCTTGCCGGGATCGTGTGCGTACAGCTCGGCGAATTCTTCCAACGACAGCACCGCGCCGTACTCACGGACGAGCTTGGCGTAGTCGGCGCGGATCAGGGCGGAATAGCACATGGGCGTTCCATGGGTGGAGGTCGCAGCGGCTGCGACGAGACTGCGGCAGGATAGCCCGACACCCGGGAGATGACGCATGAACGATTCGACGAGCTGCCAGTTCCGCGATGGCGTGCCGATTGTTGAGGACTACTGCCAGCTGCGCCTGCTGGCGGGGCTGAGCGCCAAGACCGCCGAGGCCGCCAGCCGCGCGCTGCCCAATACCCTGTTCGGGGTCTTCGCGTACCAAGGCAGCGAACTGGTGGCGATGGGCCGGATCGTCGGCGATGGTGGCTGCCACCTGCAGGTCTGCGATATCGCTGTCGTGCCTAGGTTGCAGGGGCAGGGCCTGGGCAAGGAGGTGATGCGCCGGCTGGATGCCTGGATGCAGGCAACGCTGCCGCCTTCGGCCTATGTAAGCCTGCTGGCCGATGGTGAGGCGCACCGCCTGTACGCGCAGTTCGGGTTTGCACCGACCGCGCCGGCCTCGATCGGGATGTACCGGCGGTTCTGAGTCTGTGGCATCAGGCATTCATCCACGCAGGGCGTGGATCTACTGGAACGACAGGCAAAGAAAAACCCCGGCCGGGGCCGGGGTCCTCAAGAATTGGCGTCCCCACGGGGATTCGAACCCCGGTCGCCACCGTGAAAGGGTGATGTCCTAGGCCTCTAGACGATGGGGACGCACGAAAACTTCAAGTTGTAGATCTTCGACGGCCTAATGTCGAAGTGGTGGAGCCAAGCGGGATCGAACCGCTGACCTCCTGCATGCCATGCAGGCGCTCTCCCAGCTGAGCTATGGCCCCATGAAACTCCGGATTGTCCTGCATGGGAGCAGGGTCCGTTTTGAAACTGGCGTCCCCACGGGGATTCGAACCCCGGTCGCCACCGTGAAAGGGTGATGTCCTAGGCCTCTAGACGATGGGGACGCACGAAAAACTTCACGTTGTAGAACCTTCGACGGCCTAATGTCGAAAGTGGTGGAGCCAAGCGGGATCGAACCGCTGACCTCCTGCATGCCATGCAGGCGCTCTCCCAGCTGAGCTATGGCCCCGTGTTACCGAGCCGCCTATCTTACCAACGTATTCACCTTTGTGGAAGCTTTTTTTTTCGCTTTCTTCGTTGTGGTTCACCAGGGCCACAAGGGCAGGGGAACCGCAACGCCACAACCTGAACGCCGGTAGGCGGTGAACAAAAAAGACCCGGTTATCGGCCGGGTCCTCGTTGTTCGTGATGAGTTGGCGTCCCCACGGGGATTCGAACCCCGGTCGCCACCGTGAAAGGGTGATGTCCTAGGCCTCTAGACGATGGGGACGCAGATCTCATCAATGTTCTTTCGCGACTCTTCCGACGGCCTAATGCCGAAAGATTGGTGGAGCCAAGCGGGATCGAACCGCTGACCTCCTGCATGCCATGCAGGCGCTCTCCCAGCTGAGCTATGGCCCCACGTCGCTGAGGAGCGAAATAATAGCTGTGACCCCGGGGGTTGGCAAGCGTTTGTTGCACTTTTCTTCACGTCCGTTGCGAGCTCGATGTCAGCCGCCCAGAAGACGCTGCGCGCGCAGGCGCAACGCGTTGCTGATGACCGATACCGAACTCAGGCTCATCGCCACCGCAGCGAGCATCGGCGACAACGTAATGCCCCATGGCACCAGCACGCCGGCCGCGACCGGAATGCCCAGCCCGTTGTAGAGGAAGGCGAAGCCGAGGTTCTGCCGCATGTTGCGCACGGCTGCACGCGACAACTGGCGCGCACGCAGGATCCCGCGCAGATCGCCCTTCACCAGCGTGACCTGTGCGCTGGACATCGCCACGTCGGTGCCGGTGCCCATGGCGATGCCGACGTTGGCGCTGGCCAGCGCAGGGGCATCGTTGATGCCGTCGCCGGCCATCGCCACGACGTGACCTTGTGCCTGCAACTGCTGCACCAGTGCGGCCTTGTCGGCGGGGCGGCTCTCGCCATGCACTTCATCCAGGCCCAGGGTGGACGCCACGGCCTGCGCGGTCAGCAGGCCATCGCCGGTGGCCATGAAGATGCGCAGCCCATCGCGGTGCAGCGCGGCGATGGCTTCGGCGGTGGTCGACTTGATCGGATCGGCCACCGACAACAGGCCTGCAAGCTGCCCCTCCACCGCCAGGTACATCACGCTGGCACCACGACGGCGCAGCGCATCGGCCTGTTCCTGCACGGCGCCCACCGGCACCGATTGCCCGGCCATCAGCGCCGTGTTGCCCAGCCACATCGCGCGCCCGTCCACGCGGCCACGCACGCCCAGGCCGGTGATCGAATCGAAATCCTCCACCGCCAGCAACGGTAGGCCACGCGTGCGCGCAGCGGTGACGATGGCTTCAGCCAGCGGATGCTCGCTGCCCTGGTCCAGGCTGGCCGCCCATTGCAGCACCTGCGTGTCTTCCAAACCCGCGCAGGCATGCACGGCGTCGAACGCCGGGCGGCCCTCGGTGAGCGTGCCGGTCTTGTCGATCACCAGCGTATCGACCTTGCCGAGTGCTTCGATGGCTTCGGCATCGCGGAACAGCACGCCATGCTGCGCGGCGCGGCCGGTGGCGACCATGATCGACATCGGCGTGGCCAACCCCAGCGCACACGGGCAGGCGATGATCAGCACCGCCACCGCGCTCAGCACGCCATGCGTCCATGACGGCTCCGGTCCGAACAGGCCCCAGCCGAACAGCGCCAGCGCGGCGACGGCCAGCACCGCCAGCACGAACCAGTACGCTACCTTGTCGGCCATGCGCTGCATCGGTGCGCGCGAACGCTGCGCCTTCGCCACCAGCTGCACGATCTGCGCCAGCGTGCTGTCGTCGCCAACGCGTTCGGCTTCGATCACCAATGCGCCGGAACCATTCAGGGTCGCGCCGATCACGCTGTCGCCAGCCTGCTTGGTCACCGGCACCGGTTCGCCGGTCAGCATCGATTCGTCCAATGAAGAACGGCCCTCCAGCACACGGCCATCCACCGGCACCTTCTCGCCGGGACGCACGCGCAGGCGGTCGCCGGCCTTCACCAGTGCCAGTTGGACATCATGCTCGCTTCCATCGGCATCGATGCGCCGCGCGGTCTTTGGTGCCAGGCCCAGCAGGGCCTTGATCGCTGCCGAAGTCTTGGCCCGCGCGCGCAGTTCCATCAGCTGGCCGAGCAGGGTGAGCGAGATGATCACCGCCGCCGCTTCGAAGTACACGCCGACGTGGCCGTGCTGCTGGAACGAGGGCGGGAACACGCCCGGTGCGACCGTGGCCATCACGCTGTAGCCGTAGGCGGCGATGACGCCGGTGCCGATCAGCGTCCACATGTTGGGGCTGCGGTTGCGGATCGACTGCGCCCAGCGTTCGAGGAACGGCCAGCCTGCCCACAGCACCACCGGCGTCGCCAGCGCGCCCTCGATCCACACCCGCAGCGTCGGCGACAGCGCATGCAGCAGTGGCGTCATCGCCAGCATCGCCAGCGCCATCGTCGCCACGCTCAGCGGCAGCGACACCCAGAAGCGGCGGCGGAAGTCGGTCAGTTCCGGATTCTCGCCTTCGTCCAGGCTGGGCATCATCGGCTCCAGCGCCATGCCGCAGATCGGGCAGGTGCCGGGGCCCTCCTGCACGATTTCCGGGTCCATCGGGCAGGTGTAGAGCGTGCCTGCGGGAACCTCGGGGGCGACGTAGGACGACGGATCAAGGTAACGCTGGGGATCGGCGATGAATTCCTGCCGGCAGCCGCCACTGCAGAAGTGGTAGTCGTGGCCCTGGTGATGGGTGTGATGCGCGGTGCTGGCCGGGTCCACGTCCATGCCGCAGACCGGGTCCTTTACCGTTGCAGGGGCCTGCTTCGCACCGCCACAGCAGCCACCTGCGGTGGGCGATTGGCCGTGGCCGTGATGGGAGTGTCCGCTGTTCATGCGTTGTCCTCGGTCAGCGCGGCGAGGATGGGGCACTGTTCCAGCGCACCATGGCCGGGGCAGGCGTCCACCAGCTGCGCCAGCGCGGCGTGCATGCGCTGCAGTTCGGCCATCCGCTGCTTGATGTCGAGCAGACGGGCCTGTGCCGTATCGCGCACGCTGGCCATGTCCTGCTTCTGGCGGTCGCTCAGTGCCAGCAGCTCGGCGATCTCCTCCAGGCTGAAGCCCAGCGCCTTGGCCCGGCGGATGAACCGCAGCCGGCGCAGGTCCTGCTTGCCGAAGATGCGGTAGCCGCCGGCAGAGCGTGCCGCGGTGGGCAGCAGCTGCTGGCGTTCGTAGTAGCGGACGGTGTCGATCGGCACCCCGGCCTCGCGGGCCAGCTGTCCAATATTCATGGCGCACTCCTGGTGGATGCCGCCATTGTCAACCCTGGAGTCTGGTCAAGAGTCAAGGGTTTGTGGGTTTCCCCCATTCAGCGCACTTTGCAACTTTCTTCATAGCCCTGCCGTTGCGGCACTTCCTACCCTTCGCCTGAACCGGCCGCTCGACGGCCTGAACGAACGGAGGAGGGGAGTGTGGAGGGACTGAACAACGAGGGTTTCGTCGAGGTTGCCGTGGTCGAGTATCCGGGGGGAGATCCGTCTGCAGCTTCGGTATTGGCTGAAATGGCCCATGTGGCCAATCGCCTGGCCCAGCAGCAGCGGCGCCCCACTGCCCGCGTGCTGGTTACCCGCTGGATCGTGCCGGCCAGTAACCGGGGTGTGAACCGCATCGCCGGCGCGGAAATGCTGGATGCGGCGATTCCTGCCGTGATCGCCCTGCCCGGCCAGGTCAGCCCGGTGGTTTCAGTGCGCGCCGAGGAGGTCCTGCTGGACTGGCTGCGTGCGCATTACGACGGCGGCAGCCTGTTGGCCGCGGCGGCCGACGGCGTCGGCGTGCTGGCACGGGCGGGCCTGCTGGCCGGGCGCACCGTATCGGGCCCCGATCTGCGGCGCCATCCGGGCCTGCAGGGCCAGTCCGCCAGCTGGGCCCCCAGCGAACGTGCGCTGGTCGATGATGGCGACCTGCTCACCGTGGCCGGCCCGCAGGCATGGCGTTACCTGGGCCTGCGCCTGCTGTATCGCCTGCACGGGCAGGGCGTGGCCAGCGCGGTCGCTCAGCAGCTGGGCATCGTCGTACCGGCGGGCGTGCAGCAGGACCTGGAGCGGTTCAGTGCCAACTTCGCCCACGGCGACCGTGATGTGCTCAAGGCCCAGCGCTGGCTGCACACCACGTCCGCACGCGGGGCGACGCTGCCGGCCATCTGCGAGGTCTCCGGTCTAGAGCCGCGGACGCTGCAGCGGCGCTTCCTGAAAGCCACCGGGCTGCGCCCCATCGAGTACTGCCAGCGGCTGCGCGTGGCCAAGGCGCAGACCCTGCTGCAGCAGGGCGCCAGCATCGACGAGGTGGCCTGGGGCGTGGGTTATGCGGACCAGAGCGCGTTCCGTCGCCTGTTCCTGCGTATCGTCGGCATGACGCCGGCCAACTACCGGCGGCACGTGAACTGCAAGCGGCGTGAGCGCGCGTTGCCGGCGCCGGCGGCGATGGCATCGCGGGCCGTGCCGGTGGTACCGGTTGCGGACTCGCGGCTGGACGCGGCCTGACGACCGCGGGCGGGATGCCGCGCTTGCAACACGGGCGCGGCGCTCCGACCATGCAGGACTCTGGAATGTGGTGCAGGTGATGTAATGGCAAGTGTGGGGCCGGTGCCGATGCCGGTAGTGGTAATCCTGATCTGTCTGCTGCTGGCGATGGGAATCGCGCGGCTCTGGCCGGCGCGCCAGCCCGTGCCGCCGCGGCCTTCGGGCGCGGGCCAGGTGCTGGACATGCTGCTTATCGGCCTGCTCTGCGGTCGTGTGTCCTTCATCGCCGCCAACTTCGCCTTCTATCGTGACGCGCCGTGGAGCATGTTGCAGGTTGCCGATGGCGGCTATCACGTGGCCGTCGTGCTGGCTGCCGCGCTGGGGTGGGGGGTCTGGCGCCTCCGTCGCAATCCTTCGCTGCGTGTTCCGGTGCTGTGCAGTGCACTCGCCGGTGCGCTGCTGTGGGGCGTGGGCAGTCATGGTCTGTCGCAGTGGCAGGCCAACACGCTTTCCCTGCCGGCGGTGCAGGTGGTGGATCTGCAGGGGCAGCCGCTGGACCTCGAACGATTCCGTGGCAAGCCCGTGGTGCTGAATCTCTGGGCCAGCTGGTGTGGCCCATGCCGGCGCGAAATGCCGGTTCTGGCCCGTGCGCAGCAGTCCTACCCCGAACTGCAGTTCGTCTTCCTCAACCAGGGCGAAGGCCAGGATGAAGTGCAGCAGTTCCTGGTCACGGAGCAGCTTGCGCTGCGCGATGTCCTGGTCGACGAGCCTGCGTCGGCCTCCACCGCGCTGGGCGTGCGCGCCTATCCCTCGACCCTGTTCTTCGATGCGCAGGGGCGCCTGCAGGATCTGCACCTCGGTGAACTGACCCAGGCCGGTCTTGAACACAAACTGCGCAGGCTGCGGTAGCCTGCGTGGGCATTTCTTTTTGGAGTCCCCATGCTGTCGATTTCCCTGCGCGCCGCGCCTGCGGTCCTGATCCTGCCGATGCTGCTGGCCATGACCGCCTGCAGCCAGGCACAGACGCCGCCGGCCAAGACGCCCGCCGGCACCGCTGCGTCGGCCCCTGCGGCAGGTAAGGGTGAGCGCCCCGCGGTCCTGAAGGGCATCGAGAAGCACGGCTTCGAGGTGGTTTCCGAATTTGATGCGCCGGGTGGCCTGCGCGGCTTTGCCGGCGTGGTCGGTGGCCAGCAGCCGGCGGCGGCGTATGTCACCGCGGATGGCAAGCATGTGCTGGTCGGCAGCCTGTTCGATGCCGAGGGCAACGACGTGGCCGCCGAGGCGGTGGAGAAGCTGGTGTCCGCGCCGATGTCGGCCAAGATGTGGTCCAAGCTGGAAGCCAGCGCGTGGGTGCGTGACGGCAAGGCTGACGCCCCGCGGATCGTCTACACCTTCAGTGACGCAAATTGCCCGTATTGCCACAAGTTCTGGGACGCGGCCCGTCCCTGGGTGGATGCAGGCAAGGTGCAGCTGCGTCACATCATGGTCGGCGTGATCCGTGAAGACAGCCCGGCCAAGGCCGCGGCCATCCTGTCCGCCCGCGACCCCAGTGCCGCGCTGCTGGAGAACGAGCACCAGTTCGACCGCGGTGGCATCAAGCCGCTGCCGAGCATCAGCCGCGACGTCGCTGGCAAGCTCGACGCCAACCAGGTGCTGATGGTGGAAATGGGCTTCCAGGGTACGCCGGGCATCCTGTTCCAGAATGCAGAGGGCAGCGTCGAGCGTCGTGCTGGCCTGCCGCAGGGCGACGACCTGCTGAAGGTGCTGGGTCCGCGCTGACCGCGCCGCTCACCCGTGATCAACAACAGCAGGCCCGCATGGCGACGTGCGGGCCTGTTGCGTTCTGCGACCGTGCGGCTGGATACGGCTGCGCAGTGGGCGGTGCGGTATCACGTATGAATAGTGACTGAGATCAAACATCGTGACTTGATCGCAATCAAGGCTTAAAGCGACAGGCTCGCTAGCCTTGATGCATGGATTCCAGCGTCAACACGACAGGGACAGCGTCGCGGATCTGCCAGGAGCAGGTGATTCGTGCCGGGTCATTCACGACACCCTCACTTCGGGCTTGCTACCCAGACGCCTGCGGTCGCCACCCCGCTGGCAGCGCAGCCGCAGTCGAACTGCCCACGGCAACAACAGGGCGATGTCATCGACCTGTTGCCTGCAGCATGCAGGCTGCCTGCGGGTATCGACGCAGTACTCCGCAACCCAGCAACGGCAGGTCGCTGTCGGGAACGCGCAGGCGTCCCGCCCGGCAGTGTCTGGCAGGTGTTCGTCCATGGAGGATGCAATGCGCTTGGCAGGACTGAGTCTGGCGTGCATGGCGGCGATGGCGGCAACGCCGGCCCATGCCGAAGAGGAGGACGCGCAGGCTCTGCGGCGCGAGATCGTGGCCCTGCGCCAGGCACTGGAAAGCATGCAGCAGCGCCTGGACCGTCTCGAACAGCGCGGAGCCCTTGCCGGCGCGGCGACGGCCTCCGCTGCCCCGCCAGCCGCTGCGCCCGTCACGCCAGCCGCGGCCGCTGTGCTGCATCCCACCCAGGTACCCGGCGTGGCATCGCCAGTCCTGCCACAGCGTGAATCGGTGGCCGATCCCTCCACTGCAGCGTCGCGCCCGGACAGCGCTGCAGGCCCGACCGATCCTGGCCTGAAAAGCTTCTTTGCCATTCCCGGCACGGACACCGTCATCCGCATCGGTGGCTACGCCAAGCTCGATGCCATCGCCGATTCACGCGCGGCCGGCGACGAGGACCAGTTCATCCCTTCGTCGATACCCGTGGGCGGCAGCCACCGCGATGTGTCCAACTTCAACATCCACGCCAAGCAGACCCGCTTCAGCTTCGAGGCGCGCCGGCCCACGACGCACGGCAACCTGCGCTTCTACCTGGAAAACGACTTCTTCGGCAGCAGCGACGGCTACCAGTTCCGCCTGCGCCATGCCTATGGCCAGCTCGGCAATACCTATGCCGGTTACGGCTATTCCAGCTTCATGGACGCCGACAGCCTGCCCGACTCCCTCGACTTTGCCGGGCCGGGCGGCGCGGGCTATCTGCTGGTGGCCGGCATCCACCACAGCTTCACGATGGGCAAGGGCAATACGCTGACCTTGGCCGCCGAGGATCCGGACACTGAACTGGCCGGGGCCAGCGAGACACGGGCGGCCGTCAACCGTGTGCCCGACGTCAGCGTTACCGCCCGCATGGAACGCGACTGGGGTCATCTGCAGCTGGGTGCGGTGGCCCGCAGCCTGGCCTATGACGGCGAGGGCGAGCGCGACCGCCGCACGGGCGGAGGCCTGCAGCTCAGCGGCTCGGCGGCGGCAGGCGAACGCGATCTGCTGCTGTTCGGTGCGTTGGGCGGGCGTGGCCTGAGCCGCTACACCGCCGACCTCACCGGTTCCGGGCTGGATGCGGTGGTCGATGCCAATGGGCGACTCGATGCGCTGGACCTGCACGGCGGCTTCATCGGCTACACCCATTACTGGTCGCAGCTGTGGCGCTCGAACCTGATCTTCGGCCAGCTGACCCTGGAGCGGAACAGCGCACTGGCCGCTGAGGCGTTCCGCGAAAGCCGTTACGGCGTGTTCAATCTGATCTGGAGCCCGGCACCGTCGTGGACGATGGGCATGGAGCTGCTGTACGGACGCCTGGAACAGCAGGGCGGCGCGCGCGGCGACACCGTCCGGGTACAGGGCAGCCTGCAATACAACTTCATCAGATAGCCGCCAGCGCGGTTAACGCCGGCGCAGCCAGTCCCCATGCCCGGTGCTGCCGGGCCAATGCCAGCTTCAGGAGAGTGTCATGGCAGAAGCAAAGAAAATCGGGGTGGTCGGAGCCACCTTCCTCGTCGCCGGCAACATGATGGGCTCCGGTGTATTCCTGTTGCCCTCCAGCCTGGCCAAGATCGGCACCGCCTCCATCTGGGGCTGGCTGATCACCACGGCTGGCGCGCTGCTGCTGGCCTTCGTGTTTGCCAAGCTGGGCAAGCTGGCGCCCAAGGCAGGCGGCCCGTATGCGTATGCGCGTGACTGGTTCGGGCCCTACATGGGCTTCCAGACCAACACCATCTACTGGTTCGCCAACTGGATCGGCAATGTCGCCATTCCGATCGCGGCGGTGGGTTACTTCAGCTACTTCTTCCCTATCCTGTCCGAACCGCTGGTGCGCTGCATCGCGGTGCTGGTGCTGGTGTGGGCGCTCAGCTTCGCCAACATGATCGGGCCGGCCTTCGTCAGCCGGGTGCAGACAGTCACCACCAGCTTCGCACTGGTACCCATCCTGGGCATCGCCATCTTCGGCTGGTTCTTCTTCGACGCCGAAATCTTCAAGGGTGCCTACAACGTGTCGGGTGAGTCGAACTTCGGTGCGATCTCCAGCGCGGCGGCACTGACGCTGTGGGCTTTCATCGGTGTCGAGTCGGCCTCGGTGACCGCGGGCGTGGTCGAGAATCCGGAAAAGAACGTGGCCCGCGCCACCCTGGCCGGCGTGTTCCTGGCCGCCATTGCCTACATCGCCAGTTCCTCGGTGATCATGGGCATGGTGCCGAATGCGGAACTGCAGGTGTCCGACGCGCCGTTCGCGCTGGCCGCGGCCAAGGCTGTCGGTGGCTGGGGCGGGGCCGTGGTCAGCCTGTGCGCCTTCGTCGGTGCCGCTGGCTCGCTGGGCGGCTGGATCCTGCTGACGGCGCAGAGCGCCAAGGCGGCATCCGATGACGGACTGTTCCCGAGCATCTTCAGCAAGACCAACAAGGACGACGTGCCGGTCAAGGGCGTGCTGATCGTGGCGGTGCTGATGACCCTGGCGGTGCTGGTCACCTCGACCTCGGAAACCGCATCGGCGCAGTTCGATGTGATCACCTCGGCAGCCGTGGTGCTGACCCTGCTGCCGTACATCTATTCGTGCGTGGCCTGCTACTTCGTGGTCGAGCGCTCGCACACCCTGGTGCACACCGGTGCGTTCTGGACCCTGACCAGCCTGACCGTCGTGTACTGCCTGTGGGCGATCTACGGTTCGTCGGGAAGCATCGTGCAGTACGCCTTCCTGTTCGTGCTGTTCATCACCGTGTTCTATCCCTTCTTCAGCGAGGAGCGCCGCCAGCAGCGGCAGCGCGCCCGCGAGGCATCAGCCATCGGCGCCGGCGCCCAGCGTTCCTGAGTTCGACAAGGAGAATAAACGTGTACTTCAAGTCCCTGGATTACCCGGTCATTGTCATCGACAACGACTACGAGTCGCCGCGCATCGGCGGCATCCTGATCCGCGCGCTGGTGGAGGAACTGCGTGGCAACGACCAGCGCGTGCTGTGCGGGCTGAACCTGGATGATGCGCGTGCCGGTGCCCGCACCTACGTGGCCGCCTCGGCGGTGCTGATCTCCATCGATGGCAGCGAGGAAGTGGACGGCGAGTTCCAGCGGCTGACTGCATTCCTGCGCGAACAGAGCGCGCGCCGGGCCAACCTGCCGGTGTTCCTGTACGGCGAGCGGCGCACCATCGAGAAGGTGCCGAGCAAGCTGCTCAAGCACATCCATGGCTTCATCTTCCTGTTCGAGGACACCAAGAGCTTCATCGCGCGGCAGGTGATGCGCGCGGCCGAAGACTACATGAAGAACCTGCTGCCGCCGTTCTTCAAGGCGCTGATCCACCACGCCGCCGAATCGAACTATTCCTGGCATACGCCGGGCCATGCCGGTGGCGTGGCCTTCACCAAATCGCCGGTGGGGCGCGCCTTCCACCAGTTCTACGGCGAGAACACCCTGCGCAGCGACCTGTCGATCTCGGTGCCGGAACTGGGCTCGCTGCTCGACCATACCGGCCCGATCAAGGATGCCGAGGAAGAGGCCGCACGCAACTTCGGTGCCGACCACACCTTCTTCGTCACCAACGGCACATCCACCGCCAACAAGATCGTCTGGCACGGCACGGTGGCGCGCGGCGACGTGGTGTTCGTCGACCGCAACTGCCACAAGTCGCTGCTGCATGCGCTGATCATGACCGGCGCGGTGCCGGTGTACTTCACCCCCAGCCGCAATGCGCACGGCATCATTGGCCCGATCAGCCTGGACCAGTTCACGCCGGAATCACTGCAGCAGCGCATCGCCGCCGATCCCCTGGCCAGCCAGGCGTACAAGGCCGGTTCCAAACCGCGCATCGCGGTAGTCACCAATTCAACCTACGACGGCCTGTGCTACAACGCCGAGAAGATCGCCGATGAGATCGGCAGTGCGGTCGATTTCCTGCACTTCGACGAGGCCTGGTACGCCTACGCTGCGTTCCATCCGTTCTACGAGAACCACTACGGCATGGCCAAGGGCAAGCCGCGCGAGCAGGACGCGATCATTTTCACCACCCATTCGACCCACAAGCTGCTGGCCGCGTTCTCGCAGGCGTCGATGATCCATGTACGCAACTCGGCGCAGCGCAACCTGGACGCCGAGCGTTTCAACGAGTCGTTCATGATGCACACCTCGACCAGCCCGCATTACGGGGTGATCGCGGCCTGCGACGTGGCGTCGAAGATGATGGAGGGCGATGCCGGCCGTTCGCTGGTGCAGGAGATGCATGACGAGGCGATCGCCTTCCGTCGCGCCATGCTGCACGTGCGCGACGACCTCGGGCGCGAGGACTGGTGGTTCAGCGTGTGGCAACCCACCCAGGTCGAACGCAGCCTGGACAAGGGCGATACGCCGGCGCCGATGGTGGCCAAGCGCGAGGAGTGGTACCTGCAGCCCGATGGTCATTGGCACGGCTTCGAGAACCTGGTCGACGACTACGTGCTGATCGACCCGATCAAGGTGACCCTGCTGACCCCGGGCCTGTCGATGGACGGCAGCATGGGCAGGCTGGGCATTCCGGCGGCGGTGCTGAGCAAGTTCCTGTGGAGCCGCGGAATCACCGTGGAGAAGACCAATCTGTACTCGGTGCTGTTCCTGTTCTCGATGGGCATCACCAAGGGCAAGTGGAGCACTTTGGTGACCGAGCTGATGGCGTTCAAGGAACTGTATGACCGCAATGCGCCCCTGAGCCAGGCCTTGCCAACGCTGGCCGCCGACTATCCGGTTGCCTATGCCGGCTGGGGCCTGCGTGACCTGTGCGATGCGCTGCACGCGTTCAACCAGGAATTCGCGGTGGCCAAGGTGATGCGCGGGATGTACGTGGATCTGCCGACCCCGGTGATGACACCGGCCGATGCCTACAACCACCTGGTCAAGGGCGAGATCGAGCGGGTCGACATCGAGCAGGTCAGCGGCCGCATTGCCGCCACGATGCTGGTGCCGTACCCACCGGGCATCCCGACCATCATGCCGGGTGAGCGGTTCGGTGCCAGCGATGAGCCGATCATCCAGTCGCTGCGGATCGCCCGTGAGCAGAATGCGCGTTTCCCGGGCTTCGAATCGGACGTGCACGGGTTGATCATCGAGCACGACGGCGATGGCGTCTCGTATCGGGTGGAGGTGCTGAAAGCCTGATCCGGAGGTAGAGCCGAGCAAGCTCGACTCTACAGCTGCGGTGAGAGCAGGCCTCCGGCCTCAGAGCGGCTTGTACTGGATCTGCGCCGCCAGCACGCGCAGGCCGTCGGCGCCGCTGGACAGGATGCGTTCCTCGCCCACGCCCTTCAGGCGCTGCAGCTGGAAGCCCTCTTCGGCGGGCAGGCGTGCGGCGAGGGCGTCCAGATGGTGCAGAGCACCGGGGCCCTCGCAGTCGAACTGCCCCCAGTAGTGACCGTGGCGATGTATGGTCAGACGGTAATGCATCAGTGGGTCTCCGGCAGGTGCTGCAGCCACTGCGCGAACATGGCGTTGGCTGCAGCGGCCAGCGGCGCGCCGTAGCGACGGGCCTGCGCACGCAGGTCGTTGGGATCGATGCCGGCCTGTGCCAGCTCGAGGGCGTGGCCGATCAGCCAGCGCTCGAACAGGTGCGCATCCAGTTCCGGATGGCATTGCAGCGCGAGGGCATGGTGGCCGACGGCGAAGGCCTGATGGCGGCAGGCCGGCGTGCTGGCCAGGCGCTGCGCACCGTCGGGCAGTTCGAAGGCTTCGCCATGCCAGTGCAGCACCGGGATGCCCTGCAGGGCCTGCAACGGCGAGCGCTGGCCGTCTTCGTTGAGCAGCAGCGGCGCGAAGCCGATCTCCTTGCCGCCACTGGCCGCGACGGTGGCGCCCAGGGCGCGCGCCATCAGCTGCGCGCCCAGGCAGATGCCCAGCGTCGGACGCTGCTGCTGCAGGCGGCATTGCAGCAGGGCGATGCTGTCGGCCAGGAATGGGTAGAGGGCCGTGTCATTGACGCTGATCGGGCCGCCGAGTACCACCAGCAGGTCGGCCGCTTCGGCGGCCTGCAGCGGATCGACGCCGGCCTGCAGGACCTGCCCAGTCCAGCCCTGCGCGAGCAGCAGCGGCTGCAGCGTACCCAGATCTTCGAAGGCAACGTGCTGCAGCACCACGGCATGCTTGCCGGCAGCGGGCGTCATGCGGGTTCCCCTGCGCTGGGCCAGTAGAAACTGCCCGGTGTCGTGCGCGCGCCGAAGATCGCCTGGCCGACGCGGACCACGGTGGCGCCTTCTTCGATGGCGACCTCGAAATCGCCGGACATGCCCATCGACAGTTCTGACAGGTCGATGCCCGCCGGTGCGCTGTGCTGCAGCTGGTCGCGCAGTTCGCGCAGGCGCACGAAGCAGGCGCGCACGCGTTCGACGTCGGTGGTGAAGATCGCCAGGGTCATCAGGCCGCGCACGCGCAGGCGGTCGAAGGCGGGCAGCTGCTGCACGAAGGCGGCGACGGCGTCCGGTTCCAGGCCGTATTTGCTGGGTTCGGCCGAGGTGTTGACCTGCACGAACACCTCCAGCGTGCGGTCTTCCAGCTGCAGCCGCTGCTGCAGGGCCTCGGCCACGCGCAGGCTGTCCAGGGCCTGGAATTCGCTGGCGAAGCGGGCGACATGGCGGGCCTTGTTGGTCTGCAGGTGGCCGATGACCGACCAGTGCACGCCGAGGTCGGTCATGGCTTCGGCCTTGCGCTGGGCTTCCTGCACCTTGTTCTCGCCCAGGTCGTGGCAACCGGCGGCCACGGCCATGCGGATGCGCGCCTCGTCGACGGTCTTGCTGACCGGCAGCAGGCGCACGCTGGCCGGGTCGCGGCCGGCGCGCATGCAGGCATCGGCGATGCGCTGGCGCACGGTGACCAGGTTGGCAGCGATCTGTTCGACCGACTGGGCGACGGGCCAGTCGGCGGCGGCTAGGGGCATGGGGGGACCTCCGGTGCGGGATGGCCAGGGTGGGATACACTGGCACAGGACAAGGCTTAGTTTGGCATAGGACAAAATGAAAATCACCGGGCGTAGCGCCGAGGCCATTTTCGACAGCATCCGTGAGGGCATTGGCAACGGCCAGTTGGCCGCGGGCAGCGTGCTGCCGCCGGTGCGGGAGCTGGCCGAGCAGCTGGGGGTGAACCGGAATACGGTGGCGGCCGCCTACAAGCGCCTGGACGGTGCTGGCCTGGCCAGCACCGGGGGCCGCCGTGGCACGGTGGTGCGTGGGCCGGCACAGGCCATGGCTCGCGAGGGCAGCGCGCCGGGGCTGGCCCTGCACGACCTGGCCGGGGGCAACCCGGACCCGCGGCTTCTTCCCACGCTGCGCGTTCAGGCCGCGGCCCCGCGGCTGTACGGGGCGGAGACGGTGGATGTGCGCATGCAGCGGCTGGCGCGCGCCTCGCTGGACCCGCATTGCCCGGCCGGCTATGCGCTGGAACTGACCCATGGGGCGGTGGATGGCATCGAGCGCCTGCTGGCGGCGTGGCTACTGGCGGGTGACCGCATCGCGATCGAGGATCCGTGCTTCCTCGGCAGTCTGAACGTGCTGGCCGCGGGCGGGCATGCGGCGCTGCCGGTGGCGGTGGACGCGCATGGCATGCAGGTGGAGGCGCTGCGTGCGGCGCTGGAGGCCGGTGCGCGTGCGGTGCTGCTGACCCCGCGTGCGCACAACCCCACCGGCGCCAGCCTGGATGCGAAGCGGGCGCGGGCGCTGCGGCAGCTGCTGGCCGGTTACCCGCAGGTGGCCGTGTTGATCGACGATCACTACGCGCTGCTTTCGCAGCAGCCCTACCATTCCGTGCTTCCGGATGATGGCCGGCGCTGGGCGCTGCTGCGTTCGCTGTCCAAGGCGCTGGGGCCGGATCTGCGGCTGGCGTGGCTGGGCTGTGATGCTGCCACTGCCAGCGTGCTGCGCCTGCGTCTGGCGGCCGGCACCGGCTGGGTCAGCCACCTCCTGCAGGATGCGGCCAGCGCGGTGCTGGAATCGACGCCGCAACGGACGAAGATCACCGCTGCGGGTGAGCGTTACCAGCAGCGCCTGCAGTCATTGCAGGAACTGCTGCGCGCGCGCGGATTGCAGACGCCGCTGCCGATGGAAGGCTTGAACCTGTGGCTGCCGCTGCCGGGTGACAGCCACGCGCAGGTACTTGCGCTGGCGGCACGTGGCTGGCATGTGCGTGGTGGTGAAGTGTTTGCGGTGGCGGCGCCGGCGCATGGCGTGCGCATCACCTGTGCGGCGCTGGGGGCGGCGGAGCTGCGCAGGCTGGCCGATGACCTGGCGGCCGTGTGCGGTGGGTAGAGTCGAGCAAGCTCGACTCTGCAAGGGCGGGCGCTCAGGGCGCGGCGTTGGCGCCCGGTCGCACGTAGTAGGTCTGGCCGGTGTCATCCAGGAACACCAGTTCCGGCTTGCCCTGCCATGAGGTGAGCATGGCGCCGGTGTTGTTCTGGTGCCGCACCATCAGGCTCGCGCCGCGATCGGGGTTGGCCACGACCTTGAACACTTCGGTGGTGCCACTGGCATCGTCCAAGGTGAGCAGGGCTTCGCCACCGCGGTCGCTGGTGCCGTAGCCGCCGCGTTCGGAGCCATCGGGTCCGAGCAGGATCATGCCTGAGAGTGCGGTGGCACGCGGGCCCTGCGGTCTGCCCTTGCTGAGCGGATCGGGCACGGGAGCGCCGAGGATGACGCGGGCCTGGCCCTTGTCATCGTGGATGACCAGGCCGCGGGCTTCGATCACCCGTTGCGGTGATTGGCTGTGGTGCAGGTTCCAGGCGGTCCAGCCGGAAACGAGCAGGGCGAGGGTCGACACCCCCAGGGTGGTCAGCATCAGTGCGCGGGCCATCGTTCGTCCTTCCTTGGATGTGCCGACGATAGCGGATGCAAAAGCGGAAGGGTAGGGCCGCGCGGTCAATGGAAATCGCGGCTGTGGCTGCGCAGGCCCTGCAGCAGTTCATCCAGGCACAGCATGCGCTGCACGATTACATGCTGCACGCCATCGACGCGTTCCAGGCGGCCGTCGATCTGCATCAGCTGGGTATCGACCAGCACGCGGTGCTGGCGGTCGGCCACGTGCCGCCAGATCACGGCATTGACCATGCCGGTCTCGTCTTCCAGGGTGAGGAAGGTGACGCCGCTGGCGGTCTGCGGGCGCTGGCGCATGCGCACCAGGCCGGCGATGCGCACGCGGCGTCCATGCCCGTGGCCTGCCAGCTGCGCGGCGTCGAGGCAGCCACGGCTGCGCAACTGCGCGCGGAGGAAACTGATCGGATGGCGGCCGAGCGTAGTGCCGGTGCTGCGGTAATCGGCCTGCATGTCCTCCCACGCGCTGGGCAGCGGCAGGGCCACGCGGGCTTCGGTAGTGGCGCGCGCCTGGTCGAACAGCGGCAGCCGGTTTTCCACGCCGGAAATATCCCAGCGTGCACGATGGCGGTGGCCGCTGAGCCCACGCAGCGCACCGGCATCGGCCAGCAGGCCCTGCTGGCGCCGGTCCAGCCCGGTGCGCTGGCAGAGATCGCCGACATCATCGAACGGGCGGCGCGCGCGTTCGCGCATCAGTGCCTGCACTGCCGTTTCGCTGCAGCCATCGATCAGGCGCAGGCCGAGCCGGATTGCCGCTGTTCCCTTGCTGAAATCCAGGGTGCAGTCCCAGTCGCTGTGGCGCACGTCTACCGGCAATACCGTGATGCCATGACGGCGTGCATCCTGCAGCAGCTGGTCGGGGCTGTAGAAACCCAGCGGCTGGCTGTTGATCAGGCTGGCGGTGAACGCGGCCGGGTAGTGGCACTTCAGCCAGCAGCTGGCATAGGTGAGCAGGGCGAAGCTGGCGGCATGGCTCTCGGGAAAGCCATAGCTGCCGAAGCCCTTGATCTGCTCGAACAGGCGTTCGCCGAATTCCAGGCTGTAGCCGCGGTCGAGCATGCCGGTCAACAGCTTCTCGCGATGTGGCTCCAGCCCGCCATGGCGTTTCCACGCGGCCATCGAGCGACGCAGTGCATCGGCTTCGCCGGCACTGTAGCCGGCGGCATCTACCGCCAGCTGCATCACCTGTTCCTGGAACAGCGGCACGCCCAGGGTGCGCGCGAACACGCGCTCCAGCTGGGGTGGATAGAGCGGGTTGTCCGGATCGTTCAGTGCCTCGGGGCCCTGTTCGCGCAGGATCCGCCGGCGCTCCAGGTAGGGGTGCACCATGTCGCCCTGGATCGGACCCGGGCGCACGATCGCCACTTCGATCACCAGGTCGTAGAAGGTGCGCGGCTGCATGCGTGGCAGCATCGCCATCTGCGCGCGCGATTCGATCTGGAACACGCCAATGGTTTCGGCGGCGCAGATCATGTCGTAGGTCGGGCCATCCTCGTCTGGAATCGCATCCATGCGCCCTTCGTGCAGGCCGTGCTGCTGCAGCATGGCCAGGCACTTGCGGATGGCGGTAAGCATGCCCAGCGCCAGGCAGTCGACCTTCATCAGGCCGGTGGCATCGAGGTCGTCCTTGTCCCACTGGATGACGGTGCGCCCGGCCATGGCTGCGTTCTCCACCGGGACCAGGGTGGACAGCGGGTGTTCGGAAATCACGAAACCACCCGGGTGCTGCGACAGGTGGCGGGGAAAGTCGATCAGCTCTTCGGTGAGTGACAGCAGGCGCCGCATCAGCGGCGTGTCCGGATCGAAGCCGCGTTCGCGCAGGGTGTCCGGCAGCGGGATGTTGCCGCCCCAGTGGTCCATCGCCGCACCCAGCTCATTGACCTGGTCCATCGGCAGGCCGAGCGCGCGGGCGACATCACGGATCGCGCTGCGGCCGCGGTAGCTGATCGCCACGGCGGTGAGCGCGGCGCGCTCGCGGCCGTAGCGGTTGAACACGTACTGCAGCACTTCCTCGCGACGCTCGTGCTCGAAATCGATGTCGATATCCGGTGGCTCGTCGCGCTCATCGGAAATGAAACGCTCGAACAGCAGGTTGCTGCGCGCCGGGTCGATCTCTGTGACCCCGAGCACGAAGCACACCGCCGAATTGGCCGCCGAGCCACGCCCCTGGCAGAGGATCTGCTGGCTGCGGGCGAAGCGCACGATGTCCTGCACGGTGAGGAAGTAGGAGGCGTAGTTCTTCTTGGCGATCAACGCCAGCTCGTGTTCGATCTGCGCGCGCTGCGCCGGCTGGATGCCTCTGGGCCAGCGCTCGGGAATGCCTTCTTCCACCAGTGCGCGCAGCCAGCTGTCCGGGGTCTGCCCGTCGGGCACCAGCTCGCGTGGATAGGTGTACTGCAGCTGGTCCAGGGTGAAGTGGCAGCGTTCGGCGATGCACAGGGTCTCGGCCAGCAACCCGGGGGGATACAGCTGGGCGAGCGCGCTGCGCGGGCGCAGGTGGCGCTCGCCGTTGGGGAACAGGCGCCAACCGGCTTCGGCCACGCTGCAGCGGTGGCGGATCGCGGTCAGCGTGTCCTGCAGGGCGCGGCGGCGGCGCACATGCATGTGCACGTCACCGCAGGCCACCAGCGGCAACGCGTGGCGTTCACCGAAGGCCTGCAGCTGCTGCAGGCGGCGCACGTCGTCGTGTTCGTGGTGCAGTTCCACCGCCAGCCACAGGCGGTCGTTGAAGCCGCTGCGCAGCAGCGGCAGGTGGCTGGCATCGGGCTGACGGTCCAGCCACAGGCACAGCAGGCCCTCGGCCAGGCCGTGCAGATCCTCGCGCACGCAGCGGTACTCGCCCTTGCCCGCGCGCCGCCGGCAGGTGGTGATCAGCTGGCACAGGCTGGCATAGGCGTTCTGGTCGGTGCACAGCAGGGCGATCTTCGGCCCATCCTCGACCTGGAATTCGGCACCGATGACCAGCGCCACGCCGTGCGTTTTCGCCGCCTGCCAGGCACGCACGATGCCGGCCAGCGAGCACTCATCGGTGATCGCCAGGGCGCGGTAACCCTGGCCGGCGGCGCGCGCGAACAGCTCATCGGCGGTGGACGCGCCGCGTTGGAAACTGAAGGCCGACAGGCAGTGCAGTTCGGCATATGCAGGGGCGATGGTGGTCATGGCGGTTCAACCGAACCAGCCGTGCAGCATCCACGGCGCATGCGGATCGTTGCGCGGGCGGAAGGCCCAGCCGCGCTGGCCGTGGGCGGTTTCCACCACGTAGTAATCGCGGCGCGCGTCGGCCTGGTCCCACCAGCCCGATTCGATACGCTCCGGCCCGGCGACGATGCGCAGGCGTGGGTCACGCAGCGGTTGCGGCGTGTCCAGCAGCCAGCCGGGGCGCAGCGGCCAGTACGCCGGGGGCTTGGCCGCCGGCTGGGTGCCGCTGGCACATTCGGGGCGATGGTCGGCCTGCACCGCCAGCGGCTGCACGGCGTCATCGCCGAGGCGTGCGCGCAGGCGCTCGCGCAGCTGGGTCCACGGCATCGCCTGTGCCGGTCGGGTGTCGAACAGATCGCGCGCGGCCGGCACGAACGGCGGCAGGTGTTCGGCCTGCAGGCGCAGCGCCCGGCTGCCGGCGGGCAGGGCGAAGGCTTCCATGCGGTTGCGGGCGATCTCGAACAGCAGCGCGGCATCGCGCTCGGGTGCCAGCAGGCCGACGGTCAGCAAGCTGGCCGGCAGCAGGTCATGTTCGAAATACAGGTCGAAGCGCTGCACGCCGCCATCGCGCGAACAGAGGAAGGCGGCCAGGTCCAGCAGCAGGCGGCGCAGCGGGAACAACAGGGCCTGGCTGGATTCGATCTCGTACTCGAATTCGATGCGCGCATCGAAGCGGTCCGGGGGCTGGTAATAGCGCAGTGGCGGCACTGGCAGGCCACGCAGCGCGTCCAGCTGCTGCAGCACATCGGGGGCGAAGCGCCGGGCCAGGCTGTCGCGCGGCAGGTCGAGGGCGGCGCCCAGCGTGCGCAGGCCGGAGCGGCCGAGCACGGTGACCGCTTCGGCGGGCAGGCCGCAGCGCGACAAGGGCAGCTGCGCGAGCAGCGCCGGCAGCTGCAGCCTGTCGACGCCGAGGCCATCGTGCACGTTGGCCAGCACGCGTGCGGCATGCGGGGTGGGTGCGGCCACCAGGCGGTGGCGGAAGCCCAGCTCGTGCAGGCCATCGCGCAGGCGTTTCTCGATCTTCAGCCAGTCACCGAACAGGGCACGGCTGGCGCCGATTTCCAGCACCAGCGCATGCGGGAAATCGAGGCTGACCTGCGAGCTGTAGGCATAGGCCCAGCTGGCGAGCAGCTGGCGGGTGTGCTGTTCGGCGCTGGGATCGTAGTCGTGCAGCTGCATGTCCTGCACCAGCACCTGCGCGGCCGACAGCAGCATGCCCGGGCGCAGGCCGGCCGCGCGCGCCGCCGGACTGACCGCACGCAGCACGCGGCGCTGCGCCGGGCCCTGCAGCAGCACCAGCGGCCGCTGCGGGTCCGGCTGCAGGCGCAGCACGCTGTCCAGCGCCAGCTGCGGCAACAACAGGCAGGCCCAATGCATGGCGCGGCCTCAGTGGGCGAGGGCCAGCGGCAGCGGTTGCGCCGGTGGCAGGCCGCCGCGGCACTTCAGCACTCGTACCTGGCCGTGGTCGAGCTGCAGGCGCAGGCTGGCCGGGGAGGGATTGCGCGCGGCGCGCACGTCGCGGAACACGAAGCCCAGGCACTGGCCGCTGTCGGCAGCGACCTGCAGGCGGCGCAGCGAACGGTCATCGGCCTGCTGCGGCTGCGGCCAGCACAGCACCGCGGCACAGGCCGCCGAGCGCAGGCATTGTTCGGCCGCCCACAGGGCCTGCTTCGGCGCGGCCTGGATGATCTGCAGCTGGGCCAGGTCGAGGCCGGCCGCGGCCCAGGCCGGGGCGTGCGGGCGATAGGGCGGGGCGACCAGCACGATCGGCCGGTCGCGCTGGCTCAGCCTGGCCAGCGCCGGCCAGACCAGGGCCAGCTCCCCCACCCCGGGGGCGTCCTGCAGCACCTCGCACAGGCCGCTGGCCGGCCAGCCGCCGCCGGGCAGGCGGGCATCCAGCGCCGGGTGGCCACTGGCCAGGTGGTCGCTGGCCGGCCCGGTGCGCGCCGCGCCACGCCACAGCTGGCGGCCGTCCAGCAGACGGTCGAGCGCGACGACGGCACCCATCAGCCGGTCCTCCAGAGGAGGCGCCGGCCAGGCGGGAAGCGGCAGGAATGGGCGGGAACGGCTGGCATGGAGCGAGTATCGACGGGCCAAGGATCAGGGGCTGAGACCGACATGCTACTCGCCTTGTGAGTAGAATTACTAATGAAATTGGCGGGCTGGCCGGTAGATCCATGCCATGCGTGGATGGGGTCATCGTGAATGGGGTCAGAGCCCTATCTGCGAAGGGGATCCGCCCCCTCCGCCTGCGCCTTGCGCCGTTTGTTCAATCCCGGCCGGGGGCATGGCGGCCACCCTGCAGGCCCCTTGCTCACGGCCTGCCGATGAAACGCTGGATTGTCCGCCTGTACGCCCCGTTGTTCCTGTCCGGCTTCGTTGCCGCCGCCATCGCCTGGGTCGGTCACCATCACGGCGACCCGCTGTGGCTGCTGCCCCTGCTGGCCGTCGCCATCGCCGTTTCCTTCGTGGCCGAACGCCTCTGGCCCTACGACCCGGCGTTCAACCACGACCACGGCGATCGCCTGCGTGACACCCTGCACGCCGTGGTCAACGAAGGCCTGAACCTGCTGTCGATCGCGGCCGTCCCGCTGCTGGCGGCGGTCATTCCGTGGCAGGCGTGGCCGCAGCAGTGGCCGTTCGCGCTGCAGGTGCTGGTCGCCATCATCGCCGCCGATCTCGGCATCACCCTGGTGCACTACGCCAGCCACCGCATCGGCTGGCTGTGGCGGCTGCACGCGGTGCACCACAGCGTGACCCGCATGTACGGCTTCAACGGCCTGATGAAGCACCCGCTGCACCAGGCCGCCGAGGCGGTGGGCGGCGTGCTGCCGTTGCTGCTGCTGGGCCTGCCGTTGCCGGTGGCGGCGGTGCTGGCGTTCGCCATCGCCATCCAGCTGCTGCTGCAGCATTCCAACGTGGACATGCGCCCCGGCGTGCTCGGCCGGGTGATGGCCTGGGCGCGGCTGCACCGTTTCCACCACATGCGTTACGGCACCGCCGGCGACGTCAACTTCGGCCTGTTCCTGACCGTCTGGGACCGCCTGCTGGGCACGGCCTTCGATGCGCCGGACTATCGTCTTGGGACGCGTGACCTCGGTATCGGCAGCCAGCCGGAGTATCCGCGCGGATATGCGGGGCAGTTGCTGGCACCGTTCCGCGCGCTGCCCCATGGGCAGGTACCCGAGGTGCCCGAAGGGCTGCGCCGCCGCCGTTGAGTGCGCCTCAGGCAGCGCGCAGCTGCAGGCCCTGCAGTTGCGCCGCACCGATGCCGAACATGCGCCGCAGGCTGCGCGACAGATGGGCCAGATCGGAGAAACCGGCGGCATGCGCGCTTTCGGTCAGGCTGTGCCCATGCAGGTGATGGGCCAGGGCGATGCGCAGCCGCTGCCACAGCACCCAGCCACGCAGGGTCACGGCGAGATCGGACTGGAAGCGCCGGTGCAGCTGGCTGGTGGACAGGTGCGCGGCCCCGGCGATGTCGGCGGCCGGCACCGGGCCGGGCAGGTGCTGGGCGATGCGCTCCAGCGCCACCTGCACGCGGCGGTCCAGCGGCTGCGCACGGCTCAGCTGCGGCAGGCGTTGCTGCAGGGCGGTGATGTCGGTAGGCAACGTGGGCAGCTGCTGCTGGATCTGTTCGAGATCAGCGTGAGCCGGTTCCAGGAACATGGTGCAACCGTCCTGCGGCGCCGAGAGGATGGCGTGCGGCACGAAGGACGGCAGCCACAGGCGCTGGCCGTGCTGCGCCACGCCGTCGATCTCCACCTGCCAGGGCGCGCCATCGCTGAGCAGCAGCTGGTGGGCATAGTGGGCGTGCGTGCCGCTGCCAGCGGCATGGCCCTGCAGCAGGGCGGCGTGTGCATCCAGCAGCAGGGTGCCAGTCCAGGGCAGGGCGGGGTGGGGCATGGGCATAATTGTAGATCCACGCCATGCGTGGATGGATCTCCACCGGAATTGAATATCTCGTGTTGACCTGAAAAGCATCCACGCATGGCGTGGATCTGCTGGCCACCAGCCAGCTGTCGAAGGCGGGGCACTGTGGGTTTGCGGGGTGTGAGCCGCATGGGCCCGAGGCATGCCTCGGGCGGGTTGGGCAGGACGCCCAACCCCGGTCTTGCTGTGTGCGCAGGATTGCGCACACGAGCAAGCGGCGACCAAGGCTACATGGACGTACTTGCGCCGTCCCCGCAGACCCGCAGTGCCCCGCCATCCCACGGAATGCGGCATTTGATTCTGCTGTTGCGTTTGCCGTTGCTTCTGCGGGTGCCGGGCGGCAGCCCGGCCTTCCCATCACCGCCCGTGCGGGTCCGGGCGATGGTGCACGTACTCGACCACGGTGCCATCGGGATGCACCGCATTGAACGCCGCACCGGTGGGTACCACCTGCAGCGGGAAGATGATCTCGGCGCCGGCCGCTACCAGCCTGTCGTGATAGGGCCGCACATCATCCACCAGCAACGTGCCGGTGGTCGAGGTGAACGGCGCCAGCGCGTCATCGCTGCCTTCGATCAGCAGGAACGCACCGACCATGGCCAGGCGCAGGCCGGCATCGGGGAACGGAAAGCCGGCATCGGCCACCACGCCCTGCAGCTGCTCGTAGAACGCCACGCTGCGCTCCAGCTCGCCGGGAGTGACGAACACGCGGATCAGCACGCGCGGGCTGCGCTGGCTGGAAGTATCACAGCGGTCGCGCCAGAGGTGGTCGAAAGTGCGGTGTACGTTCATGGGCTCGGTCCATCGCCGGGGACTCCCATTATCGGCACGGCCCTGCGGCCCACTGATGACCGCCGGTGATGGCCTGATAACCAAGGTCGTGGGGTGGCCTGTGACTTAGGTCCTGTTGACAGTCATCAACAGCCTCGCCCAATCTTAATGGGATGGGCCGCTCGACGGCCCGGGCAGGCAGGTTGTCACGCCGGGAGGAGGGTCCCGCGCGCAGACCGGTCCGTCCCCTGGCCCGCGGTGTGTTGCCTGGCAACGCCCGCGCGGCATGAACGCTGCACCCTTCGGCGGCACTTTCCCTGGACCGATTGCCTTGGCAACGGAATTACGCCCGCCGATGAAAACGTTTACAAAGCCGCTTGCCCTGTCCCTTGCGCTGTCTGCCGCGCTGGCCGCCCCGGCCTGGGCCGACACGGCCGCCTTCACCGTGCTGACCCTGGATCAGGCGCCGACCGCCGATGCCATTCCCGCCCTGGCCGCCCAGCTGAAATCCCTGCAGGTGGACGCCGTCAGCGTGCGCCAGGTGCAGCGCGGCATCGGCCAGGTCGATCCGCTGCAGCTGCTGGCCGATGGCCTGGGCTACAAATACCGCTTCATCGCCGCCGGCAAGGATGACGGCCAGACCCAGCAGGGCCAGGCCGTGCTCACCCGCCTGCCGATCGCCGCTGAATCCGGCCCCGACCAGCCGGGCCTGAACTACCTGCGCCTGGACGATGGCCGCCACACCGTGGCCGTGTACACCGATGCCGGCGCGGGCGCCGCGCGCCTGCCGGCCCTGGTCACCCGTTCGCGCCTGGGCGCACCGGCCGTGCTGCTGGGTGCGGTGGCCGGTGAATCGGCCAAGGCCGCCGGTTTCGATCCGGCCCGCGTGGCCCTGGAAGCTGATGCCAGCTACTTCAGCGATGGCTTCCAGGCCGCCAGCAGCGCGCCGTTCAAGATTGATGGCAGCGCCCTGCGCGCGACCCTGCTGACCCTGGCTTACGTGGCCGACAAGGGCGGCGAGCAGCCGTGGATGGATGCCACCCTCAACGCCGATGCGCGCGCTGCGCTCCTGCTGAAGGCGATGACCGAGGACGAGAAGTTCCAGATGCTGCACAGCTACTTCGGGCTGGGCAAGGACGGTGGCCCGCTGCCGGAAGGCGCCGTGGGTTCGGCCGGTTTCGTGCCGGCGGTGCCGCGCCTGGGCATTCCGGCGCAGCAGTCGGCCGATGCCGGCGTGGGCGTGACCAATCCGGGCGGCATCCGTCCGGGCGACTTCGCCACCGCGATGCCGTCCGGCCCGTCCACCGCCTCCAGCTGGAACCGCGAAGTGGCCTTCGCCGGCGGCGCGACCATGGGCCGCGAGGCGTGGCAGCAGCGCTTCAACATCCTGCTGTCGGGCAGCGTCAACCTGCAGCGTGACCCGCGCAACGGCCGCAACTTCGAGTACGCCGGTGAAGACCCCTTGCTGGCCGGTTCGATGGTCGGCGCGCTGATCCAGGGCGTGCAGAGCCAGCACGTGATCTCCTCGATGAAGCACTTCGCGCTGAACGACATGGAGACCCGCCGCAACTTCCACGACGTGCGCATCGGCGAACAGGCCATGCACGAATCGGATCTGCTGGCCTTCGAGATCGCGCTGGAAGCCGGTCGCCCGGGCGTGGCGATGTGCTCGTACAACAAGATCAACGGCACCTACGGCTGCGAGAACGGCTACCTGATGAACCAGGTGCTGAAGCAGGAATGGAAGTTCCCCGGTTTCGTGATGTCCGACTGGGGCGGCGTGCACAGTGGTTCGAAGGCGGCGCTGGCCGGCCTTGACCAGCAGTCGGCAGGTGAAGTGTTCGACGCCGCGGTGTTCTTCGACGAACCGCTGCGCCTGGCCGTGCACGGCGGCGTAGTGCCGCAGACGCGCCTGAACGACATGGTGGCGCGCATCCTGCGCACGATGTTCCTGCATGGCAACTTCGACAATCCGCCGCAGCACCAGAAGGTGGATGCCGAAGCCGGCTACGCCGTCGCCCAGCGCACGGTGGAAGAGGGCAGCGTGCTGCTGCGCAATGAAGGCAACCTGCTGCCGCTGGCCGACAGCGTGAAGCGCATCGTCATCATCGGCGGGCATGCAGACAAGGGCGTGATCGGTGGCGGTGGTTCGTCGATGGTGGGCGTGACCGCCAAGGGCACCAACGCGGTGCCGGGCGTGATGCCGACCACCTGGCCGGGCCCGGTGATCTTCCACCCGTCCTCGCCGCTGGAATCGCTGCGTGCAGCGCGCCCGGACGCGACCATCGAGTATGTGGACGGCACCAACGCCGCCGCGGCGGCCAAGGCGGCCGCGCAGGCCGACGTGGCCATCGTGTTTGCCACCCAGTGGGCGGCCGAATCGGTGGACCTGCCGGACATGCAGCTGCCCGACAACCAGGACGCACTGATCTCGGCGGTGGCCAAGGCCAACCCGAAGACCGTGCTGGTGCTGGAAACCAATGGTCCGGTGCGTACACCGTGGCTGGCGCAGGTGCCGGCGATGCTGCAGGCCTGGTACCCGGGCATCCGCGGTGGTGAAGGCATCGCCGCGCTGCTGACCGGCCAGGCCAACCCGTCCGGCCGCCTGCCGGTGACCTGGGTGGTGGACGAATCGCAGCTGCCGCGCCCGCACATCGACGGCCTGGGCTTCAAGCCGAAGAAGGAGTTCGGCGACGTGTTCGATTTCGATATCGAAGGCGCCAACGTCGGCTACAAGTGGATGGCCGCCAAGGGCCTGACCCCGACCTTCGCGTTCGGCCACGGACTGTCCTATACCTCGTTCGCATATGAAAACCTGAAGGTGAGCGTGGAAGGCTCGCGCCTGGTCGCCAGCGTGGACATCCGCAACACCGGCAAGCGCGCTGGTGCCGACGTGGCCCAGCTGTACCTGAAGCTGCCGGCCGGCAGCACCACGCCGATCCGCCTGATCGGTTATGACAAGGTGCAGCTGCAGCCGGGCGAACAGCGCCGCATCCGCATCGACGCCGAGCCGAAGACCCTGGCCCACTACGATGCGCAGGCACGCCAGTGGAAGATTGACGGCGGCACCTACCAGGTGCAGCTGTCGCGCAACGCCGCCGAGCCGCTGCAGAGCGTGGACGTGCAGCTGGTGGAGCAGGTGCTGCGCTGATCCATCGGGTTGTTGATGCATGAAGAAACGGCCCCGCAAGGGGCCGTTTCTGTTTTTGCGGGCTGCCGCTGCGCTCGCCGGGCATGGTCCGGCGCTACCCGGTCACGGCATCCCCGGCGGGCGCCATCATCCGCCAGGCGTGCCGGTGCACCACCCACGCAGGAAATCAATCAGCTGCCGCACCTTCGCCGAAGGCTGGGAGCTGTGCGGGTAGACGGCGTAGACGCTCTGCTGCGGGAAGCGGTGCTGGCGCAGCACCGGCCGCAGGCGATCAAAGGCCAGGTCGTCCTCGATCAGCCAGCGCGGCAGCACGGTCACCCCGGCGCCGGCCAGGGCGAAGGCGCGCAGGCTGCTGGCGCCGTCCACGCGCACCACGGCATTGCCCGGATTGGTGGCAAACAACGCGTCGCTGCCGTCGGGCGCCACCACCGGCACGTCGGCCAAGCGCGGATAGCCGAGGCGGGGCAGGGTGCCCAGCTGTACCGGGTCATCGGCCGCATCGGCAGAGGGCAGGCGCGCCAGCAGCGACGGGGCGGCCACCGCGCACAGCGGGTGCCGCTCCAGTTCGCTGGCGTGCAGACCTGAATCCGGCAGGCGGCCAAGGCGGATGGCCAGGTCGAAGCGCTCGGGAATCAGGTCGGCCGGTGCCGGCGAAGTGGACAGATGCAGCTGCAGCGCCGGATGCCGCGCGCGGAATGCCTCCAGCGCCGGGATCAGCCGCAGCTGCGCGTACTCCGGCGTGGTGGTCAGGCGCAGCGTGCCCTGCAGCTGGTGCTGGTCGCGGCGCGCGGCATCGATGGCCGCCTGGGCCGCATCCAGGGCCTGCACGCAATGCTGCAGGAACTGTTCGCCGGCCTCGGTCAGGGCCAGGTGGCGGGTACTGCGCAGCAGCAGGGTCACGCCCAGCTCCTGCTCCAGCCGTTTCAGGTTGAAGCTGACCACCGCGCGGCTGAGACCAAGGCGGTCGGCGGCTGCAGTGAGGCTGCCGGCGTCGACCACGGCGCGGAAGATGTCGAAGCGATCCAGGCTGACCATGGCGATTCATTGTCAAAACAGATTTGACAGTGTTGCAGCTGCTGTCGTGTTTTTCCAACAACGATCAAAAGGCATGCTGGCCGCTTCCCCGCTGGAGCGCCGCCGATGCCGTCCCCCCGCCTGCGCCATGAGGCGATCTTCCTGCTGGTGTTCGCCCTGGACTTGGTCAACATGTTCATTGCCACGGTGGCCTACCCGGCGCTGGCGGCTGAGCTGCATGCGGATGTCGGCCTGTTGGCCTGGGTCGGTACCGCCTACATGCTGGGCCTGAGCGTGGTCATCCCGCTGGCACCGTGGCTGGCCGCGCGCTGTGGCGAGCGCCGCCTGCTGCTGGTGGCGCTGCTGCTGTTCGCGCTGGCGGCGGCCTTGGCCGGTGCAGCGCCGGGCATCGGCTGGCTGCTGGGCTGGCGGCTGCTGCAGGGCCTGGCCGGTGGCCTGCTGATCCCGGTCGCGCAGGCCGCGGCCTACCGGCAGTGCAGTCCCGACGAGCGCGGCGCGCTGACCCGCCGCATCCTGCTGGTGGCGCTGCTGGTACCGGCACTGGCACCGGCGCTGGGTGGCCTGCTGGTGCAGTGGCTGTCCTGGCGCGGCGTGCTGTGGGCCAGCCTGCCGCTGGCCCTGGCGGCGATGGGCCTGGTGCTGGCCTGGATGCCGGCCGATGGTGAACGCAGTGCGCCGCGCCTGCAGGCCTATGCGCTGGCCACGGCGATGAGCGCGCTGGGCGTGCTGCTGCTGGCACTGACCTGGCTGGGCGAGCCCGGCCACCGGATTGCCGGCGCGATGCTGTTGCTGTTGGCGCTGGTGCTGGCGACCGCCCACCTGCGCCACGCGCGCCGGCAGGCACAGCCGCTGCTGCGCTGGTCGCTGCTGTCCCATCGCGGGCTGCGGCTGGCGATGCTGGTCTATCTGGCCGTGCCAGGCGTGTTCATTGGCAGCCAGCTGGCCAGCACGTTGCAGCTGCACCAGGCCGGTTACAGCGCCGCTCGCATCGGTGCGCTGATGCTGCCGTGGGCGCTGGCCTCGGCGCTGGCCATCACCGGCAGCCGTCGCCTGCTGGCGCGCTTCGGGCCGGGCGCGGTACTGCGCGTCGGTATGGTGTTGCAGGCGTCGGGTCTGCTGCTGATGGCCCTGCTGCCGCAGCCTTCGTTCGCGCTGGCGGCACTGCTGTTCGCGCTGATGGGGGCGGGCGGCAGCCTGTGCAGCAGCACTGCGCAGACGCTGGCCTTCCACGGTGTGGAGGCTGAGGCGCTGGGTGACGCCAGCGCGCTGTGGAATCTCAACCGGCAGCTCAGCTTCTGTCTTGGCACCGCCGCCATCGCGCTGCTGCTGGCGCTGGCCATGCAGTGGCTGCCGGCGCGGGCCTCCGGTGTGGCGCTGGGCCTGGCCGCTTTGCTTACCCTGCTGCCGATGGTGCTGTTGCGCCGCTTGCAGCCCCTGACACGTGCGCAACCGGAGCATGCCTGATGCAACAAACAGCCGAACATGAAATCCACGAACTGCACGACAAGCTTCAAGCCTGGTTCCGCGCCGAGATGGGCGCCGACGCACTCGACGATCTGATGGCGCATTTCTGCGCGGACTTCAGCATGGTCGGCATTGCCGGGCGGCGGCTGGATCGGCAGGCGGTGCAGGCCTTGTTCGTGGGTGGGTATGGTGCTCGCCCGGGCCTGCGCATCGCCGTGGACGCCGTGCAGGTGATCGATGCCCCATCACCGCTGGCGGTGCTGCGCTATCGCGAGGGGCATGCGGTAGGCGATGGGGCGGTCGCGTGGAGGGAGTCGCTGGCGGTGCTGCGGCAGGAGCAGGGGCGTTGGCGCTGGTTGGCGCTGCATGAGGTTCAATCGGGCTGACGGATCCGCCGGGCCTGGCCCGGCGCTACCTTGGGCGCGGATCGGATCCACCGGACATGGGACGCCGCCCCTTGTGGGCCGTGCGTCGGTAGCGCCGGGCCATGCCCGGCAGGCGCTGTAACGCCCCACAGTACATGTGCCATCAGTCCTGCCCGCAAAGAGCGCAGAACGCAAAGCCTGCACACACTTCACCGGGCAGGGCAGGAGTAGGCTTGGGACTTTCCTGTCGGGAGGGGTTTCCATGCGTGTGCGTGCCGTTGCTGTAGCGATCGCCCTTGGCCTGTCCAGCACCGTGCTGGCCGCCGATACCCCGCCGATGACCCCGGACATCAGCGGCAAGCCCTTCGTGGCCCCTGATGTCGGCCGTGACTACGACAAGCGCGTGGTGATGGTGCCGATGCGCGATGGCACCCGGCTGTACACCGTCATCGTGGTGCCCAAGGGCGCGCACAACGCGCCTATCCTGCTGACCCGCACGCCCTACGACGCGGCCGGCCGCGCCAGCCGCACCGATTCGCCGCGCATGCGCGACATGCTGCCGCAGGGCGATGAAGTGTTCGTCGATGGCGGCTATATCCGCGTATTCCAGGACATCCGCGGGAAGTACGGTTCCGAAGGCGATTACGTGATGACCCGGCCGCTGCGCGGTCCGCTGAACAACACCAAGGTCGATCATTCCACCGATGCGTGGGACACCATCGACTGGCTGGTCAAGCACGTGCCGGAGAGCAACGGCAAGGTCGGCATGCTGGGCTCTTCGTATGAGGGCTTCACCGTGGTGATGGCCTTGACCGACCCGCACCCGGCGCTGAAGGTTGCCGCACCGGAAAGCCCGATGGTCGATGGCTGGATGGGTGACGACTGGCTCAACTACGGTGCGTTCCGCCAGGTCAACTTCAACTACTTCGCGATGCAGACCGAGAAGCGCGGCAAGGGCACGCCGCTGCCCAGCCTCGGCTACGACGACTACAGCACCTTCCTGCGCATCGGTTCGGCGGGCGACTACGCACGCTTCACCGGCGTGGACCAGCTGACCTGGTGGAAGAAGCTGGTGCAGCACCCGTCCTACGATGCCTTCTGGCAGGGCCAGGCGCTGGACGCGGTGATGGCGAAGACGCCGCTGAAGGTGCCGACCATGTGGCTGCAGGGCCTGTGGGACCAGGAAGACATGTGGGGCGCCAACCATGCGTACCAGGCGATGGAAGGGCGCGACACCGCCAACACCCTCAACTACCTGGTGATGGGCCCGTGGCGGCACAGCCAGGTGAACTACACCGGTGACTCGCTGGGCGCGCTGAAGTTCGACGGCGATACCGCGCTGCAGTTCCGCCGCGACGTGCTCAAGCCGTTCTTCGACCAGTACCTGGTGGACGGTGCGCCGAAGGCCGACACCCCGCCGGTGCTGATCTACAACACCGGCGAAAACCATTGGGACCGCCTGCAGGGCTGGCCGCGCAGCTGCCAGAAGTACTGCACCGCGGCCAGCAAGCCGCTGTACCTGCGTGCTGGTGGCAAGCTCGCCTTCCAGGCGCCGGCGGCGGGCGAGGGTGACTTCGAGGAATACGTGTCCGACCCGGCCAAGCCGGTGCCGTTCGTACCGCGTCCGGTGCGCTTCGGCGATCGTGACATGTGGACCACCTGGCTGGTGAAGGACCAGCGCTTCGTCGATGGTCGCCCGGACGTGCTGACCTTCATCACCGAGCCGCTGAGCGAACCGCTGCGCATCGGTGGCGCGCCGGCGGTGCACCTGCAGGCATCGACCAGCGGCACCGACAGCGACTGGGTGGTGAAGCTGATCGACGTCTACCCCGACCAGGATGCCTCGTCACCGGAAATGGGTGGCTATGAGCTGCCGGTCTCGCTGGCGATCTTCCGCGGCCGTTACCGCGAGAGCTTCAGCGAGCCCAAGGCGCTGGTGGCCAACCAGGTGCAGCCGTATCGCTTTGACCTGCCCAACGCGAACCACGTGTTCCAGAAGGGGCACCGGGTGATGGTGCAGGTGCAGTCCAGCCTGTTCCCGCTGTACGACCGCAACCCGCAGACCTACGTGCCGAACATCTACCTGGCCAAGCCGGGGGATTACCGGAAGGCCACGCAGCGGGTCTGGCACAGCGCCGCACAGGCCAGTTACATCGATCTGCCGGTGTATTGAGGTCGACGGGCGCGCCGGGCGGGACCATCCGGTAGCGCCGGGCCATGCCCGGCGGGTACTGCCGGCCGTTGGCCGGCATGCCATGCGAGAGCGTGTCGACCAGGGTCGACACCTACCAGAGCAGGAGCCATGGCGCCATGGCGCCATGACACGGGATTACGCGCCCAGTGCGGGATAGTCGGTGTAGCCGTGTTCGCCGCCACCATAGAGGGTGTTGGGGTCGAGGTCGGCCAGCGCGGCGCCACTGCGCAGGCGCGCCACCAGATCGGGGTTGGCGATGAAGGGACGCCCGAACGCAACCATGTCCGCGTAGCCGCTGGTAACGGCCTGCTCGGCACGCGCGGCGTCGTAGCCGTTGTTGGCAATCCACGGACCGCGGAAGCGCGCACGCAGGCCGGCGTAGTCGAAGGCGAGGTTGTCACGGTCGCCGCCAGTGGCCCCTTCGATGACATGGATGAAGGCCAGGCCCTCGATCGTGTCCAGGCGCTCCACCGCGCGGTTAAACAGCGGCTGCGGATTGCTGTCGTGCGCATCGTTGGCCGGCGTGACCGGTGAAAGACGCACGCCGGTGCGGGCCGGGCCGATGGCTTCAGCCACCGCGCTGACCACTTCAAACAGCAGGCGCGTACGGTTCTCGATGCTGCCACCGTAGGCATCGCTGCGATGGTTGCTGCCGTCGCGCAGGAACTGGTCGATCAGGTAGCCATTGGCGGCGTGCACTTCCACGCCATCGAAGCCGGCAGCAATCGCGTTGCGGGCAGCGATGCGGAAGTCCTCGATCAGCGCCGGGATTTCCTCGATCTCCAACGCGCGTGGCGCGGATACATCCTCGAAGCCGTTGGCGGTGAAGGTCTTGCCCTTGGCCTGGATCGCGCTCGGTGCCACCGGCACTTCGCCTTCCGGCAGCAGGCTGGTGTGGGAGATGCGGCCGACGTGCCAGAGCTGCAGCACGATGCGGCCACCGGCGGCGTGCACCGCATCGGTTACCGGCTTCCATCCCGCCACCTGTGCGTCGCTGTAGATGCCGGGGGTGTCCAGGTAGCCCTGGCCGAGCGGGCTGATCTGCGTTGCCTCGGCAATGATCAGGCCGGCGCTGGCACGCTGTTGATAGTAGGTAATCGCCAGGGGCGAGGGCACGCGGTCGGGCAGCGCACGGTTGCGCGTCAGCGGCGCCATGGCGATGCGGTTGGCCACGGCGATGTCGCCAAGGTGGGTGGGCGTGAACAGCAGATCGGCGGCAGGACTCATCGAAGGTTCCACTGGGGGAGAGGTGTGGCTTGGAGGATAGGCGCGAACGCGTTGCAGCGATGAGAAGGAACGTTGCACAGACGGCGTGGTATGCCGCGTCGGCGATGGCACGTCCGTAACACGCCGGGGCGTAACGTCCTTGCCAAGCGGGCGCGGCCAAGCGGGCGCGCCCCGCAACGATGACCAACACCTGGAGAACACAGATGATCGACTACCAGCTCAAGGGCAAGACCGCGATCGTGACCGGCGGTGTGTCCGGCATCGGCCTGGCCGTGGCGGAACTGCTTGCTGCATCCGGTGCCAGCCTCTCGGTGTGGGACCTGAAACAGGACGCGGTGGATGCCACCGTTCAGAGCCTGAAGGCCAAGGGCGTGCAGGCCATCGGCATCGCTCTGGACGTGACCGATGAAGCGGCGGTGGAGGCAGCGGTGCAGCGCACTGTGAAGGAGCTGGGTGGCATCAACGTCGCGGTGAACAACGCCGGCATCGGCGGCCCGGCTGCGAGCAGTGGCGACTATCCGGTCGATGGCTGGAAGCGCGTGGTCGATGTGAACCTGACCAGCGTGTTTCTGTGCCAGCGTGCGCAGATCCAGGCGATGCGCGCGGCGGGCAAGGGCGGCAGCATCATCAACATGGCCTCGATCCTGGGCCAGGTGGGCTATGCCGGTTCCACCGCCTACGCGGCGGCCAAGCACGGCGTAGTGGGTCTGACCCAGACCGCCGCGTGGGAGCACGCCGGCGATGGCATCCGCATCAATGCGGTCGGCCCGGGCTTCATCGCCACCCCGCTGCTGGAGAGGATGGATGCCAAGGTGCGCGCGACGCTGGAAGGGCGCCATGCGCTCAAGCGCCTGGGCACGCCGAACGAAGTGGCGGCGCTGGTGGCCTGGCTGGCCAGTGATGACGCCTCGTTCGCGACCGGAACCTACTACTCGATCGACGGTGGTTATCTGGCGCAGTGATGCGCTGACGCCCGGCGCTGCCTGGCGAACCGGCAGCGGTGGCATCTTCACCAGGGTGCCACGCCCCTCGCGCGACCCTCCGGAGAAACTGCCGGAGTCTGCTGATGGAACTCACCCAGGATGTATCGATCCTGCTGCGCGTGGCCGCGGCGATGCTGTTCGGCGGCGTGCTCGGCGTCGAACGTGAGATGGGCAAGCACGCCGCAGGCCTGCGCACGCACATGCTGATTGCCGGTGCGGCGGCGCTGATCGTCGGCCTCGGTGATTCGGTGGCCGAACATTTCCAGCAGGAGCGCTACCGCGACCTGCTGCAGGTCGATCCGGTGCGCCTGATCGAGGCAGTGGTGGCCTGCGTTGGTTTCGTGGCCGCCGGCACCATCCTGCGCGGCAACCGCGAAGACCAGGTCAGCGGATTGACCACGGCGAGTTCGCTGGTAATGGCTGCGGCCATCGGCATTGCCGTGGGCATCGGCAAGTACGTGATCGCCATCGGGGTGAGCGTTCTCTGCGTGCTGGTGCTGGCGGTGATCCGGCGGGTTGAGAGGAAGCTCTGAACGGATCGAGAGGAGGGAGTCAGAACCCCTGCGGGGATCCGACCCATCTCCGGGCAAATGGTCAGACCAGATAAACGGCGAACCTGTGCTCTAATGGCGACTTGCTCCTGATTTGGCAGACGCCTTGAATCGCCAGTGGATCCCATACCGCGAATGGTCATACCAATGCGCGTTCATCGCAAGGTGGACGCCATGACCTCGCCGCGTGTCTCCGACAAGGTGGCCGCGCAGCTGCGCCTGATGGTGCAGGAACAACAGCTGCGGCCCGGCGACCGGCTGCCGGCCGAGCGCACCCTGGCTCTGGAGCTGGGCGTCTCGCGCACCGCGCTGCGCGAGGCCATCGCGCAGCTGGCCAGCCAGGGGCTGCTGACCGCGCGCGTCGGCGGCGGCACCTACGTGGCCGACCCGGCGGCACTCGCCCGGCAGGCGCTGCAGGAACCCCTGGCCCCCTACCTGCCGGTGTTCCGGGGCGATCCGGAATACCGCTTCGATGTGCTGGAAATCCGCCACGCGCTGGAAGGTGCCACGGCGTGGCATGCCGCACTGCGTGCCACCGACGAAGACCGCGCGCGGATCAGCCGGGCCTTCCAGACCATGATGGACGCGCACGGCAGGAATGACCCGGCCGGCGAGGCCGCTGCCGATGCGGCCTTCCATCTATCCATCGCCGAGGCCTCGCATAACCTGGTGCTGCTGCAGGTGATGCGCGGCCTGTTCGAGCTGCTGCAGACCAACATCTCGCAGAGCCGCGAGAAGCTCTACACCTCGGCAGCAACCTTCTCGCCGCTGTCCGACCAGCATCGCGAGATGATGGATGCGGTGCTGGCGGGCGATCCCGAACGCGCGCGCGCCGCGGCCCACGCCCACCTTGAGTTCGTGCACACCACGCTGCGCACGCTCGATGACAACGAAGCCCGGCGTGCGCGGGCCTCGCGTCTCCCTTCCCCACATGGCTGATGACGTCCGGTTGACTCCATGATCATTTCCGCTTCCACCGATTATCGTGCCGCCGCCGAGCGTCGACTGCCACCGTTCCTGTTCCACTACATCGATGGCGGCGCGTATGCCGAGCACACGCTGAAGCGCAACGTGTCCGACCTGTCCGACATCGCGCTGCGCCAGCGCATCCTGCGCAACATGTCCGACCTGAGCTTGGAAACCGAACTGTTCGGCGAAATACTGGCGATGCCGGTGGCGCTGGCGCCGGTCGGCCTGACCGGCATGTACGCCCGGCGTGGCGAGGTGCAGGCCGCGCGTGCGGCCGACAGCTGCGGCATTCCGTTCACCCTGTCGACCGTCTCGGTGTGCCCGATCGAGGAAGTGGCGCCGGCCATCCAGCGGCCGATGTGGTTCCAGCTGTACGTGCTGCGCGACCGTGGCTTCATGCGCAACGCGCTGGAGCGTGCGCAGGCGGCCGGTGTGACCACCCTGGTGTTCACCGTGGACATGCCGGTGCCCGGCGCGCGTTATCGTGACGCGCAGTCGGGCATGAGCGGTCCCAATGCCTCGCTGCGCCGCGTCGGCCAGGCCATCACCCACCCGCGCTGGGCGTGGGACGTGGGCCTGCTCGGGCGCCCGCACGACCTCGGCAACATTTCCGCCTACCGCGGCAACCCGACCGGGCTGGCGGACTACATCGGCTGGCTGGGCAGCAACTTCGATCCGTCCATTTCGTGGAAGGATCTGGAATGGATCCGCGAGTTCTGGAAGGGCCCGATGGTGATCAAGGGCATCCTCGACCCCGACGACGCGCGCGATGCGGTGAAGTTCGGCGCCGATGGCATCGTGGTCTCCAACCACGGTGGCCGCCAGCTGGATGGCGTGCTGTCCACCGCACGCGCACTGCCGGCCATTGCCGATGCGGTGCAGGGTGACCTGAAGATTCTCGCCGATTCGGGCATCCGCAACGGCCTGGACGTGGTGCGCATGCTGGCGCTGGGTGCCGACACGGTGCTGCTGGGTCGCGCCTTCGTCTATGCGCTGGCCGCACAGGGTGAGGCCGGTGTGGCCAACCTGCTGGACCTGGTTGCCAGGGAAATGCGGGTGGCGATGACGCTGACCGGTGCGCGCTGCATCGCCGACATCGGCCGCGACTCGCTGGTCAGCCTGCCATGAGCGACCACGCGAACGTGCTGGCACAGCTGCGCACGGCCGTCGGCAGCCAGCATGTGCTGACCGGTGACAGGGCGACCCGGCGCTTCCGCCGCGGCTATCGGTTCGGTGAAGGTCCGGTGCTGGCCGTGGTGCGCCCGGGCACACTGCTGGAACTCTGGCGGGTGCTGCAGGCGGCGGTGCAGGGTGGGGCGGCGATCATCCTGCAGGCGGCCAACACCGGTCTGACCGGCGGTTCCACCCCCGATGGCGGCGACTACGATCGGCCGATCGTACTGGTCAGTACGCTGCGCCTGACCGGCATCCAGCTGTTGAACGAGGGCCGCCAGGTGCTGTGCCTGCCCGGGGCGACGCTGGATCGGCTGGAGCAGGCGCTGGCACCGCTGGGGCGCGAGCCGCATTCGGTGATCGGCTCATCCTGCATCGGTGCCTCGGTGCTGGGCGGCATCTGCAACAACTCCGGCGGTGCGCTGGTGCGCCGTGGCCCGGCCTATACCGAGCTGGCACTGTTCGCGCAGGTCGACGCGCAGGGCCAGCTGCAGCTGGTCAATCACTTGGGCATTGCGCTCGGCGATACGCCTGAGCAGATCCTGCAGCGCCTGCAGGCGGGCGACTACCGCCCCGCCGACGTCGGCGATGGCGGTGGCCGCGCTGCCTCTGATGCGCACTATGCCGAGGATGTGCGACGTATCGATGCAGATACGCCCGCACGCTTCAACGCCGATCCCAGTCGCCATTTCGAAGCCTCCGGTTCGGCTGGCAAACTGGCGGTGTTCGCCGTGCGCCTGAATACGTTCGAGAAGGAAGCCGCCGAGGTGTTCTACATCGGCAGCAACCGCACCGCCACGCTCACCGCCCTCCGCCGCCAGCTGCTGACTGGCTTCGAGCGCCTGCCGATTGCCGGCGAGTACATCCACCGCGATGCGTACGACATCGGCGAGCGCTACGGCAAGGACACCTTCCTGCTGATCGATCGCCTCGGCACGGCGCGCGTGCCGGCGGCATTCGCGTTGAAGAGCCGGGTGGATGGCTGGTTCGAGCGGCTGGGCCTGCGCGGGGTGACCGATCGGGTGATGCAGGCGCTGACCGGCTTGTTGCCGTCGCACCTGCCGCCACGCATGGGCGAGTTCCGCCAACGGTATGAACATCACCTGCTGCTGAAGGTATCGGCACAGGATGCCGCGGAGACCGAGCGCTGGCTGCGCGAGTGCTTTGCCAACCATGAGGGCGGTTTCTTCCGCTGCAGCGCCGAGGAGGGTCGCAAGGCCTTCCTGCATCGTTTCGCCGTGGCCGGTGCGGCCGTGCGCTACCGCGAAGTCCATCGTGCGCAGGTGCAGGACATCGTGGCGCTGGACATCGCCCTGCGTCGCGACGATGCGGACTGGTTCGAGGCGTTGCCCGCCGACATCGACGGGCGCCTGCTGCACAAGCTGTACTACGGGCACTTCCTCTGCCACGTGTTCCACCAGGATTACATCGCGCGCATAGGCGAGGACCCGGTAGCCATCGAACATGCGATGTGGGCGCTGCTGGACCAGCGTGGCGCCGAGTACCCGGCCGAACACAACGTCGGCCACCTGTACCCGGCCAAGCCGGCGCTGGCCGCCTTCTATCGGCAGCTGGATCCGAGCAACACGTTCAATCCCGGTATCGGCTACACCTCCAAGGCGCTGGGGTGGGGCGGCTGTGATTGCAGCGGGCGATGACTATCATCGGTATTCCGCAGGGATGCGCCGGAGCGCAGGAATGACGATGCACACGATGATTTCGCGAGCCGCGTGGCTTGCGCTGCTGCTGTCCACGCCGGCACTGGCACCTGCGCAGGGCTCGATCCTGCCGCAGCAGCGCGATGCCGCAGGGAATGTGATGGAGCCGCTGGGCCAGGTGCTGTTGCCCGGCGAGGATGGCGGGGACCGCCTGCAGAACTGCACGGCCGACCGTGCCTGGTGCGTGGCCCTGCAGCCCAGCGACACCGAAGGTGAGGCATCCACCACGCTGGTGGTGACCGAACGTGCACAGGGCACCGGCCAGCCGCAGTCGTGGCACGTGACGATGGACGTGCCGTCCGAAGGTGAGCTGTCACTGTGGCCATGGATCGTGCGGCTGGCATGGGGCGTGGGTGCCGGCCAGGCCGTGGCTGATCCGCAGCAGCGGGCACGACAGAGCGTGCTGGTCGGCGGCATCAGCAAGGTCAGCAACATGTATTCCGGCGGCGGTGCCGATGCGTCGCGCCTGCAGCTGGCACGGGTGCGGCACCTGGACGACGGCATCCAGGTCGATCATGACGTGCTCGGTGTGGCCTGGGCGGGACATGCGGAGATCCGTGCCTGCTTCAGCGAGCAGGACATGAAGCAGCGCGCTGGCGCCTGCCATGACAGTTACGGGTTCTCGGCCAGGCTCTCGCTGGATTCCACCGCCACGGCGATGCCGGTGCTGCGCTACCAGACCGTGGCCACGCGCTTCCCGGCCGGTGTGTCACGCAACGAGGATTCGCTGGCCAAGGGCCCGCTGACCAAGAGGGACCTGCGCACCGAGCAGGACCCGGCGTGCACGTATGTGCGCACGTTCCGCTTCAGTGATGGTGTTTACCGGCCGGATCAGGCACTGCCGGACTGCGCGGGCTATACCGAGCCCTGAGCGCGGTGGAGTCGAGCTTGCTCGACAGTGCCTTTTGTAGAGCCGAGCCATGCTCGGCTGCTTGTGCCAGGAGCAGCCGAGCATGGCTCGGCTCTACAGGAAGCGAGGAGCAGCCGAGCACGGCTCGGCTCTACAGGAAGCGAAGAGCAGCCGAGCATGGCTCGGCTCTACAGGAGGCGAAGAGCAGCCGAGCATGGCTCGGCTCTACAGGAAGCGAAGAGCAGCCGAGCATGGCTCGGCTCTACAGTCGGGTCACTCGCAGCGTGCGGCGGTGATGACGTTGTTCTTGTCCACGTACACGCGCAGGCGGTCCGGGCGGATGTCCTTGGTGGTGATGGTGGTCGGTCCGATCGGGTTGACCAGGCCGGCGCCGCTTTCACGGGACAGGCGGCGCATGTTCTCTTCGTTGCCCAGCTGGCCGACGGCCCAGCCCAGGGTGCTGGCATCGCAGCGGCCGCTTCCCTTGACCTGCGGGCCGGGCGTGCTGACGCAGGCCGACAGCAGCAGTGCAGTGGCAGGAAGCAGCAGGAACAGGCGGTGGGCAGTCATGTGGGCGCTCCATTGCAGGGGAATGGCCGCACCATAGCACTGTCTGCCGCGGCCCCGGCAGCGACCAGATCATTGCCGCTGGCCGACCGCCGATGCATAGTGCGCGAACGTACGGCATCGCGCCGTCGGGCAGGTCGGGCCATTCCGGCGCAGGTGCGGAACAGGGTATGAAGTCAGGCGAGGCGCACGGACAGGGCTGGCTGACCTCGACGGCGGTGCTGTCGTTGCTGCTGGCAGCCGCGACGGTCAACGCCGCGGCCATTGATCCGGCAGTGGCGGCCGCAACCGCCGATGCTGCCCCTGTGTTCGGTGGCTGGCGCAACCTGCAGACCGAGGCCGGCCATGAGCCCGCGCAGCGCAATCTGGCGTTCGGCATGCTGCCGCAGGAAGCGACCCGCGGTGACCGCTTCGTCATCCTTGATTGCGAAGGCCGCCGCGCGGTGTGCTGCCTGCAGGTGGCCAGTCCGTCGCTGGGCGTGGCCGCGCTGCGCGAGCAGTACCATCTTGCACAGGCCGGGGTGGATGACCTCGGCAACGTGCGCAGCCCGTCCCGCCCCTATGTGCCGCATGTCTATGCGATGCAGCGGGTGGATGAGCTGGCCGACTACACCTTCGCCGACGTTGCCGGTACCTACAGCGACCTGGGCGGCCTGCTGCTGCCGGAAGCGGCCGCGCTGGACGCCGAGGCGACCACGGTGCGCCTGGGCGAGGTGCCGTACCGGCTGCAGTTCCAGCGCCAGCCCTTTGCCGATGACGATGGTGCGCTGGACCGCTACATCCTGCAGGCCCCCGGCCATGGACCGGCTAAGGTCGTGGAAGTGCCGTTCGGGACGTACTGAGCGCGGAGTGGCCCTCTACAATAGGCGTGCGGCGCTGCCTGTCGTGCCCTGTTTACGTGAGTTTCCACCGTGTCCCTGCGTCCCCTGCTGCTGTTGTCCCTGACCACCCTGGCTGCCTGTGCCAGCGCGCCGCCGCCGCCGGTGCATTCCGATGCACTGTGGCGCCTGATCGAGCGTGACTGCGAAGGGGGCGATGGCCCGCGAGGTGCCTGCCTGCAGGTGCAGCCCGGCGCCGACCGCCGCGATGTACTGGTCAAGGATTCGCATGGGAATTACCAGTTCCTGCTGATGCCGCTGGACAAGGTCAGCGGCATTGAAAGCCCCGGCCTGTACCGCAAGGGCGTGCCGAACTACTTTGCCGCCGCATGGCAGGCGCGCTCGCACACCCAGCAGGCGCTTGGCCAGCCGCTGCCGCGCGAAGTGGCCAGCCTGGCGTTGAACTCGCCGCATGGTCGCTCGCAGCACCAGCTGCACATCCACGTGGACTGCCTGCGTGCCGACGTGGTGCAGGTGCTGGACGCGCAGCGTGTGGCGCTGGGTCCGCAGTGGGCGCCGCTGCCGGTGCCGCTGCGTGGCCACCCATACCAGGCGCGCGTGCTGCCGGGCGCGGAGCTGACCGCCAACCCGCTGAACCTGCTGGCCTTCGACCTGAGCGGCCCGGCCGACGTCGGCAACTGGAGCCTGCTGGTGGCCGGTCACCGCGATGCGAACGGCGCGCCCGGGTTCGTGCTGCTGGCGACCCGGCTCGACACCGCCACCGGGAACGACGCCAGTGCCGAGGAGCTGCAGGACCACGCCTGCAGTGTGTTGACCGGCGCCGGTTCCGCGCTGGAGCGGGTGCGCTAGCCCCGCGCGGGGTGCTGGCGGCGCCAGGTCGGCGCGGTCAGCGCATGCAGGCTGCGGTCTTCCCAGCCGCCGAGGCCCAGGTGGTGGTCGCGCAGCAGGCCTTCGTTCTCGAAGCCGGCGGCGCGCAGCACGTCCGCAAGCCCAGCGCTGTCGTCGGGCGGAAGCATCACATAGACGCGGTGCAGCCCGACCTGTTCGAACAGGAACGGGCACAGCGCCTGCAGCGTGTCGGCGAAGCGTTGCGCATCGGTCCAGTCGGCCTGGCAGAAGCGCTGCAGCTCGGCGCTCCGATCGCGCGCGGACTGCAGGCGCACGGTCAGCTGGTCGATCAGGGTATGGCTGGGCTGGTCAAATACGCCCAGCAGCAGGCGATCATTGTCCTCCTGCAGGCGCGAGCGCTGGATGCCGATGAACAGCTGTACCTCAGCCTCGCTGCGGCAGTTCAGGTTGCAGCGGTTACGGCGCTGCCCGCACAGCGTGCGCCAGGCTGGCAGGTCGGTGCGCTGCAGCGAGCGCAGGTTGATGGAGCCATGGCCCAGCAGCAGCAGGTGGCGGCGCAGTACCGGGTGCAGGGCAGGAGGGGAGGCAGGGTTCGGTTCGATGCACATCCGGCCACGATCGCGTCTGCGCCGGGCGATGCCCATGAAATTTGTTGCAAAATGCGGAGCGTACTGCGCGATGGTCCGGGGCCGTTCAGAAATGAAGGTGCTGTGGCTGCGTCGCCAAGTCCGGATGCGCAGGATCTGACCCGGTCGTACCAGGCCGTGGCGACCCGTGCGCTGGGCGAGGACGTGGCGCTGGCCTCGCTGACGTGTGGCTACACGCTGTGCATGGGCGAGGTGCGCAGCCGCAGCCAAGGTGGATTCCGTGACTGGGTTGCATTGTTCGGCAAGGACCGCGGCGCACCGCATTACGCGTTGATGACGGCCGAGCATCCGCTGGGAAGCGGGCCGTCCTCGGGGCGGTTCGTGTTCTCGATCGATCCCACTGCCAACGGCATCAGCGCCGAGCCTGCTCGACTACCGCACGCTCGCCGTCAAGGCAGCGCCTGCACGCTGTACGACTCGATGACGTAGCTGAAGGCCTGTTGCTGGCGGTCGCGCAGCAGGGCACGTACTTCCAGGATGACGCCATGGTCGCCTTCGCCACGCGGTGGCCAGAACGTCTGGTCGGCGAGGGTCTGGCGCTGGAAGCCGAGCGGGCCGACCACGCGGCCGAACGGTTCGTCGCTGCTGTCCAGCACCTGGTTCATCGCCGTGCTGAGGCGGCCCGGCAGGTACCAGTTGTCGGCTTCTGAGAGCACGCGGCTGCCGCAGACCAGTTGCACGCGACGGTAGCGCAGCGGCGTATCGGCGTGCGCGCCGAGCGCCTTCAGCACGTCGGCCGGTGCCGCCTTGTCCTGGCCACGCACGCGCACGGCGCGCACGCGGGCCTGTTCGGCCAGGCCGTGCTCGGCGCACCAGCTTTCCAGCGTACCGGTCGCACTGGGGCCGGCCAGCACGCGCTGGTGCAGCTGTTCGACCAGGGCGGCGGGCGCGACGCGCTGCTGTCCGGGCGGCGCCTGCAGCGGCGCGGTGGCACCGGCATCGGCGGCGGACAGGCTGGCGATCGGGGCGGCGGCCAGCAGGGATGCGGCCTGCCAGCGGCGGAGACGATCGTGGCGGTCGGACGGGCCCATGCGGCATCACAGCGGAAACAGGCGCCCATGTTACCCGTTCAGGCGTGTCCCCGGCGTGCCGAAAGCGTCGCGACCTGTCGGGTATTCATCGCGTTGCCAAATACGAGGCATGCAGATATTTCGTTGGCCGATGGGCCGGGCGGGGCGCACGATGGGACCCTTGTCTGGCTTTCCGGGAGTTCCCCCATGACCCTGCAGTTCATCCGGGGCGGCGTCGACCGCGAGGGTGCGCCGGTGCATTTCCACATCCGCGACGGGCGTTTCGAGGGCTTCAACCGCGTGGCGGGCGCGGCTGAAGGCGCCGAGGTCATCGACCTGCAGGGTTTCACCCTGCTGCCGGGCCTGGTGGATGGGCACATCCACCTGGACAAGAGTTTCGTCGGCGACCGCTGGCGTTCGCACCAGCCGGTGGCCAGCCTGCGCGAGCGCCTGGCGGTGGAAAAGGCGGCCGTGGCCGACGCCGCGCCGATGGTGGACCGCGCCGAGGCGCTGATCCGCCAGTGCAGCGGCTTCGGCACGGTGGCGATGCGCTGCCACGTCGATATCGACGCCAGCACCGGACTGCGGCACCTGCAGGCCGTGCGCGAGGCTGCGCAGCGCTGCGCCGGCATCATGCAGATCCAGCTGGTGGCGTTCCCGCAGGCAGGGGTGATGTCCTGCGCGGGCACGGCCGCGGTGCTGGAGCAGGCCCTGACCGAGGGCGTGGAAGTGCTGGGTGGCATCGACCCGACTACGCTGGATGGCGATGCCGAGGGGCAGTTGGCCCTGCTGTTCGGCCTGGCCGAGCGCCACGGTGTGCGCCTGGACATCCACCTGCACGAACCGGGTGAAACCGGTCTGGCCCAGCTGCTGCGCATCGCCGCGCGTACGCGTGCGGCCGGGCTGCAGGGCAGGGTGGCGGTCAGCCACGCCTACGCACTGGGCGAGGTGCCGCTGGCGCGCGCCCTGCAGGTGGGCGAGGCCTTGGCAGCGGCCGGCGTGGCGATCATGAGCAACGCGCCGGGCGATCATCCGTTCCCGCCGCTGCGGGCGCTGCACGATGCCGGGGTACGGGTGTTTGCGGGTAACGACAACATCCGTGACTGCTGGTGGCCCTACGGCAATGGCGACCTTCTGCAGCGGGCGATGCTGCTGGGCTACCGTTCGGGGTTCTACACGGATGCGGACCTGATGCTGGCGCTGGACATGGTGACCATGCATGCGGCGGCGGTGATCGGGTTGCCGGACTACGGGATGGGCGAGGGGCTGCCGGCGACGTTCGTGGCGGTGCGGGCGGATCATGGTCCGGCGGCGGTGGCAGGTGTGCCGGTGGAGCGGCGCGTGGTTGTCCAGGGACGGTGGGTGTAGTCGGCAGGGCTTGCAGCCCTGCACCCGCGGTAGTGCCGGCCGCTGGCCGGCAACCTCAAGATCAAAAGCGGCATTCTGTGGGATGGCGGGTCGGTGTGGGTGGTCAGGACACGCCGTAAACCCATCCTTGGGGGCTCGATGGCGCCATCCATGGCGCCAACGGTCCTGCCCACCCACACCGCCCCGCCTCTGACAGATTCCGTGTGCTGTTGGTGGGTGCCGACCGTTGGTCGGCATGGGGTCGGATATCGATATTTGACAGATGGTAGGTGTCGACCTTGGTCGACACGATTTTTCCATCAGTTATCGAATGAATTCATCCGTGCCGACCAACGGTCGGCACCCACCAAAGCCGAACGCCGTTCCGACAGATCGCGGAACTGTCGAAGGCGGGGTGGGTCCGGTTGAGGGGGCGTGAGCCGCATGGATGCGGCGACCGAGCTTACATGGACGTACTTGCAGCGTCCCCCTCAACCGGACCCACCCCGCCATCCCACGGAATGCATGCTTCTGACGTTGACGTTGACGTTGACGTTGACGTTGACGTTGAGCAGGTGCAGGGCGCAGCCCTGCCGAACCACTACTCCGCCTCGCGCTGCACCTGCCGCCAGAGCTCGGCGGCGAGCGCGCGCACCGCATCATCCGCATCCGGCCGATGCAGCAGGCCGATCTCATAGTTCTCCGCCACCGGCAGGCCACGCTCGCCATCGATGACGCGGTGCTCGCGGTTCACCGCTCGACGCGGCAGCAGGCTGATGCCGATGCCATCGGCCACCGCGCCCTGGATGCCGCTGAGCGACGAGCTGGTGAAGGCGATGCGCCAGCGCAGGCCCAGCGCTTCCACGGCGTGGATCATCTCGTCGCGATACAGCCCGCGCGGCGGGAAGGTCACCAGCGGCAGCGGATCCAGCTGCAGGCTGCTGCTGCGCTGGCTGTCGATCCAGTGCATCGGCTCGCGCCGGCAGTGCACCGCCTGGCGCGTGTTGCGGCGCTGCTTGACCAGCACCAGATCCAGCTCGCCATGGTCGAAGCCATGCGCCAGGTCGCGGCTGAGGCCGCTGCTGATTTCCAGCTTAACCTGAGGGTGGCGGCGGCTGAACGCGGCCAGCATGCGCGTGGTCTGCGCGTTGACGAAATCCTCCGGCACGCCGATGCGCACCGCGGTCTCCACCGTGGCGCCGGCCAGGGCCTGGGCCATTTCCTCATTCAGGTCGAGCATGCGCCGGGCGTACCCCAGCAGCGTGTGGCCGGCATCGGTGGGGTGCACGTCGCGGTGGCCGCGTTCGAGCAGGCGGTGCCCAGCCAGCTCCTCCAGCCGCCGCACTTTCTGGCTGACTGTGGACTGGGTGGAATGCAGGCGGGTGGCCGCGGTGGTGAAACTGCCGCAGTCGGCCACCATCACCAGCGCACGCAGCAGGTCCAGTTCGAACAGCGTTCTATTCGATTTGGCACTGTCTTGCATTTGAACATTTCACTTCTGGATGCACGTGGCGACTTCTACCATGCAGGGCAGGAGGCGGCAAGCACGGCGCCCCGCTGCACCGGAGAACTGCAGATGCGCATCGCTCGTCGCCCTCGTTTGCCCGGCCCGCTGGTTCGCCTGTTGCTGCTGTGCCTGTGGGCGATGGTGGTACCTGGCTGTTCGGCCACGGCCGGCACGGCCGATGCGCGACTGCGCGATGCTGCCGCGCAAGGCGATGCCGCCGCCGTGCGTACGGCAGTGGAGGACGGCGCCGATCTGGAATCGCGCGATGCGCAGGGCCGCACCGCGCTGCTGCTGGCGACCCACGGCAATCACGTCGATGCCGCACGCGAACTGATCGAAGCCGGTGCCGACGTCAACGCCAAGGATGCGATGCAGGACAGCGCTTACCTGTATGCCGGCGCGCGCGGCCTGGATGACATTCTCGCGCTGACCCTGGCCCACGGTGCCGATCTGCGCAGTACAAACCGCTACGGCGGCACCGCCCTGATTCCTGCGGCCGAACGCGGCCATGTAGCCACCGTGCGCACACTGCTGCGCGCGGGTGTGGCGGTCGACCATGTCAACCGCCTGCACTGGACCGCACTGCTGGAAGCGATCCTGCTCGGCGATGGCGGGCCGCACCATGTGCAGATCGTGCAGCTGCTGCTCGACGCCGGCGCCAATCCCGAACTGGCCGATGGTGATGGCGTGACGCCGCTGATGCACGCACGCCAGCGTGGCTACACCCACGTTGAAACCCTGCTGCGCCAGGCCGGCGCCCAGCGCTGAATCCCGACCCCTTCCACTCTGCGCGTTACGCGCGCCCATCAGGATGCCGTCCATGTTCCAGCCCCGTCCGTTGTCCCTTGCGATCCTCCTTGCCGTCGCACCGCTGTCGGCCTCCGCTGCCGAGCGTGCCGACCTGCTGATCCGCAACGCCACCGTGGTCGATGTCGAACACGCACGCAGCCTGCCGGGGCAGAGCGTGGTGATCCGTGGCGATGACATCGTCGCCTTCGGCCCCGACGCGCAGCTGCGCAGCCAGTGGAGCGCCAGCCGCCAGATCGACGCCAAGGGCAAGTACCTGATTCCGGGCCTGTGGGACATGCACGTGCACTTCGGCGGCGGCCCGGCCCTCATCGAAGAGAACAAGGCGCTGCTGCCCCTGTACATCGCCCATGGCATCACCACCGTGCGCGACTGCTCGGGCGACTTGCCGGAGCAGGTGCTGCAGTGGCGTGGCGAGATCGCCAACGGCACGCTGTTCGGACCGCGCCTGCTCAGCTCCGGCGCCAAGATCGAAGGCATCAAGCCGGTCTGGAAGGGCACCATCGAAGTGGGTAGCGAGGCTGACGTCGACAAGGCGATCTCCCGCCTGCAGCACGACAAGGTCGATTTCGTGAAGATCACCGACAGCACGCTGAAGCCGGAGCTGTTCCTGTATTCGGCCAGGGCCGCGCGCAAGGCCGGCTTCAAGGCCTCGGGCCATATCCCGATGGCGCTGACCGTCGAACAGGCGGTCGATGCCGGCCTCGCCTCGATCGAGCATCTGGATTACGCCTTCAAGGCCGGCAGCAGGGATGAAGCGCAGATCGCCGCCGATTTCGGTGCCGGCCGCATCGACCGCGCCGAGGCAAACCGCCGCCTGGATGCCAGCTTCAACCACGATACGGCCATGCGCGCCTACCGTGACTTCGCCAAGCGCGGCGTGTTCGTCACCCCGACCCTCAATGGCGGCCGCATCCTCGATTTCCTCGACCAGGATGACCACGCCAACGATCCGTACCTGGCCTACATCGGCCCGGGCCTGCGTGCGACCTACCAGTGGCGCGTGGATCGCGCGGCCAAGGCGACCCCGGCGCAGATCGAAGCGCGCCATGCGCAGTACCACCAGGTGGCCTCGGTGCTGCCGATGCTGCAGGAAGCGGGGGTGACGATCATCGCCGGTACCGATGCCGGCTTCCTCAACTCGTACAACTTCCCGGGCATTGCGTTGCACCAGGAACTGCAGCTGTTCGTGAAGGAAGGCCTGAGCGCGCCGCAGGCGCTGTCGGCGGCCACGCGTTCGGGCCCGGCATGGTTCGGCCAGATGGACCGCTACGGTGGCGTCGCCAGCGGCAAGGCAGCCGACCTGGTGCTGCTGACCGCCAACCCGCTGCAGGACATCGCCGCGACCGAGAAGATTGACAGCGTGATCCTGCGCGGCACCGTGTATGACCGTGCGGCGCTGGACAAGATGCTGGCCGACACCAAAGCCAAGGTGGCGGCGTGGAATGCCGACGCGGCCAAGGGGAAGTGATCGTTGCTGGGGTCAGGGCCCTTCCCGCAGGGAAGGGCTCTGATCCTTCCAGCGGTTCAGCGCGCCGCCGGCCGCATCCCATGCAGCTGCGGCAGCGCTTCCTTCATCGCATCGATGAACGCGCGCAGCCGCAGCGGCTGCTGGCGCGCGGCGGGGAACACCAAGTGCACTGGCAGCGGCGGCGCCTGCCACTGCGGCAGCAGCTGCACCAGACGGCCTTCGGCGAGATCGTCGGCCACCAGCCACGCCGAGACCACCGCCGCGCCCAGACCGGCCACGGCGGCACGCTGCACCACGAACAGGTTGTCGGTGAGCAGGCGCGGGGCGATCGACAGCGTGTGCGCGCGCCCCTGCGCATCGTGCAGCAGCAGGCGCTCGCGGTAGTAGGTGGCCAGCGCGATCCATGGCAGTGTCTGCGCCTGCTCGGGCGTGCGCACGCGCGCCGGATCGGCCAGGGCAGGCGAGGCCACCACGATGCGCGGCACCTCGGCCAGCGGCAGGGCGACCATGCGCGGCTCGTCCACCGGACCGACGCGCACGGCGCAGTCGATGCCCTCGGCAACGAAATCCGGGCGATGGTCCTCGAGGATCCATTCCAGGCTCAGCTGCGGATGCCGCGCAAGAAAATCCAGCATGGTCGGCAGCAGCTGCGCCTGGCCGAACGCGTGCGGCACCATCACCCGCAGGCGCCCGCGCAGCATCTGCGCCTCGCCATGCAGCTCGGCCTGCAGTGACTCCCACTCGTCGATGACCCGCTGCGCGTGGCGCTGGCAGCGCTGGCCGTCCTCGGTCAGCTGCAGGCCCTGGGTGGAGCGTTGCAGCAGGCGCAGGCCCAGCTGTCGCTCCAGCGCCTGCAGGCGCCGGCTGACCGTGGGCTGGGTGGTGCCGAGCTGGGTGGCGGCAGCGGAAAGGCTGCCGGCATCGACGATGCGCAGGAAGGTACGCAGCAGGTCGAGACGGTCGGCGCCAGCGGGCAGGTCGGTCATGCGTTGGGCGTATGAATGATATGTCGCTGAGCCTACTACAGGCGCGCGGCGAATATCGTCAGGCTATGCACCATTCCTCCCTTGGAGTTCATCCATGTCCACTCCCTCTGTATCTGTGAGCGCCACGCCCACGGCTGCCCCCTCGGCTCCGTTGGTCCTTGCGATGGCGGCCGGTGCAGGCTTCTCGGTGGCGTCGCTGTACTACAGCCAGCCGATGCTGGGCCTGATCGCGCAGGACCTCGGCGCCAGCGAGCGCGGCGTCGGCCTGGTGCCGACCATGACCCAGCTGGGCTACGCGCTGGGCATCCTGCTGCTGGCCCCGCTCGGTGACCGCTTCGACCGTCGGCACCTGATCCTGCTGAAGTCGGTGCTATTGTCGTTGGCCCTGGCGGCCGCGGCACTGGCCGGCCAGCTGCCTGGCCTGCTGGTGGCCAGCCTGCTGGTGGGCCTGATGGCGACCCTCGCGCAGGACATCGTGCCGGCGGCCGCGGTCCTGGCGCCGGACGCACACCGCGGGCAGATCGTTGGCCGGGTGATGACCGGCCTGCTGCTTGGCATCCTGCTCTCGCGCGTGGTCAGTGGCGTGGTCGCCGAAGCCTGGGGCTGGCGCACGCAGTTCGTGCTGGCGGCGGTGTCGGTGGCGGCGATGGGCGCGGTGATGGCCAAGGCGCTGCCGCGCTTCGCACCCACCAGCACGCTGCGCTATCCGGCATTGCTGGCCTCGCTGCTGCAGTTGTGGCGTGAGCAGCCGCAGCTGCGCCGCGCGGTCGCCAGCCAGTCGCTGCTGGCGGTGGGCTTCAGCGCGTTCTGGTCGACCCTGGCGTTGATGCTGCACGCCAAGCTCGGGTTGGGCAGTGCCGCCGCGGGTGCGTTCGGCATTGCCGGTGCTGCCGGCGCGCTGGCGGCGCCGTTCGCGGGCCGCTACGCCGACCGTCTGGGCAGCCATGCGGTGGCACGCCTGGCGATTGCGGTGGCGCTGGTGGGCTTCGGCCTGCTGCTGGCCGACAGCTGGCTGCCTGCTGCGGCGCTGCTGCCGCTGCTGGTGGTGAGCGCGCTGTTGTTCGACTTCGGCTTCCAGTCGGCGCTGGTGGCGCACCAGACCCTGGTCTACAGCCTGGTGCCGCCGGCGCGCAGCCGCCTCAACGCGCTGCTGTTCACCGGCATGTTCATCGGCATGGCGGCGGGCGGTGCGCTGGGTAGCCTTGCACTTGCCCAGTGGGGTTGGCATGGCGTGGCATGGCTGGCGGTGGTGTGTGCGGGCAGCAGCCTGCTGGTGCGGCTGAGGTGAGTGTTGTTTTGCAGGGCTTGCAGCCCTGCACCTGCCGAAGCAACAGCAACAGCAACAGCAACAGCAACAGCAACAGCAACAGCAACAGCGTGCTATCCGTGGGATGGCGGGGCACTGTGGGTTTGCGGCGTCCCCGCAAACCCACAGTGCCCCGCCATCCCACGGAATGCCGCTCTTGATCTTCCTTCGGCTTCGGCTTCGGCCTCTGCAGGTGCAGGGCTGCAAGCCCTGCAGAAAACCCCCACCTTCAATCGTGACCGCTGTCATCCAGGCTGATGATCCCGCGCCGCAGCGCCTGCGTCACCGCATGCGTGCGGTCACCCACGCCCAGCTTGTCCATCAGGCTCTTCATGTGCGCCTTCACCGTCTGCTCGGAAATCTGCATCCGCTCACCGATGCGCTTGTTCGACAGGCCACCGGCAACGTGCCGCAGCACTTCCGTCTCGCGCGGCGACAGCCGGTCTTCCACCACGTGGGCGGCGATGCTCGCGGCCACCGCGGGTGGAATCGCGGCGCGGCGGCCACCGGCCACCGTGCGGATCGTGTCCACCAGTTCGTGGCGCAGCATGTCCTTCAGCAGGTAGGCGCTCGCGCCGGCCTGCAGCGCACGTACCGCACGCACGTCGCCACGGTAGGTGGTCAGCACGATGATGCGTGCGCGCGGGTCCAGCGCACGGATCCGCACGATCGCTTCCACGCCATCCAGGCGCGGCATCTGCAGGTCCATCAGCACCACGTCCGGCTGCAGTTCCTGGTAGCGCGCGACGGCTTCTTCGCCATCGGCGGCTTCGCCCAGAAGGCGCAGGTCAGGTTGCGCGCCGAGCAGGGCGGCCAGGCCGTCGCGCAGCAGGGGATGGTCGTCGACCACCAGCACGCCGATCGGGGAAGAAGACTCAGTCATTGTGCTTTGCACTCCAGGGCCAGCGCCAACGTGGCGGCCGGCGGTGATACAGGCGCCGTGCGGGAACCGCCAGCGCGACTTCGGTGCCCAGGCCCGGGCGGGTCCACAGCTGCAGTTCCGCGCCCAGCCGCTGCGCGCGTTCGCGCATGCCCTGCAGGCCCCAGTGGCCATGGCCGGCATCATCGTCGGCAATGCCGACGCCGTCGTCGCGCACATGCAGCAGGAAGCAGCGGCTGCCGTAGGACAGCTCCACTTCGATGGCGCTGGCCTGGGCGTGGCGCAGGGCATTGCGGATCGCTTCGCGTCCGATCAGGAACACTTCCTCCACGGCATCGGGCCGCAGTGTCGGTGGCGTGCCTTCGACGGTCAGGCGCAGCGGGTTGGTGCCCTGGCCGGCGTACTCGGCATGCACGTCGGCCAGTGCGGTGGCCAAGTCGCGGCCGGCGAAGGGACCATCGCGCAGCGCATTGACCCGCTCGCGGCCCTCGGCGAGATTGCGCTCGGCCAGCTGCATTGCCGATTCCAGCTGAGTGCGCACGTTGTCCGGCGTCTGCGCCGACTGGCTGATCGCATGCAGGCGCAGGATCAACCCCTGGCTGCCCTGCAGCAGGGTGTCGTGCAGATCGCGGGCGATGCGCTCGCGCTCGCCATGGCGTTCCTGCAGGCGCGCGCGGAACAGTGCGGCCAGCTGTCCGCTGCGGATGCGCACGGCCACCATGAGCGCCACCAGTACCAGTGCCGCGCACAGCAGCTTGAACCAGATCGTCTGCACGAAGGTGGAGGCGATGCTGAAGCTGCGGCTGGCCGGCGCCGTGCTCCAGATGCCGTCTTCGTTGGCCGCTTCCACCTCAAAGCGGTACGTGCCCGGGGCGAGGTTGGTGTAGTAGGCACGCGTGATGCTGCCGGCGTCCTGCCAGCCTTCGTCCACGCCGGACAGCCGGTAGCGGTAGCGGTTGCGTTCCGGCCGGGCCAGCGACAGCGCCACGTAGTCGATCTGCAGCTGGGTAGTGCCGGCCGGCAGGCGCAGCCCTTCCTGCAGCGGAGCCTGGGTGGCGCCATACAGCACGTCGCCGATGCGCACACCCGGTGCCCGGGTGTTGGTGTGCGCAGCGTTGGTGTCCAGCCACGCCAGCCCCTGGTTGGTAGCCAGCCACAGCAGGCCGTCAGCGGCCAGCGCGGCGGTGGGAATCGGGCCGCTCTGCAGCGCGATGCCGGGCATGCCGTCGACTGCGTCGAACAGGCGCGGTGCCACCGGTTGATGGGTGAGCACGGCTGTACGCAGGGCGGTGCGGTCCAGCCGCACCAGCCCGCGGCTGCCATTGAGCCAGAGCCGCCCATGTGCGTCGGCGACCATGCCGGTGATGCCTTCCAGCACGCCCGCCATGTCCGTGCGCACCTCGCTGAAGTGACCGTCGCCGATGCGCGCGGCCAGCCCGGCTTCGCCGGCCACCAGCAGCATGTCCTGGTCCTGCAGCAGGGCCGTCACCGGTCCAACGGCCAGCCCCTGGCGGGTATCGAACGTCGCCACGCCGCGGTCGTCCATGCGCCGCAGCCGGCCATCGGCATAACCCAGCAGCACGGCGCCTTCGTTGGCCATCGCCATCGACGAACAGGCCTGTTCGGGCAGCCGCGGCTGGCGGTACCACTGCCCGTGCTGGTAGCGCAGGACGCCACGCTCGCCTACACACATCCAGGCGTCATCGTCGTTGTGGAACAGCAGCGCCTGCAGGGGCTGCCCGGTGTAGGGGGCCGGCAATGGAATGCGCGTGGCGTGGCCGCCGACGGTGCGGACCAGGCTGATCCAGTCGAACTGCCACAACGGTGTCGGCGCCTGGCGTGCGGCATCCTGCAGCTGCCAGGCGCTCCCGCCCAGCAATGTGCGGCGCAGGTCGTAGGGTTTCAGGTTCTCGCCATAGCCATACACGCGACCGTCGCTGGCGCGTACCAGCGAGCGATAGGGATCATTGGGGCCGGCTGCGAGGGTCTGCACGCTGCGCGCGCGGAAGCGGTTGAGGCCAAGGTTGGTGCCGACCCAGAGATTGCCTTCGCGATCCAGCAGGACCGGAACTGCCGACGTGGCGGTCAGGCCCTGCGGCGCATCAAAGCGCTCCATGCGCGTGGCCTGGTCGCCCTCGAAGGTGACCCTTGCCACGCCGCCATGCGGGCTCATCGTGGCCCACAGCGTGCCATCGGCGGTGAACTGCAGGCGCGCGGCGACGAGTTCGGGCAGGCGTCGCGCCTCGCGCTCGGCGGCAGGCAGCAGGCCGTGCGCGCTGGCCAGCGGCGAGGTGCCGCGAATGCGGTCGGCCAGCCAGATTTCGCCGCGCGGGCTTTCGGCCAAGGAGGCCATCTGCGAGACGGCGATGCCGGTTTCCTCGAACGCGCTGGCACCGGCGGGCCGTCGCCAGATCTTCAGGTCGGCCAGCACCCAGAACGTGCCCTGGCGATCATGCAGCAGCCACTGCACGCGTCGATCCGGCACGCCGCTGTCGCGGGGCAACGCGCGCCATTGCTGCCCATCGAACCAGCGCAGGCCACCGTTGATGGCCGCCCACAGTCGACCGTCGCGATCACGGCTGAAGTGCGGCACCACGCCGATCGGCACGCCCTCGGCGCGGCCGAAGCTGCGCAGGCGGCTGCCGGAGAGCTGGCTGATGCCGGCCTGGAAATAGCCGATCCACAGGCTATCGTCGGCATCCGTTGCCAGGGTGACCATGTTGGTGGAGGGAAACGAGCTGCCCGACGGCGCGGCCTGGCGCTCGAAACGGCGGCCGTCGAAGCGGTACAGGCCCGAGCCCGTCGCCAGCCACAGCATGCCCTGCGGGTCCTGGGCAATGTCCCAGATGTCGCCGGGCGCACCCTGTCCGACCCGCCACGCGGTGTGCTGGTAGCCGGGCATGCCGTCGGCCACGACCGGCCGCTGCTCGGCGAAGGCGGGCAGGGCGATCAGCAGCAGGCACGACAGCAGCGCCCGCAGGCGACGCAGCAAGGGGAGGGGGCGGCCACGCATGGGCAGCATTCTGGCAGGTGCGGGGCAGCCGAGGGTGACCCGAACGGGGTAGGCGCGGTGGCGGCGGGATCGGCTATCACGCCGGCTATGGAGTGGTGGAGGCCGAGGACGCAGCGTCTGTTCGTGATGTTTCCCGACCGTGGGCCCGGCCTGGGCCTGCTCTGGCTGCGGCTGTACCTGGCCGCTGCCCTGTGTGCGCCGGGATATTCTGGACTGCGTGGCAGTGTGGCTGCAGGGCGCGGCGGTGCCGCTGCTGGCACGTCGGCCTCCCCCGAACGGGTGAGTGGTGGCCTCGACGGACGGGGGTAGGGCATCGGTACCTGGCGGCCCACCATGGGGCACCCCGTCGCGGTGCTCTGTCATGGCTGAAGCTTCATCGCCCGTTGCTCCAGCCCCCGCGTTGGCGCCACACCAGGCTGCCGCCCTGCAGCGCGCATTGCACTACATCGATGCGCATCTGTCGCAGCCGCTGCGGGTGACGGAGCTGGCCGAGGTGGCCTGCGTGAGCCGTTTCCATCTGGTGCGGCTGTTCCGCACCGGTACCGGCGCCAGCCCGCTGCGCTACCTGCGCCGTCGTCGCATCGAACGCGCGCGGCAACTGCTGCCGGCCGGCGACCAGCCGATGTCCCGCTTGGCCCAGCATCTGGGCTTCTTCGACCAGAGCCATTTCGTCCGCAGCTTCCGTGCCGAGACCGGCTGCAGCCCCGGCCAGTACCTGGCCGGTGATGCCGCCCTGCACATACCCGCTGTCCACCCCGCTTCTGTTGCCCCGCCCACTTCTGGAACCCACCCATGACCACTGCCACCGCCACGCCTGCCAAGGGCCTGCTTTCCCCGACCGACCATGCCCTGGTGCTGATCGACTTCCAGTCGCAGATGGCGTTTGCCACCCACACCATCGACATCTCCGCGCTGCGCAACAACGTCTCGCTGATCAGCAAGGGTGCCAGGGGCTTCAACGTGCCGGTGGTGCTCACCACCGTCGCCGAGACGTCGTTCTCCGGCCCGATGTTCCCGGAGCTGCCGGAGATCTTCGCTGGCCAGGCCGTGTTCGACCGCACCTCGATGAATACCTGGGAAGACCAGCCGGTGATCGATGAGATCAACCGCATCGGCAAGCAGCGCCTTGTGCTGGCAGGCCTGTGGACCAGCGTGTGCATCGTCGGCCCGACCCTGTCGGCGCTGGAGCAGGGCTTTGAGGTCTACGTGATCACCGATGCCTGCGGCGATGTCAGTGATGAGGCACATGAGCGTGCGATCACCCGCATGGTGCAGGCGGGCGCGCGCCCGATCACCAGCGTGCAGTACCTGCTGGAACTGCAGCGTGACTGGGCCCGTGGCGAGACCTACGGCCTGACCACCGGCATCGCCCGTGACCATGCCGGCGGCTACGGCATCGGCATCCAGTACGCCAAGACCATGTTCGGCGCACAGGAAGGCGGCCACTGAGCATGGGCAACGGGCATGGCCTCGACCTGGCCCTGCTGATGCTGCGCGTGGCAGGGGGAGGTTTCCTGCTGCCACACGCGCTGAGCAAGCTGTTTGGCTGGTTTGGCGGCCCGGGCCTGGCTGGTTTTGCCGGCGAACTGCGCGGCTTCGGTTTGCCGGCGGTGGCGCCGCTGCCGCTGCTGCTGGCCCTGTTGCAGGTAGCCTCCGGGGTGGCCGTGCTGTTGGGCTGGCAGACCCGCATTGCCGCACTGGCCGCGGCCGCGTTCATTGCCTTCACCGCGCTGCTGGCCCTGCCCAAGGGCTGGTTCTGGATGCGCGGTGGCACCGAGTACCCGCTGATGTGGACGCTGGCCCTGCTGGCGATCGCGTTGGCCGGGCCGGGCGCCTGGGCGCTGGATGGCCTGGCCCTGCCTGAAGACATCGCATGAGTTCCTCCCCCCTCGACCACGGCCGACGCAACGTCGTGCTGGCCAGCGGCGCCGCGATGGCGCTGGGGCTGGCCGGCGGTGCCGCCGCGGCCATCGAAACCCTTCCCAAGGAGCGCCGCATGAGCACGCTGGTCATCAGAAACGCCCGCGTCACCACCCTTGATCCGCAGCAGCCGCACGCGCAGGCACTGGCGGTTCAGAACGGCCGCATCGCCGCGGTCGGCAGCGACGAGCAGATCATGCGCGAATGGGGCAACGAGGCCACCATCATTGATGCACAGGGCCGCCGCATCGTGCCCGGCCTCAACGACAGCCATACCCACCTGATCCGCGGTGGCCTCAACTACAACCTGGAACTGCGCTGGGATGGGCTGCGTTCGCTGGCCGATGCGATGGCCATGCTGAGGGCGCAGGTCGACCGCACCCCGGCACCGCAATGGGTGCGCGTGGTCGGTGGCTTCACCGCAACGCAGTTCACCGAAAAGCGCCTGCCGACCCTGCACGAGCTCAACGACATCGCGCCGGACACGCCGGTGTTCCTGCTGCACCTGTACGACCGGGCGCTGCTGAACCGCGCCGCCCTGCGTGCCTGCGGCTACACCAAGGAGACGCCGGATCCGCCCGGTGGCCAGATCGTGCGCGACTCACTGGGCAACCCGACCGGCCTGCTGCTGGCCAAGCCCAATGCGCTGATCCTGTACGCGACGCTGGCCAAGGGCCCGCGCCTGCCGATCGAGTACCAGGCCAACTCCACGCGCCACTTCATGCGTGAGTTGAACCGCTTGGGCATCACCTCGGTGATCGATGCCGGTGGCGGCTTCCAGAACTACCCGCAGGACTACCAGGTCATCGAGCAGCTGCACCGCGACGAGCAGCTGACCGTGCGCATCGCCTACAACCTGTTCACCCAGAACAAGGGCAACGAGGTCAACGACTTCCGCGGCTGGAGCGAGATCCTGCAACCGCGCCAGGGCGATGACCTGCTTCGCCACAACGGTGCCGGCGAAATGCTGGTGTTCTCCGCCGCTGACTTCGAGCTGTTCAACGAGCCGCGGCCGGAATTGCCGCCGGAGCTGGAGCCTGAGCTGCACGACGTGGTGAAGCTGCTGGTGGAAAAGCGTTGGCCGTTCCGCATCCACGCCACCTACGACGAGAGCATCACCCGCATCCTGGATGTCTACGAGCAGGTGAACCGCGAGGTGCCGTTCGATGGCCTGCATTGGTTCATCGACCATGCCGAAACCATCACCCCGCGCAATATTGAACGCATCCGTGCACTGGGAGGCGGCATCGCCGTGCAGCATCGCATGGCTTACCAGGGCGAGGCCTTCGTCGAGCGCTATGGCGTGCAGGCCGCGCGGCATACGCCGCCGGTCAAGCGCATGCTGGCCGAGGGCGTGCCGGTCGGTGCCGGTACCGATGCGACCCGCGTGGCCAGTTACAACCCGTGGGTGGCGCTGTCGTGGCTGGTGACCGGGCGCACGGTCGGTGGCCTGGCCCTGTATGGCGACGAGAACCTGCTGGAACGCGAACAGGCACTGCGCCTGTGGACCCAGGGCAGCGCGTGGTTCTCCGGCGACGAAGCGGTGAAGGGCACGCTGAAGCAGGGCCAGCTGGCCGACTTCATCCTGCTGTCGTCTGATTTCTTCCGCGTCGATGATGCGCGGATCGCCGACATCACCAGCCTGCTGACCGTGGTCGGTGGCCGCATCGTGCACGCCGACGGCGACTATGCCGGCCTGGCACCGCAGCTCCCGCCGGCAATGCCGGACTGGTCGCCGGTGAACACGTTTGGTGGCTACCACGTTGGCGGCACCGCCACCGGCCTGGCTGCGGCGCACCACCACCACCACGGTGTGGCCTGCGGTACCCACGGTGCCCACGGCCATGCCGCGCAGCACGCGGCACCGACCGATGACCTGACCGCGTTCTGGGGCGCGATGGGCTGCTCCTGCTTCGCGTTCTGAGCAGGGAAAAGGGGGACGGCGGCGCTTTGGGCGCCGCCGCGTTGCATCACTTGCGTGCGAACGCCAGCAGGTCGGCGTTGAACTGGTCGGCGTGGGTGATGGTCAGGCCGTGCGGGGCACCGGCGTAGACCTTCAGTACGGCATCCTTGATGATCTGCGAGGACAGTTTGGCCGACGCATCGAACGGCACGATCTGGTCGTCATCGCCATGCACGACCAGGGCCGGCACGTCGATCTTCTTCAGGTCTTCGGTGTAGTCCACTTCCGAGAACTCGTGCACGCAGTCGTACTGGCCCTTGACGCCGCCCAGCATGCCCTGCAGCCAGAACGAATCGCGCATGCCCTGGGTGACGCTGTTGCCATCACGGTTGGCGCCGAAGAACGGTGCCGTCAGGTCCTTGAAGAACTGCGAACGATCACCGCCGGTGCCCTTGCGGATGCCGTCGAACACTTCCAGCGGGGTCCCGGCCGGGTTGGCCTCGGTCTTCAGCATCAGCGGCGGTACGGCGCCGACCAGCACCACCTTGGCCACGCGCTTGCTGCCGTGGCGGCCGACGTAGTGGGCCACTTCACCACCACCGGTGGAATGGCCGACCAGGATCGCGTCCTTCAGGTCGAGGGCATCGAGCACCGCGGCCAGATCGTCGGCGTAGGTGTCCATGTTGTTGCCGTCCCAGGTCTGGCTGGAGCGGCCATGGCTGCGGCGGTCATGTGCGATGACGCGGTAGCCGCTCTGGCCCATGAACAGCATCTGCGGATCCCACGCATCCGACGACAGCGGCCAGCCATGGGCGAACACGATCGGCTGGCCAGTGCCCCAGTCCTTGTAGAAGATGCGGGCGCCATCTTTGACGGTAACGAAGTTGCTCATTGCAGGTTCCTTTGGCGGTAGGGGAATGACGCCGGCGGTGACGCTGCCGGCGTACCGGCAGTACAGCGCAGGATCCGCCGCGCGGCTTGCACGCCTGTGTCCGATGGATGGCAGGCGGACAGAGGCGGGGACGACGCATTCCGCTCTGGCGGCGGTCGGTCGGTGCTGGCCACGATGCCCGTTCTGCTACGGAGGATGCGGCATGAAGAGGATGCTGTCGGGGGCGATCGCGGGTTGGCTGCTGGCCGGTGCCGCGCTGGCCCAGACCCATGTCTACAAATGCGTGGACGGGCCGCACCCGGTCTACCAGCAGACGCCGTGCCAGGGCCGGGCGGAATGGCGCTGGGACGTGCCGGCCGAGGCGGCGCAGGCACGAGGCAAGGGTGAGTCGAAGCCCGCGCGCCCGGCGCAGGCGGGTGCGCCGAAGTCCAATGTGCGGCCTGGCCGCCGTGGTCAGGCCGAGGGCGCGCTGATCACCCTCGCGCGTGATCCGGCCGGCTGCGAGCAGGCACGCCGCGAGCAGGCGCGGAAGATGACGCGTGCGCGTCGGCTGGACTACCAGCAGCGGCGGCAGCTGGATGACGCCCTGCGCCTGGCCTGCCAGTCCCCCTGAAACAGCAACGGCACCCGAAGGTGCCGGCGCGTGTGGTGCAGTGCCAGGACGTCAGTTGCCGTCGCTGGCGGCCGCCGGCACACCGGAAGCTTCCGCCTTCGGCAGGCTGAGCTCCGGATTGCCCTGTTCGGCCTGCAGGATCTGGATGCGGCGCTGCAGGGCGTCCAGCTGGTTGTTGGTGCTCTGCACATCGGTGCTCAGGCTGACCGCCTGTTGCTGGGCCTGCTGCAGGGACGCGCTGACCTGGGCCGACTGTGCCTGCTGCTGCTCCATTTCCTGCTGCAGGGTGCGCAGGCGTTCTTCGTTGTACGACACCAGGCGCTCGGTGTAGCGCTTGCCTGCTTCCAGGCGGGTGGTGTCGATGTAGACCTGGGCCAGCTGCTCGGTCTGCTGCACGAAGGTGCGGTAGACGCGCTCGGCGTTGTCGACGGCATCGGTCTTGATGACGCGCCAGAAGTTCTTTTCCTGGAACAGCGCCACGTAGTAGGTCAGGGTGCTGGCGTTGAACAGCAGGCTGGCGCCGTAGTTGCCGTTGTAGGTGGTACGCAGCTCGGTCAGCTGGTTGCCATCCATCAACTGCTTGAGTTCGTCCACCGTATTGCGCACCACCGGCCCGCTGCGGACCAGTTCGGCCGCCGCTTCGCGATCGCCGCGCGCCGCCAGTGCCGACGGTGCGACCAGGATCATGGCCATGGCCAGCAGTGCCGCGCCGCGCGGGTACCGGGCGAAGACGGTGCCCCCTGAAGTTTCTCGCATGTGTAGACCATCCACGAATGAAGTGTGGTTGAAATGGATGTGGTTCCCCGCGGCGAGTCTAGCATGGGTGCAGCAGACGCCAACCGCACTGGACCGCACTCAATACACCAGCTGGGCGGCATTGCACTGGATCGACTGCATGCTGACGTCGGTCCGGCCCAGTTCCAGGCCCAGCAGGTCGGCCAGCAGGTTGGTCAGCAGCGCGCCGACGCTGTTGAGCACTGGCTTGAGGATGTCCAGGATCGGCGTGAGCACCATGCACAGCAGGCCTGAGCAGCTGACGTTGTTGCCAGGGGCGGTGACCCCGCCGCCGGCACTCGGGTCGTTGAATCCGCCGGGCCTGGTCTGGATGTAGGACGCCAGGTTGTCGCGGACGCAGGTGTTGTAGCTGACCAGATTGCTGATCAGGCTGTCACAGCGGTTGATCAGCAGGCCGCCGAGCAGCGCGCCGAGGGCACCATCAAGCAGACCAAGGCCCTGGCCGGTCACTGCAGTGCGGTATCCCGTCCACACCGAACCGTCATCCCAGCAGGTTGTCAGGCCCAGCAGGCAGAGACGGGGAACACCTTTGCTGACGGTCCAGTCGCCCAGCGGTGCGAGGTTCTGCGCGGCATTGCCATCGCGCAGCAGCGGAATGACGTTGTCGACGTTGTAGCGGCCACCCGCGGGGTGCGCGGCGGTCAGGTAGCGGTCGGCCAGTGCGGTGGCGGCCTGCTTGGGGTCGCTTGCCGGGCCGCGCAGCATGCCGGACAGCACGCGCAGCAGCTCAGTGACCAGGCCTGACACCGTATCGCCCAGCGCCAGCGGATTGATCCGCGTGGAGCCGGTCTGGCCCGCGGCCAGGGTCAGGTTCTGGCTGTCGGTCAGTGCCCCCAGCGTAATCTTGTTGTTGATCATTGGCTGGCCGAGCAGGGTCAGCAGCTGTGCGTTCTGCAGTGTCGCATCGCAGACATTGCTCTTGGAGAACAGATCGGCGGCATTGACGGCGCCGACGCAGGCCCGCAACACCGACGAATCGACCTTGACCGTGGCGGTCGGCGGCGTGGCGCCGCACTGGATCGCGGTCAGCGTACCCATCGCATTGGTGACATCGACGTGCAGCGGCAGGTGCAGGCGCGTACCCAGCAGTGACAGCAGTGCGCCGATCGCGGGCACGCGGTTGCTGTCGACGTCCACCATCAACCGTACCTGCGCGTTGTAGGCGCGCGCACCGATGCCGCCGATGGCGATGGACGGCGGCTCGATCACGCCGGCCTTGGCTTCGATGCCGAGCAGGTTGAGCCCGCGGACCTGCAGGCCATTGCTGTCGTTGGCGATGGAAATGCCGGTATTGAGCAGGTCCAGCACGTTGATCTTCGATTCCAGCGCGCTGCCGATGGTTCCATCCGGCGCGATCACTTCGGCGAACAGGCCGCCACCGCCGGTCTCACTGCCGAGGGTGATGTTGGCCTGGTTGATGTCCAGGCCGGTCGACACCAGGCTGCCCAGCGCGCGCAGCTGCGCGGCGGCCACGCTGTCACGCCCGAGCACGACGGCGGTGGCATCGATCAGTTTCGCCAGCGAGATCTTGTTGACCGACAGCAGGCGGTTGAAATCGGCCACGCTCAGGTTGCCCTCCACCGGGATGCCCAGCGCCCTGAGCAGGCCCGATGGAGTCACGCTGGCCTGGGCCAGGCCGTCGTAGGACAGCACGGTGGCGTTGCTCGCATCCAGGCCTACCAGGCGCAGGGTGGACATCAGCGGTGAGTTGCCATTGGTACGCAGCAGCTGCGACCCCACGCTGAACACCGCCGACGGCGCGGTGCGCTTGGCCACGGCCTGGGCGCTGACCGTCGGCAGCTGCGCATTGATGCCGAAGAACGGCAGCACGCTGCGATACGCCACCACCTTCACCGCGTTGCGCGGGTTCTCCGCGCTGACGGTGGCGAGGAAGTGATCGGCGCTGGCCTGGTTGGCGTTCCAGTTGCCGCAGCTCACCTCAAGCTGGCCACCAAAGCCATTTTCCTGCAGTGCGTTGTGGCGGGCGGCGGCGTTGTCGGTGTTGCCGGACGTGCACAGGTCCAGACGCTGCGCGCCCGCCAGCGCGGCCAGATCGGCCACCTTCTGCGCATCGCGCTTGGCCCAGAGCAGGTAGCCGACTTCCACCAGGCCGAGCATCGTCACCAGCGAGACCAGCACCAGCATCATGGTGACCGACATGCCACCTCGTTGGTGGAAGGCGAGGGTGCGCGGCGCACGGCTCATCGTCGAATCCTCAGCGGCCGGAGCCGGACGCGCCGGAAGCGGGCGTGACATCGGTTTCGAAGAACTCCGGAATTTCGTGCTCGAAGCTCTTCAGGTAGCGCGCATAGCTGGCCGTGGCCTGGTCGCCGAGGATCGGCAGGCGGGCGCCTGCCTGGGCACCCGAGGCCTGCAGCTGGAACAGGTGGCGCACGGTCGCGCCGTTGCCTGTCGGCACCAGGGTGGCCGGCGGTGCGGCCTGGGTGCTGACGGGGGAGGCGGTCGTCGCGACCGCAGGTGCGGTGAGATCCACGGTGGGCCGCTGCTGGGCCGGCGCCGACGGCGGCGCGTGCACAGGGGCCAGCGCAGCGGGCAGGGGGCCGCCCATCATCTGGCCGGTAAGTGGCGTCTGCGGCGACTGTGCGGCGCTGGCCGAAGCCCACAGCAGGCACGTAGTGGCCAGGGCCATGCGGGAACGGAACAGGAGAATGGAAGCGGTCATGGCGTGTTCCCGGTGGAGTGGTCGGCACTGCCGAAGCGTTCGAGCATGGTCGGAGCCAAGCGCGGGACGAGGCGGTCGTCGCGCTCGGCGCGTGGGGTTTCGGCGGCGATGTGGCCGCGCACGGCCGCGCGGGTCGGCACTGCGGTGCGTGCTGCAGCGACGGGGGCGGTGGCCGGCGCGCTGCGTGCGGCGTCACGCTGCTGCCAGCGTGCGCGGATCTGCTGCGCCTGCTCGCTGATGCTGCGCTGTACGTCCGGGCTGAGCTGGGCCTGCGTCGCCAGCCGCTCGGCCGTGGCCGCATCGCCGCGCAGCACGGCCCAAAGCGCCAGGTTGGCGGTGGCCTTGGCATTGCCCGGCTGCAGCTCCAGCGCCTTGGCCAGCGGTTCGCGTGCCTGCTCCAGCTGGCCGGCACGCAGGCGCGCGTAGCCCAGGTCGCCGAGGTAGTCGGTGTTCAACGGCTGCAGGCGGGTAGCGCGCGCCAGCGCCAGTTCGCTGGCAGCATCATCGTTGCGGCGCGCTGCGATCAGGCCAAGGCCATGCGCGGCGGCCGCGGCCTGGGCGCCGGAATCGAGGCTGCGATAGATATCGGCGGCCGCGTCGGCCTGGCCGGTCTCGCGCAGGGCGTCGGCCTGCAGCAGGCGCAAAGCGGGTGCGTCGCCGAAGCGCTGCCGATAGGCGTCGACATGGGCCAGCGAGGCAAACCACGCGCCCTGCTGCTGCATGCGCGCGATCAATTCCAGGTAGGTGTTGCGGCTGTCCTGCGGCGACGGCGTAGGCTCGGCCAGGCTGGGCCCCTGGCGATAGGTCGGGGTGGTCGAAGCGCAGCCGGCGAGCACGGCCAGGGCGCACAGCAGACAGGCGGGGCGAAGCGCAGGCATGAGGTTCATCCCATCTTGGTCAAGGTATTGGCCAGCGCCACCAGCGCAGGGCCGGCAAGCACAAGCATCAGTGCCGGCAGCAGGGTCAGCATCATCACCACGGTCATCTTCACTGAGAGCTTGCCGACCTTTTCCTTCAGCGTGTTGCGGCGCTGCTCGCGCAAGCGCACGCTGAACTGCCGCAGCGGTTCCTGCACCGCGCCGCCATGCGCATGCACCTGCAGGATCAGCTGCACGAGGCTGGACAGGTTGTCATCGCCATAGACCTCGCTGAGGCGACGCAGCGACTGCGCGCGCGTGCGGCCGAGCGAATAGGCGGTGTTTGCTTCCTTGATCTCGCGACCCAGCACGGGCAGCGCATCGGGCAGCTTGTCACCCAGCGTCTGCAGGCTCTGGTCCATGCTGAAGCCCACGCCCTGCAGCAGGCGCAGCAGGTCGATCAGCAGTGGCAATTCGTTGGACACCGCACGGCGCCGCCGCGACACCCAGCTGGACAGCGCGAACTTCGGCAGCAGCAGTCCCGCCGCCAGCGCAGCGATGACCACCATCAGGCGTGACACGCCGGTGGCATCGCTCATTGCCAGTGCGGCCACCAGCACCAGGACGGCGAGCATCAGGCGCAGGGCGAGGTAGATGGCGGTGCCACGTCGCGTGTTCCAGCCGGCGAGGTCGAGCAGCAGCCGATCCTCACTGGCCAGCAGCGCCGCTTCCAGGCGGCCGCCGGCAAATACCTGGCCGAGCTGCTGCAGCCAGCCGAAGGCGTCGCGCGCAGGCGCGGGCTCCGGCGGTGCGGCATCACGCGGGCGCAGTGCGGTCTGCAGGGTCGCAGAGGTGCGCGCTTCGCGGCTGCCACGCACCCACCCGCCGAGGCCGAGCAATGCCACGCCTGCGGCCAGTACCAGCAGGGCCAGCATCCACCAGGTGGCGGCGCTCATCGCAGGTCTCCCGGGTACAGATGCTTGGTCATAGCGAGCGCGCCAGTCGATACAGCAGGAAACCACCGACCAGCTCAAGGCCGAGGGCCATCAACAACACCTTGTTGCCCAGCGGGTCGTGCAGCACGGGCTGGAAGAAATCGGGACTGCTGATCGCCATCAGCACAGCGCAGGCTGGCGGCAGCAGGCCCAGCACCCAGGCCGACATCCGCGTTTCAGAGGTAGTCGCCGCCAGTTCCTGCTGCGCCTGCTCGAGGTCGCGCATGAAATCGCCCATGCGCTGCAGGATCTGGTCGGAACGTCCGCCGACGCGCACGCTGACGCCGATCACCACCGCAAGCACCTTGAGCACGTCCATCTGGTAGGGCTGCGCCGCCAGGCCCAGCGCACGGTCAAGGTCCATGCCGCTGCGCGCGTAGCGCACCGTGGTGTCAAGCATGCCGCGCAGCGGCGCGGTGGTCTGCACCGAAGCGGTCTGGAAGGCCATCTGCAGGCTGTTGCCGAGTGCGGTCAGGCGCACCAGGTTGTCTAGGAAATCCGGCAGCTGGTGCAGCAGGCGCGCACGCAGGCGGGTGGTGCGGCGGACGATCCACAGCCCGCAGCCGAGCAGGTACAGGCCCAGCGTGAGCGGGAACATCCACAGCGTACCCAGGCGCAGCACGGCGACGACGGAAAGCGCGATGCCCGGCACGAGCAGCAGCAGCGGCAGTTTCCAGCCCGGGTCCAGGCCGGCGCGCTGCAGGAAGGCGTCCGAGGGGAGGGCGCGCCTGGCTGCGGCGGGCGCAGCACGCGCGGGATCGGTCGCTGACAGCGGCGTGGTGCCACCGCGGCCGAGCTGCTGCTCGGCGTGCTGCAGCGAGCTCTGGCGCTGCTCGCGGCCGTGCGCGGCGCCCCACAGCCACACGGCCGCAGCCAGCAGCACGGCGACGATGCTCAGCAGCAGGAACGCGGCGGTGCCCATCTCAGAAGTCTCCGTACAGCGACTCGCGCAGCTGCTGGCGGAACGGCTCCAGCTTGCGCGAATGCGGCTGGAAGCCGAGGCCGATCCAGCGGTTGACCTCCGCCCCGTTCGCGTCCACCTGCACTTCGTGGCGGAACATCTCCTGGGTGGTGATCAGGTTGTCGCTGACCCCGGTGATCTCCGTGATCGACACCAGCACGCGGCGGCCACTGGGCAGTCGCGCGATCTGCACGATGAAGTCGATCGCGCTGGCGATCTGCCGGCGCAGGCTGTCCTCGCTGCCCTGGAAGCCGGCAAAGCCGGCCAGCATCTCGATGCGGTACAGGCAGTCGCGCGGCGAGTTGGCGTGGATGGTGGCCATCGAACCGTCATGGCCGGTGTTCATCGCCTGCAGCATTTCCAGCACTTCGGCGCCACGCACCTCGCCGACCACGATGCGGTCCGGGCGCATGCGCAGGCTGTTGCGCACCAGATCGCGGATGCCGACCGCACCATGGCCGTCGGCACCGCCCACGCGGCTCTCCAGGCGCACAACGTGCGGATGGTTCAGTGACAGCTCGGCGGTGTCTTCCACGGTGATGACGCGCTCGGTTTCCGGCACGTAGCTGGTCAGCGCGTTCAGCAGCGAGGTCTTGCCCGAGCTGGTGCCACCGGAAACCAGGATGTTGCAGCGGCCCAGCACCATGGCCTTGATCAGCGCCTGCATCGGTCCGTCGAAGGTGCCCTTGGCCAGCAGCTCATCCGGGGTGAAGGGGTCCTTGCGGAACTTGCGGATGGACACCATCGGCCCGTCCACGGCCAACGGCGAGATGATGGCGTTGAGGCGGCCGCCGTTGGGCAGGCGTGCATCCACCATTGGATTGGAATCGTCCAGGCGGCGACCAATCGGGGCCAGGATGCGGCGCAGGATGCGCAGCAGGTGGGTGTCGTCGGTGAAGCGCTGGGTCGCGCGCCGCAGCACGCCGCCCTGCGAGACATGCACATCCTTGAAGCCGTTGATCAGGATGTCCTCGATCGTCGGATCGTGCAGCAGGTCATCCAGCGGGCCGAAACCGGTGAGCTCCTTCACCAGTCCCTGGGCGACCGCCTGCATCTCCTCCTCGTTGATCGGGATCCGCCATTCCTGGATGAAGCTGACGGTCTGCACCTGCACCCAGCGCGCGATGGTGTCCGGCGCCCAGGAGTCGATATCGATCCGCTCGTCTTCGATGCTGTTGAGCAGGTGCTCATGCGCGGCCGACAGCACCTTCTGGTACTGCTCCGTCTGCGCGAACGGCGGGTTGGCCGGTGCGCTGTCAGGCAGCACGGCGCGTGCCATGGCATTGGGAAACAGGGTCACTTTGTCTTCCATGGCGTTCCACCCAGGGCAAGGGCAAGTCTTTCCCGCAGGCCGGGCGGCAGGGCCGGGCCGGCGGCCGGGTCCAGTCGCGCCACCAGCGGGGCGAGGGCGCGCAGGTACGGATCGCGCGGGGCATCCTGCAGCAGCAGATGGCCGTGGCTGGCCGCGGCCCGCACGCGGGGGCGTTCGGGTAGGGTGGCCAGCAGCGGCAGTTCGAAGCGGCGTGCGATCTGTTCGGGTGCCAGGCCGCTGTGTTCGTCATGACGGTTGACCACCAGCTGCAGCCGGCTTTCGCGTTCACGCTGCCCGCTCAGGTGCTTGAGGGCATGGTCGAGCGAGACCAGGGTGGCGATGGCGGTGTCGGCCACCAGCCAGATTTCGTCGGCCTGTTCCAGCAGCAGCGGCGGCAACTGGCGCAGCGGGCAACCGCCGGCATCGCACAGCACACTGGTGAAGACCCCGCGCAGGCGCTGCAGCAGCGCGCCAGGATCGGACGGCGGCACCGCATCGCTGCCGCTGGCGCGATCGAGCAGGACCAGGCCGCTGGTGTGCCGGGCCATGGCGGTGCGTGCGAGGGTGGCGTCGATGCGACTGGCGTTGCGCAGCGCATCTTCGTAATGGAAGCGGCTGTCGAGGTTGAGGTACAGCGCGAGATCGCCCGCCGGCTGCGCCAGTTCCATCAGCAGGCCGTCGGTTCCCGTGGCATCGTCGCCTGCGTGGCTGCGCTGCTGCTGGGCGAGCACGGCCAGATGTGCGGCCAGGGTACTGGTGCCGACGCCGGCGCGCACGCCAAGCATCAGCACGAACCGCGCGCGGTGCGACGGTTGCGGGGAGGCGGCGGTGCGCGGCGAAAGCGCCCGGCGCAAGGCAGTCTCGATTGCGCCGTTGTCGCTGTCCAGGTCGAGCACATCGCGCAGCCCGGCGCGCAGGGCCATCACCACGCCTTCCACCTGGCCGGTGCCGGTGGCACCCACGGCCATCAGGTTCAGGTCGGGCTGGGTCTGCTGCAGCTGCTCGGCCAGCACGGTCGAAGACGCCGCGTACTCTGGTCGGAAGTCGAGCAGCACCAGGCTGTTGGCGCCCCGCTGCAGGTCCTGTGCCGAGGTCGGCTGTGTGCTGTCCTGCCAGTGCAGCACCGCCGATGCCGGCAGCCGCAGCGCCAGCCGCGGCAGCAGTTCACGATCAATGCCGTACAGGACCAGGTTCATCGCTGGTCCCGTGGCATGCAGTGGCTGGGCGGTGGCGTAGGGCATGGGCGTGGACTCGGCAGCATCGGGTCAGCGCGAGAAGCCTGGCACCGGGTCCTGGGTGACCGGGCCCAGCAGCCATGCACCCCATTCGGGCATGTGCGGGCGCGACTCGCGGTCGCCGGGCAGCGGCAGCTCGGTGTTGCGGGCCAGTGGCTGCACCAGGCGCGGGGTGACGATGATCACCAGCTCCTTGTCCTGGCGCTTGTAGTCGAGATTGCGGAAGAACGAGCCGATGATCGGCAGGTCGCCCAGCATCGGGATCTTGTTCACCGTGGACGCCACCGTTGAACTGACCAGCCCGCCGATGACGAAGCTTTCGCCGTCGCCCAGCTCGACCGTGGTGTCGGCGCGGCGCGTGCTGATCGAGGGGATCTGCACGCCGTTGAGGGCGATGGCGTTGGTGTAGTCAAGGTCACTGGCTTCCGGTGCCACCTTCAGCGCGATGCGGTTGGGCGACAGCACGGTGGGAGTGACGGTCAGGCCGATGCCGAACGGCTTGTAGGTGACAGTGGTGGTGCCCAGGCCCTGCGGCTCGAGGATCGGCAGCTCGCCGCCGGCCAGGAAGCTCGCGCTTTGGCCGGACAGTGCAACCAGGGTCGGCTCGGCCAGGACGCGTGCCATTCCGTTGCTCTGCAGCAGGTCGACGTCGGCATTCCACAGGCCCTTGGTCGAGCCGAACACCAGCCGGAATGCAGAGGAGATCGGCGACTCTGCTTCGTTGCTGTTGCCGCCTTCCGTCATTCCCGGCAGCACGCCGGTGTTGCCCGGCAGGATGCCGCCGGGGCGGGCGAAGCCATAGGCGAAGCCACCGTTGCGGTTCTGGAAGCTGATGCCGATCTGCTTCAGTGCGGTCTTGTTGAACTCGACCACCTTCACTTCCACCTGCACCACGCCACCACTGGCGATGGTGGAGGCGTCGGCCAGCATGCCGTCCTTGCCCAGGGCCATGGCCGCTGTCTTCTGCTCCTGCATGTGGCTCAGCATGCTGTCGCTGCTTCCCTGCAGCAGTCCCTGCTGATCCTGCTGGGTAAACACCAGGCCGTTGCGGCCGGCATCCGCGGCGCCCTGCACGGCGCTCTGCACGCGCACCTGCAGGCGCTGCGGCTCGGCCTGCTTCTTGTGCCACAGCAGCAGGGTGGTGGCGCCGGGCGCCTTGCCGACCAGAAGTGCCTGGCGCTGGCCGCGCAGCATCACCACGTCGGCCACGCCCGGATCGGCGATCGCCACCCGTTCAAGATCAGCCGGCAGCGTCCACGGACGCTGTTCGCGGGCCTGCAGCACCAGCTCATCTGCCGCCACGCCCGTGCCGGGTGCCAGCAGCACCAGCAGCAGGGCCAGCCAGCGTTGGCGCGCGGTCGGGCAGGGATGCGGGCGATGTGCGGTCATGGAAGGTCTCGGGGCAGGTCAAAGGGAACCGCGGGGGGCTGCACTATCGCCACGGATGATCTCGATGCCGGCCGGTCGCGCGGCGGCACGGCGCGGTGCGGCCGGACGCGGCGTCGCCTCGGCCACTGGCCGTGGTCGGACTGCGCCGCCGGCCAGGCCATCGCCGTCGATGCCGGCGTAGGCGTTGTTCTCGGGACGCTGCAGCGCTTCCTTCTGTTCGCTGTCGAGCCCGCGCAGCGGATCCAGAACGCCGCGTGCCTGCGGGAACAGTGCAATATCGGGCAGGCCGGCATCGGCCGGGTTGCGCAGCGCAAGGAACAGCTTGCCCTGCTGCGCGCCGAGCAGCAGGCGGTTGGCGTCGTCCACCGGCACCGCCAGCACCGCACTGCGTGCAGGCTGGGCGGTGTCGCTGCGGCTGCCCGTGCTGGCGCTGCCGGAGATGTCGGCGGCACGCAAGTCGTCGCCCTGCGCGCTGCCGCTGTTTTCAGCGCCGGCCTGGGCCGTGTCCACGGCGATGTCCTGCTGCCCATAGCTGAGCACGCGCAGGCGGGACAGCAGCAGGCGCGTCTGTGCCGGTTCCGGCTGGCCGTTCGCGCTGTTGTTGGCGCTGCGCAGGTTGAGGAAGACATCGACGAAATCGCCCGGCAGGATGCGGTTGCCCGCACCCACCAGCTCATCGACCGGCACCGCCAACGCGCGCTCGCCGGTGCGAAGCTGCAGCGAGAAGCCCTGTGCCAGCAGGTTACGGCTGACCGCGGTGCCCTCGGCGATGTCCTGCACCGGCACCTTGCCGAGCACCGAGGCCATGTCGGACGACGCGCCCGGTTCGGCGCTGGTGCGTTGGGCCAGGCGTACGCCATCGGCACGGATGGGTTCGCCGGCTGGCAGCCGTGCCACGGCTTCCACCACGGTGATCGTGCGTGCGTCGGTGGTCGAGGCCGCCATGGGCGCGGTCGCCGTGGTGGCGGGCTTGCGCCCCACCATGAACGCCACCACCGCAAGCAACGCGGCCAGGGCGATCAGTGCGACGGCGGCGATGCGGGTCAACTTGAGCATGGAACCATCTCCGGAAACCGATCGTCAGTTGCTGCCGAGATCGAGCTGGGCGACCGCAACGCTGCGGATCGGGGCCTTCATTACCCAGCCGTACAGCGTGCCGGTGCCGGGAAGGAAGGGGTGGCTGGAATAGTCGTAGCTGACCGTGACGGTCACGCACTGTGCGCTGGCCAGGCCGCTGCACGCCGCCGGGGGCGAGACCACGATGGCGCCGCTGCTGCTGGCCGCGCTGCAGTCAGGCTCCTGGCCCGAGAAGCGCAGCAGCCACTGCATCGAACGGCGTGCGGCCGAGCATGCGGCGACGCGGCGTTCGGCGGTGCTGCCGAAGCGCAGCGATGCACGCGCGCCTTCGGCCGATGCGGTCGCCAGCGTCTGCTGCGCGGCCATGATCATCACGCCGGAAAAGGTGAGCATCAGCAGTGGAAGGAAGCCGAGCATCATCATCAGCGCGTACTCGACGGTGATGACGCCGCGTTGGGATCGGATCGTCTTCATGGCAGTACTCCCAGGGTCGAGGCCGCGACCCAGCCGATGGCGGCGAAGGCGAGATAGGCGGCGTAGGGGATGCCCTGGCGTCCCTGGCGGGCGAGGTGCATGTCCTGGATGGCCGGGCGCGCCTGCCAGTGCGCACTCCATCGCGCGCAGTGCAGTTGCAGGCGTGGCGACACCCAGGGCATCACCCGTCGCGTGCTGATCACCAGCGCCGCGTGCAGGCCTGCCACCAGGCTTGCGGCGACCCAGATCGGGAGCAGGGCGTTCCAGCCCAGCAGCAACCCCAGCACGGCGAAGAACTTGACGTCACCGGCGCCCATCCAGCCGAGCGCGTAGAAAGGCAGCAGCGATGCCAGCCCCAGCGCGGCGCCCAGCAGGTGCCCCCACCATGGAAGGTGCGGGCCGGAAAACTGACCGGCGACAATCAACGGGAGGGCAAGCGCGCACGCTCCGACCAGCCAGGCATTGGGGACACGGCGGGCGTACAGATCGCTGATCGCGATGCGCAGGCTCAAACCCATGGCCAACAGCCCCAGTAACGTCATCCCACACCCTCAGCGTCCATCAATGGACCGTTTCTGTCTCAGCACTTCAGTTCTTTCAGCGATCCGCAGCTGCGGCTGTGTGGGCCGCGTGCGGACCATGCGCCGCGGTTTACGGGCCGGCGCCTGCGGCCTTGTCAGCCAGATCGGTCAGGTTAGAGAAGAGCTTTCCGAAAAACTCTTTGATCTCGCTGCCGCCGAGGGCGATGATCACGCCGGCAATAACCGCTGCCAGCAGGCCATATTCCAGCGCGGTCACGCCGTCTTCTTCGTTGAGGAACTTGCGGATCGAGGCGTTCATGACGGTTGTCTCCCTATACCAGTCAGGTTTTCGTGTATTACCCAGGTTGAATGGGCGCCCGGCTCCACCGGGTCCATCCATGGACCCCCGCCATCCTGGCAGGGGGACATGGCGGGACAGTCCCGCCATGGTCAATCAACGTGATCCCTTCCCCGGGGAGCAGCCCGCGCACGAGCGCCATCGCGCGGCGTCCTGCCGCGGTTCAGCCGTGTACGGGTCGCGTGCATCTGCATGTTTCCCCCTGGGTGCGGCCGATGTCGCGTGGCCGGATCACCATGGCATCGACTCTTGCCCGAATGGCGCGATGCCGCAAGCCAAATCAATATGCAAATTCGGCAGAAAAATATTTTCGCGTGAAGAAACGCGGCTGTTCAGGTGAAGAGAAAACGTTACCCGACAAATGCGTTCATTTGGATCGAGAAAATCGCCGGAAGCCTTGCTGCATGCGAATTCCGTGCCATTCGCGGGTTCGTTTCGAAGGGCTGGACATTAATGGGTTTACGTAATGCATCACTGTTTACGGACGCTCATTTACACGCAATACTCCAACGCAATTGAAACGTACCCGTGGCGGCCGGCTGCAGTGCAGACAGGGCTTGCTACGGCACGATGAATGGATTGCGGCACGCGCCCTGTCAGGCAGTGGGGGCGGCGGATACGGACTCATGGGGGACGACACTGTCATGGAAGGTGGGGTGGGCGATATCGAAGGCGGCCAGCTCGACGACGGCGAACTCCGGTCGATCGACCTGGCGACGCTGAGCGGTGTGCTTCGCGTCTGCGATGTGGAACTGCTGCTGCTCGACGGCAACGGGCCCAAGGCTGCGTTCTTTTCGCGGGTGCACGATGAAGCGCTGTTCTGCAGCATCACCTGCGGCTTCCAGTGCCGTGGGCGCTTCATGCTGCCGCCGGACTGGGCGATGCTCGGCTTCGTGCATGCCACCGATGAAGTGCAGAGCTGGTGCCACGGTGTGCCGATGGTGACGGGCATGTCGTTCACGGTGCTGCCTGAAGGCATCAGTGAGTTCGCGCTCAGCGCAGGCACCCAGATCACCGTCATGCTGCTGCCGGTGGCACGGGTGCAGCGCAAGCTCACCGAACTGAGCCTGCGCAGCACGCCACCGGCGGGCCAGGCCCTGAGCCTGGTGCAGCTGCCCGTCGACAGCCAGGCGCTGGCCAATCATTACCTGCAGCTGCACGCGCAGTTGGGGCAGGGTGCGGCACTGCAGCCGGAAGAGACCAACCGCCTGCTGCATGAACACATCCAGGCGCTGCTCGCGGCCGGTCCTGCCGATCGCCCAGGCTTCACCCGCGCGCGGCGGACGCACTACCTCATCGCGCAGCGCGCCGAGAACTTCATGCGCCTCAACCTGCGGCGCAACATCTATATGAATGAGATCTGCGATGCGGCCGGCGTCAGCGAACGTGGCCTGCGCTACGCGTTCGAAGATCTGTTCGGCGTGTCGCCCAACCGTTACCTGTCGATGCTTCGGCTGTGTGCCGCATGCCGAAGCCTGTCGATGGCCGACTCCAGCCGCCGCTCGGTCAAGGCCATCGCACTCAGTTGCGGCCTGTGGGATCTCTCGCGCTTTGCCGACAACTACCGCAAGGTGTTCGGCGAACTGCCGCGCGACACGTTGATGCGCTCGCCGGCACCGATCGGCCAGCCGGCCTGAAACAGGCGCGCTGCCGAATCTGCATATCCGCCTGCCGAATCCGCCCGTGGCTTTGCCGGAATGCGCGATTGCCCTGCCGGAATGAAGTGCCCCACCCACGTTGAAGACGCTGAAATATCAGTCACGTGCCAACCGGCATGCCCACTGGATTTCCAATCGTTCGTCTACGGGGGAAGTGCTCATGAACCGCATTTACCGGCGTGTATGGAACCGCCAGCTCAATGCTCTTGTTGTGGCCTCGGAACTGGCCACCGGCGATGGCGGAGCGACCACGCTCCGCGATCCGCAATCGAAACTGCTGGTGCCCAGTGCATTGACCCTGGCACTGCTGAGCGTCCTCGCCAGCGGTACCGCTGCCGCCAGTGAAGCCAACCAGTCGCTGCGCGACCTGCAGGCTCTGGCGGCCAAGTACACCCAGACCATGCCGGTCAAGGTGGACGCGGAAGTGGCGCTCGCGGCCGCTGCGCGCCAGGCACAGACCAGCCCGGCCATCAGTACCGACGCCCGTATCGGCCTGCAGCTGAGCACCAGCGGCCTGCCGGTCGTGCGCGATGTGCTGCCGGCCACCGTCAAGGTGTCGCTGGGTGCGGGCAACACGCCGCAGCAGGTGGCCACACCGGCGCTGGCCGCCGATGTGCGCGCTTCGGTCGGGCTGGGCAGCAGCACCCGTGTCGACACCGCGCTCGCTGCGCAGCTGGCGCCGCAGGCACAGGCACCGCTGGCCCTGGCCACCACGGCCGCTGCCAAGGCGCAGGTGGGCGTGGCCGGTACGCAGGTTGCCAGTCTCGATACCAAGGCCGCCGTTGCCGCCAATGTTGCCGCGACGCCTACCACTCCGCTGTCCGGCCTGAAGGCCGCGGTCGATGGCCAGGTCGATGCGAAGCTGGCGCTGGCCGGCCATGCCATCGAAGGCCAAGGCGAGGTTGGCGCGACGGCGGCGGCCACGCTGCCGGCGAAGGAAGAGCTGCCGGGTGAAACCGAGGATCGTGCACTGACCGCCGGGCTCGATGGCTCCGTCGCGGGCAAGGTGCGCGTGCTCCGCCCCGATGGTGAAGCCGTCATCGCCGACCGCAACCTGAAGCTGGCCGGCACCTCGGCGGTGGGCGCGCAGACCAGTTCGCTGGGCCTGGGCGGCCTGCTCACCGGCGTCGGCAGTGCGCTGGACGGTGTCGGCGGCGCCGTCGGCAGTCTGGTCAACGGCGATCTCAATGGCACCGTCGGCAGCCTCGGTGGTGCGGTGGGTGGCCTGCTCGGCAACACCCTGGGCGGACTCGGCCTGACCCAGCCGTCGGCGATTCCGCCAGACAGCCCGAAGGCGCCGGCCGCGGCCGATCCCAACGCCGGCCTGATCATCGGCACCGGCGGTCTGGTCGGCGGCGTCGGCGCCTTGATCGGGCCAACCACCGACAGCCTGTTCGGTGGCACCGGCTACCTGTCCAACGGCAACCTCAAGGTCAGCACCGCCAACGTCATGCAGACCTATTCAACGGTCAACGTGCTGGGCGTTCCGCTGGTCAACGCCACCCCGGTCGGGACCACCCTCAACGGCCTGGGCGGTGCGGTCACCGGTGGGAGCTCCCACCTGACCCTGATCGGCGGCGTGACGTCGGACAGCTACATCTACAATATCAACAATGGCAATCCGGGCGGCCTGCTCGGCCTGCTGCTGCCGGGCCAGTCACCGGACTGGGCGGCCAAGTGCCTGGACGTCCTCGGCCTGGCCGACATTTCCTGCTGGGCGGTCAACGCTGCGCAGGATTACCAGGTATTGATGGGTGACGGTGCCTACGCCAACGGGTCCCGCGAAGTGGTGATCGGCGCCAACGCACGCCATGAACTGCCCAAGGTCGATGCCAACATCGCCTTCCCCGGCAACGGCACCAACGATCCGACCAATCCCACCGGCGTGCCCACTGCCGATTACGCCGCGCGCATGGGCCATTCGGTGATCGTCGGCGACAGCGCCGTCGGCACCGCCAACGGGCAGACCCTGCTGGGTGCCGAGGCAACCTCCAACCAGGCCAACTCGGTGGCACTGGGGTACCGCTCGGCTGCACTGCGCGGCGCGCAGGCCAGTTACAGCGCGTATGGCCTGACTGCGGCGCAGGTATCGGCCGGTGAAGTCTCGGTGGGCAGCGCCAACGGCGGCGAACGGCAGATCACCAACCTGGCCGCCGGCAGTGCCGCCACCGACGCGGTGAACGTGGCGCAGCTGCAGGGCGCGATCGGCCAGATCGATGCATTGGGCGACATCGCCGTGACCTACGACCTCGACGAAGTCGGCGACCCTGATTACCGCCGCGTCACGCTGGGCAACGGCACCGGCAGCACCACGCTGTCCAATCTGGCCGCGGGCGCGATCAGCGCCGGCAGCACCGAAGCGGTCAACGGCAGCCAACTGTTCACCAGCAACGATGCGATCGCGCGCTTCTTCGGCGGCCGCACCGCCTTTGATGCGGCCACCGGTGCCTTCACCGCGCCGCTGTTCGAGATCAGCACCATTTCCGATGACGGCGTCATCGCGCAGGGCGCCTACGAGAACGCCACCGATGCCTTCGATGCGGTCGACGGCTCGCTGGTCAGCCTCAACACGCAGATCAACGACATCCGCAACGGCGGCACCAAGTACCTGCGGGTGAATTCCACCGGCGTGGAAGCCGTGGCCACCGGCGCCGATTCCATCGCCGTGGGCAGCAACGCGCAGGCCACCGCCGCCAACAGCATCGCCGTGGGCGCCGGCAGCCTGGCCGACCGTGACGACACCGTCTCCGTTGGCGCTGCCGGTGCGGAACGGCAGATCACCCACCTGGCCGCGGCCACCGAGGCGACCGATGCGGTCAACCTGGGCCAGCTGCAGGCATCGGAAGAGGGCGCGCTGCGCTACGACCTCAACACCGATGGCAGCGTGGATTACGCCAGCGCGACGCTGGGCCAGGGCGGCACCACCACCACACTGCGCAACCTGGGCCCGGGCGAGGTGAGCGCGCTCAGCAGCGAGGCCATCAACGGTGCGCAGCTGTTCGCCGCCAACCAGACCGTAGCCACCCATCTGGGCGGCGGTGCGGCGGTCGATGCCAACGGCGTGGTCACCGCGCCTACGTACACCATCAACAACGTGGCCGCCAACGGCACCATCAGCCAGGGCAGCTACAACGACGTGGGCAGTGCCTTCGATGCGGTGAGCAACTCGCTGGCCAACGTGGTCGACCAGACCGACGAACTGGACATGCGCGCAGTGAAATACGATGTGGATGCAAACGGCGACATGATGGATTCGGTGACCCTCAGCGGCACCGGCGGCGCAGCGGTGCGGCTGACCAACGTGGCGGCCGGCAGCATCCAGGCGGGCAGCAGCGATGCCATCACCGGCGACCAGCTGTTCGCCACCCATGCCACCCTCGCCAACTACTTCGGCGGCAGTACCACCTACGACGGCGCCACCTCGCAGTGGACCGCCCCGTCCTTCAGCATCTCCAGCATCGCCACCGACGGCAGCATCTCGCTCAACGACTACAGCAACGTTACCGCCGCGTTCTCGGCGGTCGATGGTTCGCTGCGCACCCTCAACCAGCGCATCCTCAACGGCAACGCCAGCCCCTACCTGGCGGTCAATTCGGCCGCTGCGGCCGCCACCGCGACCGGCGATGAAGCCGTGGCGGTCGGCCCGCAGGCCAGCGCGGCCGGTGCCTCCAGCGTGGCGGTCGGCAACGGCGCCAGCGCCAGCGCCGACAACAGCGTGGCCCTGGGCAGCGGCTCGGTCGCCAGCGTCGGCGCACAGACCGGCTACACCGGTGCCTACGGCGCGACGGGTGGCAGCAGTTCGGCCGGTGAGGTGTCGGTGGGCAGCAGCGGTGCCGAGCGCAAGATCACCAACGTGGCCGATGGCTCCGATGACCACGACGCGACCAACGTGGGCCAGCTGAACAACGGCGTGAACTACGCCATCGACCAGTCCAAGGCTTACACGGACCAGAAGATCCAGAACATCACCAACGTGGCCGGCAGCTTCCGCGCCAACAACAGCAACAACCTGGCCGACCCGGCTGCGACCGGTGCCAACTCCGCCGCCGGTGGTGCCGGTTCCACCGCCGCCGGAGCGAACTCCACCGCACTGGGCAACGGTGCGCAGGCGCAGGCCGACAACTCGGTGGCACTGGGCGCCGGCTCCGTCGCCGACCGTGCCAACACGGTGTCGGTGGGTGCCGCCGGTGCCGAGCGCCAGGTGGTCAACGTGGCCGACGGTAGCCAGGCCACCGACGCGGTCAACGTGCGCCAGCTGCAGGCCTCACAGCAGGGCACGCTGCGCTATGACACCACCACCAACGGCGATACCAACTACAACAGCGTCACCCTCGGCAGCAGCACCAGCGGGCCGACCACGGTGCGCAATGTTGCGGCCGGTACGGCGGGCACCGACGCGGTCAACGTCGACCAGCTGCGCGCCGGCATGTCGCAGACCCTGGACTGGTCCAAGGCCTACACCGACGAGCGCATGGGCGGCTTCGAGCGCGAACTGCGCAAGACCGACAACCGCGCCTCGGCCGGCATTGCCTCGGCGATGGCCACCGCAGCGCTGCCGCAGCCCAGTGAAGCGGGCCGCAGCATGGCCTCGTTCGCGGCGGGCAGCTACAACGGCGAGTCCGGCATGGCCCTGGGCATTTCCGGTGTCTCCGAAGGTGGCCGCTGGATCTACAAGTTCAGCGGTTCCACCAACACCCGTGGCGAAGCCGGCGTAGCCGTCGGCGCCGGCATCCAGTGGTAAGTGCCCGGGCCGGGCTGCCCGTCAGCCCGGCCGCACCCACCACATCGACAGGGGGAATCCCAATGACGTTCCGACGCACTCCGCGCCCCGGCCCGTTCGCCGCGTCGCTCATCCTGGTCCTGACCGCCGGCCTGCTGGCCGGTTGCCGCACCACCGCACCCGCCGGCGACGCGCCGGCCGCCGACATGCTGGTCAGCTTCCCCGAAGCCAGCAAGGCATCGCTGAAGGAAGGCACCTATCCCGACGTGGCCGACCTGCGTCGTTTCGCCCCCGGCATGAGCAAGCGCCAGCTGTACGCGCTGCTGGGCACGCCGCACTTCAACGAGGGCGTGTGGGGCGTGCGCCAGTGGAATTACCTGTTCAACTTCCGCACCGCCCAGGGCGCGGAGTATTTCACCTGCCAGTTCCAGGTGCAGTTCGATGGCAAGGGCATCGCCCAGGCCGGGCACTGGAAGCCGCAGGCCTGCGCGGCCGTGCTGGATCCACCCGCGCCGCCGCCGGTGGCCGCGGCACCGGCACCGTTGCCGACCCAGCCGCTGCGCCTGTCGGCCGATGCGCTGTTCGGCTTCGACAGCGATGTGCTCAGCCAGGCCGGCCAGTCGGCGGTGCAGGGCGTGCTTGCACAGGTGCGTGAAGCCAGCCAGGTGCAGTCGATCCAGGTGGTCGGCTACACCGATCGTATCGGCGGCGCCGACTACAACCAGCGGCTGTCGCAGCGACGTGCCGAGTCGGTGCGGGTGGCGCTGGTGCAGGGCGGGGTACCTGCACAGACCATCCGCGCGGAAGGACGCGGCGCCGCCGACCCCCTCGTGCAGTGCACGCAGCAGAACCAGCGCGAACTGATCGCGTGCCTGGCGCCGAACCGCCGCGTGCAGATCGCCGGCACCGCCCGGCGCGACTGAGTGCTTCGCCGGCCCTGTCGGCGCCCGTGTTTCCCCCCTGATCCGCCGGCTGGCGTGGGTGCGTCTCCCCCGTCATCTGCGCCCGCCGGCGGGCCAGGCTTTTCCATGGTGCACGCGATGAATGCCCAATTCCTGCCCTTGTCCATGAAGACGGAAACCACAGTCAGCGTGTATGGCCAGCTCGGCAACCATTCGGTGGTGCGCATTCCCGGCCGGCGCCTGCCGGGCCTGATCCTGCAGGCCGACACCGTGGCCGGGTTCCTCACCCAGCTGCAGGACGCCCAGGCCTGCCTGCGCAGCGGGCGCGCGCAACGTGCCGATGCAGAGTTGGACATGCTGATCGACACGCTGCAGCAGTGGTATGCATTGATCGAATCGCGCCTGGCCGACGCCGGCGAAGCCCTGTAGCGGTCGCTTTGATCCACGCATGGCGTGGATCTGCTGGACCAACCGCGGGTTCTGTCATCCACGCATGGCGTGGATCTACCGAACCAGCGGGGTCCGTGGCAGTAGATCCACGCGATGCGTGGATGAACGTCAATCGCTGTCTTCGACGCGCTCGCCCATCAACTCGCGCTGGCGCTTGTCCAGCTCTTCGGCGTAGCGCTTGCGCACGAAGGCTTCGGAGACCACGCCTAGCACCTGGCCATCGCTGGCCACCACCGCCAGTTCGTCGGCCTGGGTCTGGTCGAAGCGCTGCATCACCGCCACCACGTTGGCGTTGGCGGCCAGCGCGACGTCACGGTTCTCAGCGTAGTCGCCCACCACGGCATCCGGCTTCACGCCGTCGCCGTACATGCGTGGGATCTGCACGATGCCGGCGTAGTGCCCTTCGCTGTCGACCAGGATCACGCGGCCGCCGGAGCCCAGCGGGAAGCGCTGGCGGAACGAGGCCGTGTCCAGGTCGGCCGGTGCGGTGGCCACGCCCTTGCGCATCATCCGCCCGGCGTTGAGGTTCTGCACCCAGCCGACGTCGCGTGCGCTCTTGATGGTCTCGCCGCGCAGGTGCATGCGCCAGGTCGAGAACGAATAGCCGAACCACTGCCGCACCAGGGTGCTGGACACCAGCACCGCGCTCATCACCACGCTTGTCAGCAGGAAGTCGTGGGTGCCTTCCAGTACCAGCATGGCCATGGTCATCGGCGCGCCGACCACCGCGGCGGCGAGGGCGGCCATGCCGGCCAGCGCGGCCGAGGTGGCATCGATCACCGGCACGCCGGTGGCCATCGCCAGCAGGCCGGCAAACAGCGCGCCCACCAGCGTGCCCATGAACAGCGAGGCGAAGAACAGGCCGCCACGGAAGCCGAAGCCCAGCGAGATGCCGGAGGCCAGGCACTTGAGGGTCAGCAGGGCGCCGATCCAGATCAGCGGCAGGTGGGTGGTCAGGTCCAGGTGCAGGGCGCCGTGGCCGGAGGACAGCACCTGCGGGCTGGCCATTGCCAGTGGAATCAGCAGCAGGCCGCCGAGCACCGGCCGGCCCCACAGCGGCAGCGGGCTGCGCTTGACCGTGCCCTCGATGGAGGCGATCAGGCGCATCACCAGGATGCCGACCATCGCGCAGCAGCAGCCGAGCAGGCCGTAAATGGCGTAGTCGGCGGCGCGCACGTCGATGGTGGACGCGGCCGGCAGCAGGTAGGCGTCGATGCCGGCCTGGTCGGCCACGAACGCGCCGGCCAGCGCGGCCACGGCCACCGGGGCCAGCGCGGCCGGAGTGTAGGCGCCGATGACGATCTCGAAGGCATAGAACGCACCGGCCAGCGGTGCGCCGAACGCGGCGGCAATGGCACCGGCCGCGCCGGCCCCGACCAGGATGCGCACGTCGTTGCGGCGCAGGCGCATCACCCGGCCCAGCTGCGAGCCGCTGCCGGCACCCATCTGCGTGTACGACGCCTCCAGGCCGACCGAGGCGCCGCAGCCGTTGGAGATCAGGGTCTGGGTCAGCACGATCAGGTTGTCGCGCATCGACATGCGGCCGCCGTGCAGGGCGTTGGCTTCCACGGCATCGAGCAGGGGCCGCTTGAGGCGGGTGGCGGCCAGTGCGACCAGGCCGACCAGCAGGCCGCCCAGGGGCAGCACCAGCAGCGCGGTCCACCGCAGCGAGGGCAGGGAGCTCAGCCGGATGCCTTCATCCAGGCCGTACAGCGCGGCCTGCAGCCAGCGCGCGATGCCCGATTGCAGCAGGGTCAGGCCGCCGGCGAGCAGCCCGACCACCAGGGCGAGGGCGATGAACCACAGGTCGCTGCCGCGCAGGCGCAGGCGCAGGCCCTGGAAGGCCAGATGCAGGCCGGATAGCGAAGCGTGGGAGGACATGGTGGCGGCATGATACGCCGCCACCGTGATCGCTGCCCTCACCGCATCGGGCGGCTGAGGGGCTTAGAAGCGGTAGCGGCCCTGCACGTAGAAGGTGCGCGGCGCGGCCACCATGCGGCCGGCGTTGCCGTCGACATTGCGGGTGTACCAGCGCTTGTCGGCCAGGTTGTTCACGCCCAGCGCAATCTCGCTGTCACCCAGGCCTGGCACCTGCCAGGCCACCTGTGCGTTCAACAGCCGCACGCCCGGCACCCGGCCCACGCGCGCGTCGGCGCTTTCGGCCCAGGTGTTGGCGGCATCGGAGAACTGCCCGCTCTGGTGCGTGCTGGAGACGTTGAAGGTCCAGGCGGCAATGACGTAGCGCGCGCCGATGCTGTCGGTGTCACGCGAGTAGAACGGCACGTCCAGGCCGCGGTTTTCGCCGGACTGCTGGATCGCCCTGGTCCAGGTGTAGTTGGCGTACAGCTCCAGCCCGGCCAGTGCGCTGTCCTCGGCGAAGCGGTACTCCAGCGCGCTTTCCACGCCCTTGTGGTCGGTGGCGCCGATGTTCTGGAAGGTCGGCGGGGTGGTGCCCGGCACCTGCTGGATCTGGTTGTCGAAGCGCATCTTGAACACGGTCACTTCCGCGCGCAGGGCGCCGTCCTGCCAGCGCGCACCCAGTTCGGTGGTCTTGGCCACTTCCGGGTTCAGCCGGTTGCTGGCGGTCTGCGAGTTCAGCTGGATGTTCTGCACCGGCCCGAACGAGGTGGTGTAGTTGCCGAACACGGTCAGCTGCGGGGTGAGCAGGTAGGCAATGTTGATCGACGGCAGCGCCTTGTCGTTGCGGCTGCTGAATGTCGCGCTGCCACCGGCCTGGCGGCGGTCCATGTCGATCCACTCCATGCGCATGCCCGGGGTGATGCGCCACTGGCCGACGGCGATGCGGTCGTCCACGTAGAACGCATGCGCGTCGGTGGCGTTGTCGAAGCGGGTGATGGCGCTTTCCACGCCGGTGCGGCGGACCACGGTGTAGCTGCGGTCGTTGCCGCGCTCGCGCAGGAAGCGGTAGCCGGCGGTGATGTCATGCACGGTGCTGCCCCAGCGCAGGCGTTGGGTGTAGCGCGGCTCGATGCCGAGCACGCGGTAGTCGCGCGGCTGCACGGTCAGCTGGGTGTTGGCGGCGTTGATCAGCGAGCTGGCGCGGTTGCTCCCGTTGTAATACGCCAGTACCTCGAATTCGCTGTCGGCCGACAGGGTGTTGGTGTAGCCCAGGTCGATGCCGGTGCGGTGGCCCTTCCAGAAATCGGTGGGGCGGGTGTTCTGGAACGGATCGGCCTCGTACTGCGCACGGGTCAGGCCGCCCGGGGTCAGCGAGCGCACATCGTAGTAGGACAGCTTGGCGCGCAGCTCCTGCTGCTCGTCGATGGCGTAGGCGAACTTCAGGGCCAGGTCGTCGAAGCGGTCGCCGCTGCCCTGGCGCCAGCCGCGGCCGTCCTGGCCGGAATACAGCAGGGCCATGCCCAGGCCGTTGTCGGCGGTGCCGCCGAGGAAGGCGTTGTACTGGGTGCTGTTGCCGCCACCGTGGTCGTTGGCGCTGTAGCGCACGCCCGCTTCACCGTGCAGGCCGGCGTTGGTCGGGATGGCGCGGGTGCTGAAGTTGATGATGCCGCCGACGTTCTGCGGCCCGTAACGCACCGCACCGCCGCCGCGCACCACGTCGATCGATTCGATGTTGGACAGGCTGGTCGGGGCGAACGACAGCTGCGGCTGGCCATACGGCGCCACCGCCAGCGGCACGCCGTCCAGCAGCACGGTCGAGCGCGGCGAGTAACGGCCGGTCAGGCCGCGCACGCCGATGTTCAGCGAGACCGAGCTGCCGGCCGTGCCGGAGTTGTCGATGACCTGCACGCCCGGGATGCGGCGCATCGCATCGCCGATGCTGGCCGCGCCACTGGCGTCGATGCGCTGGCGGTCGACCACGGTGCGCGCGCCGGCAAAGCGCTTCACGCTGTCGTGCAGGCCGGTGCCCAGCCAGCTGCCGGAGACCTGGATGCTGTCCAGGGTGGTGGCGCTGTCCTGCGCGAAGGCGGTGGCGGACAGGCACAGGGTGAGGGCGGCAGCCAAGGGCAGGCGGGCCGGGGGCAGGATCCGGAAAGACATGGAGGCGGGCGCGGAGCGGTCGTAAATGAGAATTATTGCCGATTCCATTCGCCAATGGAACGCACCTTTGGAGGGTTGTGGAGGAACGGCGGCGGAGGGCGGTGCTAGAGTGAGCGATAGCTTCCTGACTGCCGAGATCTGCCATGTCCACTGCCGCTTTCTACCCCGTCGGAACCCCTGGCCAGCCGTGGGGCACGGCGGAACGGGAGCAGTGGCGCGGCCGCCAGCAGCGCCTTCGCCGCTATGACGAGGAAGTGCTGCCGCGCATCGAGGCCCTGGCCGACCGCTTCGACAAGGTGGCCTATGGCCAGCTGGACTACGCCGGCGAGACCTACACCCTGTACGCGCTGCGCAGCCGCGGCTGGGACCCGGCGCTGCCGGCGGCGCTGGTCACCGGCGGCGTGCATGGCTATGAAACCAGCGGCGTGATGGGCGCGCTGGACTTCCTCGAACAGCACGCGGCCGACTACGCTGGCAAGGCCAACCTGCTGGTGGCGCCGTGCGTGAACCCCTGGGGTTTCGAGCGCATCAACCGCTGGAACTACGATGCCATCGACCCGAACCGCAACTTCCGCGCCGACGGCCCGGCCCGTGAATCGACGGCAGTGATCGAGCTGATTGCCCCGTACCAGGGCCAGTTCGTGCTTCACATCGACCTGCACGAGACCACCGACAGCGACGAGAGCGAGTTCCGCCCGGCGCTGGCCGCGCGCGATGGCAAGCCGTTCGAGCCGGGCCTGATCCCCGATGGCTTCTACCTGGTCGATGACAGCGAGAACCCGCAGCCGGCGTTCCAGCAGGCGGTGATCGCCGCGGTCGAGCAGGTGACCCATATCGCCCCGGCGGATGAGAAGAACGAGATCATCGGCTCGCCGGTGGTCGCCCACGGCGTCATCGAGTACCCGCTGGTGAAGCTGGCACTGTGCGCGGGCATCACCGGTGCGAAGTACACCACCACCACCGAGGTCTACCCGGACAGCCTGCGGGCGACGCCAGCGCAGTGCAACGACGCACAGGTGGCGGCGGTGCGCTCGGCGCTGGAGTACGCGCTGGCCCACCCCTGATCAGTGGAGCCGAGCCTGCGCTCGGCTGGGAGCATGCAGCCGAGCGTGGGCTCGGCTCTACAGAAGTACAGCCCGCGGGCGCGCGCGTAACACGCGTGGCCTGTCCCCGGGCTGTCATCGCGACCCTGCACTTCATCCTGCGTCCACTGCCATTCATGCAGAATCGGTCGGCTAATCCCTGATCGACCGGAGACGGCTGCCGATGGAAGCACTGGAGCCTCAACATACCCCGGTGCGCACCCTCCGGCCCGTCTTCGCCTTCGCGGCGATCGTCGTCGTTGCCTTCGCACTGTTCGTCAGCCTGTTCCCGCTTGGCGCCGGTCGCCTGCTGGTCAAGGCGCAGGACTGGGCCGCGCTCAACGTGGGCTGGTACTACCTGCTGGCGATGACCCTGTACCTGGTGTTCGTGGTCGGCGTGGCCCTGTCCAAGTACGGCGGCATCAAGCTGGGGGCTGACCATGACGAGCCGGAATTCAGCTATCTGTCGTGGGCCGGCATGCTGTTTGCCGCCGGCATCAGCATCACCCTGTTCTTCTTCTGCGTCTCCGAACCGCTGACCCATTACCTGCAGCCGCCACAGGGCGATGCGGCCGCCGGCGAGGCGGGGGCGCGCCAGGCCATGCAGCTGCTGTTCCTGCACTGGGGCCTGCATGGCTGGGGCGTGTTCGCGCTGGCGGCGATGGCAATGGCCTACTTCGCTTACCGGCACAACCTGCCGCTGGCGCTGCGCTCGGCGCTGTACCCGCTCATCGGCAAGCGCATCAACGGGCCCATCGGTTACACGGTGGATGCGCTGGGCATCGTCGCCACCGTGTTCGGCATCGGTGCCGACATGGGCTTCGGCGTGCTGCACCTCAATGCCGGCCTGACCCACCTGTTCAACGTGCCGCACTCCAACCTGGTGCAGATCATCCTGGTGGCCAGCATGATGGGCGCCGCGGTGGCGGTGGCGGTGTCCGGCGTGGAGAAGGGCGTGCGCTGGATGGCCAACATCAACATGCTGCTGGCCATCGCGCTGGTGCTGTTCATGCTGTGCGCCGGCCCCACCCAGTACCTGCTCAGCACGCTCATGCAGAACCTGGGCGACTACCTGGGCAGCGTGGTCGGCAAGAGTTTCGATGTGTACGCCTACGGCGGCCGCCCGGAATGGCTGGGTGGCTGGACGGTGTTCTACTGGGCCTGGTGGATCGGCTGGGCGCCGTTCGTGGGCCTGTTCATCGCGCGCATCTCGCGCGGCCGCACCATCCGCGAATTTGTCTTCGGCGTGCTGCTGATACCGCTCGGTTTCACCCTGGCGTGGCTGTCGATCTTCGGCAACAGCGCGCTGGACCAGGTGCTGCACCATGGCCAGCAGCAGCTGGCACAGCTGGCCGTGGATGATCCGCCCACGGTGCTGTACGCGCTGCTGGACGGCTACCCGTGGAGCAGGGCAGTGATCGCGGTGACCGTGCTGGTCAGCTTCATCTTCTTCGTGACGTCGGCCGATTCGGGCGCGGTGGTACTGTCCACGCTGTCCTCGCACGGCGGTGCGCCCGAGGACGATGGCCCGCGATGGCTGCGCGTGTTCTGGGGCACGGTCATCGCGGTGCTGACCGCCGGCCTGCTGCTGGCCGGCAGCATCGATGCATTGAAGTCGGCGGTGGTGCTGGCCTCGCTGCCGTTCTCGGCGGTGCTGCTGCTGATGATGTGGGGCCTGACCCGCGCCTTCAGCGATGAATCGCACCGCGAGCGCGCGCAGCAGTTCCGGCCATCACCGCTGATCGGTGACGACCGGCACCACCAGGGCTGGCGCCAGCGCCTGAGCCAGGCCATGCATTTCCCGGTGCGCGACCAGGTCTACCGCTTCATGGATGACACGGTGAAGCCGGCCATGGAAGCGGTGGCCGAGCAGCTGCAAGGGCAGGGCTGGGAGGTGGTCACGCGCTTCGAGGCCGGTGACATGGAGCTGTCGGTCAACCACGGCGAGCAGCAGGACTTCCAGTACCGGGTGATCCTCAGCGGCTACCTGACGCCATCGTTCGCCGCGCAGCAGCTGCGCAACCAACGCTACTACCGTGCCGAGGTGCATCTGTTCGAAGGCAGCCAGGATTACGACCTGGTGGGCTACAGCCGCAAGCAGATCATCAATGACATCATCAGCCAGTACGAACGGCACCTGCAGTTCCTGCATCTGAGCCGCTGATGGGTGGGTGCGGACCGCTGGTCCGCACTTCCCAGCAGAGCCGAGCCCGCGCTCGGCTCCACCCTGTGGCGGTCAGGCCCGCAGCAGCACCTTGCCGCCACGCCCCGACTGCGCGCTGGCGGTCGCGGCGGCCTTGATGTCGTCCAGCGCGAAGATGCCGTCCACCGGCAGGGTCAGTTCCCCGCTGGCCGCGCGCTGCAGCAGTTCGCCCACCAGGCGGCGCTTGTCTTCCACCGCCATCGCCTGGCTGACCTTGCTGCCCCAGAAGCCCTTCACCGTGGCTTCCTTGTAGATCAGGCCACTGGCCGGGATGCGCATCGCCTCGCCACTCATCACGCCGAACGACACCAGCGTGCCGTGCAGGCCGAGCAGGTCGACCAGGTCGGCGCTGGCTTCGCCGCCGATGGAATCGACGGCGGCCGCCGCCTGCGCTTCGCCGGTGGCTGCACGCACGCGGTCCTTCCAGCCGTCCTGCGAGGTGTCGAACACATGCTCGATGCCCAGCGCCTCCAGCTGCGCCAGGGCCTTGGCATTGCGTACCAGGTTGGCCACGTAGACGCCGCGTGCGCGGGCCAGCATCGCCAGCGATTTGCCCACCGCACCGTTGGCGGTGTTCTGCACGATCCACTGGCCGGCTTCGACCTTCAGGAATTCAAGCAGCATCAGCGCGCTCAGCGGCATCGCGATCAGCTGTGCTGCGGTTTCGTCGGCGATGGCGTCGGGCATCGGGATGACCATGCGTGCCGGCGCGATGAAGGCCTCGGCCCAGGTGGCATGCACCGACGCGGCGGCCACGCGCTGGCCGACCTGCAGGCCTTCGACACCGTCGCCCAGCGCATCGACCACGCCCAGGGCTTCGCTGCCACCGACGGCCGGCAGGGTCGGCTTGTAGCCATACAGGCCGCGCACGGTCAGCAGATCGTGGTTGTGGATCGAGGCGAGCGTGGTGCGGATGCGCACTTCGCCGGGGCCGGGTTCGGGCAGGGCGACATCGGCGATGGCAAGGACGGTGGCGGGATCGCCGAAGGCGGTGTACTGGGCAGCACGCATAGGGGACTTCCGGTTGAAAAGGAGGTTGTAACGAACTGGGGATGGCGGCGCCGTGGACAAGGCGGCATCGGTGCAACACGGCATCCTGCGACGGATCGTCGCGGAATGCGTTCATTACCGCATCTTGTGTTGACGATCTTTAGCATCCCCACTATGTTGTGGCCGTCACTCCCGGTCAGCCGCCGCCGCCGGACATGCAGCAAACGTCCCGCGGCCCGCCCCTGAAGGCTTGCCGTGTCGACGCGGCCGCCATCGTGCGGACGCAGATCGCCCCCACGGCCCGGATACCGGCCGCAGGCGCAGGCTCACCGCCGACGGTCTGACGTTCCCGCGCAATGGCACACCAACCGATTGCCCTGGGCGCCGGTATCGCGCGCGGGGCCGCCATGGCATCGACGCTTCGAGGCGTGCGTGCCTGGAGACGCAGGACAATGACCGACAGTACCTACCGCGCGGCCGATCTGGCCGGCGCTGGCGACGCCATGCGCGCCGGTGGCGAACGTGTGCCCACCTGGATCACCAAGGAAGCAGGCAACCGCCGCCTGCCGTTCGAGGCCGAGCGCCTGCAGCGCAGCATCGACGCCGTGCATGTCGAGTTCCCGCAGCTGGACGTAAGCGACTACCGCCGCGTGGTGCAGGCGATGGTCGAGCGCAAGGCCAGCATCAGCGCCGATGACCTGGTCGATCTGCTGATCCGCGAGGCGGAATCGCGCGTGGACCTGGTGGCGCCGGAATGGGAGCAGTTTGCCGCGCGGCTGTACCTGCGTCGGCTGTACAAGCGTGCCAGCCGCAACCGCTTCTACGATGTCAGCCTGAAGTACGGTTCCTACGTGGGCCTGCAAGAAAGCCTGGCCGACCGTGGGGTCTACAGCAATGACATCCTGCGTTGCTATTCGAAGGACGAACTGCAGCAGGCCGGGCAGATGATCGATCCCGAGCGCGACCGGCTGTTCGCCTACAACGGCCTGTACCTGCTGGCCACCCGCTACCTGGCCAGCGACCGCAGCCGCGAAGTGTACGAACTGCCGCAGGAGCGCTGGCTGACCATTGCCCTGTACCTGATGCAGGACGAAAGGCCACGCGAGCGCCGCATGCAGCTGGTGGGCGAGGCCTACTGGGCACTGTCCAACCTGTACATGACCGTGGCCACGCCCACCCTGGCCAATGCCGGCAAGGTCGGCGGCCAGCTGTCGAGCTGCTTCATCGACACCGTGGATGACAGCCTGCAGGGCATCTATGACTCCAACACCGATATCGCCCGGGTGTCCAAGCACGGTGGCGGGGTCGGCGCGTACCTGGGCTACGTGCGCAGCAGTGGTGCGCCGATCCGTGGCGTGCCCAATTCTTCCGGCGGCGTGGTGCCGTGGATCAAGCAGCTCAACAACACCGCCGTGTCGGTCGACCAGCTCGGCCAGCGCAAGGGCGCGGTGGCGGTGTACCTGGACATCTGGCACCGCGATATCGAGGCCTTCCTCGATCTGCGCCTGAACAACGGCGACCAGCGCCTGCGCGCGCACGACGTGTTCACGGCGGTGTGCGTGCCTGACCTGTTCATGGAGGCTGTGGAGCGCCGCGCCGACTGGTACCTGTTTGATCCCCACGAGGTGAAGCAGGCCAAGGGCTGGTACCTGCAGGACTTCTACGATGAAACGCGTGGCGCGGGCAGCTTCCGTGACCGCTATGCCGAACTGGTGGGCGACGAGCGCATCAGCCGCCGCACGATGCGTGCCATCGACCTGTTCAAGCGGATCATGGTCAGCCAGCTGGAAACCGGCAACCCGTTCCTGTTCTACCGCGATGAAGTGAACCGCAAGAACCCGAACAAGCATGCGGGCATGGTCTATTCCAGCAACCTGTGCACCGAGATCCTGCAGAACATGAGCCCGACGCGGATGATTCAGGAGATCGTCAGCGGCGACCAGATCGTCACCACCCGCCGTGCTGGCGATTTCGTGGTCTGCAACCTGTCCTCGATCAATCTCGGCCGCGCGATCACCGCGCCGGACGATCTGCTGGCCAAGGACGTGCTGGAGCGCCTGATCCCGATCCAGGTGCGCATGCTCGACAACGTGATCGACCTCAATGCGCTGCCGGTGCCGCAGGCCACCATCACCAACCGCAAGTACCGCGCCATCGGCCTTGGCACCTTTGGCTGGCACCACCTGCTGGCCCAGCAGGGCATCCACTGGGAAACGCCCGAAGCCGAGGCGCTGTCGGACACGCTGTTCGAGCGCATCAACTTCCTGACCATCCAGGCCAGCGCACAGCTGGCGCGCGAGAAGGGCAGCTACCCGATGTTTGCCGGCAGCGACTGGCAGACCGGCGCCTACTTCCGTGACCGCCGCTACGAGGGCGCGGGCTGGGACAGCCTGGCCTGCGACGTGGCCGCGCATGGCCTGCGCAACGGCTGGCTGCTGGCGGTGGCGCCGAACATGAGCACCGCGCAGGTTGCCGGCTCCACCGCATCCATCGATCCGATCTACAGCGCGTTCTACTACGAGGAAAAGAAGGACTTCCGCCGTCCGGTCGCTGCACCAGGGCTGTCGCTGGAAACGTGGCCGTACTACGAAAAGGGCGCCTACAAGGTCGACCAGTTCGCCAGCGTGCGGCAGAACGCCCGGCGCCAGCGTCACGTCGACCAGGCCATCAGCTTCAACCTGTACGTGCCCAGCACCATCCGCGCCAGCACGCTGCTGGAGCTGCACCTGAGCGCGTGGCGTGAGGGCCTGAAGACCACCTACTACGTGCGCTCCAACGACATCGACATCAGCGAATGCGAATGGTGCTCAAGCTGACGCGCAACGGCAGCGCCGGGCCATGCCCGGCGAGCGCACCGCGCGGCCGTCATACATTCCGCCGGGCATGGCCCGGCGCTACCCCATGCAGGCAAGACCATGGCAACCCCCCTCGACCGCATCAAGATCCTTGAACCGCGCCACCCCAACCGCAGCACCGGCATCATCAACGGGCGCACCAGCGGCATCCTCAACTGGAACGACATCCCGTACCCGTCGTTCTATCGGGCCTACAAGGAACTGTCGACCAACTTCTGGATCCCCGACGAGGTGGACATGAAGCTGGACGCGCGCCAGTACGGCGAGCTGTCCGGGCGCGAGAAGAACGCCTACGACTCGATCATCGGCCTGCTGGCCACGCTCGATTCGCCGCAGACCCGCTTCATCTACAACGTGGCCGAGTACATCACCGACCCGGCCGCACATGCCAACGCGGCGATCATCGGCCAGCAGGAGGTGATCCACAACGAGAGCTACAGCTATGTGCTGGCCTCGATCACCGACCTGCCCAACCAGAACCGCATCTTCGAGATCGCGCGAACGCACCCTACCATCATCAAGCGCAACGCGCCGATCATGGGGGCGTATGACGATTTCATGCGCGACAAGACCGCCGAGACCCTGCTGAAGTCGCTGATCCAGTCATCCATCCTGGAAGGCATCAACTTCTATTCCGGCTTTGCGTACTTCTACAACATGGTGCGGCAGAACCGCATGACCGGCACCGGCAAGATCATCAGCTTCATCAACCGCGATGAGCTGGCCCATACCAAGTTCATCAGCGAACTGATCCGCGCCATCATCGGCGAGAACCCGGAGCTGCAGACCAACGAGCTGATCGCCTACGTGCATGAGGCCTTCGAGCATGCGATCGCGCTGGAAATCCAGTGGTCGTCGGAAGTGCTCGATGGCATCGACGGCATCGACGTGGAGGAGATGGTGCGCTACGTGAAGTACCGCGCCAACAAGATGGCCGGCATGCTCGGCATCGAGCGCCTGTACAGCGACACCACCGACAACGTGATGCCGTGGATCAAGGCCTACGCCGACAACTTCACCGAGACCAAGACCGACTTCTTCGAGATGCGCAATGCAAGTTACAGGAAGACCAACATCGACAACGGTTTCGACGACCTCTGAGTCGGGTGCGACGCTGCGCATCCTGCTGGTGGTGGCCTCGCTGAGCGGCAACACCCGCGAGCTGGGCCGTCACATCCGCGCGCGCTGCCAGGCGGCTGGGCATACGGTGCACTGGCAGGAGGCTGATGACCTGCGTTCTGCTGCCCCACTGGCCACCGATGAGGCCGACCTGGTGCTGCTGGGCAGCTGGACCGACAACGCCGGGCGCACGCCCGCAGAGATGAAGGCCTGGGTGGCCCGCATCGCCGAGCGTGGCCAGTACCCGCGCCAGCTGGCGGTGTTCGGGACCGGCGAAACGCAGTGGGGGCAGGAGTACTACTGCGGCGCCGTGCACCGGCTGATCCGCTACTTCAACAGCGGCTACCCGCCGCTGGAAATCGAACAGATGCCGCATGGCGCACGCGATGCCGCGGTCATCGACGCCTGGACCGATGCGGTCCTGGCCCATTACTGGAGCAATCACGATGCAGATCATCGACGCCACCACGCCTGAGCAGTTCCAGCAGCTGCTGGCAGAGCACCCCCGGGTACTGGTGGATTTCCACAAGGACCAGTGCCCTGGGTGCCGCATGCTGGAGATGTCGCTGCACCGCGTGGCCAACAGCGTGGCGGGGCAGGGCACGACGCTGCTACGCGTGCGGCTGGAGGTTCTTGGCGAGGCATTCTTCCGCGAGCTGGGGCTGCGGCAGACGCCGACCTTGTCGCTGTTCCTCGATGGGGATGAGCGGCAGCGGCTGGCCGGGTTCCAGTCGCCGCAGCAGATTGAAGCCGCGATCGCGCTGCACTTGTAGAGCCGAGCCCATGCTCGGCTGCCGTTTGCGCGGTGCGGGTTCAGAGGCATCCACGCGTGGAGTGGATCTACCGGAGCCGAGTTCCTTTTCGCTACGCGCCGGCGAAGGTATCCACCAGCAGCTTCACGTTCAGTGCCACGATCACCACGGCGATCACCCAGGCGATGCTGCCCAGCCAGCGCGGGGCGACCAGCGCGCCCATCGTGGCCTTGTCGGTTACCAGCCTTACCAGCGGAATGATCGCGAACGGCAGCTGCATCGACAGCACCACCTGGCTCAGCACCAGCAGCTTCACCGCGCCCTGGTCACCAAACAGCAGGATCACCACCACCACCGGGATGATCGCCAGTGCACGGGTGATCAGCCGCCGCAGCCACGGCGGCAGCCGCAGATGCAGGAAACCTTCCATCACGATCTGCCCGGCCAGGGTGGCGGTGACCGTGGAATTCAAACCCGAAGCGAGCAGGGCCACCGCGAACAGAGTCGACGCCAGGCCCACGCCCAGCATCGGTGCCAGCAACTGGTGCGCCTGCTCGATGTCTTCCACGTCAAAGTGGCCATTGGCATGGAATACCGCGGCGGCCAGGATCAGGATGCTGGCGTTGATGAACAGCGCCAGGGTCAGCGCGATGGTACTGTCGGTGACCGCCCAGCGCAGCGCGCTGCGGCGGCCGGCATCGGTGCGCGGGTACGCGCGCGTCTGCACGATGGATGAGTGCAGGTAGAGATTGTGCGGCATCACCGTGGCGCCAATGATGCCGATGGCGATGTACAGCGCGTGCGGATCGGTGACCACCTGGGTGCGTGGGATGAAGCCGCCCAGCACGTCCATCACCGGCGGCGCGGCCAGCGCGATCTGCACCAGGAAGCAGCCGAAGATGATCATCAGCAGGGCGATGACGAAGGCTTCCAGTGCACGGAAACCGCGGTTCATCAGCAGCAGCACCAGCAGCGTGTCCAGCGCGGTGATCACCGAACCCCACAGCAGTGGCAGGTCGAACAGCAGCTTCAGCGCGATGGCGGTGCCGATCACTTCGGCGAGGTCGCAGGCGATGATCGCCGCTTCGCACAGTGCCCACAGCGCCAGGTTGACCGGCTTGGGATAGCGGGCGCGGCAGGCCTGGGCCAGGTCCATGCCGGTGGCGATGCCCAGCCGCGCCGACAGCGCCTGCAGGATCACCGCCATCAGGTTGGAAATGAGGATGACCGAAAGCAGCAGGTAGCCGAAGCGCGAACCGCCGGCGAGGTCGGTGGCCCAGTTGCCTGGATCCATGTAGCCCACCGAGACCATGTAGCCGGGGCCGATGAAGGCCAGAAGGCGGAACCACCAGTGGCCTTTGTCGGGCACGGCCACCGAGGCGTTGAGCGCGCCGAGGCTGGCTGCGGGGGCGGCCGGGGAGTCGGTGGGCGCGACGGTGCTCATGGCTGCAATATAGCCACTGCTATATCCATTAGCAATGTGAAACAATCGTCTTTGCTGCGCCACTGGTCCAGAATTCAGGTTCAGATCCGGAAGTCATCGGCAGGACAGGCACTCGCGTGGGCAAGACAGGCGCTTCGACATCGGCAAAGACCCCCCCCTTGATCGAGGCCGAGCGCCAGGTCGAGAGCTTCCGGCAGGTGCGCGAGGCACACCGGATGGAGCTGGTCGAGGACTACGTGGAGTTGATTTCCGACCTGCTGGCCGACGGGGGCGAGGCGCGCCAGGTCGATATAGCCACCCGCCTGGGCGTGGCCCAGCCGACGGTGGCGAAGATGCTGCGGCGCCTGGCCCGTGATGGCTGGGTAGTGCAGCGCCCGTACCGCGGCGTGTTCCTGACCCCGGAAGGCGAGGCGTTGGCCCATGCCAGTCGCGAACGGCACCAGACCGTGGAGCGCTTCCTGCTGGCGCTGGGCGTGGACCCGGATACAGCGCGGCGTGATGCCGAGGGCATCGAGCATCATGTGAGTGAGCAGACGCTGGCGCTGTTCGAGGCGTTCGTGAGGAAGGCTGAGGGCTGAGGTTTGTGCGCAGGGCTTGCAGCCCTGCACCTGCTTCAAGCCACGGCAACGTCAACTTCAAAAGCTGGCTATCCGTGGGATGGCGGAGTGGGTCCGGTTGAGGGGGGCGCTGCAAGTACGTCCCTGTAAGCTCGGTCGCCGCATCCATGCGGCTCACGCCCCCTCAACCGGACCCACCCCGCCTTCGACAGTTTCCCGCGCGCTGTCGGAACGGCGTCTTGCTTTGGTGGGTGCCGAACCTTGGTCGGCACGGGCTCGGATCTGGTGGGTGTCGACCTTGGTCGACACATTTACCTGCCGCGGCGGAACGCTGCAGGGGTGCGGGCGCCGACGATGATCATGCGGATCATCGTGGAGATCTGTTCGACCAGCTCCGGGTCTTTCTCCGGCGGCTGGTCCATAGCGGTGGCGCCCATGGCGAACACCAGGCGGGTGATGGCGGTGGCCACCAGTTCCGGCTTGTAGAGCTTGGCGCCGTCCAGTGCGGCCAGGCGCACCAGATCGTGCTGCAGTTCTTCTTCAAAGTAGTGCAGTTCACGTTCGACTGCGTGCTTGAAGTCATCCGAGCCCACCGCGCCTTCGCGCAGCAGCACGTGCAGCAGTTTGTCGTCTGCGCGCAGCTGCTCCATGAAGGTTTCCACCGACACGCGCACCACGCTGGTCGCGCTGGAGGTGGCGCGCTGCCGGGCCTCGCCGATGATCGTGCGCAGCGAGCGGCCGGCGACGTCGATCAGCGCCACGGCCAGTTCGTCCATGTCGCGGAACTGCCGGTAGAAACTGTTCGGGGCAATGCCTGCTTCGCGCGCGACTTCGCGCAGGCTCAGCGTGGACAGGCTGCGGTGCGGGCCGATCAGTTTCAGCGCGGCGGCCAACAGGTCCTCGCGGCTCACCGTACGGCGGGCCGGGCTGTTGGCTTCTTCGGGCGGCGACAGAACTGTGGCGGCGGCCATGGCACTTCCGGAGGGGCAAGGCTGAATCATACCCAATCCGGAGCAATATACACATGTATACACAGGTGTGTGTGCGGCCGTATAGTGCGCCCATGAGCGCTGTGATCCGTCCGTCCCTGTTTTCCCCGTACCGCTGGCTGTCGCCGACGTTGTTCGATTTCTGGGCGGGCCAGCTGAATCCGTTGTGGACCCTGCGCGAGCCCCTGGCCCGCCTGGTCCGGCGCGAGCCGGCCGGCGAGGGCGCCGCCACGCTGGTCCTGCGCTGCAACCGGCACTGGGCCGGCATGCGCGCCGGCCAGCACATCACCCTGGGTGTTGAGCTTGAAGGGCGCGTATTGCGCCGCAGCTACAGCCCGACCGCGCTGGGCCCCCGCGAGCTGGCCATTACCGTCAAGGCGGTTGAGGGCGGCACCATCAGCCAGCACCTGGTCCACCATGCGAGGCCGGGCGATCTGTTCAGGCTGGATGCGGCCTTTGGTGATTTCCACATGCCGGCCGCTGCACCGGTGCTGCTGCTGGCCGCTGGCAGCGGCATCACGCCGATGCGCAGCCTGCTGCGCGAGGCCTGCCAGCGCCCGCTGGCGGCGCCGGTGGACCTGTTCTACTGGGAACGCAACGCCGCCGCCTTCCAGTTCCGCGATGAACTGCAGGCGCTGGCTGCGGCCACCCCGAACCTGCGCGTGCACCTGCTGACCACCCGCGAGGGCGAGGTGATGGCCGCGCGCATCGATACCCATTCGCTGGCCGTGGCTGGCGACGATACCCCGCTGGCGCAGCGCCACGTACTGGCCTGCGGCCCGGATGGCTTCGTCGCCACCGCGCGACAGCGCCTGGTGCACCAGGTCGCCGGCTTCCAGGCCGAGGCTTTCACTCCGCCGGCACCGCTCAGCGATGCCGACAGCGCCGGTGAAATCGCCCTGACTCTGGCCCGCAGCGGCCGCCAGCTGAAGGTCGCGCGCGGCCGTTCGCTGCTGGAAAGCCTTGAAGCCCAGGGCATCAAGCCCAAGCACGGCTGCCGCATGGGTATCTGCAACAGCTGCACCTGCGACCGCGTCAGTGGCACCACCCGCCATCTGCGCACCGGTGAAATGCAGTCCGAAACGGCGCAGCCGGTGCGGATCTGCGTGAGCGCACCGACCACCGACCTGACTTTGGATCTCTGAGGACCTGCTGCCATGACCCGCGCTTCCGACCGTGCCCTGAGCCCCGCCGAGATGAACGCCTTCGGTGCCGAGCTCGACGCGATCCGTGACCGTATCCTGGGCAGCCTCGGCGCCTCCGACACCCGCTACATCCGCCGCGTGGCCGCCGCCGTGCGCTGGTCGAGCGTGCTCGGTCGTGGCCTGCTGTTCCTCGGCGCGCTCTCGCCGCTGTTCTGGGCAGCGCTGCTGTGGCCGGCCTGCATCGCCGGCACCCTGCTGCTGGCGCTGGCCAAAATCTTGGAAAACATGGAGCTGGGCCACAACGTGATGCACGGCCAGTACGACTGGACCGGCGACCCCAAGCTCAGCGGCAACACCTATGAGTGGGACATCGTTGCCACCGCCGACAACTGGCGCAAGACCCACAATTTCCGCCACCACACCTACACCAACGTGCGTGGCATGGATGATGACATCGGCTACGGCCTGCTGCGCATCTTCCCGGAACAGCGCTGGTCGCCGTTCTACCTGATGCAGCCGATCATCGCGCCGATCTTCGCGCTGCTGTTCCAGTGGGGCGTGGCCGCGCAGGACCTTCGCCTGGGCCGCTGGTTCAAGGGGCGCATCAGCAGCCGTGCGATGTGGCTGCAGACCCGTCCGGTGGCGCGCAAGATGGTCCGCCAGGTGCTGAAGGATTACGTGTTCTTCCCGCTGCTGGCCGGTCCGTTCTTCCTGCCGGTGATGCTGGGCAACCTGGTTGCCAACGGCATGCGCAACGTCTGGACCTACGTGATCATCTTCTGCGGCCACTTCACCGCCGAATCGGAAACCTTCCCGAAGGAATGCCTGCGCAATGAATCGCGCGGCCACTGGTACCTGCGCCAGCTGCGCGGTTCGTCCAACATCAGCGGCGGCTTCATCATCAACGTGCTGTCGGGCAACCTCAGCCACCAGATCGAGCACCACTTCTACCCGGACCTGCCGGCCAACCGCTATGCGGCCATCGCCAAGGAAGTGAAGGAGATCTGCCGCCGCTACGGCCAGCACTACAACAATGGCTCGCTGCCGCGCCAGTTCGCGCAGGTGGTCTGGCGCATCCTGCGCCATGCCTTCCCGAGCAAGCCGCGCCGCCTGCCGATGCCGGACATCCTGCCGGCACCGGCGCCCGCCAACGCGGGCTGAGGGCTTCAGCTGGCTTTGGCCAGCACCGCCGGCGGATTGCCGTCCTGCGGGGCGGGGTCCAGCCGGCGCAGGAATACCTGCATTTCCCTGCGCGCCTGCTGGTCGCCCGTGCTGCCGGCCACGCTGAGCCCGCGCTGCCACGCCGCTCGCGCCGCCTGCGGCTGGCCACCGGCCAGCCACGCCTTGCCAAGCAGCTTCCACGCCGCCGAATACTCAGGATCCAGCGCCACGCAGCGTGCCAGATGGGTGGCGGCGTGCACGGGCTGGCCGGCGTCCAGCCAGCTCTTGCCCAGGCCGAAGCGCAGCAGCGCGCTGTCCTTGCCGCTGGCGAGCATGGTTTCCAGTGCTTCGATGTTCATGGCTGTACCTCATGCAGCAGTTCAGGCGGCCCGGGCAGGAAGCGGCCGCGATGGAACATCAAGGGCGCGCCACCGGTTTCCTGCACCTCGATGATGCGGCCGGCCAGCAGCAGGTGGTCGCCCACCGGCCACTGCGCGTGGCGGCTGCAGGTGAGGTGTGTGACCGCACCGGCGATACGCGGCGGTGTGTCTTCCTCGCCTTCCAGCAACGGTACGCCGTCGAAGCGATCACTCACGCTCGGATCGGCGAAGCGTCGTGCCAGGGCTTGCTGCCCGGCACCCAGCACGCTGACAGTGAAGCGGGTCGCATGCTGGAACACGCGCAGGCTCTTCGCATGCAGGGCCAGGTTCCACAGCACCAGCGGCGGCTGCAGCGAGACCGGCACGAACGAGTTGATGGTCAGCCCGTGAGGGTGTCCCCGCGCGTCGCGTGCGGTGACGATGGCCACGCCGGTCGGGTAGTGGCCGAGCAGCCGGCGCAGGGCGCGCGGCGGCAGGTCCACCGAGGGCGCCGGCGCCGGGGCAGGGAAGATCCCCGCCCACGGCCCGGCACAGGCACTGCCGCCGGCGTCCATCAGGCGCGCGCCTGGCGGTAGCGACGGCCGACCTCGGCCCAGTCGATGATGTTGAAGAACGCGCCGATGTAGTCGGGGCGACGGTTCTGGTAGTGCAGGTAGTAGGCGTGTTCCCAGACATCCAGGGCGAGGATGGGCGTATTGCCGGACAGGCCGACTGCCGCGCCCATCAGTGGGCTGTCCTGGTTGGCGCTGCTTTCGACCTGCAGGCCTCCGTCGCGATCGCTGGTCAGCCACGCCCAGCCACTGCCGAAACGGGTCTGCGCGGCCTTGCTGAAGGCGTCCTTGAAGGCTGCGAAACCGCCGAGATCGCGGTCGATGGCTGCGGTGAGTTCGGCATCCGGCGTGCTGCCAGTGGCGCTGAGCACCGTCCAGAGCAGGCTGTGGTTGGCGTGGCCACCGCCATTGTTGCGCACCGCGCCGCGCACGGACTCGGGCAGCGCGTCGAGGTCGGCGATCAGGGTTTCCACGGGGGTGTCGGCAATGCCGGCCTGTTCCAGTGCGGCGTTGAGGTTGTTGATGTAGGACTGGTGGTGCTTGCCGTGGTGGATCTCCATGGTGCGCGCATCGAAGTGCGGTTCCAGGGCGTCGTAGGCGTAGGGGAGGGAGGGAAGCGAGTAGGGCATTGCAACAGTCTCCGTGGGGAAGGCCAGCGGGTTGGCCTCCGGAAGACTGTTATCGCACCTCAACTTTGGTTGAGGTCAAGGGGTTGGGTAGTGCCGGCCGCTGGCCGGCAATCAGGGAGGGTCGGGTTGCCGGCCAGCGGCCGGCACTTTCAGTCGCCACGTTCGCCGGGCATGGCCCGGCGCTACCGGAGATCAACTCAACCAACCGCGGCACGCGCTGTCGATCTGCTCGCCACACGCCTGCTGCATCCGCTGCTGCAACCGCGCCAGCGTCTCCGCTCCATGGTGCTTGCCACCCCAGGCCTTCAACTGCAGCGCCAGCCGCTCGAAACGCTGCTTCGTGCGCTGGTGGTAGCCCGACGGCTGCGCCTGCAGCTCGGCAATCAAGGCATCGGTGGCCTGTTCGATGCGCGGGGCATCGTCCGGGGCCAGCCGCAGCAGGCCCTCCACGTATAACACGCCCCACTGCACGCGCGTGGCCGGGCCCTGTGCGCCGTCGTAGGCACGCTTCAGCCACTCCAGCGCACCCGCCGTATCGCCGCGCTTCTCGGTCAGTTCGGCCAGTTCGGGCATGTAGTAGTACGGCTGCTCGCTGCGCTTCAGTTCGGCCAGCAACAGCGCCTCGGCCCCGGCGTCGTCGCCGACTTCGCGCAGGGCATAGACCGCGCTGCTGATCGTTGCCTGCCGCGCGTGCGCATCGGTGGCCGCAGCATCGGCAGCAGCCACGCGCTGCTTCACGCGCTGCACCAGCGCTGCGGGCAGCGTGCCTTCGGGCTGCTGCTGGCGGGCCAGCGACACTTCGGTCAACGCACGCGACAGTGCATCGTCCGCACGATTGCCACGCTCGGCATCGGCGCGGTCCAGCGCCAGCACCAACTGCTGGCCCAGCGTGTTGCTGCTGGCCGGGCCTGCGCTCGCCTGCTTCACCAGTGCAGCGCCCGCATAGCCCAGCAGGTCGCGGTTGCGCCGCACTTCCGTGGGCTGTGCCAGCACCGCCTGCAGCAGTTCGCGCACTTCGGTCGGCGGCGTGGCCGGCGCTTCCGCGGTGGCCAGCGCCAGCAGGGCGAAGCGACGCTGCAGGGCGGCATCGGGCGCGGCCGTGGCCAGCTTGCGCAGCACCAGGTCGGCCTTGCGCTGGCCGGCCAGACGGTTCGCATCCACTTCCCAGCCGTAGTCGCCCAGCACCTGCCAGTCTTCGGCGCCCAGCGTGGCCGGGCTCGACAGGGCGGTGGCCAGAGTCTCGGCCACGGCGCTGCGCCGGCTGGCGGCCACGGTCAGGGTGCGGGTGAGTTCGGCGGTGTCGTTGCCACCGGCCACGCGGGTGATCTCGTTGCGCTGCGGGTCGAGCACGATCAGGGTCGGGTAGCCGCGCACGCCGAAGCGCTCGCCCCAGGCCTGCGCGCCTTCCTCATCGCCATCCAGGTACACCGGCACGAATTTGCCGGTCAGTGCGATGAAGGCAGGGTCCTTGAACAGGCCGGCCTTCAGCTGGTTGCACGGCGGGCACCAGACCGCGCCCCAGTACAGCAGCACCGGCTTGCCGGTCTCGGCGGCTTCGTTGAAGGCATCGTCGACATCGCCCTGGCGCCAGGCAATGGCCGCTGCCGGCGCGGCTTCGGCGGCCTTCGCGCTCGCCACCGGCGCTTGCGCGGGAGAGCAGGCGCTCAGCGCGGTGGCCAGCAGCAACAGGGGAAAGGCAGCGCGCATCGGCAGCATCTCGAAGGAACGGGGTGAAGGGCCATTGTAGGAAGCCCGGCCGCCTGTGCTGATGCAGTTTGCTTATGACTGGCTTGCGGCCCGGTATATGCCGACGCTTACCCCGCCGCGCGCATCTCCGCCGCCAGCAGGCCCGCCAGCCAGGTCATGAACGCCTCGACCCGCCGTGGCAGGTGGCGACGCTGCGCATAGACCAGGTTCACCGGCATCGGCTCGGCCAGGCAGTGCGGCAGCACTTCCACCAGGCGGCCGTCGCGCAGCGCTTCGCGCGCGCCCATTTCAGGCACCTGGATGATGCCCAGCCCGGCCAGCGCGGCGGCGCTGTAGCCATCGGCACTGTTGACCGTCAGCGCGCCGCGCATCGGCCAGGTCTGGTAGCGCTGGCCATCGAAGTACTCGAAGCCGGGCGAACGCTGGCCCAGGGTACCCACGTAGTGCACCAGCAGATGGTCGTCGAGGTCGGCCAGTTCGCGCGGCGTGCCGTGCGCGGCCAGATAGGCCGGGCTGGCCACGTTGAGGATGCGCATCTGCCCCAGCGGGCGTGCGATCAGGCTGCTGTCATCCAGGGTACCGACCCGCAGCACGCAGTCGAAGCCTTCGCGTACCACGTCCACGCGGCGGTCGGTGGCGCTCAGTTCAACCTCGATGCCCGGGTGCAGGGCGAGGAAGGCGGGCAGCTGCGGGATGACCAGGTTGCGGGCCATGCCGCCAGGCATGTCCACCCGCAGGCGGCCGCTGAGCTCGCTGGTCTCGTGGCGGAACAGGTTCTGCAGTTCGTCCATGTCGTCCAGCAGGTCGTGCGCGCGTTGCTGCAGCTGCGCGCCGTCGGCGGTCAGGTGCACCCGGCGCGTGGTCCGGTGCAGCAGCTGGGTGCCCAGCTCGGCCTCCAGGCGGGCGATGGCCTGCGAGACGCTGGCCTTGGCCAGGCCCAGGCTGTCGGCGGCGCGGGTGAACGAGCCCAGTTCGGTGACGCGCAGGAAGACGCGCAGGGTGTCGAGGCGGTCCATGTATTGTTCGTCTGTCTTGAACAGTAAAATCAGGATCGCGCGATTTATGCGTGCAGGCAATCCCAATAGTCTTGCCACACTTCCTCCCAGACAGGTGCCCGCCATGACTACTTCATCCCGTGTCGTCCTCATCACCGGTGGCAGCCGCGGCCTCGGCCGCAATGCCGCGCTCGCCCTCGCCGCCGACGGTGCCGATATCGTGATCACCTACCGCTCGCAGGCCGATGCCGCCGCCGAGGTCGTGCAGCAGGCGCAGGCGCTCGGCCGCCGCGCCCTGGCGCTGCCGTTGGACATGGCCGACAGTGCGGCATTCCCGGCTTTCGCCACGCAGCTGCGCGATGCCCTGCAGCAGTGGGGCGTGACCACCCTGCAGGGCTTGCTCAACAATGCCGGCGAAGGCCTGTACGCACCCATCGCCGAGACCACCGAGGCGCAGTTCGACTACGCGGTGGCCGTGCACCTGAAGGGGCCGTACTTCCTGACCCAGGCGCTGCTGCCGCTGATCGCCGATGGCGGCCGCATCCTCAACGTGTCCAGCGGCCTCGCCCGCTTCTCGCTGCCGGGCAGCTCGGCCTACGCGATGATGAAGGGCGGCATCGAGGTGTTCACCCGTTACCTGGCCAAGGAACTGGGTGCGCGCGGAATCACCGCCAACACGCTGGCCCCGGGTGCGATCGAGACCGATTTCGGTGGCGGCCACGTGCGTGACAATGCGCAGGTGAATGCGATGGTCTCGTCGATCACCGCGTTGGGTCGCCCGGGCCTGCCCGACGATATCGGTCCGGTGGTGGTGGCACTGCTGTCGCCGTCCACCGGCTGGGTCAATGCCCAGCGCGTGGAAGCATCCGGCGGCATGTTCGTCTGACCGCTCGCACGGCGACGTATCAGCAGGCGGCGAGGCTCAGCGGCTGGTAGACCAGTCCATTGAACTCGCCGACCTCGCCATCGATGACGAAGCCATAGCGCTGATAGGCCGATACCGCGTTCAACGAAGCGCGCACGCTCATCGCCGGCGTGCGCAGTTGCGGCAGCACGGCCTGCAGCAGGGCATGGCCGATGCCCTGGCCCTGGCAGGGGGGATCGACGAACAGCATCGCCAGGTGGCGACCTTCCTTGAGCTCGATCACACCGACGATGTCGCCGTCCTGCTCGGCGACCAGGATGTGGTTGTCACCCTGCAGCCGCTCGGCGAAGGCATCGGCCGCAGCCACCTGGGTGAACGTCGCCACGCCCTGTGCGCTGAGCGACGGCGCCACGGCCTCGTTGAAGGCGGCCACGCAGATCGCGCTGATCGCGGCGAGGTCGTCGGGGCGGGCGGGGCGGACGCGATGCATGCAGTGTTCCTTCCATGATGACGTGCGGGTACGTTGCACACGATAAGCTCGGCGCATGAACCACTTCAATGCGGCCCATACACGGCTGTTCCCGCAACATGGCCTGAGCCTGGGCCTGATGACGCCGGTCGCTGCACACGGTCTTGCTGACGTCGCCAAAGCGCAACGCATCGCGCGCCTGGCCGACGATCTCGGTTTTGCTGCGCTGTGGACCCGCGACGTGCCGTTGATGGTGCCGCAGGGGCCCGATGCCACGGCAAGCGCGCTGGACGATCCTTTCCTCTGGCTTGCGCTGCTGGCCGGTGCCACCACGCGTATTGCAGTAGGCACCGCCGCCGTCGTGCTGCCGCTGCGGCATCCGCTGCACGTAGCGAAGTGCGCGTTGAGCCTGGACCGGATCAGTGGCGGTCGTTTCGTGCTGGGCCTGGGTTCGGGCGATCGCCCGGAAGAGTTCGCGGCGTTCGGTGAAGACCTGGAGGGCAGGGCGGCCACGTTCCGCGAGCGCTGGGCGCTGCTGCGTGCGGCGTTGTCGCCGGACCAGACCGAACGGGCGCGGCTGCGCGACGCCACCGGTGGGTTCGACGTGCTGCCGGCAGCGCAGGCGCGCATTCCGATGCTGGTGGTCGGCACGGCGCGGCAGAGCCTGCAGTGGATCGCCCGCGAAGCGGAAGGCTGGGCCACCTACCATCGCGAAGAGGCGGCGCAGGAGGGGCGCATCGGGCTGTGGCAGCAGGCGCAGGGCGCTGCTGAGGCCAAGCCGTTCGTGCAGTCGATGCTGCTGGACCTGCAGGCCGATCCGCAGGCACCGGGTGTAGCGCTGCCGCTGGGCCTGAAGGTGGGTCGCGATGGGTTGCGGGCCTATCTGCAGCGCGTGCACGCGCAGGGCGTGGCGCATGTGATGTTCAGCCTGGTCGACAACGGGCGCCGCGTGGATGAGGTGTTGCGGGAGATTGCTCTGGTGGGTGCCGATCTTGGTGGACACAGAGAATGATGTGGCAATCGCCGGGCATGGACCGGCGCTACCGTTGGACGCGTGCATCTGCGTATCATTCGCGTTTGATTCTGTTGCCGGAGCCGCGCGTGACCCGATGTAACCCCATGCATCCGACCGGGCGGCTGTTCGCCGTGGTCGCCTTCATCGAAGCGCTGACCTGGGCTGGCCTGCTGATCGGCATGTGGCTGAAGTACGGCCCTTACGCCAATGTTGCCTTGGTCAAAGTGTTCGGCCCGCTGCATGGCGTGGCCTTCATGGTCTATGTCGCAGTCACCCTGTTTGCCGCCATCCGCCTGCGTTGGCCGTGGTGGGCCAGTGCGCTGGCGCTGCTGGCGGCCATCCCCCCGCTGGTGACCCTGCCGTTGGAGTGGTGGCTCCGCCGTCGCGGCCTGCTGGAGCTGCGCAGCCCCCGCTGAGACGCTTCGTTACCCGGTCATTCAAGCGAATGGGTATCAAATGCAAATACGAGCCGTTATCATTTGATGGTGCCATCACCCCTGCCGGGGTCGGCGCCTTCTTTGAAACGGTTGGTTCTCCATGCATGCACGTCCCGTCGTCGCCGGTCTGCCGGCCCTGGTCCTTGCCGCGCTGATCGGCACGATGGCGATGATGTCGTTCGTGGCGGTGATCGGGCCGGTGGTGCGCCTGCTCGGCCTGTCCGAGTGGCACGCCGGCCTCTCGGTCACTGCCGCCGGCGTGCTGTGGATGCTGGCCGCGCGCCCCTGGGGCCGGCTGAGTGACCGCATCGGCCGCAAACGCGTGCTCCTGCTGGCCATGGCCGCCTACACCGTCATCTACATCGGCCTGGCGGTGTTCATCGATGTTGCCCTGCAGGTGGTGCCGCCCGTGCTGGTGTCGGTGCTGGTGCTGGTGGGTGCACGCGGCTTGATCGGCCTGTTCTATGCGGCCGTGCCGCCCACGGCCGCCGCGCTCATCGCTGACCAGGCCCCCACCGGGCAGCGTGCGCAGTTCATGGCGCGTCTGGGCAGTGCCAATGCGCTGGGCATGGTGCTGGGCCCGGCCGCTGCGGGGTGGCTGGCGTATCGCAATCTCTCTCTGGCGCTGTACGTGGCGGCAATGCTGCCGCTGCTCTCGCTGGCATTGATCGCCTGGCGTCTGCCGGCCACGCCGCCGGTGGCCGCTGCACAGGCACGTGCCCGCGCACCGATGTCGCGTTTGGATGCCCGCCTGCGCCTGCCGCAGCTGGCGGCCTTCCTCGGCATGGTCTCGGTGACCATCGCGCAGGTCACCGTGGGTTTCTTCGCCATTGATCGCTTCGCGCTGGATCCCGCAGCCGGCGCGCGCATGGCGGGCATCGCCCTGACTGCCGTCGGCGTCGGCCTGATCCTGGCGCAGGTGCTGGTGATGACGCTGGAGGTGCATCCGCGCCGCTGGATCATGATTGGTGCGCTGATCGCCGGGCTCGGCTTCGCTTCGGTCGCGGCCGTGCAGCAGCCCTGGCAGTTGCCGGCGGCGTATGCGTTTGCGGCGTTCGGCATGGGCTTTGTCTTCCCCTCGTTCCAGGCGTTGGCCGCCGATGCGGTGCAGCCACACGAACAGGGCGCGGCTGCCGGTGCCGTTGCCGCCGCGCAGGGACTGGGCATGGTCGCCGGCCCGATGCTGGGCACGCTGTTGTATCGCGCGGGCGCCAGTCTGCCGCATCTGCTGGTGGGCGTGCTGCTGTTGCTGCTGTGCGGCCTGGCCATGGCCCATCGCGCAAAGGAGACCGCATGAACGATTCGCTGATGCAGGGGGCGTGGCCCGAGGCTGCGCCGCCACCTGCCCACCACGCCGACGAGGCCGCGCTGTTCCTGCTGCAGCACGCTGACCAGCAGCTGCATGCACGCGGTTGCCGCGCCAGCCTGCCGACCGGTGCGCTGGCCAGCCTGGCCGAGCGGGTGGATGCCTTCTTCGCGCAGCAGCGCGGCGGCCCGGGCCTGCTGGTGGGGGCGGTGCCGTTCGAGCCGCGTGCCGACGATGCGCTGTACCAACCGGAGCGTCTTCTGCCCGGCCTGCGGCCGCAGCATGTCGCCGCGCCGGCCCTGCGCGGGGCGTTGCAGCCGCAGCCTACGGCGCAGGACTATGCGGCGGCCGTGGCCACTGCCGTGCAGGCGATGCGTGCGCCCGATGCCACCCTGCACAAGGTGGTGCTGGCGCGCAGCCTGTTGGCGCACACCGATCTTCCCGTGGCACCGGACAGGCTGCTGGCACGCCTAGGTGCCGATCCCTCGGTGGCGACCTACGCCGTGCCGCTGCCGGTCGAGCCGGGCCAGCCGCCAGCGTGGCTGGTCGGCGCAACGCCGGAACTGCTGCTGCGCAAGCGCGGCGCGCAGGTGCTGTCACATCCGTTGGCCGGCTCCGCCCGACGCAGCAGTGATCCTGCTGAAGACCAGCGCGTCGCGCAGGCGCTGCTGGCCTCGCGCAAGGACCATGACGAACACCGCCACGTGGTCGAGGCCATCGTCGATGGCCTGGTGCCGTGGTGCAGCCGCGTCGAAGCGCAGGCACAGCCTGTGCTGCACGCCACGGCGAGCATGTGGCACCTCGGCACGCGCATCCATGCCGCGCTGAAGGATCCCTCCACGCCTGCCGCCACGCTGCTGGCCGAACTGCACCCGACGCCAGCGGTCTGCGGGACGCCACGCCAGGCCGCACTGCAGCGCATCCGCGAGCTGGAGCCGGTGCCGCGCAGCTTCTACGCCGGTGCGGTCGGCTGGCTGGACGCGCAGGGTGACGGCGACTGGTTCGTGGCGATCCGCTGCGCACGCCTGCAGGGCACGCAGCTGCGGCTGTTCGCCGGTGCCGGCATCGTCGCCGACTCGCAGCCGGAGGCCGAAGCGGCCGAGACCGGCGCCAAATTCACTGCCTTGTTGAACGCCCTGGGTGTGCATGACCCGGCGGCCCTGATCGAGCCCGTGCCATGAACAACGCTGTTTCCCCGCGGCTGCCGCTGCAGCAGGTCTGGCCCGAGGATCGGGTCACGCGCTATCGTGCCGCCGGCCATTGGCGCGGCGAGACCTTCCCGGCCTTCCTGCGTGAGCGGGCACAGCGGTACGCCGACGAGGTCGCGGTGGTGGCCGGTGACGTGCGCCTGAGCTATGCGCAGCTGTGGCACGAAGCAGGCCGCATCGGCGCGGGCCTGCTGGGCCTGGGCCTGCAGCCGGGTGACCGCGTGCTGGTGCAGCTGGGCAACACCGCCGGCTTCATCACCACCGTGTGCGGCTTGTTCCGTGCCGGCCTGGTGCCGGTGTACGTGCTGCCGGCGCATCGCCTCACCGAGCTGGTGCACTTCGCGCGCAAGGCCGAAGCCAGTGCCTACATCACCACCGACGTGCATGAGAACTTCGACCACCGCGGACTGGCGCGTGCGTTGCAGGCGGACGTGCCGGGCATCGCGCACGTGGTCATCGATGGCGAGGCGGACGGGTTCATTGCGTTGGATACGCTGCAGGGTGACCGCCGCGCATTGCCGCCCGATCCGGACTCGCAGTCGGTGGCCTTCCTGCAGATTTCCGGTGGCAGCACCGGGCTGTCCAAGCTGATCCCGCGCACCCACGACGACTACATCTATTCGTTCCGGGCCAGCAACGCGATCTGTGGCATTGACCGCGACAGCGTCTACCTGGTCGCGCTGCCGGCGGCGCACAACTTCCCGATGAGTTCGCCGGGCTTCTTCGGCGCGCTGTATGCCGGCGCGCGCGTGGTGCTCAGCCCCCGCCCCGGCCCGGATGCCGCGTTCCCGCTGATCGCCCGCGAACGGGTGACCTGCTGCGGCCTCGTGCCGCCGTTGGCCCTGCTGTGGGCGCAGGCCGCGGCGACCAGCAAGCACGATCTGTCCAGCCTGCAGGTGCTGCAGGTGGGCGGTGCCAAGCTGGTGCCGGAAGCCGCGCGGCGGGTGATCGACGGCCTGCGCTGCACGCTGCAGCAGGTGTTCGGCATGGCCGAAGGCCTGGTCAACTACACGCGGCTGGATGACCCCGAAGAGCTGGTCGTGGCCTGCCAGGGGCGACCGATCAGCCCGGATGACGAGGTGCGCGTGGTCGATGACCACGACCAGCCCGTGGCCGAAGGCGAGGTGGGGCATCTGCTGACCCGTGGCCCTTACACCATCGGCGCGTACCACAACGATGCGGTGGCCAACGCGCGCGCCTTCACCGACGACGGCTTCTATCGCACCGGCGACCGTGTGCAGCAGCTGCCGGGTGGCTACCTGGTGGTGCAGGGCCGCGCGGGCGACCACATCAACCGTGCCGGCGAGAAGATCTCCGCCGAAGAGATCGAAGACCATCTGCTGGCCCATCCCGCCGTGTTCGATGCGGCAGTGGTCTCCATTCCCGATGACTACCTGGGAGAGCGCAGCTGCGCCTTCGTCATCCAGCAGGGTGAGCCGATCAAGGGGCCCGCGCTGAAGGCGTGGATGCGTGGCCGCGGCCTGGCCGCGTTCAAGGTGCCCGACCAGGTGGTGTTCGTGGACAGTTTCGATACCACGGCGGTCGGCAAGATCAGCCGTCGTGAACTGCGCGCGCAGCTGCGTGCGCGTCATCTGCAACAGACAGGAGGAACGCGCTGATGGCGCTGCCCCGCATTACCCCATACCCCTTGCCGACCGCCGCCGAACTGCCGGTCCCGCGCGGCCCGTGGCGGCCGCAGCGTGATCGCATCGCCTTGCTGGTGCATGACATGCAGCGCTATTTCCTAGCGGCGTTCGACGCCGGTACCGAGCCGCTGCAGCCGGCGGTGGCCAACATCGCGCGTCTGCTGGCGCATTGCCGGACATACGGCATCCCGGTGTTCTATACCGCCCAGCATGGCGACCAGGACCGGCGTGACCGCGGCCTGCAGGCCGACCTGTGGGGCCCGGGCATGCGCCGCGGCGAGGAGCACGAACCGATCATCGATGCACTTGCCCCGCAGGCGGGTGAGCACGTGCTGGTCAAGCATCGTTACAGCGCCTTCCAGCGCAGCAACCTGGAAACCCTGATGCGCGTGCGCGGCCGTGACCAGCTGCTGGTCACCGGGGTGTATGCGCATATCGGCTGCACGGCCACCGTGGTCGAGGCCTTCCAGCGTGACATCGAGGCATTCATCGCCGCCGATGCGGTCGCCGACTTCTCGCGCGCCGACCATGACCAGGCCCTGCATTGGATCGCCCGCACCAGTGGCGTACCGATGACCACCTTACAGCTGCTGGAGGTGCTCTGATGGCTACGATCCAGGACGTGCTGGACCTTGAGCGCATGCGGGCCGACGTGGCGCGCGTGCTCGATTGCGAGCCGGCCGATATCGGCGAGGACGACAACCTGATGGACCTCGACCTGGATTCGATGCGCATGCTCGGCCTGGTCCTGGCCTGGAGCAACACCGGGCTGCCGCTGGAGTTCTCGCAGCTGGCCGAGCACAGCACGCTGCGCCACTGGTGGGCGGTGGTGCAGAAACTGCAGGCGGCGCAGCAGACATGAGCGCCGCGGGGCTGGTGACGCCGGTGGCACTGACCGAGGCGCAGTCAGGCCTGTGGTATGCCCAGCGCCTGGCACCGGACAACCCCTCGTTCAATACGGCCCATGCCGTGTGGATCGAGGGTGCGCTGGACGTTGACGCATTCGTGGCCGCAGCCAACCTGGCGGCGGCCGAGGCGCAGGCCTTCGCGCTGCGTTTTGCCGAGGGCGAGAACGGCCAGCCGCTGCAGTGGCACGACGCTGCCCATGTGCCGCAGCTGTCGCTTCGAGATGTGTCGGCTGACGGCGATCCTGCAACCGTGGCGCGTGCCGCGATGCAGGCAGACCGTTTGGCATCGGTGGATCCCAGCCGTGACCGCATCAGCCAGCAGGTGCTGTTTGATCTGGGTGGGCAGCGCTGGGTCTGGTACCTGCGCGTGCACCACCTGGCTGCCGATGGCTATGGCATGGCGTTGTTCAGTGACCGGGTATGTGCGCTGTATGCGGGACGCGAGGGCGAGCCATTGCCGCCGCTGGCCGGCGTGCTGGCCGATGACGCCGCCTATCGTGCAGATCCCCGTCGCGGCCTCGCGGGCCAGTGGTGGCGCGAACAACTGCAGGGTGCGCCAGCCGGTGCGGGGCTGGCCGGGACAGTAGCGGCCAGCGACGATGCACTGCGTTTCGTGCAGCCGCTCGATGCATCCTTCCGCGACCTGCTGCTGCAGACTGCGGCGCGTTGGATGCAGCCGTGGCCGGACGTGCTGGCCGCGCTGTCGGCCGAGTACCTGCGGCGGATGAGCGCGGCCGAGGAAGTGGTACTGGGCGTGCCCTGGATGGGCCGCCTGGGCAATGCCTCGGCGCGGGTGCCGGCCATGGTGATGAACGTGCTGCCGCTGCGGGTCGCGGCGGGCGAGGGCAGCGTCGAAGACGTTGTGCGTGGCATCGGCCGGCAATTGAGCCAGGGGCGCAAGCACGGGCGCTACCGTGGCGAACAGCTGCGTCGTGACCTTGGCCTGGTCGGTCCGCAGCAGCGCCTGCACGGCCCACTGGTGAACGTGCAGCCGTTCTACAGGCCGCTGGCGTTGCCCGGCGTCGAGGCCACGCTGGAGGTGCTGTGCACCGGCCCGGTGGATGACCTGACCCTGGGCTTCCGTGGCGACGGCCAGACCCTGCTGGACCTGGAGATCGAGGCCAATCCCGCGTTGTACAGCCGCGACGACGTGCAGGCGCATGGCACGCGGCTGCTGCATTTCGTGGCGGCCGCACTGCAGTCGCCCGATATGGCCGACGTGCCGCTGGCCACGCCCGAGGAGGCGCAGCGGACGGTGCACGGCTTCAACGCCACCGCCCATGCGCTGCCCGAAACCACCCTCGTGGAGCTGCTGCAGCAGGGCCTGGATCGTGACCCGCAGGCGACGGCGCTGGTGTTCGGTGACGCCGCACTGGAACACGGGACATTGGAAGCGCGCAGTTTTGCGTTGGCCGCCCAGTTGCGCGCGCTGGGCGTCGGCCCGGGCAGCGTGGTCGCGGTGGCGTTGCCGCGCTCGCCGGAGCTGGTGATCGCGCTGATGGCCGTGCTGCGCGCCGGCGCTGCTTACCTGCCGCTGGATCTTGCCCATCCCGATGAACGCCTGGCGCGCATCCTCGCCTCGGCACGACCGGTCTGCGCGCTGGCCGAGGCCGACGTACAGGCTCGGCTGGGCGGGGTGCCGGTGCTGGCGCCCACGCAGTGGACCGCACTGAGTTTCGCCGCGCCTTGGCGCCAGCCATCGCCGGACGATGCAGCCTATGTCATCTACACCTCCGGCTCGACCGGTGAGCCCAAGGGCGTGGTCATCGAGCACCGGGCCATCGTCAATCGCCTGCTGTGGATGCGCGAGCACTACGGGTTCACCGCCGATGACCGCGTGCTGCAGAAGACCCCGGCCACGTTCGACGTGTCGGTCTGGGAATTCTTCCTGCCGCTGCTGTGTGGCGCCGCCCTGGTGCTGGCCGCACCGGAGGCGCATCGCGACCCGACCGAGCTGGCGCGGCTGATCCGCAGCCATGAGATCACCACCGCGCATTTTGTGCCGTCCATGCTTGACGCCTTCCTTGCCGCGCCGGCATCGGAGGGCCTGCAGCTGCGGCGGGTGTTCACCAGTGGCGAGGCGCTGGACGCCACGCTGCGTGATCGCTTCCACGGCCGGGTGCAGGCGGAACTGCACAACCTGTACGGCCCGACCGAGGCCGCGGTCGATGTGAGCTGGTGGCCGGCGTCGGCCGAGGACCGCTCGCGGCCGGTGCCGATCGGCTTCCCCGTGTGGAATACCCGCCTGTATGTGCTGGACGCGCGCATGCAGCCGCTGCCGGTCGGCGTGCCGGGTGATCTCTATCTGGGCGGCGTGCAGCTGGCACGTGGCTACCTGGGCCGCGATGACCTGACCGCCGAGCGCTTCCTGGCCGATCCTTTCCTGCCCGGGGAGCGCATCTACCGCACCGGCGACGTCGCACGCTGGCGCGCCGATGGCGCGGTGGATTACCTGGGCCGCAGCGACCACCAGGTCAAGCTGCGTGGCCTGCGTATCGAGCTGGGCGAGATCGAGGCCGCATTGCGCGAACTGCCGGGCATGGACCGGGTGGAGGTGCTGCTGCGCCACGACACGCCGGGCGATGCGCGGCTGGTGGCCTATGTGCCCTCGTCGTGCGCGGATGCCGCGGTGCTGCGCAGCCATCTCGCGATGCGCTTACCGGATTACATGCTGCCGTCGGCCTTCGTCGGCGTGGACCACTGGCCGGTCACGGCCAACGGCAAGCTCGACCGCACGGCGTTACCGAAGCCGCCGCAGCAGGAGGTCGCCGGACGTGCGCCGAGCACGCCGCTGGAACAGGAACTGGCAGAGCTGTTCGCAGGTGCGCTGGGCCGAGAGCTGCCCGTCGCCGCGGATGCGGACTTCTTCAGCCTGGGGGGCGATTCGCTGTCGGCCGTGCACCTGTTGCTGGCCATCGAACAACGCTGGCGCTGCGATCTCGGTCTGGGTGCACTGTTTGCGCAGCCGACTGTCGCCGCGCTGGCCCCACGCATCGCCGAGCCACCGGCGCTGGCCGACCACGCGCTGGGGCCGGTGATTGCACTGGCCACGGTGGAAAATGCCGCGCAGCCGCTGTTCGTGGTGCATCCGGCCGGTGGCATTGCCTGGAACTACCGGACGCTGGCACGCGCGCTGCAGCCGGCGCGCACGGTCTACGGCCTGCAGTCGCCGGCGCTGGACCCGCAGCAGGCGATGCCGCCCAGCATCGAGGTGATGGCCAACGACTACGTGCGCCGCATCGCCGCACTGCAGCCACAGGGGCCGGTGCACCTGCTGGGCTGGTCGGTGGGCGGCATCCTGGCGCAGGCCATGGCGGTGCGCCTGCATGAGATCGGCCGCGGTGTGGGTGAGCTGGTGCTTTTGGATGCCTATCCCAGCGAATGCTGGCGGGCCGAGCCGGAACCGGACGCCATCACGGCGCTGCGCGCGCTGCTGGCCATTGCCGGCCACGATCCCGATGCCCACCCGGAGCTGGACAGCCGCGAGCGCATCCTCGCCTTCCTGCGCCGTGGCGGCAGTGCGCTGGGCCGCCTTCCGGATGTGGTGCTGGATGGGGTGGTACGTGCGGTCACTGGGACCAATCGCTTGATCCGCGAGCATCACCATCGCCCGTATGACGGAACGCTGGTGCATGTGCGTGCGGACCGTGACCACCAGGCGCGACCGCAGCTGCAGTCGGCGCTGTGGATGGCGCATGCGCGCAAGGTGCAGGCGCTGGAACTGCCGTTCCTGCACGCTGAACTGACCGGCCGCGACGCGGTCGCACAGCTGGCGCCGTGGTTGTCGACACGGCTGCGGCAGTGGGATGAAGAGCAGGAGATCGCAGCATGCAGTTGACCGGTTTTGAAGGGCGCGTGGCGCTGGTGACCGGCGCCGCCGGTGGCATCGGTGCTGCGCTGGTGCGGCTGCTGGCCGATGCGGGATGCACGGTGGTGGCGACGGATCGTGAGTGTCCTGAGGTGGACGATGCGCGCGTGCATGCACGTGCGCTGGACGTCACCGACAGCGCGGCGGTGGATGCGGTGGTGGCGGATGTCGAGGCGGCGGTTGGCCCGATTGCACTGGCTGCCAGCGTGGCTGGCGTGCTGCACGTGGGTGAGGTGGCCGGCACCAGCGATGAGGACTGGCGACGCGTGTTCGCGGCCAATGCCAATGGCGTGTTCCATGTCGGCCGCGCGCTGGCGCGGGTGATGTCACCGCGGCGCCAGGGGGCGATCGTCACCGTCAGCTCGAATGCGGCCGGCGTCCCGCGGCATGGCATGGCCGCCTACGCGGCATCGAAAGCCGCCGCCACCATGTTCACCCGCTGCCTGGGGCTGGAGCTGGCGCCGCTGGGCATCCGCTGCAACATCGTCGCCCCGGGTTCCACCCTGACCCCGATGCAGACCGGCATGTGGGACGACGCGCAGGGCGCCGAGCGGGTGATTGCAGGCAACCTGGACACCTACAAGGCCGGCATCCCGCTGCGCAAGCTGGCCACCCCGGAGGACATCGCCCATTCGGTGATGTTCCTGCTTTCCGACCAGGCCGGCCACGTAGCGATGAGCGACCTCTACGTAGACGGCGGCGCCACCCTCCGCGGCTGAACGGCTGTGGATCCGATGCCTCGAAGGGTCGCGATATTGTACAGCCGAGCCTACGCTCGGCGGCCTTTGCGTACCACCGTCGCAGCCGAGCATGGGCTCGGCTCTTATCTCTTCCGAGTCTGGCACCTTAGGTGCCGAGAGCCCGGCGCGGACGACCGTTCGCCTCTAGGTCTTTTCGATCGCTCTGTAGCAAGGATCTCCGCGCCGGATTCTCCCTGATCCGCCCGGACAGTTGATCGAGCTGGCACTCGTACTGATAAGACTGGGCAAGCTGGGGGAGCTCTCGATCCTGTCAGCTTAGCGGAGTTGCCCCATGTTTGGGATCGGGATCGATGTCAGCGGTGAGAATTTGGATGTGGCTGTCCATGAACAGGCCTTCCGTCAGTTCAAGAACAACAAGCGGGGCTGGGCCAGTCTGATCAAGTGGCTGCAGCAATGGCCAGCCAGGCAGGTCGTGCTGGAGGCCAGCGGCGGCTACGAACAGAAGGCGCTGGACGCTTTGCATGGAGCTGGTTTGCCGATGGCGTGGATCAACCCGAGCCGTGGCCGCAGCTTCGCCTCAGCCACAGGGAAGCAGGCCAAGACCGATCGCATTGACACCATGGTTCTGGCTAACATGGCCGACGCTCTCAAGCCGACCCGTTACGTCCCGCCAGCGGCCTGGCAGCGCCGCATGAGTGAGCTGTGCCAGCGTCGACGCCATCTGGTGCAGATGCGGGTGAGTGAGCATCAGCGCATGCGCGCGTTCAGCGAACCCAGCCTGATTTCCATGCTGAATCAACATCTGCGCGAGATCCAGATGAGCATCAAGCAGCTCGATTCCATCAATCGCATCGCTCCTGGCCGACTCAGTGGGAAATCCATCTCGGCCTTGGTAGGTGTTGCCCCCATGAGCCGCGAACGCGGTACCTGGAAAGGACGACGGAGCATCACCGGCGGCCGTGCCGTTGTACGCGAAGCGCTCTACATGGCAGCGCTGACCGCCAAACGCCATGAGCCCAGGCTCAAGGAATTCTTCGAATCCCTCGCCAACCAAGGCAAGCCGGGCAAGGCGGCCCTGGTCGCGGTGATGCGCAAGTTGCTGGTGATCCTCAACGCCCGCAAGCGGGACGAAGGCCCAGATGGCCTCCGCCTAACAAGACAGTTGCTACCGGGGGCTCAGCCCGCGGTACGGGCTTCGATTGCCTCCAGCCCAGCTTGCGGTCAGCCGTGTTGTTCGATCAGATCGAGTATGTGGGAGAGAAGCCCGTCGAAGGACTCGGATACCTTATAGACATTATAGAATGCCACTCTGTCGAGGACCTGATACCTGCCGGTCCCGGATGCGAAGCCATAGCAATCCATATCGCTTTCCCCAGCAGGGGATGACCCACCATCGGGGCAGGAGCGTGGAATGCTCAAGTAGAGAGAAACTCCCTCTACCATCAGCCCATCGTGACGTGAAAGGAAGTCCAGATAAGACTCCGGCAGGGCGGTGCCCAGCGTAGAACGAGCCAGGTCCTGGAGTGTTTCGATGCTGGATCGTTCAAGTGAATGGCCAAGAAAAAACTCGGCGTGGTTGAGCGGCCCGCGGAGCTCGAGAAGCCTAGCGTCCACTGAAGTCTGCATTTGCTGGGCTGCAGCTCGCATTCAATTAGGGCAGGCAGACATTGGGGTCATTGCTCATCCGGCGTCATTGCCAAGCGCCCAATCAGGTCATTACCGTCAACAAATGGCGCGATGGACCAGCACCGCCGAATTCAACGGGCCGCCATCGGCCGGAGTGGGGAAGACAGCTTGAAAGTTGACGCAAATGACTCGGTGATGGCTGCGTCCGTCGCCCAAGCATCGGCGATTGTTCGGCCAGCAGGATACATGCGGCGCCGCTTCAGGCTGCTACCTGCAGCGCTTCAATCCGCAGTCCTGTACCAGTCGCGCACTCATGAATTTCACGCTTGGATAGGAATTCCATGCATGTTTGAATATGCCGGGTAAATCAATGCACAGTTGCGGGCGGTTTGGAGGCGGGGTATGCGATATCAACTAGAGATAGTGAGAAGGCACTTGGCGCAGCGCAAACGCCTCTGGCTGGACCGCGAATTTGTTGAGGGTGATGAGACCTACAAGAGAGAGTTCTTCATAAAGCTCCACGGCAGGGTCTTGCACGTGGGCCTTGATGAATACCTCGACGGCTATGAGGATGCTACAGATCTCTACAGGCGGTACATCCGAAGATCATTCGATACCCTGCCTGAGGCAATGGACTTCGTACTTGGTGAGTTGGGTGTGAATGAGTTGGACATTGCTGCGGGGTGCAAATCGAGTTGAGTTCATTTTTCACGGACTCGATTGGTTCCTACAGGTATGCGTTCGAGAGATGGCTTGGCGCACGTTCAATCCGGCTGCGTCACGAAGACTCGAGACGAGCATCAAAGGTGCGCAATTGTTTGCGCCTCGCCCGTAAGCCGAGCATGGTTCAGCTCTACCGCGGCATTCGTGTCATGGCATGCAAATCGACGGATGCTTGGCGCCAACCAAGGTTGGCCTCTACCAGACGCCTATCCCGCAGTACGGGGCTTGCGCGTGCGCTTAGGCTTCGCGGTATTCGCGGCGGTCGCCGCACCATCCTGCAGCGCCTGCAGCCAGGACAGCGTGTCGATGTAATCGATGAAGTGCCGCAGGTAGCCGGGACTGGTGGCCTGCATCGTGTCCAGCATGCGCTGCACCAGCACCGCGGAATTCAACGGGCCGCCATCGGCCGGGGCCTCGGCGCGCAGCGAGCGGCGCACCTGCACTTCACTGCGCAGCGCGCTCCACTCGCGGCGCACCTGGTCCAGCATCGGCACCTGCGGGTAATGCGCCAGGCTACGCGAACCGGCATCCAGGTCGCGCACCAGTGCGCGCAGGCCTTCCCGCGGCGGCGGCTTACTTGCCATCAGCGGCCTCCGGCTTGGGAATCGGCGCAATCTCCACGCGGCGGTTGCGCGCGCGGCCGGCTTCATCGGCATTGGAACTGACCGGCTGCTCGCTGCCGAACGCGGCGGCAAACACCGCATCGGCCGGAACGCCATCGGCAATCAGCGTGCGGGTCACCGTCAGCGAACGCTGCGCGGACAGCTCCCAGTTGTCGGCGAAGCGGCGGTTGCCATCGCGGATCGGCGCGTCATCGGTGAAGCCGCTGACCATCAGGATCTCTTCGCGCGAGCCCAGGTACGCCGCCAGCGGCGCGGCCAGGCTGCGCAGCAGCTCCTGGCCTTCCGGCTGCAGCTGGTCCGAGTTGAGCGCGAACAGCACGCTGCCGCTGATGCCGATGCGGCCATCAACCAAGGTCACTCGGCCGGCGGCCAGCGGGCCAGCCAGTGCCTGCTCCAGCGTCTGCAGGCGCTTGGCCTCGGCCTGGCGCTGCTTCACTTCCTGGTCCAGCCGCTGCGACAGTTCCAGCTGCACCGCCACCACGCCGACCAGGATCAGCACGAAGGCGCCCAGCAGCACCGACATCAGGTCGCCGAATGCCGCCCAGATCGGGGCGTGCGAGCCGCCGTCGACCTCCAGTTCGTCGCTCATGCGCTGCCGGCCTTGCCGCGGCGCTTGGCCAGCTGCTGCAGCTCTTCCATCACCTGCTTCTGCGACAGCAGGCTGAGGTCGACCACCTCGCGCGCCTGCGCCACGTAGTAGGCCAGCTGCTCATCGCTGCGGGCCAGCGACGCGTCCAGCGCGCCGCCGATCTGTTCCAGGCGCCCGGACAGTTCGGTGGAGGCCACACCGAACTGCTCGACCGCGGCGCCGAAGGTCCCGGCCAGCTGGCCGACGTCCGCTGCGCTGCCGCTGAGATGCTCGGCGATGCCGTCGAGCTTGCCGGTCTCGGCGGCGATGTGGGCGGTGAAGCGGCTGCCGACGCGTTCCAGCAGCTCGGCCGAGCCGCCCACCAGCGCGTCCACGGCAGTGCGCTGTTCGTGCGAGGCGTGGTTGATCGCCTCCAGCAGCGTCTGCACGGTGGCCAGCAGGTGGCCGCGTTCTTCCAGCATCTTGTTGTCGCGCACCAAGCTCTCGGACAGGGTGCTGCGCAGTTCGTTGATGACCTCGGCCGCAGCCTTTGGGGCGTCGGCGGCGGTCTGCAGCAGGGTGGAGACTTCGGCCAGGGTGGCGCTGGCCTGCGCGCGGCCGTTCTCGCCGATCTGCTGCGCGGTGCTGGCCAGGGTCTCGCAGACCTGCTGCTGGCGCTCGGCCAGGCCCTGCGCGATGGCGTCGAGTGCCGCGCTCCACTGCTGCAGGCGCTGTTCGTCGCCGGCCTGCAACTGGGTCTGCAGGGCGACGTGCGCCTGCTGCATTTCGGCGGCCAGAGCATCCCAGCCCGCCTGGCGCTGCTGTTCGCGCGCCTCCAAGGTCGCCTGCAGTTCGGCATGCGCGCTGGCGGCTGCGGCCTGTGCGGCCTGCCAGTCGTGCGAACGCTGTGCCTCGTGATCCTGCAGCAGCGACTGGCCCGCGGCATGGCGCTCGTCCAATGCCTGCAGCAGCGCCTGTGCCTGCGCATCCAGCTGTGCGCCGACCGCCTGCAGGGCCTGCTGCTGGCGCTCCACCAGCGCGGCATTCACCGCCTGCTGCTGTTCGGCGGCGGCACGCCACGCTTCGGTGTTGCCGGCGGCGTCGGCCTGCAGGCGATCGCCGATGCGTGCGAGCACCGTCTCAGCCTGTGCGCACTGGCCGTCACTGAAGGCCTGCAGGTGCTGGCGCAGATCGGCCACCAGCGCCTGCTGGGCCTGGGTCTGCTCAGCCATGATCCTGGCCCAGCTCGCTTCGGTGGCCACGCGGCTGCGCTCGAAGCCTTCGCTGAGGCCGGCCAGTTGCTGCTGCACGGCGCTTTCGACGCGCGCATGCAGCGCCTGGCCATGGTTGGCCAGCCCTGCCAGCGTGGTTTCCGCCATCGGCTGCAGCGCACCGGCAATGGCGGCGGCACTGGCCTCGGCCCCTTCGCGCAGCGACTGCTGCAGCGAAACCGCCAGTCGTTCCTGCAGTGCCTGGCTGTGGGTGAGGAAGTCGGACTGGCCGGTCAGCAGGCGCTCGTTGGCGGCCGTGCTGTGTTGTTCAAAGGCGCTGGTCATCGCCTGCAGGCGGTCCACCAGTGCGGGCAGGGCGGCCGACTGGGCCTGCAGCAGGCGTAGCGACTCGGCGCGCTGCCAGGCCTGCGAATACGGGTGCAGCTCGCCGGCAATGGCGCGGTCCAGCTGCTGCACGACCTGCAGGCGGTCACGGCGCAGCAGCGCGGACAGCAGGCCGAGCATCGCGGAGCTGGCAACACCGGCAATCGAGGTGCCGAAGGCCACGGCCAGGCCCTGCACCGGCGAGGCCAGCGAGCCGCGGATGGCGGCCATGTCGGTGGCGCTCTGCAGCGCAAGCCCGGTGCCGCGCAGCGTATCCATCATGCCCAGCAGGGTGCCGAGCATGCCCAGCAGCACCAGCAGGCCGACCAGGTAGGGGGTCAGCACCGGGCCGGGCAGGGCGATGCGCTCACCTTCGACGCGCAGGCGAACGGCGTTGCGTAGGCCCGCCGGCACGCGTTCCAGCCACGGTGCCAGGGCGTCCTTCGCCGTGCCCAGGTCGTTCAGTGCGGTACGCAGCCCGTTGCTGGCCTGGCGATAGCGGTACAGCTCCACGCCGCCGGCGATGTAGCAGGCCGCGATGATCGCCGCCACCGCCGCACCCAGCGGGTGCACCGCCACGTAGCCGATGCCGATCCAGCACACGGCCAGCAGGCCGACAAGGAAAACAACGACGTGGAATGCAGTTCTGGACATGGTGTTCCGGTCAGTGGGAGCGCAGGGCTGCAAGCAGCCCATGGATCGGGTGGAAGCGTAGTTCAAGCTCGGCCAGCAGCAGGCTGCGCATGTCATTGCGGAAGGACGCGCGCCAGCCGGGCTGGCCGTGCACGCGTTCGAAACGGGCGGCCAGCACCGTCGGTGCGGTGGCCAGCAGGCTGTGCTCGCGCGGGGTCAGGGTCTGTTCCATCACCGCGTCGACCTCGGCCAGCCGCGCCAGCTCCGGCGAGGCCTGCACCAGCTGGTCGCGCAGACGCCCGCGCAGGCGTCCGGTGGCGGTCTGGATGGCCTGCTGCAGCACGCGGTAACGCTGGCGCAGCGAGGCGAAGTCGGCCTGCGCGGCGGCCTCGGCCAGGTCCAGCAGGCGCTCGGCCTCGGCATCCTCGCGGATCGAGGCCAGCAGGCTGGACTCGGCCTGGGCGCAGTCGGCCAGCAGGTCCTCCGCCGCTTCGGCGGCCTCGCCCGGTTCGGGCAGGCGGCCGTCCAGCGCCCCGGACAGGGCCACGGCACGGCTCCAGTCCACCCACTGGCCGAGGCGATCGGTCAGGGCGGGACTGCTGGCCGGCATCGCACCGTCGCTGAGACGGGCAAGCAGGCGGAGGAACTCCGGTCCACCCAGGACCGGCTGCGCGGCGTTCGCCATCAAGTAGCCAGGGGCCAAAAACCGTTGATTTTACAACCAGATGACCGCCTCTGGATGAAGGGGGCGGGCGGCCCGTGGCAAGCACGGCAGGGAGGGTCTCGGCCGGGGCAGGCAGACGGCTTAGAATGATCGGCTGCACTAACGCAACTGGACCTTCTGGAGCTCCTGCATGACCCTCGCGCCGTTCTATTCCATCGGTACGCCCGGCCAGCCCTGGGGCGATGCTGAACGCGCACAGTGGCGGGCCGCCCAGCAGCGCCAGCGCAGCTACCACGATGATGTGGTGGCTGCCCTGGAGCGCCTGGACGACGGTTTCGACGTGATCCAGTACGGCCAGCTCGACTATGCCCCGGACCACTACCCGCTGTTTGCCGTGGTCAACCACGACTGGAACCCGGCGCTGCCGACCGCCCTGATCACTGGCGGCGTGCATGGGTACGAGACCAGCGGGGTGCATGGCGCACTGCAGTTCCTCGAAGCGCAGGCCGAGCGCTACCTGGGCCGCATGAACCTGATCGTGGCGCCGTGCGTCAGCCCGTGGGGCTACGAGCGCATCCAGCGCTGGAACCCGGATGCGATCGACCCGAACCGCAGCTTCCGTGACGGCGGCCTGATCGAGGAGGCCGCCTCGCTGATGCGCTGGGTGGCCGAGCGCAAGGCCGACATCCGCGTGCACCTGGACCTGCACGAGACCACCGACAGCGACCTGCACGAGTTCGACCCGGCGCGCTGCGCCCGCGACGGCAAGCCGTTCGAGCGTGACACCATCCCTGATGGCTTCTACGTGATAGGCAACAGCGAGGATCCGCAGCACGGTTTCCAGAAGGCGCTGATCGAGGCCGTTGCGCCGATCACCCACATCGCCCCGGCCGACGCCGAGGGCAACCTGGTGGGCCTGCCGCTGCAGTCGCCGGGCGTGGTCTGGGGCGAGTCGCGTTCGATCGGTGCATGCGCCGGTTTCACCGACGCGCGCTATGCCACCACCACCGAGGTCTACCCGGACAGCCCGCGTACCAACCCGCAGGAATGCAACGACGCCCAGGTGGCGGCGGTGTGCGCGGGCCTGGATTACGCGCTGGCGCAGTGAGGCAGCGCCGGGCCAGGCCCGGCGGCTGACCCGCAGGGGGCGCCGGATCACCCCTTCTGGCGCTGCTCCTGGATGGCCTTGTCCAGTGCATCCAGATCGTCGGTGGACGACTGCAGCCACTGCGGGTACTCGGCGGTTTCAACGAAACCCTCGCCACGCAGGACATCGTCCAGGTCCGGATCGTCTTTGCCGCCGTGCTGCAGGAAGCCCGCCATCAGGCCGGACAGGCGGTGCGCGGCCTCGAAGGCAGCCTGCAGCGAGCCGGCCGGCTCCACGATGGTGCCGAGGAAGGCCGCGTAGGCGGCGTGGTCGACCTCGAAGTCGCCACGGTTCTTGAAGGCCTCGGCACCCAGCTGTGCTTCGCCGGAGTTGTGACGGGCGAAGCCCCAGGTCCAGATATCGAGGAAATGCAGCGCTTCCAGCTTCTGGCGTTCCTCCGGACCGAGTTCGATCGCGCCGGACAGGGCGTATTCCATGGTGGCGGCCGAGAAAGCTTCGGTGCCGGAGTTCGCATGAAAATCGCTGAGGCTGCGCAGTGCATCGGGCTGATGCGGGTCGAGCTGCAGCGCACGGTAGATCACGCGCGCACCCTCGATGTGGCGGCCCTCGGCGATGAAGATGTTGAGGGCGTGGTTGGCCAGCTGGGCGGCGTTGAGTTCAGCGAAGGTCGTCATCGGGGCAGGGATTGGAAAGGGCGGTCCGATGGTAGGTGCAGTGTTCCGCCGCAACAAGGGCCATGCCTGCCCGCCCGGTAGATCCACGCCATGCGTGGATGGCCGCACGACCCGTGGCCGCCGACCACTTCACAACCCACAAGCACCGCAACCGCGACCATGGGCTACCCCACGCCCGCGAGTTCCACCGAGGATGCTGCAGAACCTGCTCCATTTCGCACCGCTGCTGACCGCGGTGATGACCTGCGTGACCGCCCTGATCTGGGTGGTCTACCTCAACTTCTTCCTGCGCAGCTACCGCCGCCAGCAGCGGCCCTCGATCCTCATCACCTCCGGCGCCGGCCGGCACCTGGATGCGCACTGTTTCGTGACCAACCTCGGCCTGGAGCCGGTCTACCTGCTGGACGTGGTGATCGACCTCATCGAGCCCGACGGAAGGGTCGTGCGCGCGGTCATCCCCGAGCGTACCGAGCACTGGAGCAAGGCCACGCCCAGCGAAGACGACGACATCCGCCGTGCCACCAACGTCGGCCCGCTCAGCAGCGGCGGCGAGCGAGACCTGGGCAGGTTCCGCACCCTCATCGACCGCGCCGGCACCGAGAACCCGGACATCAAGACCGGCAACGCTTTCACCAGCCTGGAAATCACCGTGGTCATTGTCACCGCCAGCCAGGCCGAGCTCTGCGGCGCCTCGCGCTGCTACCGCATTGAGTATGGCGAGGATGGCGCGCCCAGGTTGAAGGCGCGGACGATCAAGGCCGAGCAGCTGCAGGGGTATTTCGCACGCCGGAATCTTACACGGCTGCTGACCACCCAGCTGGAAAGCTCGCGCCAGTAACGCCGACGGCTCCGCTGTTGTAGAGCCGAGCCATGCTCGGCTGCTCCGATTTTGTAGAGCCGAGCCATGCTCGGCTGCTCCGATTTTGTAGAGCCGAGCCATGCTCGGCTGCTTTGCTCCTGCAGTTCGACTGGTTCGCGCAGACCGCAGCCGAGCATGGCTCGGCTCTACAGAAGAGCAAAACGCAGCCGAGCATGGCTCGGCTCTACAGGTGGCCACTACCAGCGTCGACGGCGCGTCTGCGCCGGGCCAGATACACACGGAAGGCCAACAGTGCTGCAAAAACAATGACCGCCGCCTGCGCCGTGGGCGAGGGCGAGGGCGTTGCCCCTGCCTGTGGCCAGAAGCACAGCCAGCCGGCAAACGCGGCCAGCGCGACCCGCGCAACGTGTTCCGCTGAGCGTTCGTCCATGCGCGTCGTCCCGGGAGGATACCATTGCATACTGTGGGCGGGCAGCCGACGCATCGGCAACGAAGCCTGGCACACAGCATGCGGCTTTCAGGGTATCCACGGAAGGGGGCAGCAGATGAAGCACGCGATCCTGGCAACCTGGCGCACATCGCCGCTGCGATTCTGCAGCGCCGCCGTCGTGGCGCTGGCAGTGTTGCCCGTCACTGCCACCGCCGTCGAGCCGCGCGCCACGCGGGAAACGCAGCAGGCGTACTGGGCCTTGACCGAGCGTCTGGCGCTGGCACTCCCCGGCGGCAAGGCGGGCGTGTCGGCGATCCTGGCGGCGGCCTCCGCAGGGCCGGGCAATCGCTACAGGATCGATCCGATGCTGGTTGCCCGCGACGTGCAGATCTCCACATCAGCGGAGGGCCGGGTTGCCTCCATCGCGTTCGCGCTCGAAGGTCCCTGCATTCCATTTTCCACCGTGCGCGAGCGCTACCCGCAGATCCTGGTGCTGGGCGTCCCGCATGGCACCAGTGACCAGGAATGGCATCTGCTGGGTACCCAGGTGGGGGACGCCATCATTGAGTACGGTTTCCCGGCGTCCGGCCTGGGCTGCATGAAGCGCACCCAGATCATGCCTGCCCGCGCAGTGAAGATTGGCCCGTGACTCTTCCCGGGGGCACACCGGCCGGGCGTGACCTCAAAGTGCCAATCAGACAAGTTGCAGATCGACGGCAAACCCCGTCGATTCCGGCATTTTGGCAGCGCTGCCAAGCCATCCAAACCCTTGCTGCCGTTGGTGCCGCAGACACCTGTGCAAAACGCGACAGGCGTCGGCATTGCATGCCGCCGGCATGCGTCCTCAGCGTGGCGATCGCGACAACTCGCCGTCCATCACGCTGTCGATCCAACCGGCATAGCGCGAGATGCGCACATTGTGCACCACCTGCCCATAGTACCCCGCTTCCAGCGCATGCTCCGGGACGGCCGTGATCCACGAGCCCACACCGACCAGCTGCCAGCCATCGCGATCGCGGATCATCAGCGGGCCGCCGCTGTCACCGCCGCCGATCACCCCCTCCAGCGGCAGACCGGTGCCCGGGCCATCGAAGCGATACCAGAGATAGCGGTCGTTGCCGCCGGTGACCGCGTTCTCCGCGCGGCGCAGCTGCCCCCGGTGAGACGCACCTGGCACCAGCCCGGTCAGGCCGGTGCCGGTGGCACCTTTGCCCACGAGCGTGGAGATACTGCCGGCTTCGTCCTGCCTGCGATAGAGGCGAACCGGCATAACGTCGCTGACCGCCGTGGACAGCTGGATCAACGCAATGTCATCGGAGGCGGCGAGAAAGGCGTGGATCGGGCCCGGGTTGCCGGAGGCCAGAGCCGCCTGGCCCAGTGCATCGGGCATACGCCGGTAGCCCGGATGCACGACCACGCGATCGACGCGGTAGGCCTGGCCGTTGATCTGCACCTCGGCATCCATGCCCTCCATCGGCGCGGCGTGTGCGGCGGTCACCACCCAGCGCGGCGCGATGAGCACGCCGTGTCCTTCGCCGGGCATGTCGGCCAGGGCCGGGAAGGCGCAGGCCGGGATGCGGTAGGCGCTTTCATCCACATCGCTGCGGATGACAATGGCGCCAGCGGTGAAGGGCAGGGTGGCGAGGGCAAGCAGAAGCCAGCGTTGCATGGGTCGGTGTAGTCCTGAGCGGGTCAATCCGCACCGTAGCCCGGTTTCGGTTCAGGGAACACCCGTGTGCGACGAAGGGGGCAGTATCACCGACGAACACAGAGGATCCGCGATGAAGCTGTCGCCTCAGTATGGGCACAGTAGCCCGTCAAACGTGCAGGGTTGCCTTCGTTGGCGGAATCCCGGTCGAAGCGGTTGCCGCGCCCTGGCGAGGGCGGCGACGTGCTGCTCCAGGACGGAGATGGCCGTAGCGTCGAGCTTGCTCGACTCTAGCGGCGTTGGTGTCATATCGGTAGGAATGCCCAGCGACCACGATGCGGTCGGCATCGCGGGCCACACGGGCACCTTCAATGGCCAGCGGGTCCTCGCTGCCGGGAGCTGGTGGTGGCTTCGTCCCGGCCGGACCGTACCGGAGGTTGGGCGAGCCTGCGGCGTGCCGCAGTTGCAGGAAATCGTTCGTCCTCATGAGGGCTGTCACACAGCCGCTGCACGGAAAGCTGCATGCTGCCACACTTCAAGTCACCCCATGGAACGGCGCGCCGCGTAGACCGGCAACTGTTCCGGCAGGCGAGGAAGTCCGGGCCATTCCGGGTAAGGGCAAGACGGTGGAGCAACAAGGTGGACCAGCCATGAGCCAACTCACCGACGGATTCGGACGCAGCTTTCCGTACCTGCGCCTGTCGCTGACCGAGGCGTGCAACTTCCGTTGCAGTTATTGCCTGCCTGATGGCTACCAGGGCGAGGCCCGGCCGCGCTTCCTGCAGGTGGACGAGATTGCGCGCCTCGTGCGCGCGTTTGCGGCGCTGGGTATGAGCAAGATCCGCCTGACCGGCGGTGAGCCGAGCCTGCGCAAGGATCTGGAACAGATCATCGGCACCGTGGCTGCGGTGCCGGGCATCCGCAAGGTGGCCATCACCACCAACGGCACCCTGCTGCCGCGGCGCCTGCCGGGCTGGCACCGCGCTGGCTTGACCGCGCTGAATGTGAGCATGGACAGCCTGCAGCGCGAGCGCTTCCACACCATCACCGGGCACGACCGCCTTCCCGAGATCGAACAGGGCCTGGCCCTGGCGCAGGCGCTGGGCCTGCCGTCGATCAAGCTCAACGCAGTGCTGCTGCGCGGGTTCAATGACGACGAACTGCCGCAGTGGATGGACTACCTGCGTGACCGCCCGTTCAGCGTGCGCTTCATCGAGCTGATGCGCACCGGCGACAACGAAGCCTATTTCCAGCGCCACCACCTTCGCGCTGACGTGGTGATCGAACAGTTGCTGGCCGCCGGCTGGAGGGAGCGCCCGCGGGCAGCCGATGCCGGCCCGGCGCGCGAGTTCGGCCACCCGCAGCACCGCGGCACCGTGGGCATCATCGCGCCGTATTCGCGCGATTTCTGCAAGGGCTGCAACCGCCTGCGGGTGACCGCCAAGGGCGACCTGCGGCTGTGCCTGTTCGGCGATTTCGGCGTGCCGCTGCGGCCGTTGCTGCAGAGCGACGACGACCATGACGAGCTGCTCGCACGCATCACCACCCAGCTCGGCCTGAAAGCGGCCGGGCACGGATTGCACCAGGGCCAGACCGGGCTCACCCCGCACCTGGCCTCGATTGGAGGATGAGCACCACCATGACTGGGGAATTGAACGCGGCCTTCCACATGGCCGATGTCCGCGACAAGCGCATCACCCGTCGCCGCGCGGTGGCTGTGGGAGAACTGCATGCGGGGCCGGTGGCCTACCCGCTGATCGTCGAGCGCCGCCTGCCCAAGGGCGATGCGCTGGTGATGGCCGAGATTGCCGGCCTGCAGGGGGCGAAGATGGCGTCGATGCTGATGCCGCTGTGCCACCCGCTGCCGCTGGAGCTGGTGCAGGTGTTCTGCGCACCGGTGCCGGAACGGCTGTCGATCCGCGTCTGGTGCGAGTGCGCCAGCGAGGCACGCACCGGCGTGGAAATGGAGGCGCTGGCCGGTGTCAATGCGGCCCTGCTGACCCTGTACGACCTGAGCAAGCCGGTGGAGCCGGCGCTGCGCATCGAAGGCATCCGCCTGCTGTTCAAGGAGGGCGGCAAGCGCGGCGTGTGGTTGCACCCCGATGGCATGGACGACGCCGAGCAGGCGCGTTTCAAGCCGCGTGCACCTAGGGGCCTGGAAGGCGCCCGTTGCGCGGTACTGACCCTGAGCGACCGCGCCAGTGATGGCACCTATGCCGATGCATCCGGCCCGAAGCTGGTGTCTGGCCTGCAGGCGCTGGGCGGTGAGGTGGTGTCGGCGGAGGTACTGGCCGATGGCATCGAACCGCTGGCTGGCCGCCTGCGCGCGCTGTCCGAGCGTGGCGTGCGCCTGTGCCTGTGTACCGGCGGAACCGGCCTGGGGCCGCGTGACCTGACCCCCGAGGCGCTGCGCTCGCTGGATACACGCCCGGTGCATGGCCTGGCGCAGATGGTGCGCGCGCTGAGTGCACAGCACACGCCGATGGCCTGGCTGAGCCGGGCCGAAGTGGTGCAGCTGGGCGGCATGCTGGTGTTTGCCCTGCCAGGCAGCCCGCGCGCTGCCGCGCAGTGCCTGGACATCCTGGCGCCGGTACTTGGCCACGCGCTGGCAATGGTGGACGGCGGCGGCCACGGGAGCGCGGCATGATCCCGTACAGCGAAGCATTGCAGCACCTGCTGGACGCGGCCTCGGCGCTCCCGGCCGAGCGCCTGCGCCTGCACGATGCGGGAGGGCGTACCCTGGCCAGCGACATCATCAGCCCACAGTCGCTGCCGCCGTTCGACAACTCGGCGATGGATGGTTTTGCGCTGCGTTCCGAGGGCAAGGCTTTCGACGCCGGCACCGAGTTCGCGGTGCGCGGCTGGCAGGCCGCCGGCGACGACGGCGCCGTGGGCGGCGAGGGCGCCTGGGAAATCATGACCGGGGCACGCATGCCGGCCGGCCTGGATACGGTGGTGCCGGTGGAGCAGGTGGAGATCCTGCAGCGCCATGAGGGCCGCCCGATCCGCATCGGCCTGCGCGCCGAGGTCAAGCCCGGCCAGCACGTGCGCCTGCGCGGCCAAGACGTAAACGATGGCGAGAGCGTGCTGCGTGCCGGCGACGTGCTGGATATCAACGCCCGCACCCTGCTGCACGCCATCGGTGTAGGGGATGTGGCCGTGATCGCGCGCCCGAAGGCCGCGGTGATCGCCACCGGCAAGGAACTGGTGACCGACGCGGCGCAGGCGCTGGAATCGGGCCAGATCCGTGACAGCAACCGCCCCTACCTGGTGGGGCGACTGCACGCGGCCGGCGCCGAGGTGGTCTGGCAGGGCACGGTGGGCGACGACGTTGCTGCCTTCAATGCCGTGCTGGACCAGGCGCTGGACGCCGGTGCGCAGCTGCTGATCAGCACCGGTGCGGTGTCGGCCGGGCGCTACGATTTCGTGCCCGACGCGCTGCGTGACCGCGGCGCGCGCATCATCTTCCACAAGGTGGCGATCCGCCCGGGCAAGCCGCTGCTGTTTGCGGTGCTGCCGGGCGGCGCGCTGTATTTCGGCCTGCCGGGCAACCCGGTGTCGGCGGCGGTGGGCCAGCGCTTCTTCGTTGAGCCTGTGCTGCGCCGGCTGCTGGGGCTGGCCCCGGAAGCGCCACTGCAGCTGCCGTTGCAGGCAGACGTGCGCAAGCCCGATGGCCTGCGCTTCCACGCCCGTGCGCGGGTGGAAGTGGACGCGCAGGGACGCCTGAGCGCCCGCGTGCTGTCCGGCCAGGAGTCGTTCCGTTTGATGTCCATGCTGCGGGCCAACGCCTGGGTGGTGCTGGAGGCCGAGGGCAACCTGGCCGCAGCCGGTACGTATGTGCGGGTGCATGGCTGGGGTCATCACGAACCGGTGCAGCTCGTAAGTGAGGAATCTTGATGAAACAGGTGAACCTGCAGTTGTTTGGTGCGTTTTCCGACCTGGATGCGAGCCGCGAGATCACGGTGGACGTCGCCGGGGCCACGATTGCCGACCTGCGCCAGGCGCTGCGCGAGCTGCTGCCGGAGCGCTGGCCGGGCTTCCGTGCCGGCCTGCTGGACTATTCGGCGTTCGCCGACCAGCAACAGGTGCTGCGCGACCACGATGCGCTGCCGGCCGATGGCCGGGTGGCGATCCTGCCGCCGGTTAGTGGGGGTTGAGATGAGCCATCGCACGATCGCGAAGGTGGTGGATCGCGCACAGGTGACGATCGACCCGTCCGAGGGCATCGCCGCGGTGTCCGACCCCGGCTTCGGGGGTATCGACGTATTCATAGGCAAGGTGCGTGACCTCAACCTGGGTCGCCCGGTGCTGGGCATCAGCTATGACCTGTTCGAGCCGCTGGTGCTGAACGAGGTGCAGCGGCTGGCCGCCGAGGTCCAGGCCGCCTATGGGCCGCAGCTGAAGCTGTATGTGGCCCACGCCAAGGGCCGCCTGGCGGTGGGTGAGGTGGCGGTGGTGGTGGCCGCAGGCAGCCCGCACCGCGATGAAGCCTTCCGTGCCTGCCGGCAGCTGATCGAAGCGGTCAAGCACCAGTGCCCGATCTGGAAGCAGGAGCATTACCAGGATGGCGACAGCGAATGGACCGAAGGCTGCAGCCTCTGCCATGCCGACGATACGCCGGTGCACGACCATGCCCACAAGTAGATCCACGGCATGCGTGGATGAGAGCCTGGCACTGCCATGAGCGCGCCGATGGCCGGTATCGTGCTGGCGGGCGGGCTGTCCAGCCGAATGGGCCGCGACAAGGCGATGCTGCCATGGCAGGGCCGGACCCTGCTGGAACACATGCGCGGCCTGCTGACCCTGGCAGGTGCGGAGCAGGTGTGGGTGAGCGGTCGCTATCCCGCCTTCGACGGCATTCCCGACCGGGTGGCGCGCTGCGGCCCGCTGGGCGGCCTGTATAGCGTGGCCCTGCAGATGCCCGATGGCCCAGCCTGGGTGGTGCCGGTGGATACGCCCCGGCTGACCCCCCGACTGCTTCAGCAATTGCGTGATGCGCAATCTGGCCGCTGCACGATCCATGACGGTCATCCGCTTCCGATGCTGTTTAATGTGGACGATGAAAGCCGTACAGTCCTTGAAAGCATGATCCATGATCCCGTTGGCCCGCGTTCGCTGCAGGCCCTGCAACGCCGTCTCGGCGCACATGCGGTGCGCCTGTCCCCCGCCGACGAAAGCGCCTTGGTCAACTGCAATACCCCCACCCAGTGGGAGGATGTCGCCTCATGAAGGTGCAGTTGCAGGAACAGACGATGCGCCTGCGGCTGGATGAGGCTGAACTGGCACAGCTGCTGGCCGGCGAGTCGGTCGAAAACCTGACCCGGTTCGGCGGCAACGGCGGCTGGGGTACGGCGGTGTCACTGCACGGCGGCGACCAGGCGGTGCTGCTCGACGGTGGCACCTACTGCCGGCTGGTGCTGCCGCGTCAGGCGGTGGACGGTCTGGCCGGGCGCCTGCCGTGCCGCGATGGGCTGGGCTTTGCACTGTACCTGGATGACGGCACCACGCTGCAGCTGCAGTTCGATGTGGACGTGCGTGACAGCGTGCGCCAGCGCGGCGTGAGCCGCCGCAGCAGTACCGAGTCACCGGTTTGATATTTGTAATGGGGGTGTGGAAACCGGGTGGCGTATGGTGCCGGCATGACCTGCGCGTTTTCGGATTCCTGCATCTCGAAGCATCCTGCTACTGCCACCTGAGCGCCTGGCCGCGGCCGCAATGCCCGATGAATACCAAACAGACTGATAGCCCCGGGAGCCTTTGATGAAGCGTGCAGGACTGTTGTTGCTGGGGGTGCTGGCGGCGATGCCGGCCTGGGCGGCCGACCTGACGGTGTCGGCGGCGTCGAGCCTGACCGAGAGTTTCCGCGAACTGGGTGCGGCCTATGAAAAGGCCCATCCGGGCACCCGGGTCGATTTCAACTTTGCGGCCTCCGGCGTGCTGCTGCAGCAGATCGGCCGCGGTGCGCCGGTGGATGTGTTCGCCTCGGCCGACGAGACCACGATGGACCAGGCCGAGCAGCGGAAGCTGCTGGCGCCCGGAACCCGCGTAGTGTTCGCGGTGAACGCGCTGTGGGTGGTGGTGCCGCCGCAGGCCAAGGCTGCACCACGTGCGCTGAAGGATCTGGCCGGTGCCGGCGTGCAGCGCATTGCGCTGGGCAACCCGCACAGCGTGCCGGTGGGCGGCTATGCCAAGGGCGCGCTGGAGAAAGCCGGGCTGTGGCCGGCGGTGCAGGGTAAGGCCATCAACACCCAGAACGTGCGGCAGTCGCTGGATTACGTGGCACGCGGTGAAGTGGATGCCGGCTTCGTCTATGCCACCGACGCGCAAGCGATGCCGAACCGCGTGCGCCGCGCCTTCGAGGTGCCGGTGAGCGGGCGCATCGCCTATCCGCTGGCGGTGATCCAGGCCAGCACCCAGGCGGTAGAGGCGAAGCGCTTCACCTCCTTCGTCCGCTCGCCGCAGGGCCAGGCGATCCTGGTCAGGCACGGGTTCGGCAAGCCCTGAGGCATGGATCTTGACTGGAGCGCGTTGGGCTTGTCGCTGAAGGTGGCTGGGTGGGCCACGGCGATCAACCTGGTGCTGGGCGTTGCTTTGGGTGCGCTGCTGGCACGCCGGCGCTTTCCCGGACGTGAGCTGCTGGATTCGCTGCTGACCCTGCCGATGGTGCTGCCGCCCACGGTGCTGGGCTACTACCTGCTGGTGCTGATCGGCCGCAATGGCCCGATCGGCGTGTGGCTGCAGTCGTGGTTTGGCATCAACCTGGTGTTTACCTGGCAGGCGGCGGTGATTGCCGCCGCGGTGGCCTCGCTGCCGCTGGTGTTCAAGCCGGCGCGGGCGGCATTCGAAGGCGTCGATGGCCAGCTGGAGAATGCGGCGCGCACGCTGGGCGTGTCCGAGGCGGCGGTGTTCTTCCGCATCACCCTGCCGCTGGCCTGGCGCGGCATTCTCGCCGGCCTGCTGCTGGCCTTCGCGCGTGCGATGGGCGAGTTCGGAGCCACCCTGATGGTGGCGGGCAGCATCCCGGGCCGCACCCAGACGCTTTCCATCGCCATCTACGAGGCCGTGCAGGCCGGGCAGGACGGCAAGGCCAATGCGCTGGTGATCCTCACCTCGCTGGTGTGCATGGTCATCCTGCTGCTGGCCGCGCGGCTGGTGGGCGGACGCCGCCAGGAGCTGCGCGATGTGGCTTGACCTGCAGGCGAACCGGCCGATGCAGGCGGCGACGCCGCAGTTCGTGCTGGATGTGGTGCTGCAGTGCACGCAGCGCCAGGTGGTGCTGTTCGGCCCCTCGGGCGCAGGCAAGAGCCTGACCCTGAAAGCGGTGGCCGGCCTGCTGCGGCCCGAGCGCGGCCTTGTGCGGCTGCAGGGCCAGACGCTGTTCGACAGCAGCACCGGGGTGAGCCTGCCGCCGCAACGGCGCCGGCTGGGCTATGTCTTCCAGGACTACGCGCTGTTCCCGCACCTGAGCGTGCGCCAGAACGTGGCCTTCGGCCTGGAGCGTGGCTGGTTCAATCCGCGCCGTGGTGCGCGCATCGACGCGGTGGAGCGCTGGCTGCACGCGTTCCGTATCGATCACGTGGCCGACCTGCTGCCGTCGCAGGTGTCGGGTGGCCAGCGCCAGCGTACCGCGCTGGCGCGCGCCCTGGTGACCCAGCCGCAGGCGCTGCTGCTGGATGAGCCGTTTGCCGCGCTGGACCATGACCTGCGCCAGCACCTGCGGCAGGAACTGCGGGCTGTGCTGGATGGAACCGGCATTCCGCTGCTGCTGATCAGTCACGACCCGCACGATGTGGATATGTTCGGCCAGCAGGTCGCCCGGATGGTGGACGGCCGCATCGTCAGCGATTGATGTGCGGCTCCATAGCCGAGCGTTGGCTCAGCTCTACAGAAGTGATGTCATTGCGCATCCGTCGACGGCTGGATGAACGCGCAGTTCCATATGCGTACGCAGCGGTCACTACGCCGCGCACGTGACGATGCGTACTGAACTGATGACGCGCTGTCACAAACAAATCGCCATCACTTCACGGCTGTTTGATATGGAACAGTGCACAGTCACGTAGAGCCTACGCAAACGTCCCCCACGTTCCGCGACGACTTCCTTCCCAGACCTGGCGCCCATTTGGGCGCGGCTGGCGTCTGCCTGACTGATTCAGAGAAGTTCACCATGGCCCTCGACCTTGTCGCCAATTCACTGCACGATTCCGCTGCAGAGACTGTCCTGCCCGCCCTTGATCTGGTGCCGGTAGGCACCCGTCGTGGCCCGTCACAGCCGATCGAACTGCCGGCGCTGGTGCAGCGGGTGCTGTTCGTAGCGACCGAGATGGCGGACTTCATCAAGGCCGGCGGCCTGGGCGATGTGGCGGCCGCGCTGCCCCGCGCCGTACGCAGCAACTGTGATGCGCGCATGCTGCTGCCTGGCTATCCCGAAGTGCTGCAACGTCTGCCGCATCTTCGTGAAGTCGGTCGCGTCGCCGGGCGAGCCGGTCTGCCGGCCTGCACCGTGGCAATGGCGCTCCAGGCCGATGGTCTGCCGATCTATGTGCTGCTGTCGCCCGCGCTGTATGAACGCGAGGGCTCGCCGTATGTGGATGCGCAGGGCCGCGAATGGCAGGACAACGCGGTGCGCTTTGCCACCTTGTCCCATGCCGCTGCGGAACTGGCCGCTGGTCGTGCCGGGCTGGACTGGACGCCGCAGCTGCTGCACCTGAATGACTGGCCGGTGGCGATGGCGGCTGCCTATGTGCGCTGGGATCGCACCGCCGTGCCGACCCTGCTGACCATCCACAACCTGGCCTATCAGGGCCTGTTCCCGTTTGCTCTGGCGTCGACCCTCGGCGTACCTGCGGAGCATCTGGACGAACTGCATTTCCATGGCCACATGTCCTTCCTGCAGGGCGGCATTGCCAATGCCACCCGCCTGAACACGGTCAGCCTTCGCTATGCGCAGCAGATCACTGCTGCCGAGGATGGCTGCGGTCTACACGAACTGCTGGCTCGACGCGCTGCCGGTGGCCACCTCAGTGGCATCGTCAATGGCATCGACGCCAGCTGGGATCCGCGCCGTGACATTCACCTCAAGGCGCGTTTCAGCATCGGCCAGTGCGCGGGTCGCGATGAGAATGCGCAGGCCGTGCGCCAGGCCTTCGGTCTGCAGCCCTCCTCGGGCCCACTGTTCGCCGTGGTCTCGCGGCTGGTGCATCAGAAGGGCCTGGACATCACCTGCGACGTCGCCCCGCAGATCGTGGCGGCCGGTGGCCAGCTGGTGGTGATCGGCGGTGGCGAGCCGCAGGTGGAAGCGCAGGTGCAGGCACTGGCACAGCGTTACCCCGGTCGCGTGGGCGCCTTCATCGGCTTCGACGAAGGCCTGGCGCGGCAGATGTTCGCCGGCGCCGACTTCCTGCTGATGCCCTCGCGCTTCGAGCCCTGCGGCCTCAGCCAGATGTACGCGCAGCGCTTTGGCTGCCTGCCGGTCGCGCATGCGACGGGCGGTCTGGTCGATACGGTCGAGGACGGCGTGACGGGCTTCCTGTTCCATGGCGCCAACGCCGATGGGCTGCGCCGCTGCGTGGAGCGGGCGATGCGCACGTTCCGGCTGCCGGCGCTGATGAATGCAATGCGACGTGCGGCGATGCTGCGTCCGGGCGGCTGGGAGACGGCCGGCAAGGCCTACCTCGCGCTGTACCAGCAGACCTGCCAGGTGGCTGCATGAATGACGAAGGACGCGGTTCGGTGGCGTTTGACTACGAGGTGATGTCACAGGGTGATGCGGTCGCGCCGCTGGCGGTCGAGATGCAGGCGCTGGCGGAGGGTCGCCCGGCCGATGCGTTTGCCTGGTTGGGCCCGCATGCCGATGGCAACGGTGGCCGTGTGATCCGCGCGCTGGTGCCGAACGCACAGCGGGTGGAGGTGATCGAGGCCAGTGGCCGCCGGTGGGACCTTCGTTGCACTGATCTGCCGGGTCTGTTCGAGGGGCGCGCCGGTGCCGACGCGATCCCGCTGCTGGCGCTGCACTACCCCGATGGCACCGAGCAGGTGCACGACGCATATGCGTTCGGCCCGCTGCTGGAGGAGGCGCTGCTGCAGCGTATCCACCAGGGCGACGCCGAAGCGGTGCGCGCGCTGGGCGCTACCGAAATGACCGTTGAAGGCATCGAAGGCGTGCGGTTCGCGGTCTGGGCACCGAATGCACAGCGCGTGGCCGTGGTGGGTGACTTCAATGGCTGGGACGGTCGCCGCCACCCTATGCGGCTGCGCCATGCCGCCGGCGTATGGGAGCTGTTCATTCCCGGGGTCCAGCCGGGCGCGTGCTACAAGTTCCGCCTGATCGGCGCAGACGGCCAAAGCCTGCCCGACAAACTCGACCCGATGGCGCGCTGGGCCGAGCGCTCGCCTGCCACCGCCTCACGCGTGGTGTCGGCCGCGCCGATGCAATGGAATGATGATGCCTGGCTGCAGCGGCGCCGCCAGCACGGCGTCAGCGCCCCGTTGTCCATCTATGAAGTGCACGCCGGATCCTGGCGGCGCGCCGAGGATGGCGGGGTGCTGGACTGGGATGCACTGGCGGATCGGCTGATCCCCCATGTCACCCGGCTGGGCTTCACCCACATTGAGCTGCTGCCGATCAGCGAGCATCCGTTTGGTGGCTCCTGGGGCTATCAGCCGCTGGGCATCTACGCCCCGACGTCGCGCTACGGCCCGCCGGAAGCCTTCGCCCGCTTCGTCGATCGTTGCCACCAGGCAGGCCTGGGCGTGATCGTCGACTGGGTCAGCGCGCATTTCCCGGACGACGCCCATGGCTTGGCGCGCTTCGATGGCACCGCCCTGTACGAGCACGCCGATCCGCGCGAGGGGAAGCATGCCGACTGGGACACGCTGATCTACAACTATGGCCGCAATGAAGTCTCGGCCTACCTGATCGGCAGCGCGCTGGAGTGGATAGAGCATTTCCACATCGACGGGCTGCGCGTGGATGCAGTGGCGTCGATGCTGTACCGCGATTACAGCCGCCCCGAGGGGCAGTGGGTGCCCAATGCGCAGGGCGGCCGCGAGAACCTGGAGGCGGTGGCCTTCCTGCAGCGCATGAACGAGACCCTTCGCGAGCGCTTTCCGGACGTGCTGGTGATCGCCGAGGAGAGCACCGCCTGGCCGGGCGTGACCAACCCGGTGGCCGAGGGCGGCCTGGGTTTCACCCATAAATGGAACATGGGCTGGATGCACGACACGCTGCAGTACCTGCAGCGCGACCCGGTACACCGCCCGCATCACCACAGCGAAATCAGCTTCGGCCTGGTGTATGCCTTCTCCGAGCGTTTCGTGTTGCCGCTGTCGCATGATGAAGTGGTCCACGGCAAAGGGTCGCTGCTCAACAAAATGGCGGGCGACCGCGCCCAGCAATTCGCCCAGCTGCGGGCGTACTACGCCTTCATGTGGGCACATCCGGGCAGCAAACTGCTGTTCATGGGCGGCGAGTTCGGCCAGGCCGGCGAATGGGCGCACCAGCGTGGGCTGGAGTGGGAGCAGGCCGCGACCGCCGAGGGCGGCGGACTGATGCGCTTGGTCGGCGACCTGAACGCACAGCTGCTGCATCAACCCGCCCTGCATCGCGACGAGCGTGACGAGCGGGGGTTCGCCTGGAGTGTGGCCGACGACAACCACAACAGTGTCTACGCCTTCATCCGCCAGGACCCGACCGGTGATGCGCCGGCGATGCTGGTGGTCAGCAATTTCACACCCGTACGGCGCGATGACTATCGTGTTGGCGTACCTGAGCCCGGCCTATGGTCGGAACGGTTGAACACGGACAGCTACCATTATGCAGGGGGCAATGCCGGCAATCTGGGCGCGGTGGCCGCTGACGCGCGGCCGATGCACGGGCACGCGCAGTCACTGCGGCTGACTCTGCCGCCGATGTCCACGCTGTACCTGCAGGTTGTCGCATGACCGCATCCGGGCGTCTGGGTGCGCGGCCGGTGGACAAAGGCATGGTTGAATTCCGACTGTGGGCGCCTGACATCGATCAGGTGCTGCTGGTGCTGCACGGGACAGCGTTGCCGATGGATCGGCAGCCTGACGGTCTGCACCTGCTCCGCACGGCGGCTGCGCACGGTGACCGTTACCGCTTTTGCCTGCCGGATGGCAGCGAGGTGCCGGATCCCGCATCGCGCTGGCAGCCCGAGGGCGTTGACGGCCCCAGCGCCGTCCTGGCCGAGGATGCGTATGCCTGGCAGACGCGGGACTGGAGCGGGGTTGCCTGGCCGGACATGGTGATCTATGAGGTGCACGTGGAAGCAGCCGGCGGGTTTGCCGCGCTGACGGCGCAGCTGCCGATGCTGGCGGCGACCGGCATCACCGCCATCGAACTGATGCCGCTGGCGCAGTTCCCCGGCACCCGCAACTGGGGCTATGACGGTGTGTTTCCCTACGCCCCGGCACAGGCCTATGGCGGACCCGAAGCACTGAAGCGCTTCGTCGATGCGGCGCATGCCGCCGGCCTGGCGGTACTGCTGGATGTGGTCTACAACCACTTCGGGCCGCAGGGCAACCATCTGGCGCAGTATGCCAAGGGCTTTTTCCACAGCGGGCGCAGCACGCCTTGGGGTGAGGCCATCGACTTCGAACAGCCACAGGTGCAGCGCTTCTTCATCGACAACGCATTGATGTGGCTGCAGGAGTACCGCTTTGACGGGCTGCGCCTGGACGCAGTGCACGCCATCGATGATGACCGCTTCCTGCAGCAGCTCAGCGATGCGATCCGTGCCGAGGTGCCGCACGCGCACCTGGTGCTGGAAAACGAGCGCAACCAGGCACGGTGGCTGCGGGGCGCCTACCAGGCGCAGTGGAACGATGACTTCCACAATGCGCTGCACGTTCTACTGACCGGTGAGCACGAGGGCTATTACGCTGCGTACGCTGGCCGCGCCGAAGCGCTGTTGGCGCGCTGCCTGGCCGAGGGCTTTGCGTGGCAGGGTGAGCCCGACATGCGTGGCGAAGTCCGCGGCGAGCCCAGCGGCGACCTGCCGCCGTCCCGCTTCGTGGTGTTCGCGCAGAACCATGACCAGGTGGGGAATCGCGCCTTCGGTGAGCGGCTGAGCCAGCTGCAGGACCCGCCGGCGTTGCGCATGGCCACCGCGCTCACCGTGCTCACACCCATGATACCGCTGCTGTTCATGGGCGAGCCGTGGCAGTCCACGTCACCGTTCCTGTTCTTCACTGATTACCAGGCACCGCTGGACGAAGCGGTGCGGGAGGGGCGTCGGCGCGAGTTCGCCGGCTTCAGCGCATTCGCTGACGCGGCTTCGCGGGCGCGGATTCCCGACCCGAATGATCCGGCGACGCTGCAGGCCTCGTATGTGCCGCCACCGGACGCCAGCCTCGCGGCAGAGCAGTCGCTGGCGTGGCTTCGCGATCTGCTCGACCTGCGTCGCCGCTGCCTGCAACCCGGCCTCGAGCAGGCGCGTTCGCTGGGTGCAAGGGTGCTCGGCACAGGCGCGGTGCAGGCGGGATGGCAGCTGCCCGCCGGGCAGTGGTGGATCGCCATCAACGCAGGGCCTGCCGAAGTGACGCATTCACTGCCTGATGGCGAATCGCTGCTGGATCTGCCTACCGGTCCTTCGCTGCATCCGCGCGGTGGTCTGCAGCTGCGCTGGCTCCCGGCATGAGCGGCGATGCTGCGCTGCTGGCAGCGGCGCGTTCTGCGGGGCTGATGCCGCAGTGGGAGGATGTTTCCGGACGGCAGTGCCAGGTTGCACCGGAGGTGCTGCGCGCGGTTCTGCAGGCCTTGCAGCCGCAGGCGGAAGCGTCGGGTACGCCACTGCACACCGCGATCTGCGGCGAGGCGGTGGTCCTGCCCGGCACTGCAGGCGCGGCATGCTGGGTCGATGAGGCCGGCCAGCAACGTGATGCGCACCCGGATTCGGCTGGGCGTTGGCCGGTGCCATTGCAGCCCGGTTACTGGCACTGGCAGCAGGGGCCGCGTCGTATCGCGGTCGCCGTTGCACCACACAAGGCATGGTGGCCCGCGCATCTCGACCGCGGCTGGGGCCTTGCGGCGCAGGTCTACAGCCTGCGCAGCGCAGGCGATGCCGGCATCGGCGACAGCGCAGGCTGTACACCCTGGCTGCAGCGGCTGCAGCAGCACGGCGGGCAGGCGTTTGCGCTCAGCCCAATGCACGCCGGACTGCCGCCGGACGCCGGCTATAGTCCGTACTCGCCCAGCGACCGCCGCTGGCTTGACCCGCTGCAGGCCTCGCTGCTGCAGGCGGTTCCCGTTGCCGCCCGCGCTGCGTTGGCGGTGCATCCTGCGCTGGCCGAGGCGGTGGACGCAGCCTCCGCCGCGCGGCGCATCGACTGGCCTGCCGCGGCTGACCTGAAGTGGCGCTGGCTGCGCGCAGCGCGGCTTCAGCTGCAGCAGGCGCAACCCGAGCTTTGGGGCGAGGTCTGCCAGTGGCAGAACCACGCAGGGGCAGCGCTGCAGGACTACTGCGCACTGGCAGCCGACGTGCGCAGCGGTGATGCGCAGGACCATGCCTTCGCGCAGTGGGTAGCGCAACATTGCTGGACGCAGCTGCACTCGCAGGCGTGCAACAACGGCGCGGCCATCGGCCTGATTGCCGACCTGGCGGTGGGCTGCGCGCCCGACGGTGCGGAAGCGCGTTCGCAGGCCAGCGCCATGCTGGCGGGCCTTGAGCTCGGTGCGCCACCGGATGCCTTCAACACCCAAGGCCAGGCGTGGGGGATCACCGGCTTCTCGCCGCTGGCCCTGCGCAGGCAGGGCTACGCGCCCTTCATCAGTCTGTTGCGGGCGGTCATGGCCAGCCGCGGTGGCGTACGCATCGACCATATCCTCGGCCTGCACCGGCTGTGGGTACTGCCGCAGGGCGCTTCCGCCCGCGACGGGGTCTATCTGCAGTATCCGCTGCAGGACCTGCTGAACCTGCTGGTGCTTGAATCCTGGCGGCACCGGTGCGTGGTGATCGGCGAGGACCTGGGCGTGGTTCCGGCAGGCATCCGCCAGCAACTGGCCGCGCGCGGCGTGCTCGGTGTGGATGTGCTGCCCTTCACCCGTGACGAGGCAGGCTTCCTGCCTGCCGAACGCTGGCGCCGCGATGCCGTGGCCATGCCGTCCACCCACGATCTTCCGCCGCTGGGCGGCTGGTTGCGCGGTAGGGACCTGCGCTGGCGGGCACGCCTGGGCGAAATCGAAGATCTGCCCTCATCACTGGCGCAACGGCGCTCGGATGCCACTGCCCTGGCCGACCTTGTTCATGGAGATTGCGTGGAAGACGATGCACTGGGCCTGCTGGCCAGCACCCCCTCGCGGCTGGCCCTGCTTCCCTTGGAAGATGCGCTGGGACTGCGTACACAGGTCAACCTGCCGGGCACTGTCGGCGGCCATCCGAACTGGCGGCGGCGGTTGCCGCTGCACTGGAACGAGGCCGCACTGCAGTCGCGGCTGCAGCACGTCAGCGCGGGTCGCGACGGAGGCCACGCATGACCGCACTTCGCGCCACCGCGCGCCTGCAGCTGCATGCAGGCTTTGGTTTCGATGCCGCAGCGGCGCAGGCGGACTACTTCGCCACGCTGGGCGTCAGCCACCTGTATCTGTCGCCCATCGCCGCAGCGATGCCGGGTTCCACGCACGGCTACGATGGCATTGATCCGACCCGGATCAACCCGGAACTGGGCGGCGAGGAAGGCTTCCTGCGACTGGCATGCCGTGCCCGCGAGCATGGGCTGGGGCTGCTGCTGGATATCGTGCCCAACCATCTGGCTGCCGCGCCGCAGAATCCGTGGTGGTCGGACGTGCTGATGCACGGGCGGCGCAGTCGCCATGCGCAATGGTTCGACATCGACTGGGAGGCTGTCGGCGCTGGCCAGCGGCTCTGGCTGCCCGTGCTTGACCGACCGCTGCAGGAGGCCATCAAGGCTGGCGTTCTGAGGGTAGAGGAATTCAAGGGCCAGCCCTGCCTGGTCCATCACGATCTGCGCCTGCCATTGTCTCCGCGCAGCTATCCATTGCAGCCTGGCGCCCGCCAGGGTTGGATCGAGCGCTGCAACCGTTCCATGGAGCGCATGCACATGCTGCTGCAGCGCCAGCACTATCACCTGGCCTGGTGGCGCACCGGCGGCGACCAGGTCAACTACCGGCGCTTCTTCGACATCACTTCGCTGGCGGCCCTGCGGGTGGAGCGCGAGGATGTGTTCGACGCCGTGCACGCGCTGCCCCTGCGGCTGGTGCGCGAGGGCTGGGTGGATGGCCTGAGGATCGACCACGTGGACGGTCTGGCCGATCCGGGCGCCTACCTGGACAGGCTGCGCGAGCAGCTGGATGGTGCAGCTGTCGCAGGCGGGCGCTGCGGCAGGGACATCACTCTGCACGTGGAAAAGATCCTGGCAGAGGGTGAATCCTTGCCGAATGGCTGGGCGTGCGATGGCACCACCGGCTACGACTTCATGGACCAGGCCAGTGCATGGCTGCATGAACAGGGTTCAGCGCAGGCGCTGAACGAGCAGTGGCAGGCACGCTCAGGCGACGCATGCGGCCTGGAGGAGGTGCAGCAGTTGGCACGAGATGGACTGCTGGATGGATCGCTGCACGCAGATCTGCAGCGCCTGCTGGCCTGCGTACGGCAGGCAGTGGGTGAGGCGTCAGCCGACGCAGATCTCAGCGATGCGATGGTGCGCCGGGCACTCTGTGCACTGCTGCGGCACTACCCTGTCTACCGCCCCTATACGCTGCAGACGCAGGCCGAGCGGAATAGCCTGGCCAAGGCCGAAGCGGCTGCCTTGCAGGGTCTCGATGCCGCAGGACGCGCGGCCGTGAGCCTGCTGGCCAACGCACTGAAGACGCCCGAGGGCCACGAACTGCGCGTGCGGTTTGGCCAGCTCTCGGCACCGCTCAATGCCAAGGCGGTGGAAGACACGGCGTTCTATCGCTACTACCGTGCGCTGTCGCGCAACGAAGTTGGCAGCGATCCGCAGCGCATCGGCCTTGAGAGCGACGCACTGATTGAACTCGGCCAGGCCCGCGGCCGCCAGCATCCCCTGGCAATGCTGGCACTGGCAACGCACGACCATAAACGCGGCCCGGATGCGCGAGCGCGCTTGGCGCTGCTCAGCACCGATGTCGGGGCCTGGCAGTCGGCGCTGGCAAGCTGGGAGCAGCAGTGCGCGGCGGCAGGGACGCCGATGCCGTTGCCTGCTGCCGAAAGTTATGCTCTTTGGCAGGCACTGGTCGGCGCCTGGCCGATGCACGGTGCGCCCGCGCAGGACTTCCCGCAGCGCATCGACCAATGGCTGCGCAAGGCGCTGCGGGAAGGCAAGCGGATCAGCAGCTGGCTCGATCCCGACCTCGCCGTTGAAGATGCCGCGCAGCAGTGGCTGCAGGCCTTGATGCACGCCAGCGAACTGCGGGGCGTGCGCGATGCGCTGGCTGATTTCGTGAAGACGCTGGCGGCGGCCGGTGCCAGCAACGGGCTGGCCCAGTTGTGCCTGCAGCTGTGCCTGCCGGGAATTCCCGATATCTACCAGGGCACCGAGTTCTGGGATCTAAGTCTGGTCGATCCGGACAATCGACGCCCTGTGGATTTCGCACAGCGCGCACAGGCACTCGCTGATGATCGCTCGTGGTCGCAGCTGCTGCAGGACTGGCACGAAGGCGCGCCGAAGATGCGCCTGCTGTCGAAGCTGCTGCAGCTGCGGCGCGACCATCCGGCATTGTTCCTGGACGGCACGCTGCAGGCCCTGTCCTGTTCTGCTTCGGGAGATCTGGTTTTCGTGCGTGAGCATGCAGGGCAGGTGCTGCTGGTGGCGGTGCGCAGGGCGAGTGCCGGGCGGTGCCCTGGTCCTGCCCTTGCCTGGAAGGAGAACGCGGAGCAGCGGGTGACAGCGGTGCCGCAACGAACGATGCGCAACGTGCTGGATGGTCGCACGGAGATTTTCAACGGTTCCGCCTCGGATGCGCTGCTGTTTGCCGGCAGCCCCGTTGCGGTGTGGATCAGCCAGGAGAGTGGGGCAGATGGACAGCAGTGAGCGGCGTCGCCGCATCGAGATGCTGGCGCACCAGATCTGGGAGGCCGAAGGCCGCCCGGATGAGCAGGCGCAACGTCATTGGCACATGGCCGAGCGTTTGGTGGAAGCGGAGATAGCAGCCCTCGATGCGGGTAAGGACGAGGACGATGGCAACCCGTAAATGGGCACAGACCTCGCGCGTTCGCGAGGGCAGGCCGTTCCCGCTGGGCGCGACCTGGGACGGGCTGGGAGTGAATTTCGCGGTGTATTCGCGCCACGCAACCAAGGTGGAGCTGTGCCTGTTCGATGCGCGCAACCGCGAGATAGAGCGCATCGCGCTGCCGGAGTACACCAACGAGGTGTGGCACGGCTACCTCCCTGACGTGCGCCCGGGTCAGCGCTATGGCTACCGCGTGCACGGCCCCTATGCGCCGCAGGATGGACACCGCTTCAATCCGAACAAGCTGCTGCTGGACCCGTACGCCAAGCAGATCGTGGGCGAGATCAAGTGGGCGCCGCACCTGTTCGGCTATACGCTGGGACACCGGGATGCCGATTTGAGCTTCGACCGCCGCGACAGCGCGCCGTACATGCCGCGCTGCGCGGTGATCGACCCGGCGTTCAGCTGGGGCAGCGAGCGCGCGCCCGAAACGTCCTGGGACCGCACGGTCATCTACGAAGCACACGTACGCGGGCTTACCATGCAGCATCCGGGCGTACCCCAGGCCGAGCGCGGTACCTTCTCGGCACTGCGGCACGATGCGGTGGTGGACCATCTGGTGCATCTGGGGGTGACGGCCATCGAACTGCTGCCGGTGCATGCTTACGTCGACGACCAGCAACTGCTGGAGCGCGGCCTGCGCAATTACTGGGGCTACAACACCATCGGCTTCTTCGCGCCGCAGCCGCGCTACCTGTCGCTGGAAACAGTGGCCGAGTTCAAGCAGATGATTGCCCGCCTGCACAGTGCGGGCATCGAGGTGATCCTTGATGTGGTCTACAACCACACTGCCGAAGGCAATGAACTGGGGCCGACGCTCTCGTTCAAGGGCATCGACAACGCCAGCTACTACCGGCTGGCCGATGACCGACGCTTCTATATCAACGATACCGGTACCGGCAACACCTTCGACCTGACCAATGCCGGCGCCCTGCGCATGGTGATGGACTCACTGCGCTACTGGGTGACCGAAATGCGCGTCGATGGCTTCCGCTTCGACCTGGCCACCATCCTTGGCCGCGAGCGCCATGGCTTTGATCCGTCGGGCAGCTTCCTCGATGCGGTGCGCCAGGACCCGGTGCTCAGCCAGGTGAAGCTGATCGCAGAGCCGTGGGACATCGGGCCCGGCGGCTACCAGCTGGGCCAGTTCCCGCCGGGGTGGGCGGAGTGGAATGACCGGTTCCGGGACACGACTCGTGCACTGTGGCGGGGGGATGCGGGCCAGCTGCCGGAGTTCGCGGCCCGCTTCACCGGGTCTGCGGACCTGTTCGACCATCACGGCCGCCGGCCCTCGGCCAGCATCAACCTGGTCACCGCGCACGACGGCTACACCCTGCATGACCTGGTGAGCTACAACGACCGCCATAACGAGGCCAATGGCGAGGACAACCGCGACGGACATTCGCACAACCTGTCGTACAACCATGGCGTGGAAGGCGATACCGACGAAGAGGGCATCATCGCCCTGCGATCGCGGCAGATGCGCAACCTGGTCGGCACGCTGCTGCTCGCGCAGGGCACGCCGATGCTGCTGGCCGGCGATGAGTTTGGCCATTCGCAGCAGGGCAACAACAATGCCTACTGCCAGGACAATCCGCTGAGCTGGATCGACTGGGAGCGCGCGGCGCAGCCCGGGCCCCAGGCGCAGGCGGCCTTCGTGCGGCGCGCATTGGCGTTGCGTCGGCGCTACGGGCTGCTGCGACGTAATCGCTTCCTGACTGGCGACTTCGACGCGTCGCTCGGAATGCGCGACATCGAGTGGCGGCGCCCCGATGGTGAGCCGATGGGCGAGGGCGACTGGCACAATTCCGAACAGCGGGCGTTGCTGATCGTGCTGGACGGCCGCAGCCCGGACAGCGGACTGCGCGAGCCCGGCCGCCATGTCAGCCTGGCCTTGCTGCTGAACCCCAGCGACCAGCAGCAGCGGTTCCGGCCCTCCGACGAGACACTGTCGTTCCGTCGCGTGGTCCTGCAGACCGACGACGCGCCGCTGGAGATGGATGAGGAGGGGCAGTGGACGCTGCCCGCCCGAAGCCTGTGCCTGCTGGCATCCAGCAGCGCAGGGTGACGGCGCGGCCCGGGTCACACCGGGCCACGCCCAGCGGGCCCGGCCCTCAGCCGGCCTGGCCGCGCTCGCTGGTGATGCGGGCACCCTCGCGCATCACCAGGGTCACCGGGGTTTTTTCCACCACTTCCAGCAGCCGCGACCACTGCGCATCGCTCAGCTCGCCACTGGCATGCAGCACCCGGTGCACGTGCAGGCGGCCATCCTCGTCGCGCTCGGAGCGCAGCTCGGCGTTGAACTCGCCCAGCTCCCAGCCCTTGCGCTGGGCATACATGCGCAGGGTGATGGCGGTGCACGACGCCAGCGACGCCAGGTACAGGTCGAACGGGGCAAAGCCGCGGCCCTGGCCGCCCAGCGTGGCCGGCTCGTCGGCATCCACGCTGAAGGTGCCGTTGCTGACGTGGTGCAGGTAGTTGTCGCCGGTGGAGATGATGCGGGCGTAGGCCATGGCGGGACAGGGGAGAGTGGAGACCGGGAAATGGTACCGCCGTCGGCCCGGCGCGGGCGCCTGCGCGCGATCGTCACGCGCTCTTGTAGGCCGATTGGCCACCCTTTGCCTGCAACAGTCGGAAGTGCCGCCTGGACAGGAGCGTTGTACGTGTTGGAAGCCGTTGATAATCCGGGCCTGGAAGGCGTACGTGTACTGGTGGCGGAAGATGAATTCGCCATCGCCATGTTCCTGGTCGACTACCTCGAGCTGAAGGGCGTGCAGGTCATCGGACCCGCAGGCGACCTTGCCTCGCTGGGCAGGCTGGTGGATGAACAGCCCATCGATGTGGCGTTGCTCGATATCAACCTGGGCGGGCAGCAGGTCTACCCCTTGGCGGACCGTCTGGTCGAAGCCGGGATCCCCTTCCTGCTGACCTCCGGCTATGACGACAACGTGCCCAGCCGGTTCGCCGACGTTCCGCGCTGCGCCAAGCCCTATCACATCCAGGCACTGGCCCAGCAGCTCGAGACGCTGGTGCAGGCCACGCGTGCGGCCGCAGGTGGAAATTGAAGGCTGCGCATGGGTAGCCGATTGCAGATGAGCTCGCCCGTGGCAACCACGCCGGTGCCGCCGACGTCGCCGCCGCTGCACGCGCTGCGTGGCGGCATGGCCGAGCGCATCGCCGCCCACGACTGGTCGGCAACGCCGCTGGGTGCACGCGATGAGTGGGCACCGCACCTGCGGGCAACCGTCGATCTGATGTTGGCCCACGGCTTTCCCATGATCGTTCTGTGGGGCGAGGAGCTGGTCCAGCTTTACAACGATGGCTATGCAGAGATCCTGGCCGACAAGCACCCGGGCGGCCTGGGTCAGGCCACCCGCGTCTGCTGGCCGGAGGTGTGGCACATCAATGGCCCCATCTATGCCCGCGTGTGGCAGGGCGAGACGATCACCTACGAGGACAAGCTCTACCCGCTGGCCCGGCAGGGCGTGCTGGAAGACATCTGGTTCACCATCACCTACAGCCCGATCCGTGACGCCGGCGGGCGCATCGAAGGGGTGCTGGTGACCATGTTCGAGACCACGTCCGCACACACGGCGCACGCCGCGCGGGCGCACGAGCAGCAGCGCCGGCGGCAGAGTGACGAACGCCTGTCACTCGCCTTCCAGATACTGCCGGTGGGGCTGTGCATCGTCGACACCGAAGGGCGGGTGCTGCAGTCCAACGAGCAGATGCGCGCCTACCTTCCCACCGGTGAGCTGCCCTCGCGCGACACCGGCAACATGCAGCGCTGGCAGGGCTGGCACGCGGATGGGAGCCTGATCGGTCCCGAGGACTTTCCCGTTGCCCGTGCACTGCGCGGCGACACGGTGGTACCCGGGCTGGAATTCCAGTTCACCCACGAGGATGGACAGGTGCGCTGGACACGTATCGCAGCGGCGCCGCTGCGCGATGCGCAGGGTGAGGTCACCGCCGTGTTCGCCATCGTCATCGACATCGATACGCTGAAGCGCGCGACCGAACGGCAGGCCGTGCTGCTGGCCGAGCTGCAGCATCGGGTGCGCAACATCATGGCGATGATCCATGCCATTGCCTGGCGCACGCAGGAAACGGTAGGCAGCGTCGAAGAATACGCGGAGCGCTTGTGCGGTCGGCTGATGTCGCTGGCGCGCACGCAGGCGCTGCTGACCCGCGCCGACAATGCCGGCGTGTGCCTGCGCGGCATGCTGGACGAGGAAATATCGGTGCAGGTGCATCGATCGGACCAGTACGGGCTGGAGGGCCCCGACCTGCTGCTGCCGCCGAAAGCGGCCGAGGTGCTGTCGCTGGCGGTGCATGAGCTGGTGACGAACTCGCTGAAGTACGGCGCCATCAGCAATGATGGCCGCATCAGCGTGTCGTGGTCCGTGCAGGTGGAAGACGGGGGCAATCCCTGGCTGGCCCTGCACTGGTGCGAGAACCATGTGACGGTTTCGGACTGGTCGCCGCCGCAGCGGCGGGGCCTGGGCCGCTCGCTCATCGAGAAACGCGTGCCCTACGAACTGGCAGGCAGCGGGCAGCTGCAGTTTCGAGCTGACGGCGTAGATGCCCATATCCGCTTCCCGCTGCGTGAGCGCGACAGCCTGCTGCAGACGGACGCGCCGGCCACCACAGGTTGAGCAGTCGTGGGCACGGGCCGCGCCGCGTGCGCGGCCTGTGCGATGATCCGGGGCATTGAAGCCACGGATCAGGATGCAGCACATGAATGAAGGAACGCAGTGGCCGGTGCGCGGCCTGCGCGCGTCTGTCACGGAGGACTCAATGCACGTACGTCGCTTTGCCCGCGCAATCACTGCTATGGTTGTGGCCGCGCTGGCCCTGCCCCTGCAGGCGGCACCCGCGCCGCCCAGCCTGGTGCAGGCGCTGAAGGCGGCCGAGGCTACGCTGCAGCTCATACCGGGCGATGACATCGAACTTGACTTTCGACCTGCCTGGACCGGCGTGGCCGATCTGGACGGCGATGGCGGTTCTGAGATCATCTACTTCTACACGTCCACCTACACCGGGGGAACGTTCGCACAAAGAAACACGTTGCCGTGATGACGGCACTGACGCCGGACGATCCACGCGGCAAGGAGAATCCCAACAGCCTGTCGCCGGTGGATGCCGAGGATTACGCGGCCATCCGCGGATCCGGCTACGCCAACGATGCAGGCACGCAGATACCGGGTGCGGTGCAGTCCATCCGCATTGAGGGCAGCCGCATCATTGTCGACTTCATCGTGACCGCCGGTGCGACGGTCTGCGAGGTTCCCCGCGGCTCCCGCCACGTCTGCCCGCCAGAGGGGCCGTATCAGTGGGTCCTGCACTGGACGCCGGGCGAGCTGGCCCGTCAGCAGCAGTAGCGTTGAGCTTGCTCGACTGCTCAAGCGCTTTGTAGAGCCGAGCCCATGCTCGGCTGCTCCCGCTCTCTGTAGAGTCGCGCTTGCTCGACTGGACTGCAGAGATGGCAGTCGAGCAAGCTCGACTCTACTGTCCGCCTGCAACGGGCTCGTGCAGCGGACACCGGTTGTGCTGAGAGCGATGCTCACGCGAGGCGGCCATGACAACCTTGCGTGCCCGGTTCAGCGCACCCAGCGGCCGATGTGCTTCCAGCGCGTGCCATGGACTGAACGCCAGGCGATCCTCGACGCCCGGTGACTCCGCATCATCCCAGCTCACCTGGGGCGGAACGTGCAGCTCGGCAACGGCAATGAACGGGCTTTGCTCCTGTGGCCACTCCACCGAGGCATCCTCGATGGGCATCGCTTTTTCATCCCGGCACAGCTGCGCGCACAGCTCCCAGACCAGATGGCCACGCCCGCTCGCAAGCGTCTCCTGAATGGCATCGCGCTGGCCGTCTTCGATGTTTTGCAATGGTGCCCCATCCAGTGCCTGCAAGGTGGCCGAGACTGGGCGCAGGCAGAACTTGGCCACGTACGAGCCGAAGCGGAACGGCACCTGGCTGAAGAAGGTCTCACCCATCGGGTGCGTCTGCGGTTGCCCGCCCATTCCCTTGATCTTGCCGCTGCCGCCGCCTGCGGCTTCCAGCAACCTTTCGCCGCCGCGAAGGGTGGCCGAAATCACTGCCTTGGTTCGCGGCATGCGCTCGGTGGTTGCCGCCAGCAGCTTTGTTGAACGGAGAAAGCCTTTTGGACCCGGGCTGGTAAAGGCCGGGCCGTTGACCATCAGGAAGTCCTGGCTGTGCTGCTCTTCGCTTTCCGCGACGCGGGCACCGCTCACACCAAGGATCTTGACGGCGATTGCGCGCGGGGTGGACACCGTGTCCGGCAACTGTTCGGCGGGCGGGGAAGAAAAGCGAACGACCGCCTCGTAGGTTGCAGGCGCAGCGAAGAGTCCTTGCGCGAGTTCCTGTGGGAGGGCATCAGAAACCTTCAGCCTGCCCTTGAGCAGCGCCTGGCCTTTTGCATGCACGGCACGATAAGCATGGCCTTCGGCCTCTGCCACCGTGCGCGCCATGCCGAGGAATACCTCGCGCAGCGCATCGATGGTCTCGGCTTCGTCAGCCTCTCGCTGCTCCATGCCGGCGTGGAAGGGAACGGGGGGAAGTAGCGTGCGCATGGCTGGCTCCATCAGGGATGAAGCCAGAATGCGCGGTTGCGGTTATCCGCTGGTGCAGGGCCGGCATGGGCCGCTTTCACGGCCCATGGGTGGGCGCCTGCGCTGTCTCAGGCGGGCTTTGGCGCCTCGCCATCACCGGCTTCCGGCAGCGGCGGCAGGGTCGGGTCAACGGTCACCGGCCCATCGCTCTTCAGCAGGGCGGCGGCTTCCTTGTCGCTGGCCACGGCCGGCGGCGAACCGCGCAGCGGCATGTTCGCCGTCTCCTTCACGAACATCATGGTGATCAGGCCGATCACCGCCGCAATCATCAGGTAGTAGGCGGGCACCAGCGGATCGCCGGTACGCTCGACCAGCCAGGCGGTGACCAGCGGCGTGGTGCCGCCGAACAGCGACACGGACACGTTGAAGGCGATCGACAGCGCGCTGTAGCGCACCGGTGTGTAGAACAGCGCCGGCAGCGTGGACGGCATCGAACTGGTGAAGCACACCAGGGCAAGGCCCAGCAGCATCAGGCCCAGGAAGATCAGCCAGTCGTTGCCGCTGCCGATCAGCAGCAGGCAGGGCACGGCCAGCACCAGCAGCGCGATGCAGGCGCCGATGATCATCGGCCGGCGCCCGAGCTTGTCGCTGAAAAGACCACCGACGATGTTCAGCGGCATCATCACCAGCATCACGATGATGATCAGCAGCAGGCCCTTGCTCTCCGCATAGCCCATGGTCACGCTCAGGTAGCTGGGCATGTAGGTCAGCAGCATGTAGTCGGTGACGTTGAACACCAGCACCAGGCCCATGCACACCAGCAGCTGGCGGCCATGCACGCGGAACAGGTCACCCAGGCCCGGGCGGTCGTGCTCGCGCTTCTCGGCTTCCTCGGCGAAGGCGCGGAAGGCCGGGGTCTCTTCCAGCTTCATGCGCATGTACAGACCGAGCAGGCCCAGCGGACCGGCGACCAGGAACGGGATGCGCCAGCCCCAGTCCAGCATGTCCTCGCTGCTCAGGAGCATGTGCAGCGCGGTGACCGTGCCGGCGCCGGCGATGTAGCCGCCCAGCGTGCCGAACTCCAGCCAGCTGCCCATCAGGCCGCGGTTGCGGTCGGTTGAGTACTCGGCGATGAAGGTGGCCGCGCCGCCGTACTCGCCGCCGGTGGAGAAGCCCTGCACGACGCGCGCCAGCAGCAGCAGGACCGGCGCCCAGATACCGATGCGTTCGTAGGAGGGGATCAGACCGATGGCAAAGGTGCCCAGCGCCATCAGGATCATGGTGAAGGCCAGCACTTTCTGCCGCCCGTAGCGGTCACCCAGCGGGCCGAATACCAGACCGCCCAGCGGGCGCACCAGGAAGGCCACGGTGAAGGTCGCGAACGCGGCGATCACCTGCGCGGTGGGATTGCTGGAGGGGAAGAAGACCTGGCCGATGGTCACCGCAAGGTAGCCGTAGACGCCGAAGTCGAACCATTCCATCGCATTGCCCAGTGCAGCGGCACCGACGGCGCGCTTGAGCATGGGCTTGTCGACGACGGTGATCTCGTCGACCTCAAGGTGGCGGCGGCGTTTGAACCAACCGAAGTGGGCATGGGCATCGGGGTTGTCCTGCATGGGGACGTCCTTTCTGTTCTTGAAGGGGGAGTGCGGAATAGGCGGTGTGGTGTCCCGGAAATCGGAAACGGCGATGCTGGCGCAACTGGCGCAGGGGCATCGGTGCGGGCGGTCCACGTTGGACCAGGACGTACGGGAAAAAACCACGCACGGGAAACTACGCCGTGGATTGGCGAGGGCTGGTGAAGATCGATGCCAGGGGTGATGGCAAATGCCGCCGATCAGAACGGGCTGACCGGACCAGGCTGGGTTGGCATCGGAAGAGCGGTCAAGATCAGCGCCTGAGCGGCGTCATCCACCCGGATCCTGCACGCGGCGAAGGAATGAGGGGGTGGGGGCGGGTGTGGCAAGCGGTACGCCGGTCGGCCGTGCTTCCCACGTGACAGGTGTGCCTGCCACGTAGTACGTCGTGTCGATCATCCCTTCATCATAACGGTTACGACGTGAACATGCAGCGAAGCGGGCTGTAGCGGACGCTGTGCGCCTGACTGCCCGTTCATGCGCGCGCTTTGATGATGCCTGCCGCGATGACATGCTGTGGACGCAGTGTGGCCGCACCGCTTACAACGCACCCCTTACGGTGGTGGCGAACCAACGCAACCGGAGCATCGCATGACCCGTCGCATTCCCGAAGGTACCCTTGTCGTCGTCACCGATGGTGGCTCGGCGCGCGTGTTCACCAACGTCGGCAGCGATCATCAGCTGACGCTGAAGCAGGAGGGCGAGCTGCGCCTGCAGGACATCAGCGAGCAGGGTGTGTCGGGGCAGGGCCCGTCGGGTGCCGTGCCGAAGGACATGTCCATTTCCCAGCTCAACGAAGCGACGTTCGCCAAGCAGGTGGCCGAGCAGTTGAACGAGGATGCGTTGAAGAACCGCTACGCGCACCTGATCCTGGTGGCCGATCCGATCACCCTGGGGCGCATCCGCCCGCTGCTGCACAAGGAAACGCAGGCGCGGCTGCTGGATGACCTGGCGAAAAACTTTACCAACGCACCGCTGGAAGATATCCAGCGCGCACTGGCGACGTAACGCCATGCCCTTCATGCGTGACCACCAGGCCGCCGAGCCGGCCCGCAGCGATGTCGATGCGCAGCCCGGCTGGCTGCTTGTCGAGTTCGGTGCGCCGTGGTGCGGCCACTGCCAGGCCGCGCAACCGGTGCTCCAGCACTTCGTGGACGCGCATGATCTGCCGCACTGGAAGATCGAGGATGGCAAGGGCAAGCCGCTGGGCCGCTCGTTCCAGGTGAAGCTGTGGCCGACGGTGGTACTGCTGCGCGACGGCCACGAAATGGCGCGCGTGGTGCGGCCAGTGGACAGCGCGGATCTGTCCACCTTGGTGGCGGCGCTGCCGACGTAGCGCCTGCCCGGTTCTGTGTAGAGCCGAGCCCATGCTCGGCTGCTGGTCGGATGTACGTCGCCAAAAAACGGTCAAGCAAGCTTGACCACTACCGATGCAAACCCGGAGTGCAGCCCCGCTGCAGCGCTATAATCCGCCGATGCTGTCGCTCTGCTTGAATTCCGATGACCTCTCCGCTTTCCGCTGAATCCCCGCGGCGTCACGCCGCACCCGCGATCTGGGATGACCTGCTCGCCCATCGTTTCGAGGCCATCGAGTCCGCCTTGCCCGAGCTCCTCGCACCGCAGGACGCCGAGGGCGGCGCCCGTGCACTGGCCCTGCTTGCGCCGCCGCAGGCACTGTCGATCAATGCGCTGTGGCAGGCCTTGGCTGTGTGGCAGCGGCAGGCTCCGCAGGCTGATGCGCCGCTGCTGCTGGCCGCCCTGGTGTGGGATCGCATTGCCGTCGATCTGCGCGGCTCCGGCTGGAGGTCATCGGTCGGTGAGGGCGCTTGGTCCAGCGTGCATGCCGCGCAGACCGCGCTGTTCGTCCACGCCATTGCCCTGGCCGATCGCGGGCCCTTGCCCTGGCCGCTGCTGCACCAGCTGATGCGCAGCGTGGCGGCGTTCGGCGTGCCGGTGTGGATGAGCGACTGGATGCACGATGGCTTTCATCCCGCCGATGGCGCCGGCCCGTGGCGCGACATGCAGGCGCTGCTCGGCGCGTGGATGTCCGAGGCGCCGCGCCTGCCGGACCTGCCGGCGCAGATGCCTGCGTCCTGGTCTGCCGCGGTCCCGCCGCCGCCGGAACTGGATGAGGAGGGTGACCCGATTGCGAGCGACGAGGCTTCGCCGCAGCCGGCCCTGGCCTGGCTGCAGATGGGCCTGCAGGCCGCAGGTCACGGCCTGCCGTTGCTGGACACCTACGCGCGGCTGCGTACGCCACGCTGGGGCGGCAGCCATGAAGAGATCCTCGCGCTGGCAGAGGGTCCATTGGCTGAAGGCTTGGACGCATCGCAGTGCAACCAGCTGCGCATGATCGTGTGGCTGGATGCCATCGACGTGGACAGCATCGACACCGACGACCGCAGCGCGGTGCAGCAGGCCTTTGCGCGTGGCATGGAACTGCTGGCGCAGCCGCAGTCGGCGCTGGAGCGGACAGGGATCCATCTGCAGCTGGCCGAGCTGGCTTCGCGGGTGGACAACCCCGAAATGGCTGCGGCGTACTACGCGCAGGCGGCCGATCCCAGCGTGCCGCGCGGGTTCGATGATCATCAGCTGATGCGCATGCTGCATGCGGCCGCGGCGACCGGCATGGGGGAGTGGCTGGCACCGGTGGTGGCACGCCAGTGGCGCAACTCAGCTTGGGCGGCGGTAATCCAGGGCGTACTGCGCGACACCGGTTGGTGCGGGGTGACGCCGGATGCGGCGCAGGCCGAGGCGGCCTGGCGCCACGTGGCCGCGCTGATGGCGGTGCCAGCGCCGGGCGCGGACTGCCCGTTCAACGACGTCTACTACGCCTTCGACGAGTCGCTGCAGCACACTGCGCTGCTGCATATGGCGCAGGTCGGTGCCGAACTGGGCTTCCCGGAGATGCAGGCCGCGTTGGGCTACCACTACTTCGAGCACGCGCCTGCCTACGATCCGGCGCTGGCCATCCAGTGGTACCGCCGTGCAGCCGAGCAGGACAGTGGCCGCGCACTCTACAACCTCAGCCTGGTCTACGACCGAGGCCTGGAGGAGGGCGGGATTGCCGGCATCGGCGCGGACGAGCTGGTGCATCTGTCCAATGCCTGCGAGCTGCGCTGCCTGGAGCTGGCGGCGACCGAAGAAGAATGGGGCGAGCGTCTGCAGCGTCGCGTCCGCAGTTGCGTAGCGGGTGCGGGGTACTACCTGCGCACGCAGGTCCCTGCCGAGGGGCGCCTGCCGCGTCTGCTGGATACGCTGGAATTCTGGGGCGGACAGGCGTGGACGCAGGCGGCTTGGATGCTGGCGCAGTACTACGCCGCGCGCAGCGAGGTCGAGTTTGACCGCGCGGTGTTCTGGGCCGAGCGTGCCTGCGCGCAGCAGCCGGATGATGAGGACGTCCAGGCGTTGCGCACGACGCTGCAGCGCGGCCTGTTCGGCAGCCGGCGCTACCGGCAGGCGCTGGAGCGCGTGAGGGACGGCCTGCCGCCGCGTTGACGCCCTTGTAAAGCCGAGCCCATGCTCGGCTGCTTTTGTAGCGTCGAGCCATGCTCGACTGCTCTTGTAGAGTCGAGATCCTGTGTTCGTGGTCAAGCCTGCTGGAAGCAGGCTTGACCCACTTTCAGCATGGCTGGGTCGAAATCCTTGCCGCTCTTGTAGACGCCCCAAGCGATCATGGCCAGCTTTCTGGCCAGGATGTTGAATACCGCCGTGCTGGGGTGGCCACGCTTTGACAGCTCCTCATAAAGCGGCTGCCCGTTCCGACAGCGCTTAAGGCCCAGCGCGGCCATGTACAGCATCTGGCGCAGTACCGGTGCGCCCTGCTTGGACAGTCGGCGCCGTCCGGTTCTGCCACCAGATTCGTTGGGGCGCGGGTCCAGGCCGGTGCAGGCGATCCAGGCGTTTGCGTTGGCCAGCGGCCAGCGCGTCATGTAGTAGACCAGGTGCGCAGCGACAGCTGGGCCGATCCCCGGAATGGTCAGCAGGCGCTTGTAGAGCGGGCCTTGTTCGCCGTCACGGCTCAAACGCTGAAGATCGCTTTCCAGCTTTGACAGCGTGCTGGTGCGCAGCCAGCAGGCGGTAGATTGGCGCGCCCTGCGCAGCGCCAGGGGGTTGACGCTGGGCCTGCTTTTCCTCGCCTGCCCTACGGCCGATGTACGTGTTGTAGGGCAGGTGTGCAGGCAAGGCGCTTGTCTTACATTTCAAATGGAAGCAAGATCTGAATAGGAATCGTGGGGGTGATGAACTTGGCTTCGACGCCGGGCAACATCAGCGCCGCACGGGTTCGCACCATCATGGAAAGACTTTGTCTGGGCAGGGCGCAGCGTGGCACGGATGATTCCCGGTTCTGGACCGGTGGAGACAAGCAGTCGAGGTGAGCGGCACGTGTACCAACTGTTGAAGGAGCAGTTGGATGACAGCTTCGTGATTATCCATAGCCTGCCTTGGCTGAACGAGGCAGTGCGAAACATTGGGCAGGGAAGTGAATTGCCCTCCACTGGAGAGATCGACTTCCTGGTGCTGCATGCGGATCTCGGAATCCTGGCCTTGGAGGTGAAGGGGGGCGTACACCACCTTCAGAGCGGAGAGTTTGTTTATCTGCAGACGGGAAAGCCAACCTATGCAATTGCTCAATCCAGGCGGAATACGCACGGACTGGCACGGTGGCTGGGAGATGATCCGGCGCTCCGCTTCAGGATCGGCTATGGCCTCGTGTTCCCGCACAGCGACTTCGAGCATGCGGATCTTCCGCCTGGGCTGACGGCAAGGATTGGCGGGTGCAGCACCTCGTTGCTGATAGCCAAGCCTGATCTGTGTTTGATTGGGCAGGCAGTGACTCGTTTGATGGGTTTCTGGAAAGGCGGCCGCGCGGAGCCAGTGCTGGGTACGCGGATGGATGCATTGGTGGCTCGTCTGTGTCCAGGCTACGACGGAGCACCCACCTGGGCATCGCGCGTGCTTTGGGACGGCAAGGTCTGGCTGCGGCTCACGCCTGAGCAGTCGCGGGTCATTGATGTCGTGGAGAAGCGCGGGCGGACCATCGTGAAGGGATGGCCGGGAACTGGAAAGACCGTAGTGCTGGTCGAGTCCGCCAGGCGTGCAGCGCTTCAGGGAAAGCGTGTTCTGGTGCTGGTCTTCAATGTGCTCCTCTGCCAGTACATTGCTGAGGAACTGGCGGCTGAGACTCATGTCCAGGTGGCAACGTGGCATGGCTTCTGCGCGCTTGCGGCTCCCGTCGGCAAGGCATCTGCATCCAAAGCCGAGAAGGACAGGTGGCTCGCGTCAGGCGCGCTCGAGAACGTCCAAGCGGCTGCCTTGCGTGGTGCATTGGCTGCCTTCGACACCATCCTCATTGACGAGGCGCAATCATTCGCGTGCGAATGGATCGAGTGGCTATGCAGCTGGCACAAGGGCGCACTGCTTGCGTTCTGCGACTTCAGCCAGGTCTTTTCGTTCGAGCGTGATCGAGTAACGCTGCAGCAGCTTTGCCAAGCCGTGGGTGATGACTCTCCCTACCAGATGACGATTGCCCTCCGTTCGCCACGCGATGTCTATGAGCGGCTGCAATTGGCCATACCTTCCGACGTCCAGCTCTCGCTGCCACGCGAGGCCGAAAATCATGGATTGCGTGAGCTGGTAGAGGTGCCTGCGACGGCTGCGCTGAAACGGATAGTTGCCGAGTACCTGGGCGGTGGGCTTGGACGCGAGGATATCGTCGTTCTGGTCAAGACAGACGAAGATAGGAAGTGTGTGGAGAGTTCCCTCTATCGCACTGAGATTCTGTCTCGATTCCGCGGAATGGAAGCGCCGGTCGTTATTGTGATGTGGGCCGATGCGATGTCCGACGCGGAGCTGTTCTGTGCATATTCGCGAGCTACCACCTCGTGCACGGCCATCTACGATGCGGAGAAGGTCGGTGCCCGCGGTGTTCGTGGCGCATTCGAGCCCGGACTGCTTGATGTGCCAGCGTTGAGCGGCGCCATCCGGAGTGCGAGGACGCTGGCAGCCTCCGCCGAAATCATCGGAAGGGACGGGGAAGCCGACTGGCAGCCCACGAAGACGATCCGTCTGGCACGCATACACCGGTGGAAGGCTTGGGGCTTGGAGTTGCAGGGAGGGATGGGAAGGGCATGGCGGCAGGTCCTGGACGAGTGGGGCGTTGCGCCGCTGTACGTGTGGAAGGCCAGCTCATTACGCACGGTAGAGCTGTCCGTCGCTCCCGAACGCGACGATGGAAAGCGCATCCCATGGATGACGCGCGAGTTGATCCATTGCGACAATTGCAATGGCATCACCCCTCACCTGCGCCTGATGAGGGAGGATGCTTCGTCCATTGTTCACTGCAGTCCATGCTGTGGATACGATGCTCTTCCAGGCGGGACTGTCGAAGCGCTTCCCGAGTGGATACTTCGAGTAGACGCTCTACTCTCGCGTGAATCAAGGAAGCTGTCTCCTGCAGAGCGGAAAGAGGTGCCGTGGCGCCTGGCAGTGGCGGCCATCTACCAGGCATTGCAGGCAGATCACCCCCATCGTCTTCCCGTGGACGCGCCTTCGGGGGCAGGATCGCCGATGTATGAGTGTGCCTTGATGCTTATCCATGCACTTGTTGCAAAGCACGGTCCCGGTGCCCTGATAGAAACGGACAAGGTGGCCGAGAAGTATTTCGATCGGTACCAGCAACCAGCGGATTTGACCCTGAAAGCCTGGAAGGCGAATGTGGCAGCGGCAGGGAACGTTGCATGCATGCGTGGTTTTCTGGTCAAACAACTGGGGGTCAGCAAGACATACAGGGTTGCAGCGGACGACAAGCTCCGGTACTTGGCGGAATCTGGATAGAGCCAGAGCTGGAGACCCGCACTGCAGCATGCCTCGCGGCAAACCCGGTGCTACGATCAGGCCACCACCTGAATCGATCCAAACGCCGATGCCTCTGCTGGACCGTCGCCTCCTGATCGCCGTCGCCGTCGCCGCCGCTGCCATGTTCGCCTCTGGCATGGGCAACGCCGCTCCGCCGAAGTCCGCCGCCGAGAAGGCCTATGCCTCGGTCGATCCCTTCATCGGCACCGGCGGGGAAGGGCATACCTACCCGGGTGCCACGGTGCCGTTCGGCATGGTCCAGCTCAGCCCGGACACGCGCATCCAGCCGCGCGAAAAGGCCTATGGCTGGGCAGCCGGCTACCGCTACGACGACAGCAGCATCGTCGGCTTCTCGCACACGCATTTCTCCGGCACCGGCCATTCGGACCTGGGCGACATCCTGGTGATGCCGTTCAGCGGTGAGCCCGGCCTGGAGCGCGGCGATCCGGAAAAGCCGCGCAGCGGCTATGCCTCGCGCTTCCGCCATGACGACGAGAAGGCCGAGCCGGGCTACTACGCGGTTACCTTGGACGACTACAAGGTGCGCGCCGAGCTCACCACCAGCGCCCGCGTCGGCGTGCATCGCTATACCTTCCCCAGGGGTACCGACGCGAAGATGCTGCTGGACATGCGCACCAGCATGTACGACTACCCGGGCAAGATCCTGTGGTCGCGGGTGCGCGTCCGCGACGACGGCACGGTTACCGGCTTCCGTGAAACGCGCGGCTGGGCGGCGGGTCGCCAGCTGTATTTCGCGATGCGCTTCTCGCGGCCGCTGACCAGCCACGAGCTGCACAGCACCGAGAAGGACATCGTCTACAAGGGCTTCGCGCCTCCGGGTGAGAAGGACCCGAAGCAGCGTGCGCAGATCGAGGGCCGGCAGCTGGTCGGCACCTTCGACTTCGGCAAGCTGGATGCACCGCTGATCGTCAAGGTGGCGATTTCGCCTGTCAGCGAGGCCGGTGCCATCGCCAATCTCGACGCGGAAGTCGCCGACTTCGACTTTGACCGTGTGCGTGCGCAGGCGAAGCAGGAGTGGTCGAAGGCGCTGTCGGTGCTGGACATCGACGCGCCAGAACATGCGCGCCGCAGCGCCTACACCGCGCTGTACCACACCCTGCTGGGGCCGACGCTGTTCATGGATGCCGACGGCCAGTACCGCGGCGCCGACAATGCCGTGCACAAGGCCGAGGGCTACACCAACTACTCGACCTTCTCGCTGTGGGATACCTACCGCGCCCTGCATCCCTTGCTGACCCTGGTGCTGCCTGAGCAGCGCAACAGCGATTTCATCAATTCGATGCTGGCCCACCACGACCACAGCCCCTACGGCATGCTGCCGGTGTGGTCATTCCACGGCCTGGAAGACTGGTGCATGATCGGCTACCACGCGGTGCCGGTGATCGCCGATGCCTACGTCAAGGGCATTCGCGGCTTCGACGCCGACAAGGCGCTGAAAGCCATGGTCGAGACGGCCAACTACGGCCCCTACGACGGCATCGCGCAGTACCGCGAGCTTGGCTACGTGCCGATCGACGAGGAAGGCGAGGCGGCCAGCAAGACGCTGGAATATGCCTTCGACGACTGGACCATCGCGCGCATGGCGCAGGCGATGGGCAAGACCGACGTGGCCACCACCTTCGACAAGCGTGCCGGCAACTGGCGCAATGCGTTCGACAAGGACACCGGCTTCATGCGCGCGCGAAAGCGTGACGGCAGCTTCCGCACGCCGTTCGACCCGAGTGCCAGCGGTTACGGCACCGACTACACCGAAGGGAATGCCTGGCAGTATTCCTGGTACGTGCCGCAGGACGTGGCCGGTCTGGCCGCAGCGCACGGTGGCAGCGACAAGCTGCTGGCGCGGCTCGACGAAGTGTTCAACGCCAAGGTCGATCCGTCCATCTTCGAGCACATGGAAGACATCACCGGCCTGATCGGCTGGTACGCGCACGGCAACGAACCCAGCCATCACGTGGCCTACCTGTACTCGTACGCCGGCCAGCCGTGGCGCAGCCAGGCCCGGCTGAAGCAGATCATGGACACGCAGTACGCCGACCGCCCCGATGGCCTGGCCGGCAACGATGACGTCGGCCAGATGTCGGCCTGGTACGTGTTCACCGCGCTGGGCTTCTATCCGGTGGCGCCGGGTTCGGGCGAGTACATCCTCGGCCGTCCGTTCCTGCCGAAGACCGCGATGCGCCTGCCGAACGGCAAGACGTTCACGATCGTGGCCAACGGCCTGGACGACAAGCACACCTACGTGCGCAGCGTGAGCCTCAACGGCAAGCCGCTTAAGCGCACCTTCCTGCGCCATGACGAGATCCTGGCCGGTGGCGAGCTGACCTTCACCATGCAGGCCGAACCGAACAAGGAGTGGCCGGGGCAGGGCGCGCAGGCGCCGTATTCGATGTCAACGCCGTAACGGTAGCGCCGGGCCACGCCCGGCGGCGGAACCTGTAGAGCCGAGCCCACGCTCGGCTCAGGCACTGCGCCAGAAGCAGCCGAGCATGGGCTCGGCTCTACAGGGCGCGGAACCGCATTCCCACGCGTGCGCCACCCGTCGGCGCGCTGCTGATGTCCAGCGCGGCAGCATGCCGCTGCGCGATCTCGGCCACGGTAACGGGAGCGCCGGGCCACGCCCGGCGGCGGAACCTGTAGGGCCGAGCCCACGCTCGGCTCAGGCACTGCGCCAGAAGCAGCCGAGAATGGGCTCGGCTCTACAGGGCGCGGAACCGCATGCCCACCCGTGCGCCGCCCATCGGCGCACTCCCGATCTCCAACCCGGCGTCATGCCGCTGCGCGATCTCGGCCACGGTAACGGGAGCGCCGGGCCACGCCCGGCGGCGGAACATGTAGGGCCGAGCCCACGCTCGGCTCAGGCACTGCGCCAGAAGCAGCCGAGCATGGGCTCGGCTCTACAGTGCGCGGAACCGCATGCCCACCCGCGCGCCGCCCATCGGCGCACTCCCGATCTCCAACACGGCGTCATGCCGCTGCGCGATCTCGGCCACGGTCACGGTAGCGCCGGGCCACGCCCGGCGGCGGAACCTGTGGAGCCGAGCCCACGCTCGGCTCAGGCGCCGCGCCAGAGGCAGCCGAGCATGGGCTCGGCTCTACAGGGCGCGGAACCGCATGCCCACCCGCGCGCCGCCCATCGGCGCACTCCCGATCTCCAACCCGGCGTCATGCCGCTGCGCGATCTCGGCCACGATGGCCAAGCCCAGGCCACAGCCATCGCCCTGGCTGCTGGCGCGGTAGAAGCGCTCCGTGACGCGGCCACGTTCGGCCGCGTCGATGCCGGCGCCATCATCATCCACCCAGACCTGCACGCCGTCCGCATCGCGTTGCACGCTCAGGGTGATCATTCCGCGCATGGCGCCATAGCGCAGCGCGTTGTCCAGCAGATTGCCCAGCGCCTCGCGCAGCAACGGTGCATCGCCCTGCACCGGCACGCCTTCGTCCGGCCCCTCGTATCCCAGGTCCACGCCGGCAGCCAACGCGCGGTCGGCATAGCGCTCGACCACGGTGCGCGCCAGCGAGGCCACGTCCAGTACCTGCAACGGCAACGAAGCGCCCTGTGCATCCTCCGAACGGCTGAGCAGCAGCAGCTGGTTGACCAGATGCTGCAGTCTCGACAATCCAGCCAGGGTTCCGGACAGCGCCAGCTGCTGCGCCTGTGGGTCCTGCTGCCGCAGCGAACTCTCCAGCTCCACCTGCATCGCCGCCAAAGGCGTGCGCAGCTGGTGCGCGGCATTGCTGACGAAGCGCCGCTGCGCCGCCTGCATTGCATCCAGCCGCTGCAGCAGTGCGTTGTAGGCCTCCACCGCGGGCCACAGCTCGCGCGGTGCCTCCTGCTGCGGGTCCAGAGGCGCAAGCGGGTCAGGTCGCGGGCTCGCCAGTCGCCGCGCCACCTGGTTGGCATGGCGCGCCGCCGCGCCTGTGCCTGACCAGGCCAGCCACGCAGCCAGCGCAAGGATCGCGGCCTGGAACGGCACACTGGTCATCAGCAGCTTGCGCTCCAGCCGGTGCCGCTTGCGCAGTGTCTCGGCCACGCGCAGGCGCACCTGATGCCCGCCCGTGGTCGGTACCAGCACCTCCACCATGCGCACCGCTTGCCCGCGCAGCCGCGCATCGTAGTAGACCGCGTCGTCATCGGCGGTCTGTGCGGGCCGCGGCAGTGCCTCGGCCAGATCGCCATACAGCCGCGCGCCGCTGGCATCGACCACTTCGCCATGCACTTCATCCACCGTGTCCCAGGTGAACATGCGTGACATGGCCGGCGTCACGTCCATCACCGCGCGACCATCCTGCTCCTTCACCAGCTCGGACAAGGACATCGCCGAGTCCAGCAGCCAGCGGTCATAGACCTGGCCTGCGAAGTAGCGCGCCAGTGCGAACGAGCCCACCGCACTGCACAGCAGCAGCACCAGCAGCGGCAGCCACAGCCGTCGCAGCAGCAGCCCGCGCAGGCTCGCCACGCGCTCAACCATCGATGGCCTCCAGCCGATAGCCGAGGCCACGCAGCATGCGGATGCCCACATCCGCGCCGGCCTGTTCGAACTTGCGGCGCAGGCGGCTGATATGCACTTCGATCACGGAGAGATTGGCCTCGTGGTCCCAGCTGTACAGCGCGTCGAACAGGCGCTGCTTGGTCACGGTGCGTCCGGGCTGCTGCATCAGCGCATCGACCAGGGCCAGCTCGCGTGCGGTCAGCTCGATGCGCTGGCCGTCCACCTGCACCTCCTGGCGGATGCTGTCCAGGCACAGGCGGCCGAGCCGCTTCTGTGCAGGCGCATCGCTGCGGCGTCGCGCCAACGCGCGCAGGCGCGCTTCCAGTTCGCCCAGCGCGAAGGGCTTGGCCAGGTAGTCATCGCCACCGCGGTCCAGGCCGAGGATCCGATCCTCCACGCCATCGCGTGCGGTGAGGATCAGCACGGGCAGGCTGATGCCCTGGTCGCGCAAGCGCGACAGCAGGTCGAGGCCGTCGACATCGGGCAGCGACAGGTCCAGCACCATCACGTCATACGGTGCAGCGGCCAGCGCCCCCGGCGCCAACAGGCCCTGCGCCAGGTGGTCACACAGATGGCCGGCGCCCTGCAGGGCACGCACCAGGCCGTCGGCCAGGGCCGCGTCGTCTTCGATCAACAGGATTCGCATTGCAAGCTTCGCGCAAGGTTCGGGAAAGTTTGGCGCAAGTGCGCCACCTTACCGTGGCGCGCATGAATTTCCTCCCTCGTTCGGCGGCCCTGCTGGCCGCACTGGCGTGTGCACCTGCGGCGTGGGCGATCAGCCTGCAGGACGCGCAACGTGCCATGGATGCGCACAACCCGGACCTGCGCGCGGCGGCGCTGGAACTGCGCGGTGCGCAGGGTGATGCGCTGACCGCTGCATTGCGGCCTGCAGCGGAACTGTCGCTGGGCACCAGCAAGATAAGCCCGAAGCACGGCGTCGGCGGCGGCCGCTGGCAGGACAAGCGCGTCGACAGAACCCTCGGCCTGGGCTTTACCTGGGAACGCGGCGGCAAACGAACGCTGCGCATGCGCCAGGCCGATGCGCTGGTGGAGGCGGCCGGGCTGGAACAGCTGGACATGCGCCGCCGGCAGCAGGTGGCCCTGCACGAAGCCTATTTCAGGCTGAAGGCCGCGCAGGACGTACGGGACATTGCCGAGGCCAACCGCCGCAGTTCGGCCGAGCAAATGGCCGCTGCGGAGCGGCAGGTCGCCAGCGGTGCAATGGCCCCCGTGGATCGTGCCCGCCTTGCCGTGGATGACCTCGCGGTGGCCGATGCGGCACGCGAAGCAGCGCTGGACCTGCGCGATTCGCAGCACACCCTGGCCCTGCTGCTGGGCAGGGAGGAAAGCACCTCTCTCAGTGCGGACGACGCGTGGCCCGACGCAAGCAGGGAAGCGGCTGGCAGCGCCGCCGACCCGCAGCAGCGGGTGGACCTGCGCGCCGCACGCTCGCGTCTGGCCGCGGCCGATGCGGGTGTGGCGCTTGCCCGCAGCGAACGCCGCCGCGATATCCAGTGGGGCGTGGAGGCCGAACGCGAGCCGACCGACATCAATGGCGTGACCTGGGGCGTGTCGGTGACGATCCCGCTGGGGGCGCCGTCGCGCGCGCAGGGGGGTATCCAGCGTGCCGAGGCCGACCGCGATGTCGCCGCACTGGAGCTGCATGCGCTGCAGCGCCAGACCTGGGCCGAGCTGGACCAGCTGCAGGCCGGCGCCGATGCCGCCGCGCAGCGCCGCCGGGATTACGAGGGGCTGCAGGCCGACAGTGCGCGCAAGGCCGTGCAGGGCATCGAACTGGCCTATCGCCGCGGCGCCGCCAGCCTGACCGACCTGTTGGACGCGCGCCGCAGCTGGCGTGAGTTCGAGGCCGCGCTGATCCAGGCGCGTGCCGACCATGCCATTGCACTGGCGCGCTGGAGCGCCGCCACGTCCGTTGCCGAAGGAGAGACCCTGTGATCCCGCTTGCCGCCACTCAACCGCGTGCGCGCCGCGCATTGCTGCCTGCGCTGCCTGCGCTGCCTGCGCTGCTCGCGCTGGCCCTGCTGTCCGGCTGCGGGCGCGAACCGGCCACCTATGCCGATGGCGCGCCGGTGGTCAGTGCCGGGCAGATCCAGTTCCCGGCCGACAGCCGCCAGTTGGACGTACTGCGCAGCGAAGCCGTGAGCGAGGGTGCCAGTGCCTCGCTGCAGTTGCCGGGCCGGGTGGTCTGGGACGAAACACGCTCCAGTGCGCTGCGCGCGCCGTTGCCGGGCCAGGTCTCGCGCATCGAGGCGCAGCCGGGGCAGAAGGTCAAGGCTGGCCAGGTCATCGCCTGGATCACCTCGCCGGAGTTCGGCCAGGCGCAGGCCGAAGGCGTACGCGGTCGCGCCGAGCTGCAGCAGGCCCGTCGCGAACTGGAGCGCACCCGCGAGCTGCATGCCGCCGGCGTGGCCTCGGGCCGCGAACTGGACGAGGCCGAAGCGCATTTCGCCGGCAGCCAGGCCGACCATGCACGCGCCGCCGCGTTCGCCACCGTCTATGGCAATGGCAACCGCGTGGACCAGCGCCTGCCGCTGCGTGCGCCCATCGACGGCGTGCTGGTGGAGCGACGGATGAGCCCGGGCATGAACGTGGGTCCCGATGGCGAGCACCCGCTGGCAGTGATCGGTGATCCCGACCGCCTGTGGCTGTTGCTGGACGTTCCCGAGAGCCTGGCCGGACGCCTGCAGCCGGGCATGGCGGTGCGCGTGCCGGCTGCCGATGGCAGCACGCTGCAGGCGACCCTGCAGCATGTGGATGACTTCGTCGACAGCGAGCGCCGCGTGGTGCAGGCGCGCGCCGCGCTGGACAACCACGGCCGCAGCTTCAAGGCGGGGCAGTACGTGCGCGCCCAGGTGGCGCTGCCGGCACAGGGTGGCGTGTCGGTGCCGGATGCCGCCGTGTTGCTGATCGATGGCAAGCAGGTCGTGTTCGTGGACGAAGGCAAGGGCCACTACGCGCGTCGCGCCGTGCAGGCCGAGGAGCTGGGTGACGGGCGCCTGTGGGTGCGCGAAGGGCTGGCGGCCGGCACCCGCGTGGTGGTCGAGGGCGGCCTGCTGCTGCAGCAGCTGGTGGACAACGCGCCGGCCCCGGCAACGGCGCCCTCGGCAACCGCTGCTCCCGCGATGGGGCATGCCGCACCATGATCGATCGCCTGATTGCCTGCTGCCTGCGCCAGCCGCTGATGGTGATGCTGGCGCTGCTGCTGTTCATCGGTGCCGGCATCGCTGCGTTCCGCGTACTGCCGGTGGAAGCCTTCCCCGATGTGTCCGACACCCAGGTGACCGTGGTCTCGCTGCACCCGGGTCGCGCCGCAGAGGAGGTCGAGCGCGAAGTCACCATGCCGCTGGAAGTGGCACTGTCGGGCATCCCGCACTCGGTGCGGGTGTTCTCGCATACGCAGTTCGGCCTGTCGATGATCATCCTGACCTTCGACGACAAGGCCGATGACTACTTCGCGCGCCAGCAGGTGATGGAGCGCCTGCAGGGCGTGGACCTGCCCGAGGGCGTGACCCCCGAGCTGGAGGCGATGAGTTCGGCGGTGGGCGAGGTCTACCGCTACGTGCTGAAGGCCCCGCACATGAGCCCCACCGAGCTGCGCACCGTGCAGGAGTGGGTGATGGAGCGTGGCCTGCGTACCGTGCCCGGCGTGGCCGACGTGATCAGCTTCGGCGGCTATGCGCGTACGTTCCAGGTCAAGCCGGATCTGGACAAGCTGCGTGACCGTGGCATCAGCCTCGGCGAATTCTCCGAAGCACTGGAGAAGGGCAGCTCCAATGCCGGTGGCGGTTATGTGGAGCGTGGCCAGCAGCAGTTCCTGATCCGCGGCGTCGGCCTGATGCGCACGCCTGCCGATATCGGCAGCGTGGTGGTCGCACAGAAAGGCGGTACGCCGGTGCTGGTGCGCGACCTGGCCAGCATCGCCGATACCGGGCTGCCGCGGCAGGGCCTGGTCGGCCAGGACGACAACGACGATGCGGTGTTCGGCATGGTGCTGATGCGCAAGGGCGAAAATCCGTCCGACGTGCTCGACGCCCTGCATGCACGCGTGGCCGGGATCGAAGCCAACCAGCTGCCGGCGGGCGTCAGCATCGAGCCGTTCTACGATCGCTCGTGGCTGGTCTCGACCACGCTGAAGACGGTGTTCCGCAACCTGCTGGAAGGCGCAGTGCTGGTGTTCCTGGTGCTGTGGCTGTTCCTCTACAACGCCCGCGCCGCGCTGATCGTAGCGGCGATGATGCCGCTGGCCCTGCTGTCGACCTTCCTCGGCCTGCACCTGTGGGGCGTGCCGGCGAACCTGCTGTCGCTGGGGGCGATGGATTTCGGCATCATCATCGACGGTGCGGTGATCGTCACCGAGCACATCGTTTCGCGCCTGTCCGCGCTGCCGCGTACGGCAGACCGCAAGACACGGTTCTGCACCGTGCTGTCGGCGGCCTCGGAAGTCGGGCGGCCGACCTTCTTCTCGATGCTGATCATCATCGCCGCGCATATCCCGATCTTCACCCTGCAGCGGCAGGAAGGCCGTATGTTCGCGCCGATGGCCTACTCGGTCACCTCGGCGCTGATCGGTGCGCTGATCCTGGCGCTGACCGTGGTGCCGCTGTTCTGCTTCTGGTGGCTGCGGCGCGACCGCATGCGCGGCGAGAACCCGCTGATGGACCGCCTGACCGGCTGGTACCAGCCGTTGCTGGAGCGTGCGCTGGCCCGACCGCGGGCGGTGGTGCTGACCGCCGTCGCGCTGCTGGTCGGTACGCTGGCGCTGGGCACGCGCTTGGGCTCGGAGTTCCTGCCGGAGCTGGATGAAGGCTCGATCTGGCTGACCGCCACGCTCGACCCCAGCACCAGCCTCGCCGAGGCGCAGCAGCAGTCGCGGCGCATCCGCGAACTGGTGAACAGCTACCCGCAGGTCTCCACGGTGGTGGCCAAGCTGGGCCGTCCTGAGGATGGTTCCGATGCCAAGGGCGCGAACCAGATCGAGGCGCTGGTGGCGTTGAAGCCGGAGAAGGAATGGCCCAAGGGCGTGGACAAGCGGCAGCTGATCGCCGACCTGCAGCGCACCTTGGAGCAGCGCATTCCAGGACCGGAGTTCTCGATCTCGCAGCCGGTGCGCGACAACATCCTGGAGAGCATCTCGCAGATCAAGGGCCAGGTCGTGATCAAGGTCAGCGGTGCCGACCTGGAGGTGCTGAACCGGGAAGCCCAGGCCATCCTCGGCCAGGTGCGCGGCGTGGACGGCGTGGAGAGCGCCTTCATCGACCGCGATGGCTCGCTGCCGCAGCTGCAGGTGCAGATCGATCGTGATCGTGCCGCGCGCTATGGCCTGAACGTGCGTGACATCGATGAGGTGATCGAGACCGCGCTGGGCGGCCGCGAAGTGGGCGAGCTGTGGGAGGGCGACCGCAAATTCCCGATCACCCTGCGCCTGGACGACGCCGACCGTGACCTGCAGCGCCTGCGCATGGTGCCGGTGGGGATCGGCGACGGTCATGCTGTGACCCTGTCCGACGTCGCCGATTTCCAGATGGCCAGCGGTGCGATCAACATCTCGCGCGAGAACGCGCAGCGGGTGAAGGCGGTGAGCATCTTCATCGCCGGCCGTGACATGGGTAGCGTCGTGGCCGACATGCGCTCGCGGGTGGATGCCAGCGTCAAGCTGCCCGAGGGCTATCGCCTGGAGTGGTCGGGCGAGTTCGAGAACCAGCAGCGCGCGATGAAGCGGCTGGGTTGGGTGATCCCGCTGTCGGTGCTGATCATCTTCGTGCTGCTGTTTGATGCGTTCAAGGACATCAGCAGTGCGGCGCTGATCCTGGCCAACGTGCCGCTGGCGATGATCGGTGGCATCCTTGCCCTGTGGCTGACCGGGATCCCGTTGTCCGTGTCGGCGGCGATCGGTTTCATCGCCTTGTTCGGGCAGGCGGTATTGAACGGCGTGGTGATGCTCAGCCGGTTTGCCCAGCTGCGCGAGCAGGGCATGGACCTGCTGCAGTCGGTGGTGCAGGGCTCGTTGCAGCGCCTGCGCACGGTGCTGATGACGGCGCTGCTGGCGATGTTCGGGTTGCTGCCGATGGCCACCTCGCACGCGATCGGTGCCGAGACGCAGAAGCCGCTGGCGGTGGTGGTGATCGGCGGCCTGCTGTCGGCGATGCTGCTGACCCTGCTGGTGCTGCCCACGCTGTACTACTGGGTGCACAGCCGCCGCGCCGCGAACCGGTAGGTGCAAACCTTGGTTGGCACAATCCATATCCGCCGGGCATGGCCCGGCACTACCGGTGGACGGCCATCACCCCACCACCAACGTCTGCGCTTCCAGTGCTTCCATGCCCCACGCGCCGCTCTCGCGGCCAGTGCCCGACTGCTTCATGCCGCCGAACGGGGCCAGCGGCTCGTGCCGCAGCGTATTCACCAGCACGCGGCCGGACTGGATCTTCCGCGCCACCGCCATCGCATGTGCTTCATCCGCGCCGATCACCAGCGCGCTCAAGCCGTAGGGCGTGTCATTGGCGATCGCCACCGCCTCGGCGGCCAGGCCGGTGTCGGCCTGGCGTTCCTGTCCGAATGGCATATCCATATCCGCGAGGACCTGGACAGCGGCGCGCTGGTGCCGGTGCTGGATGCCTGGTGCCCGCCGTTCCCGGGTCTGTACCTGTATTTTCCCGGCCACTGTCACCTGCCGCCCGCGTTGAAGGCCTTCGCCGACCTGCTGCGCGAACGCGACGCGCAGGGTCTGGCCCCGACGCCGGGTAGATTCCAACCTTAGTTGGCACGTCGGGAACTTCCACCAAGGTGGACGACTACCGGTGCAACGCCCTCCGGTTGAGGATGTGGGCGGTGGCCAGCAGCACGCCGCCGCAGGCGGTCGCCACGCCATGCCAGACCAGCGATTCCTTCAGCGGCATGTACAGCGAGGACGCCAGCAGCGTGACCGCGCCGCAGGCCGCCAGCCGCAGCGGTCGCCACTGCTGGTGGCGACGCCAGCCCGACACGGTGCTGGCCATGGCCACGGTGGAGGCGACCACGGCGAACACCCATTCCCAGCGCGACATCACCAGCAGCGCGGTCATCGCGCCGTGGGCCGGGTGCTGGAACGAGCGCAGGGCCATCATCGCCGCCGGCACGAAGGCCAGCAGCAGGGGCAGGGTGATGCAGTGCGCGGCGCAGGCCAGGGACAGCCAGGCGCCAGCGAGGTCGAGACGGGGGTGCCAGCGTGCCGAAGCTGGCGGCTGGGGCAGCGCCCTTGCGGACGGTGTGGGGATGTGGTCCATAATGTTACATAGTAACAACGATGGAGTCCTCAATGAAGCGTTCCGTTTTGCTGTTCCTGTTGTTTGCAGCTCCTGCAGTGCAGGCACATGACGTGCGTCAGCCAGGCGCCCACGTGCATGGCCAGGCCCTGGTCGACCTGGCCGTGGACCAGGGCACCCTTGAACTGGCCCTGCAGGCGCCGGGCATCGGCATCCTCGACTTCGAGCGACCGCCGGCCAATGCCACCGAACAGGCGGCGCTGGACGCGGCACTGGCCACGCTCAAGCGCGGCGACTGGTTGACCCTGCCCACCGCAGCGCAGTGCACGCCGCTGAAACGTGACGCGCGCGCCGAGGGCTTTGCCGCCGCCGCCGCGCCAGCCACTGCCGCTACGCCGGCCAAACACACCCATGCCGGCTTCAACGCCGAACTGCGCTACCAGTGCGCCAACCCGGCCGCGCTGCGCGTGTTGGTGCTGGCCTTGCCGAAGGCCTTCCCGAACCTGCAGGAGGTCATTGTCAACAGCGCGACGGCGGCCGGCCAGGGCCGCACCGTGCTCAACGCCGAGAACCTGCGCGTGGTGCTGGCCCCATGAACGCCGCCGCCGTGATCGCACTGGATCAGGTGCGTTTCAGCTACGGCGGGCGCACCGTGCTGGAAATCCCGCAGCTGCGCATCGCCGCAGGCAGCAGCGTACTACTGCGCGGTACCAGCGGTTCCGGCAAGAGCACCCTGCTGGGCCTGCTGGCCGGCGTGCTGCGGCCCGAACAGGGCGAGGTGGTGGTGGCCGGCACGGCCGTGCACGCTTTGAAGCCTGCCGCGCGCGACCGCTTCCGCGCCGATCATCTCGGCGTGATCTTCCAGCAATTCAACCTGCTGCCCTTCCTCAGCGTGCGCGACAACATCGCGCTGGGCCTGCGCTTCGCGCCCGCGCGCAGCGCACGGGTCGGTGGCCCGCTGGATGATGAGATCCTCCGCCTGCTGCGGGCCCTGCATCTGGATGGGGACCTGCTGCAGCGACGTGCCGGTACCCTCAGCGTCGGACAGCAGCAGCGCGTGGCGGCGGCGCGGGCGTTGATCGGTCGCCCCGCGGTGCTGCTCGCCGATGAGCCGACCTCGGCACTGGACCGCGAAGCGGCCACCGCCTTCCTGCAGCTGATGGCCGCGCAATGTGCCGCCGCCGGTACCACCGCGGTGGTGGTCAGCCATGACGACAGCCTGCAACCGCTGTTCAACCGCGTCGTGCAGCTGCAGGACATCAACCACGCCGGAGCCGCCCATGTTTGAACTTGCTTGGGCCAGCCTGCGCAGCCGTGCGCTGAGCGTGTCCCTGACCGTCCTGGTCATCACCCTCAGCGTGACCCTGCTGCTGGGCGTGGAGCGCGTGCGCGTGCAGGGCCATGAGGGTTTCGCCAGCACCGTTTCGGGCACCGACCTGATCGTCGGCGCGCGCTCGGGGCCGGTGAATCTGCTGCTCTATTCGGTGTTCCACATCGGCGACCCGACCAACAACGTGTCCTGGCAGTCCTACCAGGAGCTGTCGACGCTGCAGCAGGTGAATTGGGCGGTGCCGCTGTCGCTGGGTGATTCCTGGCGCGGCTACCGGGTGATCGGCACCACCGGCGGCTACTTCGAGCACTACCGCTACGGTGCCGGGCATACGTTGGCCTTCGCCGAGGGCAAGCCCTTCGATGATCTGTACGACGCCGTGGTCGGCGCCGACGTCGCCCGCGCGCAGGGCGTGCAGGTGGGCGATGAGATGGTGCTCGCCCACGGTACTGCCGCGGTGACGCTGGCCAAGCATGCCGACAAGCCATTCCGTATCAGCGGCGTGCTGCAGCGGACCGGCACGCCGGTGGATTCGTCGGTGCTGGTGTCGTTGCCGGCGATCGAGGCCATCCACGTGGACTGGCGTTCGGGCGTGCAGCTTCGCGGGCACAAGGTCAGCGCCGAACAGGCGCGGCACCTGGACCTGACCCCGACCAGCATCACCGCCTTCATGCTCGGCCTGAACTCGCGCATCGCCACATTCTCGGTACAGCGCGCGATCAATGACTACCCCGACGAGGCACTGCTGGCGATCCTGCCCGGCGTGACCCTGCAGCAGCTGTGGCAGTCGCTGGGCACGGCCGAGCGGGCGCTGCAGCTGATCAGTGCGATGGTGGTTCTGCTGGGCCTGGTCTCGCTGGTGGCGCTGCTGGTGTCGACCCTGCAGGAGCGCCGTCGCGAGATGGCGGTGCTGCGCGCCACCGGTGCACGGCCACGCTACATCGCCGGCCTGCTGGTGCTGGAAGCGGTGGCGACCAGCGGCATGGCCTGCGTGCTGGCGTTGGCCATCCTGGTGGCCGCCAGCCTTGCCGGGCGCGGCTGGGCGCTGGCGAATTTCGGCCTGTCGATCATCCATGTCTGGCCGGACCTGCGCGAGCTGGCGTGGGTAGGCGGGGTGCTGGTGCTGAGTGCCGTGGCCGGTCTGGTACCTGCTTTGCTGGCCTATCGACGCACCCTGGCCGATGGCCTGTCGGCGGGAGCCTGAGCGATGCGCACGTGGCTTTCCCTTGCCGTGATCCTGCTGCTGGCCGGCTGCGAACGTCCGCTGGATACCGGCGTGCAGGCCCTGCCGCCGTCGCCTGTGCAGGACGGTGCGACGACCCAAGCGGCCGCCGAGCAGGAGCTGGACTGGCTGCAGATGATGCCGGCCGACGAGCTGGCCGCGCTGGAGCGTGGCGACGGGCCGGAAGTGAAGCACAACGGCAACCGGCGCATGGCCCAGTTCGGCACCTTCCGCACGGTGGGCACGGTGCTGGACCGCGCCGTGCGTCTGCCGGGCTACGTGGTGCCGCTGGCCAATGCCAGCGATGGCCGGCTGACCGAGTTCCTGTTCGTGCCGTACTACGGCGCCTGCATCCACGTGCCGCCGCCACCCCCGAACCAGATCGTGCACGTGCGGTTGTCGCGGCCGATCGACATGCCGGACATGTACTCGCCGTTCTTCCTCGCCGGCACCCTGCGCGCCGAGCGCGTGGACGACGATCTGGCCGGTTCGGCCTACACCATGGCAGACCCCGAGTTGAGGCCCTATGAACCGTAACGTCTGTATCCTGGTGTTGATGTTGTTGGCCGGTTGCAGCCGGCCCGGCGGCGATGTGCCCGACGTGGCGGCCGAACCAGCTGCCGCCGCGGCCACGTCCGATGCGGTGAGCACGCCGGATAAGGCCGTGCCGGCCGAGGGCGCGATCACGGCCTGGAACGCGTTGATGCCGGAGGAGGACGCTTTCCTGCGCCCGCCGCCGCAGATCGGCATCGACCGCAGCGGCGGCATGGGTGCGATGTCCGGCGTCGGTGGGCTGATCGATGACACGGGCTCGGGCACGCCGCCGGGCGCGGCCATCGACCACTCCAGCCCCGACCGCGCGCAGCAGTTCGGCTCCGCTGCCGTGGTCGATGGCGTGGACGGTCGCGAGGTCGACCTGGACGGCTATGTGGTGCCGCTAAGCATGGACGACGCCGGGGCGGTGAACGAACTGCTGTTCGTGCCGTTCTACGGCGCGTGCATCCACGTGCCACCGCCGCCACCGAACCAGATCATCCACGTGACCCTGGCCACGCCGATTGCACTGGGCAATCTGTGGGATGCCTATCGGCTGTCGGGCCACCTGCGGATCAAGCGCTTCGAGGCCGACATCGCCAGCGCCTCCTATGATGCGGACGCGGCCACGCTGACGGCGATCGGCAGCTGATGCGGCGCTCGTACTGGCTGGGGATCGGTGCGGTGCTGCTGCTGGCCGGTGCCGCGCTGCTGGCCTGGCAGCGCTGGGCACCGCAGGGACGTCCGCCGTCCGTGGCGTTCCCCGCACCGGTGCCCGCGCTGCAGGCCGACATCGAGCGGCACCTGCGCGAGGATCGTGCGTTCCGTGACGACGTGGTGTTCCTGCTGGCGGCCACGGTGCGTGATCGCTGCGTCCCGGCCGAGGCCGGTGTGCTGGCACGCATGGCCAACCGCGCCGCGCTGCCGGTGCTGGGTGCGGTCAGTGCGGTGACCGCGGAGGACCGTCGGCTTGATCGGCCGATCTATCAGTTCATCCAGCACCGCGCCGACAGCACGGAATGCGATGAACCGCTGCAGTTGCCCGCCTTGGGGACACAGCCGCTGCAGGTGGACGTCGAGCAGTACGCGCGCAGCTTCCCCGACAGCTATTACGACCCGACGCGCAGCAGTGTGCCGCGCGACTTCGGCGGTCGCAGCCTGGTCGAGCGCGCAGGCAATGCCTGCAACAGAGTGGTCTATTCGGTGCTGCCGCTGGGCCCGGGGGACTGGCGCTGCAGCATGCTGCGCTCCAACGCGCGCAGCCGTGTGCGCGGCGCCTGCGAGCATGAGGTGCAACGCCAGCACGGCAGTGCCGGAGGCGAGCTGGACATGGCCGTAGGAAAGGGCATGCAGGGGGAGGTGGTGGCGGCCGTTGCCGCCTTGCCGGACGGTTGCCGGTAAGCGGACCTGTAGAGTCGAGCCATGCTCTGCTGCCGTCTCCGTTGTTGAGCCGAGCCATGCTCTGCTGCTCCTGAGCAGTCGAGCAAGCTCGACGCTACGGCGCCTGCAATCGCTCAGGGTGGGTATACACATTGAACCCGCCATTGCGGGCAAACCCCACCAGGCACAGGCCGGCGGTGCGGGCCAGGTCGATGGCCAGCGCCGTGGGTGCCGAGACTGCCGCCAGCACGCTGACACCGGCGCGCGCCGCCTTGCTGACCATCTCGTAGCTGGCGCGGCTGGAAATGACCAGCAGGCCGCCTTCGCTGCCGTGTGCGTTGTGGTGCAACGCGCCGATCAGCTTGTCCAATGCGTTGTGGCGGCCGACATCCTCCCGTACCCAGCCGATGCGGCCACTGGCATCGGCCCAGGCGGCGGCGTGGGTGGAACCACTGGCGGCATTCATCGGCTGGTGCTGGGCCAGTCCGGCCACGGCGCGTTGCAGTGCAGTGGGTGAATACAGGCGGCGATCACCCACCGGCGGCAGAGGTCGCAGCACGTCCTCCAACTGCCGCGAGCCGCACAGGCCGCATCCGCCCCGGCCCGGCAGCAGACGACTGTCGGACGGGGCCAGTGCCGCACCGGGCGCGTCGGCGGCAACGGTCATCTTCAGTTCGATGCCTTCCAGCTGGTCATGCACCTCGACGGCCATCAGCTGCTCCGGGCGCGTGATCAGGCCCTCGCTGAGCGAGAAGCCCAGCGCGAAGTCCTCCAGGTCACAGGGCGTGGCCATCATCACCGCGAAGACCGTGCCGTTGTAGCCCATCGCTACCGGCACTTCCTCGGCGATGAAGTCGACCCGTTCGTCCCGTCCCGTTTCACGCCAGCGCTGCAGGGTGCGCAACGCAGTACCGGCAGGCGGTGTGGTAGGCGGGGGCGGTGCGGGCATGCAGTACGTCCTGGGTGGAGCACAAAGGCCATGTACCGCCACAGGATAGCGCAGCGGTCATGGGAAGACGCCGTTGTAACTGTTGCCGTGGCACGCTGGCGCCCCTTAACCGGGTGATGGCGCGACAGCTACGGTCGTGCTTGACTGGCCCCGGTCCCTTGCGCGCTACCAGGTTGCCAAGCCATGTCCGAACAGAAGCCGCCGCGATACACCCCCTACAACCAACCGGCCGGTGGCTGGGGTGCGGCCGGAGCGACGGCCAAGGTGCTGCTGCAGCAGAGCGTGGTCGGCAAGGGCTCCAAGGCGCTACGGGCGATGAACCAGCCGGGCGGCTTCAAGTGCCCCAGCTGCGCCTTCCCCGATGCCGACCACCGGCGCAGGTTCGAGTTCTGCGAGAACGGTGCCAAGGCACTGGCCTGGGAGGCGACCGAGCACCGTATAACCCGGGAGCTCTTCGCCGAACACACGGTCAGCGAACTGATGGAACAGAGCGACTACTGGCTGGAGATGCAGGGACGGCTGACCGAGCCGATGCGCTACGACACGGCCAGCGATCACTACGTGCCGTGCACCTGGGACGAGGCCTTCGCGCTGATCGGCCGGCACCTGCGCGCGCTCGACCATCCTGACCAGGCCGAGTTCTACACCTCCGGCCGCACGCCGAACGAAGCGGCGTTCCTGTACTCGATCTTCGTGCGTGAGTTCGGTACCAATAATTTCCCGGACTGCTCCAATATGTGCCATGAACCCACCAGCCGCGGCCTGCCGCCGGTGATCGGGGTGGGCAAGGGCACCATCGTGCTGGACGACTTCGAGCATGCCGAGGCGATCTTCGTGATGGGCCAGAACACCGGCACCAATTCGCCGCGGATGATGAGCAACCTGGTGGAAGCGCGCAAACGTGGCATCCCCATCGTGGCGGTCAACCCGATGCCCGAGCGTGCGCTGATCCGCTTTACCGAGCCGCAGGACATCGTACAGATGGCCACGTTGGGCTCGACCGAGATCAGCAGCGAGTTCGTGCACATCCGCATCGGCGGCGACCTCGCCTTCATCAAGGGCATCATGAAGGTGATGTTCGAGCGCGAAGCGCAGGGCGAGCCCGTGCTTGAGCACGCCTTCCTGGCCGAGCACACCCTTGGCCTGGATGCGCTGCGCGAGGACGTGTTGGCGCAGCCCTGGGGCGAGATCGTGCGGGTGTCGGGCATCGCCGAGGCGCAGATCCGGCGCTGCGCGGAAGTCTACATCCGTTCACAGGCCACGGTGATCTGCTACGGCATGGGACTGACCCAGCATCAGCACGGTTCGCAGCTGCTGCAGCAGGTAGCCAACCTGCTGTTGCTGCGTGGCAACTTCGGTAAGCCCGGCGCTGGAATCGGCCCCATCCGTGGCCACTCCAACGTGCAGGGCGACCGCACCGTCGGCATCGATGAAAAGCCCAAGCCCGCCTACCTGGATCGGCTGCAGCAGGTATTCGGTTTCGAGCCGCCGCGCGCGGATGGCCACCACGTGGTCGAATCCATGCAGGCCATGCTGGATGGATCGGCCAGGGTGTTCATCGGCCTCGGCGGCAACTTCATCCACGCTGTGCCCGATACGCCGCGTGCATATGAGGCGATGCGGCGGCTGGAGCTGACCGTAGGCATCGCCACCAAGCTCAACCGAGGCCATCTGGTGCACGGCCGCGATGCGCTGATCCTGCCGGTGGTGGCGCGCTCGGAGTGCATCCGCACGCCGGCCGGCGAGCAGTTCGTGACCATCGAAGATGCGATGTCCAATGTCAGTGCCTCGGGGGGCGTGCTCGAGCCGGTCAGCGAGCACGTGCTGCCGGAAGTGGAGATCGTCTGTCGCATGGCCATGGCCACGCTGCCGGACAGCCGGGTGGACTGGGCCTCGTGCATGCACGACTACACGCAGGTCCGCGAACTGATCGCAGCGGTCTACCCCGAGATTTACGCCGGCTTCAATGAGCGCATCCAGCAACCGAATGGCTTTCATCTGGACATCCCGCCGCGCCGTCGGGTGTGGCCGACAGACACCGGCAAGGCCAACATACTGGTGATGCCCGGCCTGGAGGTGAATGACATCGTGGACGACCCAGACATGCTGCGCCTGGCCACGGTGCGTTCGCACGACCAGTTCAATACCACCATCTACAGCTACAGCGATCGCTACCGTGGCGTCTACAACGACCGCAACGTGGTGTTCATGAACATCGAGGACCGGCTGGCACGTGGGCTTGGCAAGGAGGCGCGGGTGAGCCTGGAGACCATCGCCAGTGATGGCGTGGTGCGGCGCATCGACGGCCTGACCGTACTGGACTACCCGATGCCCCGCGGCGCGCTGGCGGGGTACTACCCGGAGCTGAATGCGCTGCTGCCGCTGGATTACCATGACCGTATCAGCGGCACGCCCGCGGCCAAATCGATCCCGGTGCGGATGCGCGCGATGGCCGGGGTGCCGTAGTAGCGGCCTATGCTTTCTGTAGAGGCGAGCCATGCTCGGCTGTTTCAGAACAGTCGAGCGAGCTCGACTCTACCGGGCCAGGGCGGCGTCGAGCTTCTGCTCCGCGGCATCCGCATACGCACCGCAGGTCACCGCCCTGGCGCCGGCCTTGGCCCCGGCCGCATAGTCCCAGCCACTGCCATCCGGATGCGGGGTCAGCAGCACGTCGCAGGGCAGGGCGCGCAAGGTGGCGAAGCTGCGGCGGAAGTCCTCGACCAGGTGCGGGTAGCGCGGATTGTCCTTCAGCGTGTAGCCCGGTGCACTCAGGCTGTCGGCATAGGCGATGCGTACCGGCTTGCCGTCGCGGGTGTCGGTCCAGGTCCAGGCCGTGCTGCCCGGGGTGTGGCCCGGTACGAACTGTGCGGTGAAGCGCATGCCGCCGATGTCGACGATCTCGCCATCCATGATGATGCGATCGACATGGGCCGGCGGGAAGGCGAAACGATCGCCGAAGTGCAGGTCATCAGTGCCACCACGGGCCAGCAGCACCGCTGACTCCGCATTGGCCAGTATGCGCGCGCCAGTGCGGCGCTTGAGTTCGGCCACCGACCCGGCATGGTCGGCATGGGCGTGGCTTAGCAGGATGGCGCGGAGGTCGGCCGGGGCCACGCCGCGCAGCTGCAGGTTGTGCAGCAGGTGATCGGCCATCTGTGGCATGCCGCCGTCCAGCAGCACCGCCCCCTGCGGGGTCTGCACCAGCAGTGAGGTGAGATTGGCGGTACCGATCTGCCAGGTGTGGTCGGCAATCTGCAGCGGGGCGATCGGCTGCAGCCAGGAGGGATCAACGGTGTAGGCCTTCAGCTGCGACAGCACCGGTTGGGCGGCATGGGCGGCCAGCGGCAGGCAGGTGGCAAGGACGAGGGCAAGAGGCAGCAGGCGCATGCGGAAAGGTCGCGGGTGAAGGTGCAACGACGCTATCACGGCCCGTTCTTTTCCCGTTTCGCGTATTGCTCATGGCTGCAATAAGCGCGATGGTTGGCTCGGCCACCGAGCGCCAGGTGCTGGGGTCGTCGATGAAGAAGTGGACTCTCAACCCAGCGCAGCGGCCATCGCGGCCAGTCTCGCCACGGTGTTGAGGTTGCGCGCGGTGCCGTGGGCAGCGCAGGGAATGCGCAGCTTCGAATCGGCCATGCCGTCGCCGTATTGCACGTAGAGTGCGCGTGGCCCCAGCGCCAGCTGTTCCCCGTTCAGGCCTTTCACGCCCTGCAGCGGGTCGCTGGGCAGCGGGCCATCGACGAACAGCGCCACCACGCGGTTGCCGGCGGCCTGCGGGAACGGGTTGCGCGCGGCAACGTCGGCGATCTCCGCAGCGCTGCGCACCAGCACGCCCACCGGTCTGCCGGCGTAGGCCTGCAGTCGCGCCGCCAGGGCATCGCGTACCGTCGCCTCGTCCGCGCTGCTGCGGAACACCACGTTGCCGCTGGCGATGTAGGTGCGCACCTCTTCAAAGCCCGCGTCCATGCACATCGCCACCAGCCCGGCCATGGGCAGCTTGCCGGTACCGCCCACGTTCACCGCACGCAGCAGGGCTACGTAGGCGTTCATGGCGCAGCAGCCTGCAGGCGGTCATACATACGCACCAGGTCGACCAACGTGCGCGCCTCCATCTTGCGCATTACCTGCGCACGACGGACCTTCACCGTGATCTCGCTGACGCCCAGGTCGGCGGCGATCTGCTTGTTGAGCCGGCCGCGCACCACGCCGTCGACCACCTCGCGCTCGCCCACGCTGAGGGTGTGCCAGCGTGCCTGCAGCTCGCCCAGCGCCTCGCCTTCGCGGCGGCGCTCGCGGTCCAGGGCGATGCCCTTGTGGATCGCGTCGAGCAACTCCTGGTCACGGAAGGGTTTGGTCAGGAACTCGATGGCGCCGGCCTTGATTGCGTTGACGCCCATGGCGATGTCGCCGTGGCCGGTGATGAACACCACCGGCAGCTGCAGGCCCAGGTCCGCCATGCTGCGGTGGAAGTCCAGGCCGCTCTGCCCGGGCATGCGCACGTCCAGCACCAGGCACGCCGGGGCATCGTCGCGCGGATGGTCGAGGAAGGCCTGGGTGGACGCGAAGGCGCGCACCTCCAGGCCCATCGAGGCCAGCAGGTCCTCCAGCGCCGCGCGCACGGACGCGTCGTCGTCGACGACGTAGACGATGGGCGCCAGCTCGGCCGGCGGTGGCAGGGGCTTACGCATGTTCATCCTTGCCGGCGGCCGGCAACTCGAACACGAAACAGGCACCGCCGCCGGCCGGGCGCTCGGCACGGATGTGGCCGCCATTGGCCTCGATCATCGAACGGCTCAGGCTGAGGCCCAGACCGAGGCCATGGTCCTTGGTGGTCCAGAACGCATCGAAGACGCGGTCCGGCTGTTCGCTGGGCAGGCCGACGCCACGGTCGCGCACGCTCAGGCTGACCTGGCCGCGGCCATCGCGCGCCGTCGCCAGCGCAATGCGGCGCTCACCAGGCGGCAGCAGGGCCATCGCGTCGACCGCGTTCAGCAGCAGGTTGCCGATCACCTGCTGCACCTGCACGGGATCGGCGAACACCGGCGGCAGGTCGGCATCGAGCAGCAGCGCCACATCCACCTGGTGCTGGTCCAGTTCATTGCGTGACAGGGCCAGCATGTCCTGCACGGCCTGGTTCAGGTCGAAGGCGCGGCGTTCGGGCGCGGCGCCCTGGGTCAGGCCGCGGATCCGGGCAATCACGTCACTTGCGCGGTGCGCATCGGACAGGATGCGGGCGATGGCCTGCAGCGCCTTGTCGACATTGGGGGGCGATTGCGCCAACCAGCGCTGGCTGGCTTCGGCGCTGCTGGCGATGGCGGCCAGTGGCTGGTTCACTTCATGCGCGATCGAGGTGGTCAGTTCGCCCACCGTGGAGGCGCGGGCAACCCGCAGCAGGCGCGCCTGGGCTTCCTGCACGGCCGCCTTGGCCGCTTCCATCTTCAGCACCAGCCAGGTGGTGATGCCGATAACCAGCATGCCGATGGTCGAGTTGACCAGGCCGATACGGTAGGTGCCGAAACGGGTGAGAAAGAAGCTCAGGCCGGTGAGCGCGATGCAGGCGGCCGCCAGGATGAGCAGGCCGCGCGGGGCCATCACCCGCGAGGCAGCGAGGATGACCGCCGCGTAGAAGCAGGCGGCGGCCACGGCATAGTCGGTGACGGTGTCGAGCAGGAAGATCGCCGCCATCACCACGATCAGGGCAAGCAGCGCCAGCGGGCGGCGGGGCGACAGCGACGGCATCGGGAACAGCTCCCTGGCGGGTGGTGGGGGGATGATAAGCGGGGCGGTAGCGCCGGGCCATGCCCGGCGGATTTTGGCCATCGACGCGCTGCGCGCTCGCCGGGCATGGCCCGGCGCTACCGGTGGATGCCGATCACGCCGGCAATGCCCCGCCAGCGGCACTACCCAGGTGGGTCATTCTTCGAGGCTGGCATTCCAGAACCCCTGCAACACGCCGGGCGTGCCGGCCAGGTTCTCCAGCACCGCATCCAGTTCCGCAGCATCGACCGAGGTCGCATACAGCACCGCCTCGATCTCCACGTCGCGTTCGCCGAACGGCCGCTGGTCCACCGCCCGCACCGGGTACTGCGCCTGCTCGAGCAGCAACAGCAGCCGGTCCAGCACCTCGGCCTGTTGTTCGCGCTGGCAGACCACGTTGATCGCGTACGTCGCCTCGCTGAAACCCTGTGCCAGTGGCTGCCGCTGGATGCGGTTGACCACCGGCCGCAGCAGGGTGTTGGCGGCCAGCACGAACACCGCCGCCATCACCGCTTCCGGCAGCAGCTTGACGCCGGCACACGCACCGACCGCCGCCGAGCCCCACAGCGTGGCCGCAGTGTTCAGGCCCGAAACCTGTGCACCGTCCTTCATGATCGCGCCGGCGCCAAGGAAGCCAACGCCTGAGATCACGTAGGCGACCACGTGCAGCGGCGAGGGCGGGCCGCCGTACAGATCGTGGAAGCGCACCGCCAGATCGACGAACACCGCTGCACCCACCGCCACCAGCGTGTTGGTGCGCAGCCCTGCGGTGCGCTGGCGCAGCTGCCGCTCCAGCCCTATCGCGGCGCCGAGCACGAAGGCCACGGTCAGGCTCAGCAGCGAGCCCAGCGTCGCACCGGCGTCGAACGGCGGCAGGTTCACCTGCAGGCCCAGCATCACTGCCACCCGTAGCGGCGGATGTAGAGCCGCTTCATCGCCGTGGTCAGTACCGCATAGCCGAACAGGATTGCAACCAGGAACGGCCAGTAACCCAGCGGCAGGGCCTGCAGCTTGAAGTAGCCAGCCAGCGGGCTCATCGGCAGCAGCACGCCTATGGCCATGATCGCCGCGGTCATCAGAAGCAGGGCCGGCGCGGCGATGCTCTGCAGGAACGGCACCTTGGGCGTGCGGATCATGTGCACGATCAGGGTCTGGGTGAGCAGGCCGACCACGAACCAGCCGGACTGGAACAGGCTCTGGTCGGCCACCGTGCGCGCGTCGAACACATGCCACATCAGCGCGAAACAGCAGAGGTCGAAGATCGAGCTGATCGGCCCGAAGAACACCATGAAGCGCCCGATGTCGGCCGGGTTCCACTTCAACGGCTGGCGCACCAGCTCTTCGTCCACGTTGTCGAACGGGATGGCGACCTGCGAAACGTCATACAGCAGGTTCTGCACCAGCAGCTGCAGCGGCAGCATCGGCAGGAAGGGCAGGAACGCCGAAGCAACCAGCACCGAGAACACGTTGCCGAAGTTGGAACTGGCGGTCATGCGGATGTACTTGAGCATGTTGCAGAACGTGCGCCGGCCCTGGATGACGCCCTCCTCCAGCACCATCAGGCTCTTTTCCAGCAGGATGATGTCCGCCGCCTCCTTGGCGATGTCCACCGCGCTGTCCACGCTGATGCCGATATCGGCCGCCCGCAGGGCAGGGGCATCGTTGATGCCATCGCCCAGGAAGCCGACCACCTTGCCCTGCGCGCGCAGGCAGCGCACCAGCCGCTCCTTGTGCAGCGGCGTCAGGCGGGCGAACACCCGGTGCTGCTGCAGGGCATGCGCAAGCGAAGCATCGTCCATGCGTTCGATCTGCGGCCCGGTCACGATGGCATCGACCTCCAGCCCGACCTGGGCGCAGACACGGGCGGTCACCAGCTCGTTGTCACCGGTGAACACCTTGACCTCCACGCCATGCGCGGCCAATGCCTGCAAGGCCTGCGCGGTCGATTCCTTGGGCGGGTCGAGGAAGGCCACGTAGCCGACCAGGGTCAGGCCGCACTCATCGGCCTGCGAATACACCGACTGGCTGGCCTCGGTCTCCTTCATCGCAACGGCCACCACGCGCAGGCCCTGTTCGTTCAGTTCCTGGGTGGTCTGCCGCACCCGCGCCAGCCGCGCCGCATCCAGCGGCTGGTCGATGGCGCCCTCGCGCACGGTGCTGCACACCGCCAGCATCTCCTCCACCGCGCCCTTGCAGATCAGCTCGTGGTGATCCTCGCGCTCGGCCACCACCACCGACATGCGGCGGCGCTGGAAGTCGAACGGAATCTCGTCGACCTTGCGGTAGTCCTGCGACAGGCGCAGCGAGCTCTGCAGCTCCACGTGCTCGAGCACGGCACGGTCGAGCAGGTTGATGAGCCCGGTCTGGAAGTGGCTGTTGAGGTAGGCGAACTTGAGCGCGTCCTCCGAATCCTGGCCGAACACATCGGTGTGGCGCTCCAGCGCGATGCGGTCCTGGGTGAGGGTGCCGGTCTTGTCGGTGCACAGCACCTCCATCGCACCGAAGTTCTGGATCGCGTCCAGGCGCTTGACGATGACCCGCTGCCGCGACAGCAGCACCGCGCCCTTGGCGAGGGTGGAGGTGACGATCATCGGCAGCATCTCAGGGGTCAGCCCGACCGCCACCGACAGCGCGAACAGGAAGGCTTCGGTCCAGTCGCCCTTGGTCCAGCCGTTGATGAGCAGCACGAACGGCACCATCACCAGGGCGAAGCGGATCAGCAGCCAGCTGACACTGTTGACCCCCGCCTGGAACGCGGTCGGCGAACGCTCGGTCGCGGTGCTGCGCTGGGCCAGCGTGCCGAAGTAGGTGCGGTTGCCGGTGGCCAGCACTACCGCCGTGGCCGTGCCGGACACCACATTGGTGCCCATGAACAACAGGTTGGCCTGTTCCATCAGGCCGGCCTCGGCGTAACCGGGGCTGGCGAATTTCTCTACCGGCAGCGACTCGCCGGTCATCGCCGCCTGGGCGACGAACAGGTCCTTGGCGCTCAGCACGCGGCAGTCGGCCGGGATCATGTCGCCGGCCGAGAGCACGATGTGGTCGCCCGGTACCAGCGCACGGATCGGCAGGTCCACCAGGCGCGAGGGGCGACGGCCGTGCAGGTGCGCGCCGAAGTACTGGTCGGCCAGTTCCGCCGCTTCGGTGCCCGCGCTGCGGCGCAGGACCCGGGAGGTGTTGCCGACCAGCGCCTTCAGCCGCTCGGCCGCGCGGTTGGAGCGGCCCTCCTGCACGAAGCGGATGAGGGTGGAGAGCACCACCATCGCAGCGATCACCGCCGTGGCCTTGGCGTCCTCGGTCAACCAGGACACCGCCGCCAGCACGCTGAGCAGCAGGTTGAACGGATTGCGGTAGCACTGCCACAGATGGCGCCACCACGGCAGCGGCTTTTCGTGATCGACTTCATTTGGACCGAGACGGGCCAGGCGATCAGCGGCCTCCTGCGGGCTGAGGCCGTCGCTGTGCGAATCCAGCGCGGCCAGCAGGCGGGATTCATCGAGGCGGGCCAGGGTCAGCAGTCCATCGGTAAGCGCGGAGGGCGCGGCATCTGCCGCACCACGGCCAAAGCCGGCCTCTGGCAGGGCGCGGCGGCGGAACAGGCTGCCCGCGCGGCGGCTGCGCAGGAAGGCGTTGAACCAAGCGTTGAGCAGGCTCATGGGATCATCCTCGAAAGTGCCGACCCGGGCGTGCCGGGTCGCGAAGTAGCGTGGGTCAGGCGCGGCGCAGGGCCAGCACGGACGGCGACCACGGCTGCAGGTGCAGGCGCTGGCTGCCACCAATGCACAGGGGCTTCATGGCGTCGCGCAGGGGGTGGGGCAGGTGGCGCAGCACGGTGATGCGCTCGCTGATCGGCAGCATCGACAGCGCGTCGGCGACGACCCGCGGTGAGCCGAGCGCCAACGCATGGGCGAACAGCACCGGGCCGCGCTGCAGCAGGCGGCTGCGCAGGCCGGCGACATCGCGCTCACCGATCAGGCGGCGCAGGCTGATGTAGAGGATCTTGTAGGACATGGGGAAACTCCGGGCAGGCGACGCCCGGGGCCCCCATCACGCGTGCGGACAGGGACCGGCGATGGGCGCCAGCAGGAAACAGGGGGCGGCACTCCGGGGCGCGGTGCGCCCGGCAGGGTCGGGGTCCATCAGCGTCTCCTTCGGTGGGGCCTGTGGTGGCCGGTGGCGCTATTGTCCGCGCGCGGCCGCGCCGGGCCTAGATGCCCGTGGGTAAGCGCGGATATACGTTGGTATAAAGGGCGCTCTCTGCCGCGGTGGGTGCCGACCTCTGGTCGGCACTGCTGCCTGCGCGCAGGGGCATCCACGCATGGCGTGGATCTACTGGGGTTGCGACGGCATCCACGCATGGCGTGGATCTACTGGGGTCGCGACGGCATCCACGCATGGCGTGCATCTACAGACCTGCGGAACGGTCCGCGAAGGCGTCGGTCGCGCGGACCAGCGCGTCGGTGGTGGCCGGTTCGGTCGCGCTGTGCCCGGACAGCACCATCTCCAGCCGGGCTTCCGGCCAGGCGCAGGACAGGTCCCAGGCGCTGCGGGCCGGGCAGATGATGTCGTAGCGCCCCTGCACGATCACTGCGGGCAGGTGGCGGATGCGATCGACGTCGCGCAGCAGCTGGCCGTGCTCGAGAAATGCGTTGTGGCGGAAGTAGTGCGCTTCGATGCGGGCCTTGGCCAGGATATCCAGCGGATCGGCATCGGAGACCGCATCGACATCGTGCACGAGCGTGGCGGCGTGGTCTTCCCATCCCAGCCAGGCAAGGCCCGCGGCAATGCGTGTGTCCTGGTCGGCGCTGTCCAGCCGCTTCCAGTACGCGGCAATCAGGTCGCCACGCTCGTCCTCGGGAATATGCGTTTCGTAGCGCGCCCAGCGTTCGGGGAAGATCCAGCGGGCGCCGCCGTCAGCCTCGGCGAACCAGGCGTTCTCCTCGGCGCGACCCAGGTATACACCCCGCACGATCACGCCGGTTGCGCGCTCCGGATGCGCCTGCGCATAGGCGAGGGCAAGGGTGGAACCCCAGGAGCCGCCGAACACCAGCCAGTGCTCGATACCGAGATGCGCGCGCACCCGCTCGATGTCCTCCACCAGGTGCGCGGTGGTGTTGTCACGCAGTTCGCCGAACGGCGTGGAGCGACCGCAGCCGCGCTGGTCGATCAGCACGATGCGGTACCGCGCCGGGTCGAAGAAGCGACGATGCGTGGGCGAGACGCCGGCCCCCGGGCCACCATGCAGGAACACGGCGGGGATGCCCTCCGGGTTGCCGCACTCTTCGATATGCAGGGTATGCAGTGCGTCCACGGCAAGGCGATGCTCGCGGTAAGGCGTGATCGGCGGAAAGAGCGTACGCATGGCGGTGTCTCACGTGCAGGAACGACAAGCATAGCGGTGCCTGCAGGACGGCGTCGCATCGCGCGTGGTTCCAGTATCCTCGGCGTACAGGGACGGCCGTGCGCGCGCAGGCTGCCATCACTCCGGGAGCGGCATGGACCAGCAGGATGCAGCGAAGCAGGCCGTAGTGCCGTATACGCTCAGCAGTGGCGGACGCGAGCTGCTGAAATGGGTCGCGCTTGTGCTGATGACCGGCGACCACGTCGCCAAGGTCGTGTTCGGTGGCTATGTGCCGGTTGTCAGCGAGCTGGGGCGCGTCGCGTTTCCGCTGTTCGCGCTGGTGATGGCCTGCAACCTGGCCCAGCCCGGCGCTGACCTCGGCAGATCGATCCGGCGCCTGCTGCTCTGGGGGGCGATTGCCCAGCCGCTGCATCTGCTGGCCTTCGGTCAGCCACTTCCGTTGAACATACTGCTGACCTTCGTCGTTGCGGCGCTGGCCGTGCTCGCGCTGGCGCAGGGCCGGGCCTGGCTGATACTGCTGGCGGGTGGCGTGCTGCCGATGCTGGTCGACTACCAGTGGGCGGGTGTGGCGCTGGTGGTGCTGGGCTGGATCGCGTTCCGCAACCGGCTGTGGTGGCTGCCGCTGGTGGCCTTGGCCGCGCTGTGCTGGACCAATGGCAATGGCTGGGCGCTGCTGGCGGTGCCACTGCTGTGGGCAGTGGCCCGGGTGCCGTGGCGGGTGCCACGCTGGCGCTGGTCATTTTATCTCTACTACGTGGGCCATCTGGCGGTGCTGGCGGGCTATGTGATGGTGGTCGGCCGCTGAGCGATCGTTGACAATGGGGCATGCCCGCTACACCGACCCTCGATGATCTGCGCCGCCATGCCATTGCGCGCACGCTGTTCAGGCCAACAACCCTGCTGGCGGCCATCCGTCGCCTCGGGTTCGTGCAGGCCGATCCCATCCGGGCACCGGCCCGCGCCCAGGACCTGACCCTGCGCCATCGGGTCAAGGGCTATCGGGCCGGTGATCTGGAACGACGCTACGCGCGCCTGCCGGTGGAAGAGGATTGCCTGGTCAACTATGGTTTTCTGCCGCGCGAACTGCTGGCATTGATGCACCCGCGGGTCTCATCGCGGGTTTGGGATGCGGCGACCCGCCGCAGGGCGGCTGAGGTCCTCGAATTCGTTCGGGCGCGTGGCAGCGTGCATCCACGCGAGGTGGACCAGGCCTTCGCGCATGGCCGGGTGACCAACTACTGGGGCGGCACCAGCAACGCCAGCACCCATCTGCTCGATGGCATGCACTACCGCGGCATGCTGCGGGTGCAGCGGCGCGACAGCGGAACACGCATCTACAGCGTGGCCGATCACCCACAGGTAGACACCGGCGCGGCCGCGCAGGCGCAGCGTGCCGCCGCCCTGGTCGACGTGGTGGTGCACAAGTACGCGCCACTGCCGGCTGCCAGCCTGACCTACCTGGTGCGCCTGCTCGGCTATGGCGCGCCACACCTGGCGGCACCGCTGCAGCAGGCGCTGCGAGAGGCCCGGCATACGCTGGCCAGCGGCGTTGTCGAGGGGACGACCTGGTACTGGGCCCGTGGAAGAGAATCCGCGCTCGCGGCGCTTCGCCGTGGATGAGCAGGTTCGCCTGCTGGCCCCGTTCGATCCGGTGGCGTGGGATCGTCGCCGCTTCGAGCTGCTCTGGGGCTGGACCTACAAGTTCGAGGCCTACACCCCCGCAGCGAAGCGGCGGTTCGGCTATTACGCACTGCCGATGTTGTGGCGCGACCAGATCATCGGCTGGGCCAACCTCACGGCGTCCGAGGGCAGCATGCAACCCGCGTTGGGTTACGTCACTGGCAAGGCGCCGCGCGAAGCAGCGTTCCGCGTGGCGCTGGACGATGAACTGCAGCGCATGAATGACTTTCTGCACGGGCCAGGCAGCGGATCCTGACCGGCGCCTCTCCAGTCATCCACGTCCTCGACCTGGCAGCGGCGCCACACCGGCCGTGGCGACGGCCGACGAGGTGACGGCCATGACGTGGTCGCACTCCGCCAGCCGCGCGTTGGCCACGGCCTGGGTCGCGCCGCAATGAGTGCAGGCGAGGACGGTGCCGCCATCCAGCCGCGCGATCTGTGCACCTTCGCTGCGCGAGACCTCACCGCAGGCTTCGCAACGCAGTGCCATCGAACGGATCTGCACGATGACGCCAGCGGGGCCCCTGTCTGCATCGAGAGCCAATACGAAAAAACGCCCGGTATTGGGCATGGCACTGTCTCCGTGGAACCTGCAGACAGGGTGCCCGCAGCGCTCGCTGGAGGGCGTGATGGAAGGCTTAATCGGGTGTGGACGCAGACGTCCCCCGCCCCAAGCCGTCATTCTCGCGATGGACCCGACGGACCCGCTCGCGGGCGCTGTACAACCCGTTGTCGGCGCGATGGATGGTGTCGGCGACCAGCTCGCCAGGGGCATGCGTGGCGGCGCCCATGGAGAACGCGATCGGGGCGAGGCCGGCGTTCTGCTCGTACCAGTCCAGCAGCGCCTGCAGGCGCTCGCGGGCCGGCTGGATCAGCACCACCATGAATTCATTGCCGCCCAGCCGGACTTCGCTTTCCCCGGCACCCAGGGGTGAGCGCAGGAAGGCAGCAAACTCGACAAGGATGGCATCGCCGCGACGATGGCCCTGGGTGTCGTTGACCTGTTTGAAGTGGTCCAGGTCGAACACTACGCAGGCCCAGGATTCGGTCTCCAGTTGTTCCAGGCGGTGCAGGTAGCGGCGGTTGTGGCACAGGGTCAGCGGGTCGCGCTGGGACAGTTCGCGCAGGCGTTCTTCCTGCTGCCGCAGCGCGGTGACGTCCTGCGCGTGGCCGAGCACGAAGGGCGGGTGCGCCTCGCTGTCGAGGACGTTGTTGTAGGCCCAGTAGCGGCGGCTGCCATCGGCGGCGATCAGCTCGATCACGCCGGCGTCGGTGTGGTTGCTCTCGATCCGCGCCAGATAGGCCTTGAAGGCATCGCGCTTGTCCGCAGGCATCAGGTCGCACAGGCTGCGGCCGACCATCTGGCTCTCGGGGAACCCCAGCGACTGTACCGCCGCCGGGTTCACCGAGGTCACAGTGCCGTCGAGGGTGTGCGTGCAGATCAGGCCCAGGCTGTAGTGGAAAAGGCGCCGGTAGCGCACCTCGCTGGCCTCCAGCGCGTCCAGCACCGCGCGTTCCTCGGTGATGTCCTGGATGGCCCCGACCAGGCGTGGCCGCCCCTCGACCTGCTGGCGGCTGCCGACCACGCGCGTCCAGATCGCGCGGCCGTCGGCGGTGGCCATTGGCAGCTGCACTTCCCACGGGGTTCCCGCTTCGATGCAGCGCTGCACCGAGGCCCTGATGATGGCGCGGCTGTCCTCGCGGTAGAACGAGAGGGCGCTGTCCAGGGTCGGCTGGTAGCTGGCCCGCACGCCATGGATCTGCTTGGTTTCGCGGGTCCAGCGCACCTCGTTGCTGGTCAGATCCAGTTCCCAGCCACCGACCTTGGCCGCAGTATTGGTACGTTCGAGGAAATCCTCGCTGCGCTTGAGGTCGCTGTGCAGGCGCTGCGCCTGGTCGACTTTCAGCAGCAGCGTGGCGCGCTGTTCCAGTACCTGGGTGGTGACCCGGCCCAGGTGCACCATCAGTTCGCGCTGCGAGGGTAAAAGGACGCCGGGCATTGTGTCGAACAGACACAGGGTTCCGATGCGTGCGCCCTGCGCGCTACTGACCGGGATGCCGGCGTAATGGCGAATGCGCGGCCCGCCGGTGACCAGCGGATTACCGGCGAACATAGGATCCTGGCGCGCATCGGGAACCTCCATGAACGCGTCGCGCTCGATGGCGTGCGTGCAGAAGGAAATGTCGCGCGGCGTTTCGCTGGTATCCGGCAGTCCGATATTGGCCTTGAACCATTGCCGGTGCTCGGCAACGATGGAGATCAGGCCCATCGGCATGCCGGTGGCGGCCTGGGCGGCGGCCACGATCGCATCGAAGACGGGTTCGGACGGAGTGTCGAGAACTCCCAGACGCTCGATCTCGCAAAGTCGGAAAGCTTCATCCATAACTGGCGCGCTGGCTTCTGCGGGGAAGGGCGGGGCAGGCCCCACGCTAGTGGGGTAATTGTTAGCATCCCGCGTTGCTTGGTGATGCCCGCGTGAGGTCGGCCGACCGCGTCTCAGGTGTGTTTGTTCAGGGCGGCCCGCCGTGCAGCGAAGACTTCCGGGGTCTGCGGCTTGACGAACAATGCAACCAGCTCGGGAAATTCGTCCTTGACCGCCGTCTCGATACGGGTGATGCAGGCTTCGATCTGCGGTGTGCGGCGGTCGTCCTCGAACTCGGCACTGAGCATGGCGACCACTTGTTCCGGACCCATCTGCATGGTGGTCACGCCATTGGCACGCAGCACATCGGGATCGGTCGCCGCCACCGCCATGATCCGCTTTGCCACCGCCGGGTGCGCCGGCTCACCCACCAGCAGGCCCTTGGTTTCGCGGGCAAGCAGGAAGGCGGTCACCGCGAGCACGGCGGCGATGCACAGCGAGGCCACTCCGTCGAGCACGGGCATGTCCAGCAGCTGCGCAGCGAGCAGTCCGGCGAGCGCGAAGCCCAGGCCGAGCAGCGCCGCGCTGTCTTCCAGCAGCACCGTGAAAGTGGACGGGTCCTTGCTGCGCCGGAAGGCCTCGAAGTAGCCCATCGCCCCCTTGCTGCGGCGGAACTCGCGCAGGGCGATGTACCACGAGCTGCCCTCGAACAGCAGTGATATGCCCAGCACTGTGTAGCTGAGGGCGTGGTTCGTGGCTGGCTGCGGATAGCGGATGTGCTGGATGCCTTCGTAGGCCGATACACCGGCGCCGGCGGCGAACACCAGCAGGGCGACGATGAAGCTCCAGAAATACAGCTCACGCCCATAACCGAACGGATGCAGCGTGTCGGGTGACTTCTCGGCACGGCGCAGGCCGTACAGCAGCAGGACCTCGTTGAGCGTATCGACCAGCGAATGCACGCCTTCGCTCAGCATGGCCGAACTGCCGGAGATGCCGGCGGCGATGAACTTGGCGATGGCGATGGCAAGGTTGCCGAACAGTGCGGCGTAGACGACCAGGCGTGAGCCTGTGGGAGCGGCCATGTCAGGGGGCAGGTGGAATGGACACCCCATGGTGCGATGGGGGGTGTCCGTGCCGCGTATACGGTCCGCTCAACGCTGCCGCGGGTTGAGGTAGATGCGGGTGCCGTCCGACTCGCGGCGGCCCGACCAGCGTCCGCCACCGCTCGGGCGGAAGCGGCCGATGACCTGGTTGCTGGTATCGGTCAGCAGCAGCTGGTTGCCGGACAGCAGCCAGCGGTTGACCGGGTAGAAGCCATCGGGGCAGCCAGCCGGCACCCACGCGCCGTAGCCGCCGAACCACTGGCTGTCCTTCAGGGTGATGGTGCAGCTGCTGCCGTTCTCCTGACCCAGCGTCCAGTCGCCGAACAGATCGCTGTCGTTGATCGGGGGGCCACCGCGGTGGCGGTCATGGCCCCAGTCGTCACCGCGGTTGTCGGGGCGGCCAGTGTCCACTTCCACGTCGGAAACGTGGCTGCGTGATTCCGAATGCGAACTGCCGGTGGTCGTGGTCTCGGTGGTCATCGATCCCATGTTGCCGAAACCGGAATCGCCCTGCGTCTGGTCGCTGCCATCCTTGCCGGTGCCGGTGTCCGACTGGGCGGTGACGGTGGTCTGCGAGCTGCTGCTGGATGACTGCGTGGTGGTGGAGTCCTGGCCGAATCCGATCGACGCGTCCTGGGCCACGGCAGCGGCAGGGAGGGCAAGGCTGCACAGCGCCAGCAGCCCGTAGTGCGGAAAGAGCTTGGCCATCATGGAATCCTCGTTGGGGAACGCTGAAACCGCTGATCTGCGCGTGGTGCGGCAGCCTCCCGCACCGGCGGAGCATAGCGCCGGCTGTGGGGGGCGGCGTGAGGGTGGCGTGCGGATGCAGGGCCCCCGCGCGTGGCCGGTGCAATGTGAACGGGGCAGCCCGGGGCTGGGGCTACATTGCGAATTCACCCACGCGGGGCAGTCCCGATGTCCGCAGCAGACCCTGGCCACCTGGTTCGAAAACGGGCGACGCAGGAGTGCCGCTCGATCATCGCGGCATTGTCGGCGTCGGACGATCCGCATGCCGACATCCATGCCGCGCGCAAGGCGATCCGCCGCCTGCGGGCGCTGCTGGCGCTGTTGCAGGATTCGGCGATGGAGCTGAAGGACGAGGAGCGCAGCTTGCAGCGTCTGGGCGACAGCCTGTCCGATCTTCGCGACGCCCATGTGGTGGTGCGGGCCGCGGTCTACCTGCCGGGCGCGCAAGCGGCCGCAGCGTGGCCGGTCATCACCGCCCGCCTGGTCCAGCGCCGCGACCGTATCGACGCCGCCGTGGTCGCGTCGGGCCGCGCCTGGCGAAGGCCTTCAGGTGCCGCTGCGCTCGCCGGGCATGGCCCGGCGCTACCGGTCGTCATTCCGGCGGCGTATCGATCCACCCGGCGGCAGATGCGGCGCGTAGATCATCCGGGTTGTCGATGTCACTAAGGCACACGTCGCTGGCACAAAGGGCGACGCCCGGGGTCTGCCGCAGGCGGCGACCGAAACCGTGTTCGCTACCGCCCTGCGGCAGGTCGTTGAACCACGCGGCGGGGACGACGGCCGGCGAGCCCGGTACGCCACCTTCCAGCGTGGCAGCGCAGTGGCACGGCGTGCTGGCCGCAGCATCGAGCAGGTCGCGAAGATGTGCTGCATGGAGGCGGGGCTGGTCACAGACCAGCACCAGCACCCGGCGGGCGGAACCAAGGTGCGGCGCTGCCAGCAGGAGGCTGCTGCCGATCCCCAGCCCGGGTGTGGGGTTCTGCACCTGGATGGCACGCAGTCCGGTCAGCTCCCAACCGAAGGCAGGGTCCTGCGGCGTCAGTACGACAAGCACGTCCGGATGTGTCTCAGACGCCAGCCGCGCTGCGCGCCGCAGCAGTGATTCGCCATTGACCTGAAGCCACTGCTTGGGTCGGCCCAGCCGATGGCTCAGCCCGGCGGCGAGCACCACAGCAGCGTGCCCGCTCATGTACCGCCCAGTGCGCTGCCATGACGCCATGCCTGCAGCTGGGCGGTGATGCTCAGGGCGATTGCCTCGGGCCCCCGTCCGCCCAGTGCCAGGCCGATGGGTGAGCGCAGCCGGGGCTGAAGTGCGGCGCGCGTTTCTGCATTCAGCACCTTGAACAGATCCTCCCTGCGCTGGCGAGGGCCCAACAACCCGATGAAAGGAATTCCTGATCGGGCAAGCAATCGCAACGCATCCAGGTCCTGCTCGAAGTTGTGGTGCATGACCAGTGCCGCATCCACCTGGCGGTCTGCTTGTACCTCGATGTTCTGCTGCACCAATGGCAGGCGCGCCTGCCACGCCCTTCGCGGCTCCACGATCTGTATGAGCCACCCCTGGTGTTCCAGCATCGGCACCAGCGTCAAGGCCTCAGGTCCAGCGCCATGCAGCTGTACCAGCGGTGGCCGGTGCCACTGCAGGCGCCATACACTGGTGTCGATGGCCTCGTCGCTCTCGAGCACCGGCACTTGGGTGCAGAACGAAGATCCAGCGCAGCGACCTTCTACAAGACCCGTGGTCGCCAGGGACATATACAGGGTGTCGCGGCCCTGCAGCCAGGCATCCAGACAGCCTGCCAGGCCCGGCAACTCATTCAATGGCAGCAGCGCGATCCACTGGCAGCCGCGGCAGCCCACAGCGTTGCCGGAGAACAGCGCAGCATCATCGCGGGTATCAATCTTTACCCAGCTGAGCTGCCCTTCCTCTGCGACCCTGCGGGCCGCACGTGCGAGTTCCGGTTCGAGGCAGCCGCCACTGAGCCAGCCGACCTGTTCGTCGCCGGCAAACAAGACGCAGGTGCCCGCACGGCTGTAGGTCGAGCCCTCGGTCTGCACCACGATGGCCAGCACCGCCGGAGAGCGCATGCGCGCCGCATCGGAGGCAGCGCGCAGGGCGGGCCGCGCATTGCCCGCTTCAAGGTCCAGCGGCGCCGGAAAGAGCGCCGTGGTCATGCGAGGTCCGGCAGGCCTGCCAGCAGCTTGTCCAGCGTCAGCGGGTAATTCCTGACCCGTACACCGGTTGCGTTGTAGACGGCGTTGGCGATGGCGGCACTGACACCGCACAAGCCCAGCTCGCCGACGCCCTTGGCTTTCATGGGCGAGGACACGGCATCGGCCTCGTCGAGGAACACCACCTCCTGGTGCGGCACATCGGCATGCACCGGAACCTCGTAGCCTGCCAGGTCATGGTTGACGAAGAAGCCCAGGCGCGGATCGACGACCAGCTCTTCCGACAGCGCAGCGCCGATGCCCATCGTCATCGCGCCGATGACCTGGCTGCGCGCCGTGGTGGGATTGAGGATGCGCCCCGCAGCGCAGACGGCCAGCATCCGCCGGATGCGCGTTTCGCCTGTCGCGACATCAACGCCCACCTCGACGAAATGCGCGGCGAAGGTCGATTGCTGGAACTTCTCCTGCAGGGTGCCAAACTCGATGCTGTCCTCGGCAACGACTTCGCCACTGCGAGTTGCCTCTGTCAGGGCAGCGCGTCGTTGCCCATCGATGACATGGCCGTCTTCGAACCGTGCCACGGCAGCATCCATTCCCAGAGCGCTGGCGACCTTGGTCCGCAATGCCATGCAGGCCGCGTAGACACCTGCAGTAGAACTGTTGGCACCCCACTGGCCACCGGAGCCGGCGGCAACCGGAAAGCGCGAGTCGCCCAGCTTCACCGTGACCTGTTCCAAGGGAACACCCAGCATCTCTGCAGCGGTCTGGCCAATGATGGTGTAGCTACCGGTGCCGATATCGGTCATGTCGGTCTCGACGGTCACGTGCCCATCAGTGGCGAGGCGCACGCGCGCGCCGGACTTCATCACCAGGTTGTTGCGGAAGCCCGCTGCCACACCCATGCCGACCATCCAGCGTCCATCTCGATTGGCGGCCGGGACAGTGCTGCGACGCTCCCAGCCGAAGCGCGAGGCGCCCGACTGCAGGCACTGCACCAGTTGTCGCTGCGAAAATGGGCGAGACGGATCGCTGGGGTCGACCTGCGTATCGTTGCGGATGCGGAACTCGATCGGATCCAGTCCGACCTTCTCTGCCATCTCATCCATGGCGATTTCCAGGGCCATCAGTCCGGGCGTCTCGCCGGGCGCGCGCATCGCATTGCCTTCGGGAAGATCCAGCGCAGCCAATCGCATGGCCGCCAGCCGATGCGCGCCGGCATACAGAAAGCGGGTCTGCTGCACGGCTTCCTCGGGCGAGCCGCCCGGCAGGTTGCCTGACCAGGATTCGTGTCCGATGGCGGTCAACGTTCCGTTCGGGGATGCGCCCAGCCGGATGCGCTGGATGGTCGCGGGGCGGTGGGTCGTATTGTTGGCGACCAGCGGGCGCTGCAGCGCCACCTTGACCGGGCGCTTCGCCGCACGTGCCGCGAGCGCTGCGAGAAGGGCATCGGAGCGCAGGAACAGCTTTCCGCCGAAGCCGCCGCCAATGTAAGGCGAAACCAGCCGTACATTGTCCTTGGGTATGCCCAGCGTCCTGGCCAGGTCCGTTCGGCCCCAGTCGATCATCTGGTTGGATGTCCATACGGTCAGGTGGTCACCGTCCCAGGCCGCCAGCGTTGCATGCGGCTCCATCATGGCGTGTGACTGATCAGGAGTGTGATACGTCACATCGAGGGTGATGTCGGCCTGCTGGAACGCCTTTTCGAAATCGCCCACCCGGGCATCGGGTTCGGGCGTTTTCAGTGCCGCCTCATCCTTGCGGGCCACAGCCAGGTCGAATGAGCCGTGCCGGGGCGCATAGCGCACGCGGACCTTGGCGGCCGCCGCGCGTGCCTGCTCGAAGGTCTCGGCAACCACCACCGCCAGCGCCTGATGATAGTGGCTGATGGTCGGGCCACCGAGCAGCGGCGCAGCGTTTCGCTTCACGCGCTGCAGCGGCCCCGCAGTGTCGGCAGTGACGATGGCCAGGACGCCTGGCGAGCGACGGGCGGGCTCAAGATCCAGTGACGCGATGGTTCCGGTGGCGATCCCTGCGCCGACCACCACGCCGTAAGCCGGCGTTTCGGGCAGCGCGTCGTACCACTCGTAGGCGTAGGTTGCCTTTCCCGAGACTTTCAATGGACCGTCGATGCGGGGATGCGGTTGCCCGACGACCTTTTTTGCATCGATGGGATTGGTGCCAGCAGGCGTAGTGAACTTCATGCGTGCGCCCTCACGTCGTGCAGGATGGATGCCAGCGTGCGTTCGGCCAGCACCGCCTTGAAGCGGTTCTGGTCGGTCGGTGCCGCACCCTGCAGCAGCGTCGACATGACCGCCTTGGCTCCCTGCGGCAGCGCGGCGTCGGCGGCGTCGCTGCGCCATGGCTTGTAGGCCACGCCGCCCAGCGCGATGCGTCCGCTGCCATCGGCCTGCACGATGGCAGCAACCGAAACCAGCGCAAACGCGTAGGAAGCGCGGTCACGCACTTTCCGATAGACCTGGCTGCCACCTGCCGGGGGAGGCAGGATCACCGCCTGGATCAGCTCGCCACGCACCAGCGTGGTCTCAAGGTGTGGCGTTGCTCCCGGCGGGCGGTACAGTGCATCCAGCGCGATGAGCCGACGCGCACCGTCGGCACGCAGTGTTTCCACCGATGCGCCCAATGCCATCATGGCGACCGCCATGTCGCTGGGATGCGTGGCGATGCAGTCTGCGCTGCCGCCGATGATCGCCAGTTGCCGGCTTGCGCCTCCAACTGCGGCACAGCCGCTGCCCGGCAGGCGCTTGTTGCAGGCCTGGGCCGTATCGTAGAAGTAGGGGCAGCGCGTGCGTTGCAGCAGATTGCCTGCCGTGGTTGCCTTGTTGCGCAGCTGTCCCGAGGCACCCGACACCAGCGCCCGGGTCAGCAAGCCGTAGTCGCGGCGGACGCGGGCGTCTGCGGCCAGATCGGTATTGCGCACGAGTGCACCGATCCGGAGGCCGCCGTCGGCCGTCGCTTCGATACCATCCATGCCCAGCCCGTTGACATCGATCAGATGCGTCGGCGTTTCCACTTCCAGCTTCATCAGGTCGAGCAGGTTGGTGCCCCCTGCGATGAAGCGTGCGCCCGGTGCGCGCGTGGCGGCGGCAATGGCATCGGCCGCGCTGGCGGGGCGTTCAAAAGTGAATGCCCTCATGAGCGCTTCCCCGCGGCATCCTGGATCGCTTCGATGATGTTGGAGTAGGCGCCGCAGCGGCAGATATTGCCGCTCATCCGTTCGCGGATCTCTTCAGATGTCAGGGCCGCAGGCTCGTCCAGCCGTGCAGTGACGTGGCTGGGGACACCCCGCTGGATCTCATCGAGCACCGCCACGGCCGAGCAGATCTGGCCCGGCGTGCAGTACCCGCACTGGAAACCATCATGCTTGACGAAGGCGGCCTGCATGTCGCTGAGGTTGCCAGGTGATCCCATGCCCTCGATGGTGGTGATGCTGGCGCCCTCATGCATCACGGCCAGAGTCAGGCACGCATTGATGCGACGGCCGTCAACTAGGACCGTGCAGGCACCGCACTGCCCATGGTCGCAGCCTTTTTTCGTGCCTGTCAGCTGCAGGTGCTCACGCAGCGCATCTAGCAGGGTGACCCGGGTGTCGAGCAGTAGGGAGCGGCTAGCACCGTTCACCTTGAAGGTCACCTGCATGGTGACCGGGGCGCGTGCGGAGGAGCGGTCGGGCTCGGCGGCGGCCGCGACAGCGGAGGGCATGGCCATGGTGGTGGCCGAGCCCGCACTGAGCTTAAGCATGTCGCGCCGCGTGAGCGGAAGCTTGGAAGGGGGATTCATCGTGACTCCGCTGGCTGCAGTCGGCTGACGGGATTGCGTGTCAGCATGGCTGTGCGGAGGTAGGCAGGCGGTGAAGTCCCTCAGAGCCTCCCATTCAGTCTGTTGCGTCGCGGGTTCGGTCCGGCAGCCGCGCAGGCCGAGTTCGAGCTCGGCACGCTGGCCCTGACCCATGGTGGGCTGGCAAGGCTGCCTTGGCTACCCCCCACGGGAAGTACTTAGGCTCAGTGCTCCGCGGAGAGCGCGGCGCGCACGCGGGTAGCCAGGTCGCCGATCGTGAAGGGCTTGCCGATCAGCTGCACATTTACGTCGAGCACGCCGTCGTCAACCAAGGCGTTGCGGCTGTTGCCGGTGGCGAACAGGACCTTCAGGTGCGGGTACCGCGCCAGGGCCTCGTCGGCAAGCTGACGGCCGTTGACTTCCGGCATCACCACATCGGTGAACAGCAATGCGATGCCGGGGTGGGCTTCAAGCAGGGGCAGAGCGCTGGCAGCCCCATCGGCTGACAGCACCCGGTAGCCGAGTTCGGACAGCGCATCGACCGAGAACGCGCGTACCGCTGCGTCATCGTCCACCACCAGAATCTGCTCGGCGCCACCGCCGGACAGCGGTGCCACATCGGCCTTGGCCGGTGGTGGTGCGTCCACCCCGGCCAGCAGCCGCGGAAGGTAGATGATGACGGTGGTTCCCGCGCCGGGCGCGGATTGCAGGCGGACGTGCCCGCTGGACTGCTGCACGAAGCCGTAGACCTGCGACAGGCCAAGGCCGGTGCCCTGGCCGACCGGCTTGGTAGTGAAGAACGGATCGAACGCGCGTGCCATCACCTCCGGCGCCATGCCGCCGCCGGTGTCGGTCACCGCAATGCGCACGTAGTCGCCGACGGGGACGCCGCCGTGCTCGACCACGCTGGCCAGGCCGATCTGGCAGTTGCTGGTCTGCAGCGTCAGGCGGCCACCCCCCGGCATGGCATCGCGCGCATTCATCGCCAGGTTGAGGATGACGTTCTCCAGCTGATTGGCATCGGCGTGCGTCCACCACTGGCTGCCACCCAGCACGGTTTCGAGGATGACGCTGCTGCCGAGCGAATGCACCAGCAGATCGGTCATCCCGGCCACCAGATGGTTCACGTCCAGGGCCACCGGCTGCAGCGGCTGCTGGCGCGAGAAGGCCAGCAGTCGCTGGGTCAGCTGGGCGGCGCGCTGGGCGCCGTCCAGGGCCATTTCGATGTAGCGCAGCGCGCGCGCATCACCGTCGCCGATGCGTAGCGCCAGCAGGTCCAGCGGTCCGATCACCGTGGCCAGCATGTTGTTGAAGTCGTGGGCGATGCCACCGCTGAGCTGGCCGACGGCTTCCATCTTGCGGCTCTGCCGCAGCGCGTCTTCCACGCGCATGCGCTCGGCCACTTCGGCCCGCACCCGCGCCTCGAGCTGCTCGTTCAACTCGCGGAGGCGCTCGTCGGCCGCCTTGCGTGCGGTGATGTCGATGGCCACGCCCAGCAGGCGTACACAGCGCCCGGCCTCGAAGATGCCCCGACCCTTGGCTGCGACCCAGCGCACCACGCCGTCTTCCTTGCCGACCGTGCGGTATTCCACATCGTAGTTGGCACGCTTCTGCGGGTCGGCGGATGCATCGAGTGCTGCCAGCGTCGCGGCACGATCGTCCGGATGCAGGCCGTTGCGGAAATCCTCGATGTCCACCTCCGCGTGCGGGGAGATGCCGAACATCGCCTTCATGCGCGCGGGCCAACGCAGGACTCTCTGCACCAAGTCCAGGTCCCATAACCCAAGCTCGCCTGCTTCCGTGGCCAGCCGCAAGCGCTCCTCGCCCTCGGCCAGCGCTGCTTCAGCCGCCTTGCGTCCGGACAGGTCGAGCATCGCACCGATCATCCGCAGCGGCCGCCCGTCAGCGTCGCGCAGCACCGCGCCACGATCCAGCACAGCGGCATAGCTGCCATCGGCGCGCCGTAAGCGATACTCGCCGTTCCAGGTACTGCCGTCCCCGTCGATGACGCTGTGGATGTTGCGGTCGATGCGGTCGCGGTCTTCGGGGTGGATGTGGTCGAGCCACCACTGCGCGCTGGTTTCCGTCATCGAGTGCCCGAACAAGCTGGACAGCGCCTCGTTCCAGACAACGTGTCCGTCGGCCATGCGCCAGTCCCATACCGCATCGTTGGTGGCCTGCGCGGCCAGTCGATAGCGTTCCTCGATGTCAAGACGCTCGGCCTCGGCGGACTTGCGGTCGGTGATGTCCAGCGAGGTGCCGACCAGGCCGATCACTTCGCCAGCATCGTTGCGCAGCGGCGCCTTGGTCGACAGCCACCAGGCTCGGCGGCCGTCCGGAAAGCTGACTTCTTCTTCCACCTGCTCGCTGCGGCCGCTGGACATTACCCGCTCGTCGGTGGCCATCACCGCCGCAGCCTGGGCGGGGTTGGCCAACAGCTCGGCATCGGTGCGCCCGACATACTCCGCCGGGGGGCGCCCGATCAGTGCCGTGGTGCCGCTGTTGCCCATCAGCAGGCGGCCCTGGCGATCCTTGGCATACATCACGCCTGGCGCGGCCTCAACGAAGGAGCGCAGCAGGGCCTGGGCCTGGTCACGCTCGGCCTGCACCCGCAGCCGTTCGTCGATGTCGATGAGAACGCCGGGGAAGCGCAGTGCCCGCCCGTTCTCGTCCAGGTCGACGCGGCCGATGCTCTCCAGCCAGTGGTAACCCCCGTCGGTGCCGCGCGTGCGGTACTGATGCGCGAAGCGGCCGCCATGCCGCACGGCATGCTCGATGGCCGCCGTCAGCCCGTCCAGGTCATCGGGGTGCACCGTGCCCAGCACCTCGTGCAGCTGCAGCTTGCGCTGTGCCAGCTCCGGGTCCAGCCCAAATGCGCGGGCGAGCGCTTCATCGACAGTCAGCTGGTCGTTCGGCACATCCCAGAACCAGGTGCCGACGATGGCACCCGCTGCCAGCGCCATGTTCACGCTGTCGGAGGCATGGGCGGCTTGCGGCTGGGGAACAGGAGGCTGGTTCACGGACGATCTCGAACGGAGGGGCTCTGCCTGCCCCGTGCAGGGGCAGACAGAACCAGGGCCGCCAGTCTAGTTCAAGGCCGCGTCACGGCAGCGTGGTGCCGTGTCAGTCAGTACCGGGCTTCACCCGCATCACCCGTTTGCGGTACTCGTACACGTTGTCACCACGCACGCGCCGCTCCTGCGTACCGGTGATCGAATCCACGCGACGGTCCGAGCCGGTGACCGGCTTGGCATCGATCGCGGTTTCGTGTTCGAACGAATGCGATTTGTCGGTGTTGCGGTAATAGCGGTACAGCGCCCAGTACAGCGCGGTAGCACCGGCCGGGCCGGCCGCCAGCAACCAGAGACCACTGTCGTCACTCATGTTGTCGCCACCAGGAAGGCAATTGCGAGGGCTTCGATGACCGTGCCGGTGGCCAGGGCGGCCAGCAGCATCTTCCACTGCTGCACCGGCACGCTGCCCATGGTTTCGCCGGTGCGGCCGTTCACCGCGATGTAGTGCTGCATGCCGCCGTTGGCGCCGGGCTGGTGGTAGGAGTACAGCCAGACCGGCAGGTACATCGACACCCAGCGGCTGCCATGCACGTCCAGCTGTTCCTGTTCCCAGCGCACGCCACGGTCATAACGGCGCACGCTGGCTTCCACCTGCGCGCGGGCGATCGACAGCAGCTGGTCCTCCAGCCTGGGGCGCAGCTTCTCGATATCCACGTTGCGCTTCTCGGAGGTGAAGCCAGCCAGGTAGGACGCGTTCCACTTCACCGCGTTCTTGGTGTCGAACGGCAGGATGGTGTTGATGATGTTGTTGGTGTTGGTGCGCGTGTCGAGGTTGCCGCGCTCGGCCGAGGATTCCAGCGGCAGGTCGTCAACGGTGAAATCGACCTGGCGTTCGACCTGGTAGATGTCCGCGTCGTAGTAGGTCTGCTTGTTCTTCTCGGTGCCGCGGGTGTACTCGCGGGTCTTGATCTCACCCTTGCCGGCCACGGCCGCGCTGACATTGCTGTCCACGATCATGTACGGCAGGTACACGCCCACCACGTTTTCCGGGGTGAACTGGTCCTTGAAGGCCTTCAGCGCGAACATCCGGCGCTTGTCGACGAACTGGCGGATGCGTGCAACCGCATCGTCCTTCTTGATGTGGAAGGGCAACACGGCATCGGGCACGGCGCCGTTGCTGATCTGCTCGTTCACGCCGAACACGTGGCGGCACCAGTGGCAGCGCGCGGTCATCGTGCTTTCGGTGTTGACCGTGACCTCGGCACCACAGCCGCCGCATTTGAAGGTCATCAGCGCCGAGGTATCGGCGTCGATGTCGCGTGCACCGGAGGCGATGATCGTGCCCTGCAGCTGGTCCAGCGCTTCGCCCAGCCCGAATTCCTCCTCCACCCGCGCGCCATGCCATTCGTGACGGCAGTACAGGCAGACCAGGACATCGGTGCCGAGCCTGGGGCGGATGTCGGTGCTGCCGCACTTCGGGCAGCGGTTCAGGCCATCCTTCAGTTCGCTGGCCGAGGTGTCGATGGCCAGCGGTTCAGGTGCCTCGACTTCATCACGGATGGCCTGCGGCAGCGTGCCGGTATCCAGCGGGAAGCTGCCGGGCAGGGGCGGGACGTCCTGCGGCGAGCCCGGACCGTCCAGCTTCGCCGCCGGCAAGGGCGGGGGCGAAGCGGGGGCGGCCCGGGGCAGCGGCGGAGGGGCGTTTCTGGGGTCGGACATGGGTGTGCGCGTCCGGCGGCTTACAGGCCCAGCGCCTTGGCCTTCAGGGCGTCGTAGTCGCCCTGGGTGATCAGGCCCAGGGCGAGCATTTCCTTGGCCTTCTTCAGCTTGGCCACCGGATCCTCGGCGGCCGGCGCGGTCGGCTGCTGCAGGCTGCCCGCACCGAACATGCCCGAAGCCATGCCGACGCCGACCAGGCCCGCCGCGCCGCCGTTCTCGCCGGCCGACTGGATGCCCTGGGCTACGCTGGCCTGCAGGTTGGAATTGCCGCGCGAACCGGACAGCGCATCGGCGCGCTGCACGGTCTTCAGCAGTTCACGGGTGTTGGCGTCGTACTCGATGGAGACGATGGCCGTCTTGACGATGGCCAGGCCACGGTCGGACTTCCACTGGTAGGCCTGCTCGACAGCGGCCGACAGGCTCTGCGCGAAGCCGATCGAATCCTGCTGCAGCTTGGTGATGCGGTTGCCCTTGGACGGGTCGTTGCTGTAGAGGCTGAAGGCCGGTGCCAGCGAACCCACCACTTCATTGAACAGCTGGGTGGCGGCGGCATTGTCCATGTCGGTGAAGTCGAACACCTGGCCCGGGCGCAGGTAGCTGGCCGGCACGAACTTCTTCACGAACAGGATCGGGTCGACGATCTTCAGCGTGTACGAACCACGGGTGACCGCGCCGACCTGGGTGTTGAGGAAGGCATCGTCCCAGTAGATTTCCGACTGGGTGCCGAAGCGGTTGTCCGGCAGTTCCTTCAGCGAAACGAAGAAGGCGGCCTGCTGCGAGCCCGGCTGGCCGCCGAACTTGAAGCGTTCCCAGCTCTGCTTGATGAAGGTGCTGACCAGGCCGTCACCGGCGAAGATCGACTGCGAGTTGAGGTCGTCCGAGCGCCACTCGTAGCCACCCGGCTCGGCGACGAAGGCGGTGATCGCGCCGTCCTGGAACAGCAGCAGGCCGTAGCCTTCGGGCACGACGATCTTCGAGCCGTTGCTGATGATGTTGGACGAGCCGCTGGTGTTTGAACCACGGCCGGCATTGGTGCCCTGCGGCACGGCCGCGAACAGGGCCGCGGTCGACGGCAAGCCCGTTGGCACGGTGTAGAAGTCTTTCCACTGGTCGGCCAGAACACCGCCCACTGCACCCTTGACCGCCTGTACCAGACCCATGACCTGCTCCCTGTGGTTACCGGACAGGCACCGTGCCTGTCGTGCCCGGCTGACTATAGTGGAGCGGGGCGGTCCCTCGCCACCGGTACCGGTCGCGCTCATTCATGTGGCGGGATCAACGCACGGACTGCGGAACCTTCCTCAGCTTCGAGGTGTCATAGCCCATCGCGGCGATGCGCTCGACGGCGGCCTGGTACTCCTGCGGCGACACCTGCGGCGTTCGCGCCATGTACCAGACGTAATCGCGCTTGCTGCGGCCGACGATCGTCTGCTGATAGTTCTCGTCCAGCCAGGCGATGATGTACTCGGCCTGGATCGGCCAGATGAACTGCATGCCCCACACCGCACCGGCACCTTCCTTTTCGACCCGGCCGACCGGATGCATGCTCTTGTATGGCGCCTGGAAGCTGCCCTTGCGGTAGGTGAAGGTGGTCTGGATGCGTCCGTCCGGCCGCAGGGAATAGCTTTCGACGGCATCGAAGGCCTCGCGCTCCGGCCGGGAGGGGATGTGGGCGATCACGTACCAGTCGCCCATGAAGCGTGGCACGTCCACCGACGCCGCACGTGGCAGTGGCCGGGTGTCCTGGCTGCTGCAGCCGGTGCCGAACAGGGCCAACGTCAGCAGGGTGAACAAGGGGGGCATACGCATGGCCAATCTCCTTCAGCGGGGGCGGAACAGGTAGTGTGCGACGAGCCATTGCTGGCCCTGGTCATAGCCGAACAGCTCGGCGCAGGCCATCCAGAACATGCGCCAGCGCTGCCACCAGATGCGCGCGGCGGCCTCGCCGTAGGTCGCCTGCAGGATCGGCATCAGCTGGGCGCGGGCCGCGTCCTGGTTGTCCAGCCAGTGGTTGGCGGTGCGCTGGTAGTGCGTGCCGTCCAGCAGCCAGCGCTGGTCGAGCTGCAGGTGCTGCTGGAAATGCAGGAGGGTGTCGGCGGCCGGCATCAGGCCGCCGGTGAAGAAGTGCCGCCCCATCCAGTTGTCATCGCCTTCGGTCTCGAACGGATACATCAGCGTGCGGTGGGCGAAGATGTGCACGAACAGTGCGCCGTCCGGCCGCAGCCAGCCAGATATGCGCTGCAGCAACTGCTGGTAGTTGCGCACGTGTTCGAACATCTCCACCGACACGCAGCGGTCGAAACGCGCGCTCGGCAGCTCCAGCTGGTTCACGTCGCGGGTGAGTACCTCGACGTTGCGCAGGCCGCGCGCCTGGCACTGGCCCATGATGTGCTCGCGCTGGCTGTGCGAATTGGACACCGCAGTGATGCGTGCATTCGGGTAGCGTTCGGCCATCCACAGGGTCAGCGAACCCCAGCCGCAGCCGAGCTCGAGGATGTCCTGGCCATCACGCAGCCCGGCGCGCTGCCCATACAGTTCCAGCATCGCCTCTTCGGCCTGGTCCAGGGTTTCGTGACCGGTGCGGTAATAGCAGCTGCTGTACTTCAGGCGCTTGCCGAGGCAGGCCTGGAAGAAAGCGGCCGGTACCTCGTAATGCTGGCGGTTGGCAGCGTCGACGTGCAGGGCCAGCGGGCTGCCGGCCAGTTCGGCGATGCGGCGCTGGAAGCGCACTGACTGTCCCTCCTGGCCGCCTTCGTCCTCCTCCTGCAGGCGCTGCGCGCACAGGCGACGGATGCCTGCACGCAGGGCAGCGTCCGGGATCCAGCCGCGCTCGGCCCAGCCGGTCAGGCCGCCTTCGATCTCGACGGGAGGGTGCAGCGTGCGGGTGGCATTCATGGCGTGCGGTCCTGGGAAGGGGAAGTGCGGGGGAACCACGGGAAGAACATCGGGGTGCTGCGCTGGTAGTCGCGGTAATCATCGCCGCGGCTGCGCAGGGCCTGTTTTTCGGTGAAGGGAACGCCGCTGAGGTAGCGCAGGAACAGGTACATCACCAGCGGCCCCGACCAGGACAGCCTCCATAGCGGTGAGCCGACGGCCAGCAGCACATAGGTGAACCAGTGCAGCCACTCGAAGAAATAGTTGGGATGGCGCGAGTAGCGCCACAGTCCTTGGCGGCAGGTCCTGCCCTTGTTGGCGGGGTCGGCCCTGAAACGTGCAAGCTGGCGGTCGGCCAGTGCTTCGCCGCCAACACTGAGCAGCCACACGGCCACGGCGGCAGCGATCCAGCCGGCATGGCTGGTGGCCGGGGTGCGCGCCACGGCCAGGAACGGCAGGGCGAACAGCACCACCAGCAGCGCCTGGGCCATGAAGAAGCCGAAGATCTTTCCCTGGTGGCCGTTCCAGTGTTCGCGCAGATAGCGGTAGCGCCCGTCCTCGTCTTCACTGCGCACGCGGTGCCACAGATGCAGGGCGAGCCGGCTGCCCCACAGGCCGCCCAGCACACCCAGCGCGATGCGCGGCTGCAGGCCGCCATCGCCCAGCCAGGCGAGCAGCAGGGCGCCCGCGGCCACGCCCTTGGCCCACAGCACGTCAACCACGCCGATGTTGCGATGGCGGCGCTGCCAGGCCCAGCCCCAGCACATCACCAGCACTGCAAAGAGCAGCACCCAGCCGAGCAGGTTCATGCGCGAACTCCTTTACGTGTGTTTTCGGCCGTCTTCTCATTACCGCGGCTTGCCAGCGCGCACAGCAGCGGCAGGGCGATGCTCCAGCCCACGCCCAGCAACAGAACGCCCTGCCACAGGGGGGCGCTGAACTGCACGGCCTGGAAACCACGCGCCGCCGACAGATAGGCCAGCGGTGCCAGCAGCAGGCCGAACAGCACCGGCAGCAGGCGGTGCCGCTGCAGGAAGGTCATCGAGCTGGTCAGGGTCATCGAGAAGGCCGCCCACAGCGCCATGATCCACGGCGGCGGTGCCCAGCCCAGCGGTGCGGCGGCATAGCGCACGGTGCCGCTGGCGGCGGCGGTGCCATCCACCAGCCAGGCGCAGGCGAGGGCGAGCAGCAGCAGGCGCAGGTCGATGCGCGGCACCGGGCTGGTCAGCAGCTGGCTGGCGACATACAGCGCTGCAGCCAGCAGTGCCGGCCATTGCCAGCCCCGGCCCGCGCCGGCGACCGCGCACAGCCAGACCAACTGGTTGCCGAGCAGGTTGGCCCAGGTCCGCCTCATGTCAGGCCTCGCTGGCCGTGGGCACGTCTGTGCAATGGCCTGGGCGTGCCAGCAGCAGGTGCGACACGCCGATGGAGCGCTCCAGGAAACCACCCTCGCAGTAGGCCAGGTAGAACTCCCACAGGCGGCAGAAGCGTTCGTCGAAGCCCTGCGCCTGCACGGCGCCGCGCTGGGCCAGGAAGCGCTGCCGCCAGGCGCGCAGGGTCAGCGCGTAGGAATGGCCGAAGTCCTGCTGGGCGATCAGCTGCAGGTCGCTGGCCCGGGTCTTGGCCGCCATGATCGCGTTGATCGAAGGAATGAAGCTGCCCGGGAACACGAAGCGCTTGATGTAGTCGACGCTGCGCCGCGCCTGTTCGTAGCGGTGGTCCTCGATGGTGATCGCCTGCAGCAGGGCCACGCCATCAGGCTTCAGAAGGCGCTGCAGGGTGCCCATGTAGATATCGAGGAATTCGGCGCCGATGGCCTCGATCATTTCGATGGAGACCAGCTTGTCGAACTGGCCCTGCAGGTCGCGGTAGTCCTGCATCAACACGGTCACGCGTTCCTGCAGACCTGCATCCACCACGCGCTGCACGGCCAGTGCGTGCTGTTCGGCGGAAATGGTGGTGGTGGTGACGTGGCATCCGTAATGGCGCGCCGCATGCACGGCAAAACCGCCCCAGCCGGTGCCGATCTCGACCACGCGGTCGCCCGGCTGCAGCTGCAGCTGCTGGCAGATGCGGTCCAGCTTGCGGGTCGAGGCCACTTCCAGCGGCTCGTCCGCCTGTGCGTACAGCGCCGAGGAATACATCAGGTCCGGCGACAGGAACAGCGCGAAAAAATCATTGCCGAGGTCGTAGTGGGCGGCGATGTTGCGGCGGCTGCCCTTGCGGCTGTTGCGGCGCAGGCGGTTCCAGGCGCGCAGCAGCCAGCCGGCGGCGCGTGCCGGGCCGCGTTCCATGCCATCCAGCAGATCGCGGTTGCGCACCAGCAGGCGGACCAGTGCGACCAGGTCATCGCAGCGCCAGTCGCCGTGGATGTAGCTTTCGCCCGCGCCGACGCTGCCCTGCGCGGCCACCTTGCGGTAGAAGGCCGGGTCGTCAATGGTCACTGTAGCCTGCAGCGGGCCATGACCATCGCCCAGCAGCACCTCGCCGAAGGCATCGCGGACGCGCAGCTGGCCGTCGTGCATCGGTGCCAGCTGGGCCAGCAGGCGACGGCGCAGGAAGGCATCCAGTGCACCGGCGCGGGGCAGGGCCACCGAAGGCGTCAGGTTGTTCATCGCGGTTTCTCGGCAAGGGAAGGGTGGTCGTGCACGGGGTTGCGTTTCAGCCACAGGCGCAGCGCCTGCCAGTGGATGGCGGCGACCACCTGCACGGTCATCAGCGGGTAGGCCAGCAGCACCCGCGCCAGGCCGCGGCCATCCAGTGGGTGGCGCTGCATGCTCTGGGTGGCATCGAACTGGCGCACGCCTTCGCGCCAGACCTGCATGTGCACGCGGAGCGCATCGCCGGGCGCGTTGAAGCGCCAGTCGTAGCGGCAGTCCATCGGCATGAAGGGCGAAACATGGAAGCACTTGTCGAACTGCCAGCGCAGGCTGCCACCTTCGTGCTGCGCCTGCTCGACCGGCAGTACGTAGGCGTGGCGTTCCTTCCACGGCGTATTGGTGATGTCGGCGACGATGCAGTCCAAGGTGCTGCCATCGGCCTGGTAGCAGTAGTAGAAGCTGACCGGGTTGAACACGTGGCCGCCAAAACGCAGGTGCGTCAAAAGCCGCACCGGTCCTTCAGGGCGACGGCCCAGCACGGTGGCGGCATGGTCGCGCACGGCATCGGCCAGTGGCACCTGCGCATCGCCCAGGTAGTCGCTGCGACGGAACTCGGCCAGGTTACGGCGGTTGACCGACCACAGCCAGCGCCCGGCGAAGATCGTGTCGAGCTCGTCCAGGTCCAGCAGAAGCTGCGCAATCGGGTAGCGGAACGCGTGCGCATGCGGATGGTGCCGCCGGTGCAGCACCTGCCCCACATAGAGCGCACTGGCGGTCATGCCGTGATCTCGGTCGGCCGCAGTGGCGAGGCGATGCCGGTGCGGGCGCGCAGCGCGTCGACCATGCGCCGTGCACTGGCGATGCCGTCCTCGTGGAAACCCCAGCCCCAATAAGCGCCGGCGAACCAGGTATGGCGGTGTCCCTGGATCTCGCCCCAGCGTCGCTGTGCCCGCACGGCGGCATGGTCGTGCACGGGGTGCGCGTAGTGCAGGCGGCGCAGCACCTTGGACGGATCGATGGCATCACTGCGATTGAGGGTCACCACCAGTGGCGTGTCGCCGGGCAGGCCCTGCAGCAGGTTCATGCAGTAGCTGACCGTGCACGGCGCCGAAGGGTCGTCCGGAACGTGTGCGTTCCAGGCGGCCCACGCCTTGCGGTTGCTGGGCAGCAGTGAGGCGTCGGTGTGCAGCACGGCCTCGTTGGCCTGGTAGCGGATCGCGCCCAGCACGGCGCTTTCTACCGGATCGGCGTCTGCCAGCAGGGCAAGGGCCTGGTCGCTGTGGCAGGCCAGGATCACCTCGTCGAAGCCCTCGATACCCGCCGAACTGTGCACGCGCGCGCCCCACGGCATGCGCTCGACCGCCTGCACCGGCGTTTCCAGCCGCTCATGCACGCGCCAGCGGCCACGCAGCGCATCGACATATCGCGCCGAGCCGCCCTTGACCACGCGCCACGGTGGTCGGCCGGTCATCTGCAGCATCTGGTGGTTGGCCATGAACTGCACGAGGTAGCGCGCCGGGAAGTCAAGAACAGTGGCGGTCGGCGAAGACCACAGCGCCGAGGCCATCGGCAGCAGGTGTTCCTCCACGAAGGCATCGCCGAAACGCTGCTGGCGCAGGTACTGTCCCAGCGTCGGGCCTTCGGCCTCGGCCAGCAGCAGCGGCGCGTCCCGGTAGAAGCGGCGCAGGTCGGCCAGCATGCCCCAGAAGCGCGGCGAGACCAGGTTGCGCCGCTGGCAGAACAGCCCGTCCAGCGAGGTGGCGTTGTACTCCACGCCACTGCGGTCGCTGTGCATCGAGAAGCTCATGGTGGTCGGCTGTGACGCCACGCCCAGCTCGTCGAACAGGGCCGTCAGCAGCGGGTAATGCTGCGGATTGAAGACGATGAAACCGGTGTCCACCGACATCTGCTGACCGTCGACCTGCACCCGATGGGTGTGGGTGTGCCCGCCCAGGTAGTCGTTGGCTTCATACAGGGTGACTTCGTGCTCGCCATCCAGCCAGTACGCGCTGGCCAGCCCTGCAATGCCCGAACCGATGACCGCGATGCGCATGCTCAGTCCTTCGCCTTGGCCAGCACCCATTCGGGTATCGGCTTCAGTCCCCTGACCAGGCCGATGGCGGCCATCAGGCGCAGGCCGTACCAGGTCAGGTCCACTTCCCACCAGCGGAAGCCCTGGCGGGCGGTGCCGGGGAAGAAGTGATGGTTGTTGTGCCAGCCTTCGCCGAAGGTCAGCAGGGCCAGCCAGAGGTTGTTGCGGCTGTCATCGCGCGTGTCGAAGCGGCGGCTGCCGAAGCGGTGGGCCAGCGAATTGATGGTCACCGTGGCATGGAACAGCACGACGGTGGAGATGAAGAATCCCCAGACCAGCAGCTGCGGGCCCGTCGTGTGGAGGCCGGGTGCCACACGTTCCAGCAGCGCGCCAAGGCCATACAGGCCTGCGGCCAGCAACACCGGCACGGCGATGTCGAAGCGGTCCAGCCAGCGCAGTTCCGGGAAACGGGCCAGGTCGGGCACGCGCGCTAGGTCCGTGGCGAAGGCCTCGCGGGTCAGGAACCAGCCCATGTGGCTCCGCCAGAACCCGCCACTGACCGGGGAATGCGGGTCCTGCGGCTGGTCGGCATGGCGGTGGTGATGGCGGTGGTGGGCGGCCCACCACAGGGGGCCACGCTGCACGCTGGACGCGCCGATCACCGCGAAAAGGAACTGCACCGGGCGAGAGGCGTGGAAGGTCCGGTGCGAGAAATAGCGGTGGTAGAAACCGGTGATCGCGAACATCCGCACCGCGTAAAGCGCCAGCGCGACCGCTACCGCGGTCCAGGACACGCCGACCCAGATCACCCCCAGGCACGCCACATGCAGCAGGAAGAAGGGTACGGCCCGCAGCCAGTCGATGCGGCCGCGCTGCGCCGGATCGGCCTGCGCCGCTGCGGCCTCGGTATCGAACCAGCGTCGCAGGGTCCGCAGCAGCCGCTCACGTCGGCGTGGAAGGGGCGCAGCAGCGGACATGGGGGAGGTCTCGAAGGCGTGTCTGTGCATATGTACGCAGCAGGGCGTGGATTGGATGCACTCAATCGGCATGTCATGATGGCTTCACCTGCTGCTCACGCTGCAGGACGGCACCAGGGGTCGTGCCCAGGCCTGTTGCCACTGCGCCTGTGGCTGCGTCGTCGCGGGTGAGGCGAAGCGTACGATGACGGCCGGATAGGTGCCGCGCGCATCACGCAGGTTGCTGGTGCCGCGGAATTCCAGCAGGCGCCGGTCATCATCGGCGTAGACCAGGGACAGCCGCGGAGCGACCGCGCCGTACCAGGTGGCCAGGCGCACCTCGATGGCCTGTGCGGGAGCACCCTGCCAGGTGAGCGGGCCGGTCCGCCGGACGCTGACCGGGTAGAAGCGTTGCCGGCCCGGCACCAGGAAGGGCAGGCGGACCTCATCGCCCTTCATCAGTGCAGGCCAGTGCGCGCGCACCGCCGCGTCGAATCCGGTATCGATCACCGCGTCGGCAGGAAGTGGAACCTGCGCACGCCGCTCCGCGGCGGGCGCGCTTTCCTTCCAGTCGATGCTGACCTGTGCGCCGGCCACCACCACTTTGGCGGCCTGGCCGCTGCGGCCGTCCTGCAGCAGGTAGCCCCGCGCCTGCGGCTGGGCGGTGCCCGGCAGTTCCTTGCGGGCGAACGGGCGACCGTCCGGGCACAGGTACTGCACCCAGCGCGCCGCACCTTCGGTCGCCCCGCGCCGCCAGTGCACCTCGCGGTAGGCGGGGGTCCCGTCGGCCAGGCTGGCAACGCCTTCGCTGTGCAGCAGGGGGGTGGCGCTGGTCACGGTGGACAGGTACAGCATCAGCCCGGCGGTATGCATGGGGGGTCCTTGCAGGTTGGTCTGCTGAACGTACGCACGATGGGTCCAGCTGGATGCAGGGCAGTGCGCTGCATCCAATCCGGCCTCTGCTGCGTACAGCACACAGACCCCCTTCACCTGCCTGATCGCCGCCCGTGATGTACCCTGACGCCGCCAGCCCCTCCTTTGACTTCGACGCCGCACGCATCGTGTCCATGAGCCAGCAGCCAAGCAGCGAGCCGACCAACTGGACCGGTGACATGGACGGCGTGGCGCGCCTGCGTGACCGCGCTTGTTTCATGCGCATCTATGATCACTTCATGCCTCGCCTGTGTGTCTACCTGCGCGGGCTCGGCGCGCCCGAAGCGGTGGCCGAGGAGCTTGCGCAGGAATGCCTGCTGCGGCTGTGGCTGCGCGCGGCCGACTACGATGCGGCGCAGGGTGCGCTGAGCACCTGGCTCTACCGCATCGCGCGCAACCTGCAGATCGATCGGGTGCGCCATGAGCGCAGCTGGATGCAGGTGCAGGCAGCGGTGGAGCAGGCTGCCTGCAGCGACGCGCAGTCTGAGAGCAGTGCCGAGCACTATGCCGACCAGGCGCGCCTGCGCCAGCGCATCAACGAGTTGCCGGCGGTGCAGGCGCGGCTGGTGCGCATGTCCTATTTTGAAGCCAAGAGCCACGGCGAAATTTCCGAGGCGCTGGGCATGCCGCTGGGGACGGTCAAGTCACACCTGCGCCGGGCCTTCCTGCAGCTGCAGTCCAAGGTGGGTGGCGTGCCATGAATCCGCACCACCACCTGCACGAATCGACCCTGCTCAGCTATGCGGCCGGCGCGTTGCCGGCACCGCTGAGCGTGGTCGCCGGCACGCACCTGGAGCAGTGCGCGCATTGCCGCCAGCGCATGCGCGAGGCCGAGGCCATCGGCGCGGCGCTGATCGAACAGACCCAGCCGATGGTCGTGGGCGGCCGCAGCCAGGCGTTGCGCGCGGCGATGCTGGACGAGCTGGAGCGTGAAGCGCCTGCGGTGCCCGCCATCGCTGTCGCGCGGCCGGCCGCGTCGCCGGTGGAGCTGCCGGAGGTCAGTGCTGACCACCTGCCTGCGTCTCTTCAGCCGTATTTTGGTCATTCATTGGGTGCGCTGCGCTGGCGCTGGATCGCGCCGGGCGTGCACTGCATCCGCTCCACGGAAATGCCCTCGCTGATCATGCTCAAGATCGCGCCGGGCAAGTGCCTGCCGATGCACAGCCACGGCCGCAGCGAGCTCACCCACATCCTGCGTGGCGCCTACAATGATGCGCTGGGTCTGTTCGCGCCAGGCGATGTGGCCGATCTGGACGAAGACGTGGAGCACCAGCCGGTCACCGCACCGGGCGTGCCGTGCATCTGCGTGTCGGCATTGGATGCGCCCCTGGTGTTCAGTGGCTGGCTGGCGCGCAGGATACAGCGGTTCGTCAAGCTCTAGAGCACTGGAGGAAAGCCCGATGGGCAATGGCAATGCAATGCGGGTGCTGCTGGTGGGCGCCACCGGGCTGGTCGGGCAGGGCGTGCTGCAGGCCTGCCTGCAGTCCGCGGATGTCGGCCACGTCGTCGCACTGGTGCGCCGGCCAGGCAGCGTGCCGGGCAACGTCGATGAGATCGTGCTTGCGGACTTCCAGCGAGCCACCAGCCTTGGCGATGCGCTCGCTGGATTCGACGCCTGTTTCTATTGTGCGGGCGCACCACCCGTGGGCACGGCCGAGCCCGAGTACCGCCAGGTCACGCTGCAGGTGACCCGCACCGTCGCAGAAGCCTGGGCGGCAGCCAATCCCCACGGATGTTTCCTGTATGTGTCGGGTGCACATGCCAACCCGGACAGCCGGATCATGCCGCTGCGGGTGAAGGGTGAGACCGAGCAGGCGCTTGCCGATCTACCGGTGCGCACGGTGATGCTGCGACCGGCCGGCGTGCGGCCGGTATCCGGCACCGGCACGCGACACACGGCGCTCAAGCCTTTCTATCTGCTGGCCCGCCCGCTGATGGCGGTGGCCGAGGGGCTGCTGCCGGCGCTGACCACCAGCAACCGCGGCATCGGCCAGGCGATGATCGCGCTGGCGCGGATGCCGTCACCGCCGAGGGTCGTGGAATGCGCGCAGATCAACGCGCTTGCGCGCGATCCTTCAGCACGCTGATGATCGACTCGGCCAGGTCGCTGCGGGTGAACGGCTTCGACAGCAGCGGTGCAGAACGGCCATTGCTGCCGGCCGCATCGTGGTCGCGCGGATAGCCCGAGGTGAATAGCACGGCGACCTCCGGCCAGCGTTCCCGCACTTCACGGCCCAGCGCCCAGCCTGACATCCCCGGCATCACCACATCGGAGAACAACAGGTCGATCTTCGCATCCGGACGCTCCAGCAGGCGCAGCGCGGACGGACCATCGTGCGCTTCCAGCACGCGGTAGCCCAGCTGCCGCAGCGCCTCGACGGTGTAGGCGCGCACGTCGTCGTTGTCTTCGGCGACCAGAATGGTTTCCTCGCGCGGCTCGTAACCGGCCAGGCCGGTGGAAGCCTCGACGGTCTCGCTGGGCAGCTCCAGCGAAGAGCGCGGGAACATCATGGTGATGCTGGTTCCGCCGCCCTCCACCGAATCGATGAGGACGTGGCCACCGGACTGCTTGACGAAGCCGTACACCATCGACAGGCCCAGGCCGGTGCCGCGGCCCACCTGCTTGGTGGTGAAGAAGGGTTCGAACACCTTGGCCATTGTGTCGGCGGACATGCCGTGGCCGTTGTCGCGAACCCGCAGCATCACGTATTCGCCCGGCGTGGCATCCGGGAACAGCGCGGCGTAGTCATGGTCGAGGTGACTGTTGTCGATCTCCACCACCAGGCGCCCGCCACCGGACATCGCGTCACGCGCGTTCACCGCCAGGTTCAGCACCGAAGCCTCGAGCTGGCTGACGTCGAGTTCGACGCACCAGATGCCTTCGCCGGTGCGGATGTCCAGAAGCACCAGTTCACCCAGTGTCCGCTGCAGCATGTCATGCATGCCAAGCAGCGCGTCGTTGAGATTCACGGCCTGGCTGCGCAACGGCTGCTTGCGCGCAAACGCCAGCAGGCGCTGGGTCAGGCTGGCGGCACGGCCGACGCCCTTCAGGGCGTTGTCCAGCGCACGCGCACTCATGTTGCCGGGCTGGCCGTCACGCTGGTTCAGCAGCATCGCGTGCTCGACGTTGCCGGCGATCACGGTCAGGATGTTGTTGAAGTCATGGGCAATGCCGCCGGTGAGCTGGCCCACGGCCTCGATTTTCTGTGCCTGCCGCAGCGCGTGCTCGGCCTGGATGCGGGCGGTGGTTTCCACGGCCTCGGAGACCACGGCGGTCACCGTGCCCTCGGCGTCCTGCAACGGACGGAACGTGAAATCAAAGCTGCGGCGACCGGTGGGCAGTTCAAGGTCCATCGCCTGCACCGCGCTGCGGCCGCGCGAGGCATCGGCCACGGCCTGGTCGACCACGCCGGCCAGCTCGGGTGTCGCGGCAAACCACGGCGATTCCCAGAACGGCAGGCCGATGACATCCTCCTTCTCGGCCAGAACTGCGGCTAGCGAGGCGACATTGGCATCGACGATGCAGCCGCTGCGATCCAGCAGCACCTGGTGCTGGAAACTGGATTCAAAGATGGCCTGCAGGCGCCGCTTGCTGGCCTGCAGTTCAGCGGTACGCGCCTGCACCTGCCGTTCAAGCGATTCGTTGTCCTCGCGCAGCGCCAGTTCGGCGCGCTTCAGAGAGGACACATCGCTGCCCAGGCAGGTATAGCCGGTGACGCTGCCATCGGCAGCACGCTCTGGCACGCAGTCCATCTGCAGGAAGCGGGACTCGCCACTGCGGTGCACCAGGGTGACCTGAAAGCTCGCGCGTTCGCCGGCCAGTACCCGCTGCAGGCTGGTCCGGGCATTGGCGAAGGCCTCCTCGCCACCCACCTCCGCGGCGGTCCGGCCGAGGATGCTCTGCAGGTCGGTGCCGTGCCAGTCGAGGAAGGCCTTGTTGGCAAAGCGGTAGCGGTGGTCGGTGTCGAGATGCGCGATCAGCGCCGGCACGGCATCAGTGATCTGCTGCAGCTGCGCCTGGCTTTCGTCCAGTGCCGCGCGGGTCTGGGTCAGCTGGTTGCGCTCGCTGGCTTCCTGGCGGGCGCGACGGATCGCGTCGGGCAGGCGCTGCAGGCGCTGCTTGACCACATAGTCACGCGCGCCACGGGTCAGCGCCTGCACCGCCAGTTCCTCGGTCAGGGTTCCGGAGACGAAGATGAAGGGGATGTGCGGTGCGCGCTCGCGCGCCAGGTCGAGCGCGGCATCGCCGTCGAATCCCGGCAGCACGTGGTCGGCCAGAATGACGTCGAAACGATCACTCTCGATCGCTTCGATGAAGGCGTCGCGGGTCCACAGGCGCTCGATCTCGAAATCCAGCCCGCCCCGCTGCAGTTGCGCCGTAATCAGCTCTGCATCGAGCGCGCTGTCCTCCAGCATGAGGATGCGCAGGTGCGAAGCACGGCGCGTGTCATCACGCATCGCGGGGACCTGTTCCGACGGAGGGGGGCGGTGGCGGTTGGTTGGTGATGCCCCAGAACATGCCCAGGCCCTGGATGGCGTCGAAGAACTCCTTGAAGTCCACCGGCTTGACCACGAAGGCGTTGACGCCCAGCTGGTAGCTGCGCACCAGGTCCTGCTCCTCGCGCGAGGAGGTGAGCATGACGATGGGCGTGCTGCTCAGCGCCGCATCGTTGCGCACCTGCTCCAGCACTTCCAGGCCATTGATCTTGGGCAGTTTCAGGTCGAGCAGGACCACCACCGGGCCACCATGCCGCGTCCCGGCATAGGCGCCTTCGCAGCGCAGGTAGTCCAGTGCTTCGGCACCATCGCGCACATGGATGACGTCGTTCAGCAGCTGGCAGCGCGCCAGTGCTGCCATCGTCAGCTCGGCATCCTTGGGGCTGTCTTCAACCAGAAGGATGGGCCGCAGATCCCTCATGGGTGTTCTCCGTTTTGATGAGGCAGGGTGAAATACAGGGTGGCGCCCTTGCCCAGCGCGCCCTCGGCCCAGGTGCGGCCGCCATGGCGGCCGACGATGCGGCGGACATTGGCCAGGCCGATGCCGGTACCTTCGAATTCCTCGACGTGGTGCAGGCGCTGGAACACGCCGAACAGCTTGTCTACGTAACGCATGTCGAAACCGCAGCCGTTGTCGCGGACGAAGAAGACGTTCTCCTCGTCGGTGCGTTCACAGCCGATCTCGATGACGGCGTGCTCGCGTTCGCGGGTGAACTTGACGGCGTTGGACAGCAGGTTCTGCCAGACCAGGCGCATCATCGTCGGGTCGGCCTCGATGACCGGCAGCGCGCCGACCTTCCACTCGACCTCGCGCCCGGCATAGTCGAAGGCCAGGCTGCGGCGCACATCACTGACCAGGGCGCCCATGTCCAGGCGCATGCGGCCCAGTGTCGAGCGGCCCATCTGCGAGAAACTCAGCAGGTCGTCGACCAGCGTGCCGGCCGACTTGGCTGATTCGACGATGGTGTCCAGGAAGCGGCGCTCGGTGGCGTCCAGGCGATCGGCGGCGGAACTGCCAAGCAGTTCCGAATAGCCGACGATGTGCCGGAAGGGCGCACGCAGGTCATGGCTGACCGAGTACGAGAACGCCTCCAGCTCCTTGTTGCTGCGCAGGAGCTGTTCGTTGAGTTCGGCCATCTCCTCGGCCTTGCGCAGCACGATGTCGACGATGGCGGTGCGCATCTCGTGCGCGGCATCGCGGTCGGCATCGTTCCACGGCAGGCTGCGCTGCTGCACGGTTTCCTTCCAGGCTTCGAAGGAATTACGTGGTGACAGCACCGTTCCGGGCGCCGCGGTCTTGCGCGGGTCGCCGCCCCAGCGCACGGTGCGCACCACTTCGGGGCGGAACCACATCAGGAAACTGTCGTGCAGCTGGGAGATCGAGACCGCCAGCAGGCCGCTCGCGGTCTCGGTCAGGGCTTCGCCCGCGGGCCAGCGGCTGGCCAGGTGATCGGTGGCATAGACCTCGTCACCGGCGTGTTCGCTGGCCAGCCAGTGGGCGATATCCAGCACCTCGTTGCGGGCGGGGCAGTGCCCGACCAGCAGGCAGTCGCCCTTGTGCACGATTGCAGCGCCGGCGGCATTGGTCAGCGACATCAAGCTGGCCGGATCCTGGCGCAGCGCGGCCATGAACTCCTCGTCACCGGCCATGCGCCCCAGCAGCCGGACCAGCACCGAGCGGCGGTTGATGCGTTCTTCCACTGCGCGGGCGCGTTCCTTCAGGGCAATCTGCAGCGAGACGATCTGGCCCATGAACTCACAGGCGGTGCGCACCGGGTAGGGCAGGCGCCGGGCATCAGCACTGTGGCAGGACACCAGGCCCCACAGCTGGCCTTCGTGGATCAGTGATACCGACATCGACGAGCCGGTGCCCATGTTGCGCATGTACTGCAGGTGCACCGGCGAGACACTGCGCAGTACGGAAAGGCTCAGGTCGGTCGGCGCCGCATCGGCATGCTGCGCAGCGCGCACCAGCGGCACCGCGGTGTAGTTGGCATCGGCGATCAGGCGCACGCGGTTGCGGCGGTAGAGTTCGCGCGCCTGCGCCGGGATGTCCGACTCCGGGAAGCGCAGGTCGAGATAGGAGGGCAGTACCCCATTGCCATCCTCGGCAATGACGATGCCGTTCCAGCTGCTGTCGAACTGGTAGACCAGGGTGCGGTCGAAGCCGGTCATCGCGCGCATGTGCTCGGCGGCGATCTGGCACAGTGCCTCGACCGAGCTGGCGGTCTCGATGGACGCCATCAGCTGGCGGATGGCCGGATACAGGGCTTCCAGCGATGCCGGCTGGCCCGCAACCGGTGATTCCAGCTCCAGCAGCAGAGCCTGCGCCGAGCGATGGGCCAGTATCTGGTGCCGCCCGTACCCCGGCAGTTCGATGGAGCCGATGTGCACCGAACTGTCCAAGGCCAGCTGGCCGACCGGCTCGATGCAGTCCGCCAGGACGCCGCCAAGCACGTCGGCCAGCGGCTGTCCCAGCGGGTCGCCGAACCCTTCAAGCAGGGCTGGCTCACTCACCGCGCGCTCGAGGACCTGCAGCGAGTACGGGTCGACCACCAGCAGCACGCCGTAAGGCTGGATCGCACCCGGCGTGTGGATGGGCTCACGCGCGCAGAGGTCAAGCGCGGCGTCCTGCGCGGTTTCAGCAGATGACATCAGCAGCAATGCTCGCGGTTCGGGGCAGGTTGACAGCGCCGCAATGCACGCCACGACGCACGTCTGAGACGGAGAAAAAAGCCATTGCTACATGGTGACGCAAAAACGGTGATTCGCATACCACTCTCTCACGTAAAACCGGAGGACCGTGACACTGAACTGTTCAGCCTTCCATGCAGGTGGCAGCGTGGGGGCCTTCGCGGATCGTGCATCAGCGCTGCACGCGTGCTGCACGCGCGGCTGCATACAGTCATCCCACCCCCTTCATGGCGACGCCGCGTGGATCTGCAGCCTTCCATTCCTTCCTTCGATCGTCATCCTGCCTTCCCACGTCGGCCGATGGCGGACAGTGCCCACTTTGAGCTGCTCGACGTCAGTGCCCTGCAGGATCCCTGCAGCGGCCGCATCGTCCATCTCTATGCCCTGGTGGCGCGCTGCACGGCGTGCGAGACGGTGTTCAAGGCAGAGGAAGGCGCTGGCCTGGTCAGCACTTCGTCGGCCCGCGTGGTGCGCTGCCCGTCGGGCTGTGGCCAGCAGTCCTTCACCGGCGCCGCGCTGCGGCAGTGGCGGGCGGCGATCGTACCCGCCGCCTGAGCCGCGCTTAAAGTACTGAGGGATTGAGCTGCCACACCGCATGGTTGAGTGCTGTAGCAAAGCTGACCCAGGCCAGATAGGGCAGCAGCAGCCAAGCCGCCAGCGCCCTGCGACGGGCGAAGGCCACCATCGTGGCCATGATCAGCACCAGCAAGAGCAGGATGTCGGCGAACGCTGCGCCGCCGAGCTTCCACGCGAAGAACAGCCAGCTCCAGAGCACGTTGACAAGCAGTTGCGCGACGTACAGTCCAAGCGCGGCCCCATTTCTGCGCCAGCCTCCCTGGCGCCAGACCAGCCACGCGCTGAGCGCCATCAATATATATAAGAGTGTCCAGACCGGTCCAAACACATTGGCCGGCGGCGCCCAGCTGGGCTGCTCCAGTTGCCCGTAGAACTGCGCGGCGGTGATCGAGGCGCGCGCACCCAGTGCCGCTGCAGCCAATGTAAGCGCCAGCCAACCCACCAGGCCAAACATCTGTCTTCTGTGATTCATCACTGATCCTCTCGAACATTTGCCATCGCAGCAGGTCTACGCAGACCGGTGCGTGTTGGATGCAGGCGCCGCAATGCTCAGTCCGCTGTGCCGGCTGCGCCGTCGGCAGGCAGCAGGGCCGGGCGCCCGTCGAACCATTCGCGCGCGCCCGCCAGATGCCACTGGCGCTGCTTGCCGTCCAGTTCGATGCCGGCACCCAGCAGTCCCCAGCGCAGGTACAGATCGCCGCGCTTGTTCTGCCCGAGCAGATCCAGCCGCGCCCGCAGGGACAGCCGCTCGTTCTCGGCTTCCAGGCCGTCGAGCACCAGATGGCCTGACTGCCAGCGCAGCCGGGTGGTTGCATTCACCTCTCCGGAGTCGAGCAGGGACAGCGCCCAGCGCGGGTAGTCGCCACGCTCGGCGAACACCGCCAGCAGGGGCGCGGCATCGCTCATCGTCAGTGCAGCGCTGGCATCGACCCGGAACGGTGCCTGTGCATCGATACGTCCTTGCTTGAACTGCACGCGTCCCCGCCAGGGCGTCTTTCGCTGCTGCTGCCCAACCTGCACGTTGCGCAGCTGCACCGACGTGCCCGACAGGTCGAAGTAGCGCTGCTTGAAGTCGGCGCGGCGCAGGGTGGCGTCGACCTCGGCGTTGCCCAGCAGGTCGAGGCCGGCCACCTGCAGGCGTGCGCCGTCGCCGCGCAGGGTGGCGGTGCCGTGGCCGACCCGGCCATCGGTGTCCAGTTCCACATCGCCGGTAAGCGAGCCGGTGCCACCCAGTAGCTTGGCCTGGCCCTTGCCCAGATAGCGGTTGTAGGCGGTCAGGTCCGGAATCGTGGCATTGCTGAAGCGCAGGCGCGCACGCATGTCCTTGCGGAACTCACGCAGGCGGCCATCACCGCTGAGCACCAGCGAGAGGTCGCGGCCGTCGAACAAGGTGTCTCCTTTCTCACTGCCTGCGCGTGCGTTGAAGCGCGGTACCCGCACATCCAGCGTGGCGCGGGTGGGCGTGCCGGGCGCCAGCTCGCCGTGTGCGCTGGCCGTGCCGGTCATGCGCACGCCGGCGACTTCGGCCGTCGCCGCCGCTTCGGGGATGTCCACCGTACTGCCTGCCGCAAGCTCCCCCGCTTTCAGCTGCAGGTCGGCGCGCACGGTGCCGCCACCGTCCAGCTGCACCCAGGGCTTGCGCAGGAACAGGGCGGGAATCCAGTTGAGCGAGGTGAAGATCCATTCGCCCTGCACCCGACCGGAGGTGCGCTCGATCAACTGGCCAGGCTCGCGGAAGGGAATCTTCCGACCCGTGATGTGCAGGTCGGCATCGAGCGAGGCGCCCGTACCCTCGCGCGCCGGCAGGCGTGCCTGCAGCCGGATGTCCTGGGCGGCGTTCAACTGCAGGGCCAGCGTGCCGCGATCGGGGGCGCCGGCGCCGGCCTGCAACGGCACTCGCCACACCGCGCGACTGCCGGGCTGCAGGGTGCCGCGGTCGAGCTTGATGTCCGCCTGCAGCTGGCCCGTGCTGGGTGAGCTGGACACCGCCAGCGTCCGCGCATCGGTGTCCACCCGGATGCCGTGACTGCGGGCATCCACCTTCAGCGCACCGCGGAGGATGTCGAACTTGGCGAGGCCGGGCGCCTGGTCGCGGTAGTGCCAGGGGTAGCCAAACGTCGCCTCGACCTTCATTGCGTCCAGCAGCTGCACGCCGTCATAGCTGGCGATGGCATCGCTGAAGGCCACCTGCGAATCGTACAGTTCCGACGGGCCGCCACGCAGCTGCTTGCGGAAGCCGACGGTGCCCTGGCCCTGGCCGATGATCAGCAGCTTGCCGAAGCGGGCGTGCTGGATGGAATCACTGTGGATAGCGTCGAAGCGCAGGGTCCAGCCCTGGTTGCCGCGCGGGGGCGGTGGCACGACATCGTCGACACGGGTGACTTCGGCCGTCACGCCAGTGGCGTTCAGGTGCGGCACGCGCACTTCGCGGCGGAACAACGGCCACAACGCCAGGCGGGCGCTTGCCCGGTCGGCGTGCAGCACATACACCGTGTGGTTCACATGGCCGCGCATGTGCACGTTCCAGGCGATCACATGCCCCGGCAGCAGGGTGATGGCGGGGCCGGTGCGCATCACGAACTTCTGCGGTTTGCGGTTGGTGACCAGGTCGAACAGCGGCGTGTTGAGGAAGATATTGCCCGCCAGCAGATAGAGCGCGTAAACGCTGGCAACGCTCCAGGCCAGCAGCCGCCAGCGGCGCGGCCATCGGGTGAAACCTGCGGGAGATGCGGGCATTCGGGCTCATCGACGGGTGGGACGTGCGTCACTATCCCGGACATCACTGCGTGATGATGTGAATGCCTGGCGATGTCGCCTGCCTATAATCGTGGGCTACGTAGAGGAGCCCATGGCATGACTGCACAGGCTGGCAAGGACAGCACCACCGCTTACGACGCCCCGGAGAAGGCGGCCTTCGATCCCATTTACACCTCCAGCGTGCACGAAGCGCGGCGGACGACGCGCGACGGCAGCGTGACGATTTCCGAGACCGGGGTGAAGTCCAGCGGCGAACGCAAACTGGCCGGAACCAAGTTCGCGGGACAGTTCGTTGACGCCAGCGCCGCCGTCACCGAAATTGTCGTTGATGGACGCAACGAATTCCAGCTGGAGGTGGCCAATGCCACCCGCAGCCAGCTGAAGGCGGGCATCGTCGAAGGCGCGGCGACCGCCGGTGGCCGTGGCCGCTACAAGGTGGCCCTGCCGCAGGGCGACAGCACCGATCCGCGCGACGTCAGTCCACTCGATCCGACCACCATCCCGCGCGGGGGCAGCGTCATCCTCGATGGCCAGGAATTCACTGGAACGCAGATGGAAGCGCGTTTCCGCAGCATGGCCGTCGAGAGCCAGCTGACCGAGGCGCAGGGCGCCAGTTATCGCGTCGATCGCCTCAGCGATGGCCGGGTGCGCGTCAGCACGGGCCCGAACGAGGCCGTGGAGGCGTTCAATGGCGTGGGCTTCTCGGCAGGCAAGTTGAGCGCCGTTGCCGGCCGCCAGGATGGACTGGGGCAGTCGTCGGTGCGCAGCGCGACCTTCGATCTGGAGCAGGCCGATGGCCGCGCGGCCTACGCGGAGTTTGTCGAGACCGGACGGATGCAGGCCGGCACGCCGGGCGTGCAGGATCTGGCCACCATCGAGCGGATCGGCATGGATTCGCAGACCCGCCTGAAGCTGGATTACAACGACAAACTTGGGCTGGACCTGGCCGGCCAGCGCAATGCCGGCGACATTGTCCGCGTGCGCCGCGAGGATGGCAGCTACACCGAGCGGATGAACCTGAAGTACAGCGGCAACCTGCCGATGAGCCGCATCAGCGCCTACGGTGCCGACGGCAAAGAAGACCTCGCGCAGCGACGCTACGAATTCACCTTCGACCTGAAGGACAACCCGAATGGCGAGCAGATCGCCAGCCTGGTCAACAGCGCGCTGGCCGGGCGGGCCGGCAACGCTGTGCGCGGGCCATTGAAGGCCGGCGAAGTGAACACGCTGGTGCTGGACGAGGGCCAGATGCGCGGGCTGATGCAGCGCACCCAGGCGATGGTCAGGGACAACCCGATGATGGGCCCGGCCTGGCACCTGCTGGCAGAGGACGGGCAGGGCCGGTCGCAGCAGGATGTCGATGCCTTTGCCGTGGCGCTGGCGCGCAATCAGGGGCATTCGGCCTATGGCATGGCCGAGCGCCTGTTCCACGTCGCCGCCGCGGGTGGCCAGGATCTGCAGAAGATCGACGCCACCGTGCGCGGTGACCACCTGCAGGGCCTGCCGCCGCCGTCGCCGCTGCTGCCGCAGCAGGACCCGCGCCATGCCAGCAGCCCGGACCACGCGATGTGGTGCCAGAGCCAAGGCGCGGTCGGCAGTCTGGACCAGGCCATGGGCCGTACACCGGATGAGATGAGCGAGCGCCTGAGCATGGCTTTGCTGGTGGCGGCGCGGCACAAGGGCATGCAGCGCATCGATGAAGCCGTGCTCAGCGAAGATGGCCGATACGCGTTCGCGGTGCAGGGTGAGGCGCATGCGGCTGACCGGCAGATTGCCCGCGCCGACACTGCGCATGCCGTCGCCACGCCGGCGAGCGAGCAGGTGCGTGAGCTGCCGCAGCCCGCCGAGCGCAGCACGGAGCACGCACAGGCCGTGCAGCAGGAACAGCAGGTGCAGGAGCAGGCCAGCCGGGCGATGGCGCGTTGACGCCCACAGAGGAAAAATGTGAAGAAATTTCACATGGAGAAAACGTCTTCACAGTGCTTAATACGGTTCCTGACGAGTAGGGGGCTTGTCTATAAGGACGGCTCCTGACGTTTCCAACTACCTGGACCGTACCCATGGCGGCTTTGCAGCAGCGCACCATCGATCTCATCCGCGAGCACCAGTCGACCCTGATCGCGCAGTGGCGTGACAACCTCAATGCCGCCGGCCAGAACGATGACAGCCGCATCGGTGCGCACGACCTGGACATCCAGGTCAATGAATTCTGGCATCTGCTGCTGCCCGCGCTGTCAGCCGCCGATACCGGCAGCCTGCACGGCGCCGAGTGGCAGGTCATCCGCCATTTCCTTGAAGACCTCTCGCGCGACCGCGCGATCAAGGGCTTCACGTCCTCGGAGACGGCCACCTTCATCTTCTCGCTGAAGCGGCCGCTGTTCCAGCTGCTGCAGCAGCACCACAGTGGCGATCCCCAGTCGCTCGGCGAGCAGTTGTGGTCGATCTCCGAGCTGCTGGACGTGCTCGGCCTGCACACGGTCAAGGCCTTCCAGCGCACCCGCGAGGATGTCATCCAGCGACAGCAGGAAGAAATGCTGGAGCTCTCCACGCCCGTGGTGAAGCTGTGGGATGGCGTATTGGCACTGCCGATGATCGGCACGCTGGACTCGCAGCGCACCCAGGTGGTGATGGAATCGCTGCTGCAGCGGATCGTGGATACCGGTTCGGAAATCGCCATCATCGACATCACCGGCGTGCCCACCGTTGACACGCTGGTCGCCCAGCACCTGCTGAAGACCGTCACCGCCATCCGCCTGATGGGCGCCGACGCCATCATCAGCGGCGTGCGTCCGCAGATCGCGCAGACCATCGTGCACCTGGGCCTGGACCTGCAGGGCATCGTGACCAAGGCCAACCTGGCCGACGCACTGGCCCTGGCGCTCAAGCGTACCGGCCTGACCGTCACCCAGGCCAGCCGCTGATGGACCGCATTCCGATCCTGCAGATGGGCGACCTGCTGCTGGTCACTATCCAGGTGGACATGCATGACCAGCTTGCACTTAACCTGCAGGACGACCTCAGCGAGCGCATTTGCCGCACTTCTGCGCGCGGCGTGCTTATCGATATCTCCGCCCTGGACATCGTCGACTCCTTCATCGGCCGCATGATCGCCACCATTTCCGCGCTCTCGCGGGTGATGGACGCGACCACCGTGGTCGTGGGCATGCAGCCGGCCGTGGCCATCACCCTGGTCGAGCTGGGCCTGGACCTGAGCGGCGTGCGCACGGCACTGAACGTGGAGCGCGGCATGAAACTGCTGCGCCAGCGTGATGGACAGCCATGATCGCACGCCAAGGCACGTTACCCGTGCGGGTCGAGCAGGACGTCGTATTGGCCCGCCAGGCGGTGCGCCAGGCGGCGGTGGCCTGCGGGCTGCGGCTGGTCGACCAGACCAAGCTGGTGACCGCAGCCAGTGAACTGGCACGCAACACCGTCATCTATGGAGGTGGCGGGCAGATGGACTGGGAACTGCTGGAGGAAGGGTTGCGCCGCGGGGTACGCCTGGTCTTCTCCGACCAGGGGCCCGGCATAGCCAACATCGAGCAGGCGCTGACGGATGGCTGGTCGTCGGGGAAGGGCATGGGCCTGGGCCTGTCCGGGTCGCGGCGGCTGGTGGATGTCTTCGCGCTGGACAGTGCACCCGGCCAGGGCACGCGCATCACCATCACCAAATGGACGTGAATTTCTCCGGCCACGCCACCCGCGTCGTGGCCGTGGAAGAACCGACGCAGGTCGGGCAGGTGCGCCGCGAGGCACTGGCCCTGGCCGCTCGGATCGCTTTCGATGAAACGGACAGCGGCCGGGTCGCGCTGGCCGCCAGCGAGCTGGCCAGCAACCTGCTGCGCCATGGTGGCGGCGGCAAGGTGTATCTGTCCGTGGTGCAGGGGCGCGACGCCCGCGGCGTCGAGCTGTATACCGTGGACGCCGGTCCCGGCTTCGTGCTCTCGCAGGCGCTGGTGGAGGGCTATTCCACCGGCGGCAGCCAGGGCCTGGGCCTGGGCGCGGTGAAGCGCCAGGCGACGCTGCTCGACAGCTGGTCTGATGCGCGCGGTACCATCGTGGTAGCCCGCATCTACCCTGAACGTGCCGGCCCTCGGGTTGATCTCGCCTACGGAGCGCTGCGCGTTGCAATGCGGGGCGAGGAGGCCTGCGGCGATGCCTGGCACCTGTCGGTGTGCGAGGGGCAGGCAACGCTGACTGTGATCGACGGACTGGGCCACGGCCTGCCTGCCACCGATGCGGCACAGGCGGGTACGCGCAGAGCGGCGGACGCGGGCGTGGAGATGCCAAGCCAGCTGATTGAAGCGTTGCACCAGGCGATGTCGGGTACCCGCGGCGGTGCTGTTGCCGTGGCGACGATGCCGTTGGCCGGGGGCGAGCTGCAGTTCTCCGGCATCGGCAACATCAATGCCGGCCTTGCCGACGCCACGACCTACCGCGGCCTGGCCTCGATGCCGGGCATCGTCGGCGTGCAGTATCGCAAGGCACAGGCATTCAACGTTCACGCCGCGCACGGCACTCTGCTGGTCATGCACAGCGATGGCCTGCAGGGCCGCTGGCGGCTGCAGGAGTATCCGGGCCTGGTCCATCGGCACCCGGCGCTGGTGGTGGCGGTGCTGCAACGGGATTTCGACCGTGGGCGCGACGATGCCAGCATCGTTGCCCTGCGCATGGGAGCGTGGTGATGATGCAGGAAGAGAACGCCCGATTGGTGGCCGAAAACGCTGCCCTGCGCGCCGAGCTGGAGGAAACCAACCAGGGCGTGCTGGCGCTGTATGCCGAGCTGGACCAGCAGGCGGTGCAGCTGCGCGAAGTTTCCGATCTGAAGAGCCGGTTCCTGTCCTACATGAGCCATGAGTTCCGCACACCGCTGGGTTCCATCCTGAGCATGACGCGGCTGCTGGAAGACGGTTTCGACGGCCCGCTCAACGATGAGCAGCTGCGCCAGGTGCGTTTCGTCAGTGCCTCGGCATCGGAGCTGCGCGAGATGGTGGACGACCTGCTGGACCTGGCCAAGATCGAGGCCGGGCGCATCACGATCTCGCCGGGCTGGTTCGACCTGATGGACCTGTTCGCCGCCCTGCGCGGCATGTTCAGGCCACTGGTGGAAAGCAACCAGCGCATCGAGCTGCTGTTCGAGGACCCGCCGCCACTGCCGATGCTTTACACCGACGACAAGAAGCTGGCGCAGATCCTGCGCAATTACATCTCCAATGCCATCAAGTTCACCCCGGAAGGGCAGGTGGTGGTGTCGGCGACGATGGAAGGCGATGCGGAGGTCCGCTTCACCGTGCGCGATACCGGCATCGGGATCGCGCCAGAGCTGCTGCAAGCGCTGTTCGAGGACTTCGTGCAGGTGGATTCGCCGCTGCAGAAACGCCTGCGTGGCACCGGCCTCGGCCTGTCGTTGTGCAAGCGGTTTGCCGAACTGCTGGGTGGCCGGGTGGCGGTGGAAAGCCTGCCCGGCAGCGGCTCGGCGTTCCATGTCGTCCTGCCGATAGCTGTAACCGAGGCGACGGAGGCCGCCCATGCCGCACTCTGATCGCGTATTGGTGGTGGATGACAACGCAGCCACGCGCTATTCCGTGCGGCGTGTGCTGGAGCATCATGGTTACAGCGTGAGCGAGGCCGCGACCGGGCAGGAGGGCCTGGACCGGCTTGCCGACTCGGAGTTCGGTGCGGTGGTGCTGGACGTCAACCTGCCGGACATGAGCGGCTTCGACGTGGTGCGCCAGCTGCGCACCCAGCCACGCACGCAACTGCTGCCGGTGGTGCACGTCTCGGCGGCGTCCATCGCCACCGGCGACATGATCACTGGCTTGGACAACGGTGCCGATGGTTATCTGATCCATCCGGTGGACCCGGACGTTCTGCTGGCCACGTTGCGCAGCCTGCTGCGTGCGCGTCGGGCCGAAGAGGCATTGCGCGACGCGGACGCGCGGTTCCAGGAGATCTTCAGCCAGGTCAACGCCCCCATCGCGGTGCTGGATGAGCAGCTGCAGATCCGCGAAAGCAATTCCGCCTTCGCACGCCTGCTCAGCGAGGCCGATGCCAATGGATCGCTGTTTACGCTGTTGGGCAGCAACAAGGAGTTCGTGCTGGACCTGCAGGACGCACTGGCGCGACAGGAGCGCTGGCAGGGCGTGCTGTCCACCGCGGGCCGGCAGGGCGCGCGCACCACCCAATGGCGGCTGACGCCTGACCGCCGCACCGGCCATGGGCTGGTGGTGGTGGAGGACGTGACCGAGCACCATGTACGCGCCCGCGAACAGCGCGCCGAACTGGAAACCGCCAACACCGAACTTGCGCACCAGATCGCCGAGCGCAACCGCACCGAAGCCGAGCTGCTGCAGGCGCAGAAGATGGATTCGCTGGGCCAGTTGACCGGCGGTATCGCGCATGATTTCAACAACCTGCTGACGACCATCATCTCCGGCTTGGACATGATCGAGCTGGCCGTGTCCTCGTCGCGGCTTGAGAAAGTGCCGCAGTACAGCAGCATCGCCGCCGCATCGGCCCAGCGCGCCGCCGCCTTGACCCAGCGAATGCTGGCGTTCGCCCGCAAGCAGCCGCTGGATTCGCGCCCCTTCGACCTGGTGGCGCGTACGCGCTCGCTGGAAGACCTGCTGCGCCGCTCGATCGGCGAGAACATCGAGCTCGAGTTCGAACTGGGCGAGGATCCGCTGGTTGCCGTCGCCGACGTCAACCAGTTCGAGAACGTGGTACTCAACCTGGTCATCAACGCACGCGATGCCTTGGGTGGCCGTGGCCTGATCCGCCTGCGCGCCGAGGCCTGCGAGGTCCAGCGCGAGAACGAACTGACCTCGGGCCGCTATGTCAGCCTGAAGGTGATCGACAACGGGCCCGGCATTCCACCGGAGCTGGTGGCGAAGGTCTTCGAGCCTTTCTTCACCACCAAGCCGCAGGGCGAGGGCACAGGCCTGGGCCTGTCGATGACCTATGGTTTCGCCCGCCAGTCGGGCGGACTGGCGCGCATTGCCAGCGAGCCCGGTGAAGGGACCGAGGTCGAGCTGCTGCTCCCCGCCGGCGAAGTGACACATGCGGAAACGAACGCCGAACAGGTCGCGCCGCCGCGTGGCCAGTCCGAGCGCATCCTGCTGGTGGATGACACCGATTCGGTGCGGGTGATGGTCGGCGAAATGCTGTCAGAAGCGGGTTACCAGGTGACGCTGGCGGCGGATGCGCGCCAGGCCCTGCGCTACCTGCGGCAGGACCCCGCCTTCGACCTGCTGCTGTCCGACGTCGGCCTGCCCGGCATGGACGGCCGCGAACTGGCCGATGCCGCGCGTGAGATCAATCCCGTGCTGCCGGTGCTGTTCATCACCGGCTACACCGAGCGCGCCGCGGTGCGTGAGTCCTTCCTCGGAACCGGCATGAGCCTGCTGCCCAAGCCGTTCAGCCTGCTGGAGCTGATGGCTGCGGTGCGCGCCGCGCTGTAGGGCGGCAGGGTCAAGGTGCCTGCGGACAACCCGGCAGGGTGATCGGCTACCATCGCCTCTTCAGGGAGGCGGCATGGATGTCATCACACCAGGGTTTCTGATCGTCGCGGTCATCGCCGTGATCGTTGTGGGCGCCGTGTTTGGCGGCCGTCGCTTGCGCGCCAAGCCGCCATCGCGGATCTACCGATGCCGGAGCTGTGGATCTGCCGCGCACCATGATTCGCGGACGCTGGACGCATGGCGCCGCGGGAAAACCGCCTTCTTCTGCCAACCCTGCCATCGCCAGTGGCTGCGGTCGCAGCCGCCGGGACAGCGGGACAGGGGGGCCTCGGCGACGGCAGGTGGATCAGGGTGCCTGGGGGTCATCGCGCTGGTTGCGGCGTTGCCGCTGGGGTTGCTCTTGGCCTGGCTGCAGGCCTGACCTCACGGACAGGCCTGCGCGCTCAGTAAGCCCGCAGGAAGTCAGCCCGGCAGGTCACACTGCATCTTGCCGTCCACGTAGTACGGCTTGGGCACGTTCGGGTTTTCGCTGGTCTTTTCGAAGACCACCTCGAATGAATCCGCCTTCGGCGTTCCTTTGCGCTCGGTGCAGGCGTCGTTGAGCTTCTTCTTGACCGCGGTGATGCCGGCATCGCGGTTGGCGCCGTCGGCGCTGTTGGTCAGATTCACCGTTTCAGCGAGGGCGAGCGGGCTGATGGCCAGCAGGCCGGCGGTGACGATCAGGGTGTGCAGACGGGTCATGCATTCTCCTCGTGCGTTCCATTGCGGATGCGCCGCAGGCGTGCGGAGCGCAGACAGGATAGGGAAGGCCGGTTAAGGCACCGTGCTCGGCCCGTCAGCGCGTCAGGCTGCGACCGATTGTCGCTCCGATGGTAGTGGGAACCATTCGCATCTGCTATGATTTAACGCGCCCTTCACCAGCGCCGCCGCGCCAGGCGCGCCTCCCGAAAGCAGCCCCCCATGTCCAACGCCCATTATCCTTCCCGCGAGCCGATGCGCTCGCTGCTATCCGTGTCCGTTGCCGCGCTGCTGGCGCTGCCGTTGGCCGCGCAGGCCCAGTCGGCGACGCCCGATGGCGCCACGCCCACCGATCTGGACGCGGTGCACGTCAACGCCTACCGCGCCATCGCCCACACCTCAGGCGCGACCAAAACCGATACCCCGGTGTCCGGGATGGCCAAGTCGGTGTCGGTCATCGCGCGTGAGGAACTGGACGCGCGCGGCGTGCAGAACCTCAATGAGGCGATGCGATACGTGGCGGGCGTGTCGCTGGAAAGCACCGGCATCGACAACCGTGTGGATGACTTCCGCATCCGCGGATTCGATGCCGGCAGCTGGAGCAACAACGTCACCGTCGATGGCATGCGCGCGCCGCAGGGCGGGCAATGGAACCGCACGATGGTCGACAGCTGGAACCTGGACCGCGTGGAAGTGCTCAAGGGTCCTTCGGCAGTGATGTATGGCCAGGTGGCGCCGGGTGGCATGGTCAACCAGGTCAGCAAGACGCCCACCCCGGACCAGCAGCAGGTGCTGCAGCTGGGCTTGGATGGCAACGGTCAGTACAGCACCGCCTTCGATGTCGGCGCAGGCAGCGATGACAAGCGCCACCTGGGCCGCCTGGTCGGCCTGTACCGTGACGGCGACACCCAGATCAAGCACGCCGACCAGGAGCACTGGTTCCTGGCGCCCAGCTACACCTTCCAGATGGCCGAGCACACGCGCCTGACCCTGCTGGGCCTGTACCAGCGCGACGATGGCGGCTCGACCTACCAGTTCCTGCCCATGGCCGGCACCCTGGTGGCCACGCCCTACGGGCACATGAAGAACAGCACCTTCATCGGCGAGCCGACCTGGAACACCTACGACCGCACGATCTGGTCGGGCGGCTGGCTGTTCGAGCACGCCTTCAACGAGCACTGGACGCTGAGCCAGAGCGCGCGCCGGTTGAACGTGGAATCGACTTTCCGCAGCGTGGTGACCAATGGCGCGTTGAACGCCGATGGCCGCACGCAGAAGCGCCGCGCCACCTGGGGCGAGGGCGACTCGCGCGGCGACACTGCCGATACCCGCCTGACCGGCAAGTTCAGTACCGGCGCTGCCGAGCACACCCTGCTGCTGGGCGTGGACTGGCAGAAGGCCGACTGGACAGCGGCGCGCGGCGCGATGGGCACGACCACCGATACGCCCACCGCCATCGACATCTTCAAGCCGGTGTACAGCGGCTACATCCCAGCCACTACCTCGATCGGCTATTCCGGCGGCACCAACCGCCAGACCGGTGCCTACCTGCAGGATCAGATCGCGCTGGACAAGTGGCGCTTCACCGTCGGCGGCCGCTACGACTGGACCAAGGATGACACCTGGACCCAGGCCTACACCGTGGCCACCGACCGCTATGGCGCACCCACGCCCAACCACATCAAGAACCATTCTTTCAGTGGCAACGCAGGCATCCTGTATGTGGCCGACAACGGCCTGACCCCGTACCTGAGCTATGCCGAATCGTTCCAGCCGGCCGGCAGCACGGCCACGCAGTCCTACGAGCGTACGGCGTTCGATCCGATCACCGGCAAGCAGTGGGAAGTGGGCCTGAAGTACCAGCCGGCCAGCTTCGATGGCCTGATCACCGTATCGGGCTACGACCTGCGGCAGCAGAACGTGCTGACCGACGACCCGGACAGCAGCCACAACACCTGCGGCACCACCGGCACCAGCCAGTGCCAGGTGCAGGATGGCGAAGGCCGCGTGCGCGGTGTCGAACTGGAAGGCCGCGTCACCCCGCTGCCGGGCTTCAGTGTGATCGGTGCCGCCTCGTGGATGGATTCGGAAGTGACCCGCAGCAACAACGGCTACGCCGGCAACGAGGTGGCGATGGTGCCGGACTGGACCACCTCGCTGTGGGGTGACTACACCTTCCAGGGCGGTGCACTGGAGGGCCTGAGCCTGGCCGCCGGCATGCGCTACAACGGCAAGAGCTACGGCGACAGCGCCAACCTGTACCGCATTCCGTCCTACACCCTGTGGGATGCCGCCCTCCGCTATGACGTCGGCCTGTACGGCGCGGTGGGGACGCAGCTGTCATTGAACCTGAGCAACCTGGCCGACAAGCGTTTCGTGTCGACCTGCACCGGTGTGTCGTCGTGCTACTACGGCACCGGCCGCACGGTGACGGCGACCGCGCGCTTTACCTGGTAAAGCAGACCGGGTGATGCAGGACTGCCGCCGCATCCGGATGGGGCGGGGGCAACGTCGATCACGCCGCTGCGTTGGCGGCGTAGCCGGCCAGCACGGTCGGCAGGTCGTGCATGGATTCGAAGATCACATGCGCACCGGCTGCCCGCAGGGCTTCGGGCGTGCTGTGGTACTGGCCGCCCGGGCTGTAGCCGAACACCGTGGCACCCGCGGCCACGCCTGCGGTGGCGCCGGTCACGGTGTCTTCGATGACCGCGCAGCGGGTCGGGTCCACGTCCAGTGCGGCGGCGGCTGCAAGGTACACATCCGGGTGCGGCTTGGTGCGCGGCTGGTCCTGGCCGCTGAAGATCTGCCCGGCGAAGGCATCGAGGATGCCGATCTTGCCCAGCTGCAGGCGCACCTTCAGCAGGTCGGCGCCCGAGGCGCAGGCAATCCTGCCGCCGGTGGCGACCTGGATTACACGCACGGCGGCCGGGGCGCCCGGAATCTCGGTGAGGTCACGCTCCAGCGCCACGTTGCGCTGGCGGCGGAATTCATCCAGCCATGCCTCGGTGAAGGGCTTGCCGGTACGCTCCTCGATCAGGCCGGCCAGGCCGGCGACGGACTTGCCGAGGAAGATTTCACCGGCCTGCTGCTGGGTCAGCGGCCAGCCGCGCTCGCTCAGCATTTCCGACAGCACGCGGGCCACCAACGGCTCGGAATCGACGAGGACGCCGTCGCAGTCAAACAGCACGGCATCGAAGGGGAAGGGGGACATCAGGAACTCCTTGCAACAACCAACGGGGGAAGCTGCGCGCTATTTTCCCACAGGCCGGGGGCGGGCACCCCGCGCCTCGATGAATGCGGCGATCCGCTGCAGCGTCTCGGGGGGGCGGCGTTGTAGACGATCATCGACAGGTCCGGGCGCGCTTCCACGGCAAAGGTCGAGAAGTCCAGCTCCAGCAGGCCCGGCTCCGGATGTTTGAGCCGCTTGCTGCCATCGCCCCCGCTGGCCACGTTGTTTCCGAACGCGCAGGCAACACGCTGCTGGAGGCAGGCGTGGACGTGCGGGTGATGCGCGTACTGCCTGGCGCTGGAGCACGGTTGCGCCGGTGAGCCTTATTACGCGGTGGCCGAGGAGGGCATCCGTGCGCGCCGTATCGCCGGAGTGGTGGCAGCGGGGCTGGACGTGCCGGAGCGCAGCATCAAGCAGGAAGAAGCGGCTGCGATGTTTGTCTGGTTCGCGCTGTTCGCCGGGATGGACCTGCCGGCATCGAGTGCACTGACCCGGCAACGCCTTGGCTGGCAGCCGATGGCCCGACGCTGCTGCAGGATCTGCAGGCGATGGACTACCGCGCGGGGCGCTGACTACGGCTGCGCGCTGCGGCGGTCCCTTGCCAGTGCCAGCGTCTGGTTGACCGCCTCCTGCAGCTGCGGGATGTGGAAGGGCTTGGCGACGAAGCGCGCCTTCTGGTGGCGCGCAGGCACCACCTGATCGTAGACGGCGGAGGCGAACAGGAACGGGACGCCCAGCTCGGCCAGCCGGTCGGCAACCGGAAACACCACGCCGTCGCCGAGCTCGATATCGAGGATGGCAGCGTCGAACCGCCCCTTCCGCAGCAGGTTCAACGCTTCAAACACGCTGTCGGCGTGGGTGACGGTGTTTCCTTCATCGGCCAGGGCATCTTCAACCAGTTCGGCGAGGTCCAGCTGGTCTTCCACCAGCAGCAGGCAATGCTCCTGCGTCTGTTCAGTGCGGTGCTTCTGCATGCGCAGGTCGTGCTCGTTGGCGATGGTGGGGCCAGTGTCCGCTTTCCGGCATCAAGCCAGCGGCTGGCTGCCGTGTGCACGGCGCGAAGATCGCATGACGCGATGGATGCGGGTCGTGGTCGGTGGGCGTTCGTGAACCGCTTTGGTAGATGCCGACCTTGGTGGGCAGCAGAGCCAGGGCACCGACCAAGGTCGGCATCTCCCAGGACCCATTGCAGCCAATCACACCGTGTTCGACCTGGGCGCTCCACACTGGACACCGTTCCCTCCACAGGATCCCGCATGAGCCAGGTTTTCATCGTCGGCGCGGCCGGCAAGGTCGGCCGTTCATTGGCCCAGCAGGCCAGCGCACGCGGTCACCGCGTGCTGGCACTGCACCGTAGGCATGAACAGGCCGCCGAACTCACTGCCCTCGGCGCACGCCCGGTAGAGGGCGACCTGCTGCAGCTGGATGTCGCCGCGCTGGCGGCACTGATGAAAGGCTGCGACGTGGTGGTGTTCTCGGCCGGTGCCGGCGGCAAGGGCGGCGCGTCGATGACCGACGCCATCGATGGGCGCGGACTGGAACTGGCCGTGGCCGCCGCACAGGCCGCGGCCGTGCCGCGCTTCCTGCTGGTGTCAGCCTTCCCGGAGGCCGGGCGCGGCAAGCACCTGTCCGATACGTTCGAGAGCTACATGGTGGTGAAGAAACGTGCCGACGTGCATCTGGCCGAAAGCCCGCTGGACTGGGTGATCCTGCGCCCGGGCACGCTCACCGACGAACCGGGCACGGGCCGGGTGCGTGCCGGCCTGGCCATTCCCTACGGCAACATCGCCCGCGCCGACGTCGCCGCCACGCTGCTGGCATTGATCGAACACCCGCAGCTGCGTCGCTGCATCATCGAACTCACCGAGGGTGAAACCCCGGTGTTCGATGCGCTGCAGGCGCTGTCGCCGGCATGAGGGCTTGACCACGACAACGCGCTGACCCAGCATCCAGCGCATGGTCCTCCGCGCCGCCACCGTCACTACCACCACGACTGCCTTTGGCGGGTCGTGAGGTCGTTACGTGACGTGAAGCAGCGCACCCTCGCAGGACCCCGCCAGTCATGGATGGGGTCTTCTGTTTCTCCGTCCGTGCCCACCCCACAGGAGAAACACCATGCACCCTTCCCGAATTCCCCGCCGCGGCCTGCTGGTCATCGACATGCAGCACGGCCTGTTCAACGGCGCGCACCGCCCGTACCGAGCTGACGATGTCCTGGCCAACATCAATGCGCTGATCGACCGCGCACATGCCGCCGGTGCGCCGGTGTTTGCCGCACGCCACGTCGGCCCCGCAGGCTCGCCGCTGGCGAGCGACAGCCCGTTGTCGCAGCTGCTGGCTGGCCTCGCCATCGATCCCACGCGAGACACCGTGTTCGAGAAGACGCGGCCCAGCTGCTTCTTCGAGACCGGCCTGGCCGAGCGGCTGGCGGCGGCCGGCGTCGAGGAACTGGTCATCGTCGGCATGAAGAGCGATTACTGCGTGGATACCACCTGCCGCGCAACGCGCGATCTTGGCATCGCCGCGGTGCTGGTGGCTGACGCGCATACCACCACCGATTCGCCCTTGCTTGAGGCGCAGACCATCGTCGAGCACCACAACGCCACGCTGCGCGGGGCCTTCGTCAGCCTCGTCGCCAGCGCGGACTGCACGTTCGCGGCAGGGTAAGCTCCCGTCAACGAAGTCAGCCAGGAGGGCAGATGGGTTCGACGACCCAGACACGCAAGCTACGCAACAATCTTGTGCTGATGCTGTTGTCCGCAGTGGCGGGCTGCAGCACGGCGGGGGGCGGCGATCGCCATCCTTCGCCACAGCTGCGGGCGGTAACGTTGACGCCTGAAGCGTCGATGGTCTGGTTGACCGCAGCTTCCATCGGCACCATCGAGCCCATCGGCTCGTGCGTGTACTTCGTTACTGGGTCGGGTCAGCGCAGGCTGGCGCTGTGGCCAGACGGCTTCGCGCTGGAAAGAAGGGACGGCGTGGCCGTGGGCGTGCGCTACACCCGGAGCGGCAAGGGCGTGGCCTTCGGCGCGACGCATACCTTTGGCAGCGGGGAACTGTCCGCATTGCCGGGCATCCTGACCGACCCGCTGCCTGCGGACTGCAGCGGGCCGGCGATGATGCTCTGGTTCCACTGAGACCTGCGCAGGCTCAGCGCTGCTCGTCCTTGCGCGCGCTTAGCTCACGGTCGGCGCGCAGGAACACCGCACTGGTACTCTCCTCGCCGGTGCCGCCGGCGGCACCCAGCAGCAGCGGCCGCGGCAGTCGCGAGGAGGCATCGTCGGCCACGGCCTGCAGGGCGGCCAGGGTCGCGGTGGCCTGGTCGCTGCCCAGCACCGCGATGAACTCGCCGCTGCCGGTGACCCGGTTGATGCTGTCGCCGCGCCCGGCATCCAGGCACTGCTCCAGTGCCACGTCCAGCTGCTGCAGCTGGCGTTCCAGGCTGCGTTCGCCCATCTGTTCGACCAGGCCGGCCAGGTCCTGCAGCTCGAGGATGACCACCGTGCAGGCGGTGCCGGTTGTGGCGTGCGCGGCTTCCACCAGCGGGCTCTGCTCGAGGATGGTCGCCACTTCATGCTCGCGTTCGCGGCTGCGCGCTTCCATCAGGTTCATGGTCAGCCGGGCCAGGGCCTGCAGGGCCTCACGCTGCTCCTGGCTGAGCGAGCGCGGTGTCAGGTCGACCACGCAGACGCTGCCGACCGCCGCGCCTTCGCGGGTGACCAGCGGCATGCCCGCGTAGAAGCGCGCACCCATCTCATTCAATACCGGGTTATCGGCGAAGCGGCTGTCCTGTTTCAGGTCGCCCACTTCCAGCAGCTGCTCGGGCTGGCGGATCGCGTGGTCGCATACCGCCACGTCACGGTCGGTTTCGGTGCCATCCACGCCGATGCGGGCCTTGAACCACTGGCGATCACGATCGATCAGGGTCACCAGGGCCATCGGCGTACCGCAGACGGCGGCTGCCACCTTCACGATATCGTCGTAGGCCGGCTCGGGCAGGCTGCCGACGACGTGCAGCGCATCCAGCGCGTGCTGGCGTTCGGCTTCAGTGAATGCGGCAGAAGCATGATCCGTCATGGTGATCCTGGGCGGTCAAAGGTCATCGCTCATGCTAGAGCACGCCCGCGTCCAATGGATGAACCACCGCCGCATCCGTCCCGTACCGCGGCGCATGGCCGGGGCAGGGTGCGGGCATCAACCCAGGTCGCAACCGGCAGGCTGCGGCCAGGTGGTTGCGGGGAGCATGTTTTTCAGCGACGCCGGTGCGTTGATCGCCACGTAGCTGGCGCCGAGCAGCTCTTCCGGGTCGGCGCTGGTCACGAGGTAGTTGTCCAGGCTGCCCAGATTGGCCTCGTTGGGGATGATCCAGCGGATCGCCTTGGCGGTACCGGTCTGCGGGTCGCGGGTGATGATCGTCTTCCAGAAGAACTCGGGCGTCCGAATGCCGTGGCTGGCCAGGAAGTAATCGTTGGCGGCATCGCCGTAGACCACGTCGCCATAGACGTCCACCGGCGCGATGTCGCGGTAGCACCCGGCTACGTGCTCGGCCCTGACCCAGATGCCCTGGTTGAAGCTGGACACCTGCGGCACGATGGTGGTCATGAAGTTGGCGCGGCGGATGTAGGGGGTGTCGTAGTCCATGTGGTTGGAGCTGACCAGCTGCCCACGGTCATAGCCGGCATGGATGCTGGCGTACGACGCGGTGCTGTTCCGGCCCAGACAGCCGCTGGGCAGGTCCGTGTCCTTGTAGAAGCTGGACGGGCGCTTGGCCGTGCCGGTATCGGCGAGTAGGGCGTAGTCGTACCGCGTGGCGCTGTGGATGCTGCAGCCGTAGGTCAGCACGAAGCCGCCCTTGTTGAGGGTGACTGTTTCCGCATGGGCGGCGCCGGCAAAGGCGCTCAGGACCAGGGCGAACAGAAACGTGGCAAGGCACATTGCAGTGTCTCCGTCAGGTTTTTCCAGGGACGCAGGACGCCATCACGGCGAAAGCGTTCGCCATGCGGAGGCACTGCGCGTGTGGGTGGGTGAGGACTGCGGTTGGAACCCGGGACGTTGAAGCAGGACTTGCCCTGCATACGCTGCTTCAAGGCTGGACTGATGTCAGCCAGCAGCTCGGGATGGTCATAGACGGGCCTCAGGTGGAAGGCGTGCCTGCGTCCGGACACCTTCACCGCACCGAAGAACTGCACTTTGCCGTTGGCGCGCGGCGTGCGGCAGTTGACGTAGAAATGCTGGTCCGCGTCGTGGACCACGAGCAGGCCATCGCGATGGCGCAGCAGCATCTGGCGCAGGGCGCTGAACAGATCGGGCGGCACCATCTCGGTGGACGCCGTGGGTGTCGCCTGGGTGCGCTTCACGGGAACTGCCCGGTGTGGGGAATGTTCTGGGAGAGACGCAGCGTGCCTGTGTGCGCACCGTAGCACTGGGAAGCGAAGCGATCCGGGCGTACGCGCCGGATCGCTCCTTCATGGCGCTCAGGCCTTGGCGACTGCCTGGATCAGCACCGTGGCGGCTTCGGCCGACGAGCCCGGGTTCTGGCCCGTCACCAGCAGGCCATCGCGGCGCACGTACGAACCCCAGTCCGGCCCCTTGCTGTAGTCACCACCCAGGTCCTTCAGCATGTCCTCCACCAGGAAGGGCACGACCTGGGTCAGGCCCACCGCGTCCTCCTCGGTGTTGGCAAAGCCGGTGACCTGCTTGCCGGCGACCAAGGGCTTGCCATCGGACGCCTTGACCTGGCGCAGCACGCCCGGTGCGTGGCAGACCAGGCCGACCGGCTTGCCGCTGGCAACGAACGATTCGATCAGCGCGATGGAGTGGGCGTCATTGGCCAGATCCCACAGCGGACCGTGGCCGCCGGGGTAGAACACGGTGTCGAAGTCGGCCGCGTTGACGCTGTCCAGGCGCACGGTGGCGGCCAGCTGCGCCTTTGCGTCGGCGTCGGCTTCGAAGCGGTGGGTCAGTTCAGTCTGGAACGCCGGCTCGTTGCTCTTCGGGTCCAGTGGCGGCTGGCCCCCCTTGGGCGAGGCCAGCACGATCGCGGCGCCGGCATCCTTGAAGGCGTAGTAGGGGGCGGCCAGTTCTTCCAGCCAGAAGCCGGTCTTGTGCCCGGTGTCGCCAAGCTGGTCGTGCGAGGTCAGAACGATGAGGACTTTCATGGTGGTGCTCCTGTTGGAAGGATGACGCAGTAGACCGGTCGTCTAGCGATTGGTCGTAAAAAACACTCCGCTGGGAGTGTGTCGGATGCATCCCTCGCTCAGCGGGAGGGACGCAGGATCTCTCGGGTGGTAAGCCGTGCGTTCTCGAAGGGCTCCGGGCCGCGCACGATTTTGACCATGATGCTGGCGCCCAGCCAGAGCTGGTAGAGGCTTTGTGCCAGCGCGGAGGCATCACCGCTGCTGGCCAGGGAGCCGTCGGCCAGGCCGCCTTCGATCGCCAGGGTCAGGCGTTCGATGATGCCGGCCGTGCCGCTGCGCATGGCCGCACGCATGGCGGGCGAGAGGTCAGCCACTTCGGCGCCCAGTTTCACCGCCAGGCACTTGCCCTGGCAGTCCTCGAAGGACTGGCTCTCCATCCAGGCGGAGAAGTAGCGCTCCAGCTGCTCGGCCTTGTTCTGGCCGGCGCTGCCAAAAATCTGGTCCATTTCGGCGAGGTACTCGTCGAAGTAGTCCTGCAGCAGGGCTTCGCCAAAGGCTTCTTTGGAGCCGAAGTAGTGATAGAACGAGCCCTTCGGCACGCCTGCGGCGGTCAGCACCTCGTTCAGGCCCACCGCCGAGAAGCCCTTGCCGCCCATGGTGCGGCGGCCGCTGGCCAGGATTTTCCGCCGGACGTCGGTGCCTGCAATGTCGGGGCCGGGATTCATGGGAGTGACGATACTCCCGATTAGACCGGTCGTCTAGCGCTGGACCCGGCGCCTGGGTGGGATTCGTTCATGCGTATGGATCATCACACTGACCCGGCGCCTTCCCACCAGCGTCCGGGTGCCCGGGGCGTCATGAATGCGGTCGAAAGCCAGGGCAGCATCGGCATTGCCATGCACCTGCGGGGTGAGCTCGATGATCTGCATGCCCGCACTGTCACCAGGGTGCCGGTGGCCCTGTCGATGCCGACGCGGCTGCACGGCGAGTGCCGGGCCCAGACCATGTCCGGCCCGACGCGCTCAGCCTTTACGCACCCGTTGCAGGAAGGCCTCGACCGCCGGCACCTGATAGGCACCTTCGCGGCGCAGGATGCTCAGCGGCCGCTGCAGCCCCAGCGCCCGCACCGGAAGCCGGACCAGGCTGCCGTCCTGCAGGTCACGCACCACGCTGATGCTGGGCAACCAGGCAATGCCGCCGCCATGGATCGCGGCCTGTTTCAGCGCCTCGGTATTGCCGAACTCCACGATGTTGCCGGTTCGCACGTCCAACTGCTGCAGCAGCTCGCCGATCAGCTCGCGGGTGCCCGAGCCGGGCTCGCGCATCAGCAGCGGCAGCCCGTTGATGTCGGCCGGGTTGGCGCGTCTGCGACCGGCCAACGGATGCTGCGCACCCACCACGGGAATCAGCTCATCACGGCTGAATTCCTCGGCGATCACGCCTTCGACCCGCACCGGCCCCTCGACGAAGCCCACGGTGAAGCGCAGATCGGCCACGCCCTGCGCGACCTGCCCGGTGTTGCCGACGAACAGGGAAATACCCACCTGCGGGAACAACGTGCGGAACTGCGCGACGAAACGCGGCAGCACATAGGTGCCGATGGTGTTGCTGGCGCCCATCGACAGCTGGCCGGCGCGGGCATCGGCAAAATCGCGCATCGCCGCCTGTGCACTGTCGGCCACGGCGAACAACCGCGCCGAGTAGGCATGCAGCACCTTGCCCGGTTCGGTGAGCCGCATGCCGCGCGGCAGCCGCTCGAACAGCACCACCCCCAGGCGCCCTTCGAAATCCTTCAGCTCCCTCGACAGCGCTGGTTGGGACACGCGCACGCGGATCGCAGCGGCGGAGATGCTGCCGGTCTCGGCGATGGCGTGGAAGATGGCCAGGTGATGCAGGTTCATGCGCGTGGGTTTCGGTCAGAGCTGCCCGATAAAGTACTGCACCACGAGGCTGCTGGTCGCCACGGCCACCCATGCGCCCAGGCCCAGCAGGATGGGGCGGATGCCGGTGGCGGCCATGCGCCGCAGGTTGGCGGAAAGGCCGATGGCGGACAGCGCGAACACGATCAGCACTTCAGCCAGCGTGTGCAGCAGCGGCAGCGCGGCGTCCGGCACCCAGCCGGCGGTGCGCAGGCCCGAAGCCACCAGAAACCACAGGATGAACCACGGGAAGATCGCGCCGAGATTGAAGCCACCCGCAGCGCCTTCGGTGTTGCTGCGGCGCTTGGCCAGCGCCGCCATCACCACGGTCAGCGCCAGGCACACCGGAATGATCAGGGTCGAGCGGGTCAGCTTGACGATGGTCGCGTAGCCGCCTGCCAGATCACTGTAGGCGTAGCCGGCGGCCACCACCGACGAGGTGTCATTGATGGCGGTGCCCGCCCACAGGCCGAAGCCCAGGTCACTCATGTGCATCAGGTGGCCGAGCAGCGGGAACAGCAGCACCGCCACCACGTTGAACAGGAAGATGGTGGAGATCGCGAACGCTGTTTCGTGATCGTCGGGCTTGAGAATGGGCGTGACCGCGGCAATCGCCGAGCCACCGCAGATCGCCGTACCCACGCCTATCAGCACGGTCATCTTGCCGTCCACGCGCAGCCAGCGTCCCAGCAGCCAGGCGCTGAGGAAGGCCACCGACATCGTCACCAGGGTCACCGACAGGGATGACATGCCTGTCTTCAGCACCTCACCCAGGCTGAGCCCGAAACCCAGCGCGATGATCGACCACTGCAGCACCTGCTTGCCACCAAAGCGGATGCCGGCATCGAAGCGGCTGGCTGGCGCGAGCAGGTTCTTCAGCACGATGCCAAGCACGATACCGAACACAGGACCGCCCACCAATGGCAGCCAATGCCCCAGCATGAGTGCGACGGCTGCGACGGCGGCCGTCAGCAGCAGGCCAGCGTAATGGTGCTGGATCCAGGACGGGGTGGGGAAGAGCGAGCGCTTCATTTCAGCAGCTGCGTGGGGTGGGATCGCCAGTGTGGTCGCCCACGAGCCATGCATCCAATACAAATAATGCAGACATCCCATATCAAGATGGCATGGCAGGGACTGCGGCCCGGCGCTGTACCATCCGCAACGGCCCCCGATCCCGCGAACACGGCACACCATGCGATGAACCCACCTGCTGTTGATGGAAGCACCACGCCGTTTCGCGTCATTTTCGCCGGCATCTGTGCGCTGGTATTGACCGTCGGCCTCGCCCGTTTCGCCTACACGCCCATGCTGCCGATCATGAAGGCGCAGGCCGGCCTGGACTACGTCGCCGCCGGTTGGCTGGCCGCCATCAACTACGCCGGCTACATGGCTGGCACGCTGCTGGCGGCATCGGCGGGCGATCTTCGCCGGAAGTACGTGGTCTACCGCATCGGCCTGGTGGTGGCCGTGGCCAGTACCGTGGCCATGGGGTTGACCCGCGATCCGATGGCCTGGGGCGTGCTGCGGTTCCTGTCCGGGCTGTCCAGCGTGGCTGGGCTGCTGCTGGCCTCCGGCCTGGTGTTGAACTGGCTGCTGCGGCGCGGGCGACGCCCGGATCTGGGCCTGCACTTCACCGGCATGGGGCTGGGCATCGTGATGTCCGGTGCGGCGGTGGTGCTGACCCTGCCTGCGCTGACCTGGTCGGGGCAGTGGATCGCCTTGGGCGTGCTGGGCCTGCTGTTTTTCGTGCCGGCCTGGCTGTGGATGCCCGCACCGGCATCCGCGCCCAGCACCGCGGTTGCGCAGGGTGCGCCGCCACCGGCCACGTCAGCTGCGTGGATGCGCCTGCTCAATGCGGCCTATGTCTGTGCGGGCTTCGGCTTTGTCATCGGAGCCACCTTCATCGTCGCCATCCTTGAAAAGCTGCCCGTGCTGCAGGGCAGGGGCGGCTGGGTCTGGGTCGTCGTCGGCGTGGCCGCGCTGCCGTCCACCTTTGTCTGGGACCGCATCGCCTGTCGCTTCGGCGCTACCCGAGCGCTGCTGCTGGCCTACGTAATGCAGGGCATCGGCATGCTGCTGCCTGCGGTGTCGTCCGGCACGGCGATCAATCTGTTGTCGGCAGTGCTGTTCGGCGCCACCTTCGTCGGCATCGTCAGCCTCACCCTGACGCTGGTTGGCCGCCATGTGCCGTCCAATCCCTCCAAGGCCATGGCGCGCGTCACCCTCGGCTATGGCGTGGCACAGATCATCGGTCCAGTCATCGCCGGGTACATGGCCAGGGCGACCGGCAGCTACCAGGGCGCCCTGGAGGCCACGGCGGTGCTGATGGGCTGCGGGGCGCTGCTTCTGTATGTGGCGGATCGCCGTGAGGCGCGCGGTCACACTTGACGGCCAGCGCAGTCGACGCTGAAGATCGGCACCACGCGCAGACGCTCAAGGATTGAACATGTCTGGCTTCATCGGGGACCTGTTGGAAGGCATCGCGGACTTCTTCATCGATGTCTGGATGCTGCGCCGCCATCGCGCCGTGAAGGGGCGGCCGTCCAACCGCTGGGATGAGGACGCGGCCGATGTCGTGGTGTTCAACGGCTGGGTGATCGCGGTTTCGGTCATGGTACTGGTCGCCAGCGTCGTGATGTTCTTCGTGATGAAGCTGTCGGGGTGGATCAGCGTGCTGCCCATTGCCGCCGGTGCCGTGTATGTCGGCTTCCGATGGATGGCGCTGGTGCGCGCATAGCCGTCCAAAGCGAATCCCAGGCGACGCCATGAAGGTTCTCTGGGCCTTGGCGCCGGGACATTTCGCCAGCGCCCACCCTCACCGACACGAAGGCCCCATGAAGACTCTTTCCCTGCTCGCCGCCGCGGCCGCGGCTTCCGCGCGCCCGGCGTGAATAACATGTACGGTAGCGCGTCCAGCACCAACTGCACCCGCGTATCCGACGACGCCACCGTGTCGTTGCCCCATGGCAGGAGCAATACGGACCTCGATGCCGAGCGCAGCCTGAACCTGGAAATGGGCTGGTGATTCCAGAGCGATCGCCTGCGTGTGGGTGTGTCGGTGTTCCGTGACAAGTACAGCAACTTCATCGACACCGCCCAGTACTTGGCCGACGAAGGCGTCCAGTACCGCAACAGTTGCGGAAAGATAAGCAACGGCAGCTACGGCTGGATGTGTTCGGCAGCTACGCCGTCACCCCGAAGATCAACTTGACCGCCGGCATCCACAACGAGTTCAACAAGGAGTACTACCTATGGAACCGCGTGCGTACCGCCGGTGCAGGCACCGCCATCTTCCAGGGTGCAGCCAGCGCTGATGGCATCGGCCGCTGGTCGCAGCCGGGCCGCAACGTGCGTTTCACCCTGCGCTACGACTTCCCGCATGTAGAACCACGCCATGCGTGGGTCGACCCCGTTGCTCAAAGAGCATCCACGCATGGCGTGGATCTACAACGCTCTCTCGAACTGCACTTTGACGCCCATTCTGCTGTCGCTGCTGGCGTATCGCGACACCGTTCCATCAGCATCCCGATACACCGTGCGTGAGCCCTGCCGCTGCTGCAGAACATTGGACAGCGACAGATTCAATCGACTGGCCGCGTCCAGCTTCCAGTCCGCCGCCACATCCAGCGTCCGCTCCGGCGTCGATGCGCGCGCCCACTCGGCGCTGAGCCGGTTGGTGCCACCGCCGCTGTAGCTGTAGTCCACGCTGCTGGAGAAGCGCTTCGACGCCTGCCAATGCAGCCCCACGTTGCCACTCAGCGGTGTCTGGTCGGCCAGCCGGTTGTCCGGTCCCGGTACCGACGCTACCTGTGACCAGTTGCGGGTCAGGTTCGCCGTGATCTGCAGATCGACCTCCGTCCGCAGCAGGTCGGCCAGCGCGAATCGGGTATCCAGGGTGAAACCATGGGTCTGCGCCCTGCCTGCGTTGTACGGCGTGCTGATCCATAGCCCGTCCTGCACCGACAGCGATCGCAGGATCACATCGTCGATGCGGCGCGAATATGCCCCCAGGCTGACCAGCCCATCCTTGCCGACGTAGTGCTCGTAGCTGGCATCCACGCCCCACGCGATCTCCGGCCGCAACGTCGGGTTGCCCTGCTGGTCCGGGTTGGTCGGCCCATTGCCGTTGTTGACCGAGTACCGCCGCGGCAGCAGCTGCCAGGGTTGAGGTGCATTGAAGGTACGGGCCACGCCGAAGCGGAACTGGTCCTTGCTGGACGAGGCCGGCTTGAACACCCACTGCGCGATGGGGCTGAACACGTTCGAGCGCCTGTGCAGCGTACCGCTTGCACGGCTGCCCACGGCCGTCGAGAGCCCCTCCCAACGCAGGCCGAGGTAAGTCTGCAGGCGCGGCGAGGTACGCCACTGGTCCTGCGCGTAGAGTGCGAGGCGATGGATGTCGGCCCGATAGTCGTCCTGGATCAGATCCAATGGGCTGCAATCTCCGGCGCGGTCGCGCTGTACGCGGCGCTCGTTGCGGTCGGTGTAGCCCGCATCCCAACCGAAGGCCAGATCATGCCGTTCGCTGAAGCCGCTGACGTACTTGCCGGTGCTGGAGTAGGCGGTATGGGTGGCGCGGGTGCGCACGCTGCGGTCCAGGGCGAAGCTGCCATCGGGCGCGTAGCCGAGGAAGGCGAAATCCACGTCACGGTTGAAGTGCATCACGCCTAGCCTGACGTCCAGCGTGTCATGCTCACCGATCTGGCGCTTCCACAGCCCATCGCTCTTGGTCGTCCAGGTCCGTGAATCGTTGATCCACCGATTGCGGGGATAATCACTGGGGCCGCCGTCAAGCACGAGCTCGTTGCGATGACGGGCCCAGGCTTCCTTCCTGTACTGCAGCAGGTTGTTCCAGCTGACTTCGTCGCGGTCGCCCAGGGTCCAGGTCAGCTTCGGCGCAACGTTGAAGGTGCTGGTCTGGCCGACGTAGCGCTCGTCGGTGCGTCGCAGATGGAGCCGTTCCCCCTGCGCATCGCTGGCCTGGTCCTCGATGACCGCATCGAGGCGCTCTTTCGGGGCCGACGCCGTGGCACTCACCGACCAGGCCAGTGCCTGCCGCTTTCCCGACAGCTGCAGAGTGGCGGCGGGCATGATGCCAGCGCCGGACTGCCCTGCGCTGATCTTGAGCGTGCGCTGGCGTGCGCCATCAGTGCGGTGCAGGACGATGTTGAGGGTGCCGGCGATCGATCGCGTGCTGTACTCGGCCACCGCAGTGGGCAGGATCTCGATGCGCTCGACCAGATCCGGCGCGATGGAATCGATCGAGAACCCGGCAGGTGCCGGGTCGCCATCGATCAGGACCTGCACGTGATCGCCGCCGAGCCCGCGCATGCGGATACCTTCGGCGGTGACGGTGACCCCGGAAAGCCGACGCAGGACGCTGCCAAGCCGGTCGTCATGGTGGCGCAGGATGTCCTCGCGGCCGATGCTGATGCGCAGGGTCGGGTCGTCACGGCGCAGGTCGGTCTGCGAGGGTCCGGCCACCTTGACTGTCTGCAGATCGGTGGCGCGGGCCGCAACAGCTGGAGGCTCGGACGCGCGTGCAGGGCAAGCGTCGGCCAGGATGACAATGCCGAGCGCCAGGCTTGCAGCCAGGGGCCGTCGAAGTGCGGCAGACGGGTGGGGGCGCATGTATCCAGTCCTTCGGTGGTCGGGAGCATCCCAGCCCGGGAAACTTTATCGACCCCGACCGCCTCGCAGCAGCGGAAAGTTGTTGCGGCAGGCATGAGCAGGATTCATGGCAGGTGCGTTGGTGAATGCTGAACCTGGTTGGCACGTCCCTTCATCGCGCCACCAGCCATCCATGCCAACCAGGATTGGCATGCCAATTCATGCACAGCGATACGTGTCAGTGGTGCCCGGGTCATGCAGCCCGCGCAATGGCCCCAGGCCGAGCCCTGCAGGCAGGTCATGACCCTGAGGGGCAGGGGGGGGGGGCGAGCCCTACCGGACCCGCAGGCAGGGGGCGCTCAGCGCGCCCGTTCCAGCTCCTTCGTCCTCGCCTTGGCACGCTCCAGCCACAGCGCGTTGTGGCTGCGTGCATGGCGTGACCAGTGCCGGGCATCGTCCAGGATGCTGGCAAACAGACTGCGGCTCTTCTCGCGGTCCGCCGCATCCGGCCGGGCCAGCAGCCACTCGGCGTACAGGCAGCGCGCCGCGGCATCATTGCCGCACTCCACGGCACGCTCGAAGGCCGCCTGCGCGCCCGGGGCGTTGCTGTCCGACAGCGCCTGCGCGTACAGCAGGGTCTGCTCAGGCTTGCGGCGGACATCGGGGTGGCGGGCGAACAGACCTTCCAGCGTCTCCACGGCAAGCGCGGCGTGCCCGGATTCGAGGCGCGCCCGTGCCAGTCCGGTCAGGATGTAAGGGTCATCACCCAGCGGCGAACTGGCGGCCTGCTCCAGCAGCGCCCTGGCTTCCTCGGCCTGGCCGGACCCCAGCAGCTCCATGCCAAGCCGCACGCGGTTCTGCACGGTCGGCGTGCGGTCAAGCTCCGCCCGGGCGTTGCGCAGGCCCTTGCCCGGGTCAATGAACTGCTTCGCCGAGTGAACCACCTGGCGGGCGCCGCGCGAATGGCGGATTTCGGGCAGATAGATCGCCAAGAAATAGACCAGGCTGCCCAGCAGCGGGAACGAGAACAGCAGCAGGAGCCAGTACAGGCTCTGGCCTGAGCGGATGGCATGCACGGCAAAGTAGATGGCCGCGATGAAGTGGAGTCCGATTCCGATGTAGGGCATGGTGTGCCTGCAGTTCACTCTGAGGGGTGGAACTATATAAGGATCGGACCTGCCACTTCGGCGGATTGATCCGTATCTGGCTTTTCCTACTCCCTGATACGGTATTTCCCTACCCCTTGAATCAAAGGGGATCTGCGCAGAATCCGCACAGCCACCAAGGGGCCGCGAGGAAGCTCGACATGGATGCAACGGCCTCGAGGACGAAGCCATACGCGTCGCCGATCCTGTCGGGCACCGTTCAGGGCTGCGTATCCGACTTGCATCGAAGCACCCGAACGCGCTCCGGGAGTATCAGGTACTGGCGCCAAGCCTGCTCATGGTGTTCTCCATGTGGGCTTTCACGCCTGCTCGGAAATCCCCAGCTGATCGCCAAGCCTACAGTGGTCAGCCATAACGGATTTGCAGTAGCTACAGGCGCCGCGCATGGGGTCGATATACCCCGTTCGGGGCAGGTAGCAACCGATCATGGCGGCTACTAATGCGCTACATGGCGCAGGGGGAGCGATCTTGCAGCGGCTTTACGTGATGTTCCCTGACAGGGCGCCCGGCATCGGGCTGCTCTGGATGCGCCTGTGCCTGGCCGCATCGCTGTGCCTGTCGATCGGCGATGACCCGTGGCACACCGTTGCAGCGCTGCTGGTCTCGGCGCTGGTCGCCGCCGGTTGGCTCACCCTGTTCGCCGTGCTGCTGGCGACCGGCGTGATGCTCTGGAGCGGGCCATTGACCGCCCTGGTCCTGCTGCCGCTGGGCCTGTTGCTGCTCGGGCCGGGCGCGTATTCCCTCGATGCCTGCTCCTTTGGCCGGCGCGTGATCGATCTGGTAGGCGCCGCACGTAACCCGAAAGAGTAATCAACGCGACCATCCAACAGGGCTACGCCGCCACGCGAAGCACCGTCAAGCTGTGCTGCCCCCACGAACCCCTGCGGTCGATGGCCCACGCCGTTCCATCCGAAGCCACGCGGCCAGCGAAGGCTGTCCGCCAGTGTGCGGTACTTCTGACCCTGATCCTGCCGGCCATCCCGTCACTGGCCCTGGCCTGTGACGGCGGCGCCTGCACCGACGCCGGCGATGGCCAGCTGCAGCTGGATGCCTCGCTGCGCCTGCGCGGCATGTACTACGACCCAACCCGGTTCGGCATCGGCCAAAGCGAGGACGGCTATGGGCTGCTGCGCGCCCTCGCATCGGCGCGGTACCGCCACGACAACTGGCAGGCCATGCTGCAGCTGGGCGCCCATGCCGAAGAAGGCAAGGCCGGCGGCCCGGGCAGGACCGACCGTGGCGCGCTGGACATCCAGCAGGCCTACTGGCGCTGGGAGAACAACGGCATGTACGTGCAGCTGGGCCGGCAGGAAGCCGGCTATGGCAGCTCGCGGCTGCTGTCGGTGCGAGACGGGCCGAACATCCGCCTCGCGTTCGACGGTGCACGTGTCGGCTGGGCCGGTCGCCTGGGCACGCTGGACCTGATGGCGCTGCGCGCGGTCGAGAACCGCCCGGCCGCCTTCGATGACCGTGCCGAACACGGTGCGCATCTGTGGGGCGCCTACGCCACGACCGCCCGCGGACACGGCCCGGGCCAATGGGACCTGTACCTGCTCGACTACCGACGGGAGGCGGGCCGCTTCGCCGCTGGCAGCGGCATCGAGCGCCGGCAGACCATGGGTGCGCGCTGGTCTGGCCGCGCAGGCGGCTTGGACTGGAACACCGAGCTGGTCGCACAGGGCGGCGAACTGCGCACGGCGGCGGCCGACCTGGACATCCGTGCATGGACGGTCGCCACCGATACCGGCTGGCAGTGGCAGAACGGGCCGCTGCAGCCGCGGCTGGGCGTCAAGGCGGACATCGCCAGCGGCGATGGCAACCTGCACGATGGTCGCCTGGGCACGTTCAATGCGTTGTACCCGAAGTCGGCGTACTTCAGCGAAGCCAGCCTGCTGGCCCCGGCCAACCTGATGGACATCCAACCCACGCTGACCCTGCGCCTGCATGAAAAGGTGACCACCGAACTGGGCGTGCAGCTGGCCTGGAAGCACCGCCGCGCCGATGCGGTTTACACCACGCTTGCTCCGCTGGTGGCACTGCCCGGTACGGAGGGCGGGGCCCGTCGCATCGGCAATCAATACAAATCCGAAACACGCTGGCAGGCCAGCGAACACTGGCAATGGCAGCTGCAGCTGGCCTGGATGGATGCGGGTCCTGCACTGAAGCAGGCCGGCGGCCAGGACACGCTGTTCGCCTCAATCGTTGGAGCATGGCAATGGTGAATGCAACCGCATCACAGAACTCTCCCCAGGCCGGTGCCTGGTCCCCGCTGAAGATCGGTATGTTCCGATCGCTGTGGCTGGCCATCCTGGCCAGCAACATCGGCACGTGGGTCAATGACGTGGCCGCGGCCTGGGTCATGGCCGAGCGCACCGGCTCGCCGCTGATGGTGGCCCTGGTGCAGTCGGCCACCACCGTGCCGATCGTGCTGCTGGCGCTGGCCGCCGGCACGCTCGCCGACATCGTCGACCGCCGCAGATACCTGATATTCACCCAGGGCTGGATGCTGCTGGTGGCACTGGTGATGGCCGTGCTGACCCACCTGCAGATGCTCAGCCCGGAGCTGCTGGTGCTGCTGACGTTCTGCATGGGCTGCGGCGCGGCGATGGCGATGCCGGCCCAGGCCGCGATCGTGTCCGAACTGGTGCCGCAGCCGATGCTGGCGTCGGCGGTGGCGCTCAACTCGATCGGCATCAACATCGCGCGCTCGATCGGCCCGGCCATCGGTGGCGTCATCGTGTCCCAGCTCGGTGCGATGTACGCGTTCGCCTTCAACGCCATCACCTTTGCCGCCATGTTGGCGGTGGTGTGGGCGTGGAAGCGAGACGCGACCGCGTCCAGCCTGCCGCCGGAAGGCTTCGGTGCCGGCCTGAAGGCAGGCATCCGCTACGCCACCAAGGCCGGTAAGCTGCAGGCGGTGCTGATCAAGTCGGTCGGCTTCTTCTTCTTTGCCGCCGCCGCCAACGCCCTGCTGCCGGTGGTCGTCCGCGGCCAGATGCATGGCGGGGCAGGGCAGTACGGCATGTTGCTGGGCTGCATCGGCATCGGCGCGGTCGGTGGCGCACTGCTGCTGCCCAAGCTGCGTGCCAAGCTCGACCGCGACATGCTGGTGCTGCTGGCCACGCTCGCCCTGGCGGCCAGCCTGGTGGGCCTGGCGCTGCTGCGCAGCTGGTACCTGCTGCCGCCCGTGATGATGATCAATGGCTTTGCCTGGATCACCGTGCTGTCCTCGCTGCAGATCGCAGCGCAGACGTCGGTGCCGGCCTGGGTGCGCGCGCGCGCCCTGGCGCTGTACATCATGATCTTCTCGGCCGGCATGGCCGCCGGTGGCCTGAGCTGGGGCGCACTGGCGCAGCAGACCTCGCCGGAGCTGGCCCTGCTGGTAGCCGCCATCGGTGCAGCGGTCGGCGGCCTGCTGGTGTGGCGCGTGCGCATTGCCGGCACCGAGGAACTGAACCTGCGTCCGGCCGGGCACTGGCCCGCACCGGAGCTGTCGGTAGCCGTCTCGCATGATCGCGGCCCGGTGCTGGTCACCCTCGAGTACCGCATCGACGATGCAGACCGCGCGGCCTTCCACAAGCACATGCATCAGCTGGGCATCATCCGCCGCCGTGATGGTGCGGTGGTCTGGGGTGTGGTCGAGGATGTCGCCAGCCCGGGCGTCCACCTGGAGTATTTCGTTGCGGCGTCCTGGCTGGAACACCTGCGCCAGCACGAACGCATCACCGCCGACGACAAGCAGATCCAGGAAGCGCTGCGGGCACTGCACAAGGGCGAACGTGCCCCCGTGGTCCGCCATTTCGTGGGCGGCGGCGATGCACCGGTGACCCCGCTGGCGCGCCACCACCAGGACATCTGACAACGCCGTTGTCTGCAGCAATGCGTTAGGCCGCAGGGCGCTCAAACGGGCGCCCTGCGCACATGAGCCCTTCCGGAATTCTCCGGTGCAGTCCCTGGCAACCCACGCATCCACAGGCCTCATGCAGCTGGTCGACGAGGCGCTGCGCTCGACGTCACTGCCCGAGCTGCAGACGTGGGGCCTGCACCGTGGGCTGACCTGCAGCGGTTCGGTGCACCACGAAGACGTCGGCACCATCCGCGGGCGGATCGGCGAAGGCTATTTCAAACTGCTCTGGGAAAAGCCGAAGTCGCCTGCCTGCTGCGCCTGCATCGCCATGTCCTGCCCGCTGTGGGCGGCCAACCGGATCCTGGTGCTGGAGAAAGGGCGCATCGCCGCCAATGGTTGCGACACCGCCGCCTGCACGCGGCGCTGAACGCCACAAGCGTCGCAGGCCGTGAGACCGCCCTGCGTATTCTCTGGGCCATGCTTACCTCCTCCGCACATCACGGCTTCCAGCGCGCACCCACCCCCTCCGGCTGGGTGCAGACCGGCGAGCGCTGGGCCCTGTGGTGGAACGCGCGCGAAGTGGCCGCGGTCATTCCGGACGGGCGGCCCGGCGTTCGGCTCTGGATGAAGGGGCAGAAGATGTGGCAGACCAAGGATGTGCGCGCCGCCAGCATACGCCAGGGCAAACGCTTCGCCGAGCGCTGGTGTGCCGCGCGGTTGTACCCGGCGCTGCCGTTGCGCGAAGCGGTGGGCCGGCTGGTGGAAGCTGCTCCGCACGATCAGGCGGCACCGTTACCGCCGAACGAGCGGCAGCAGGTACGTCGCCTCGCCGACGCAGGCGGCCGCGATATCGCTCGCATCAAGGAAGCGCTGGACGCGCGGCGGCCGCACTGAGCACTGTTGCCGCAGAGCGGAGCCCATGCAGGCGCATGGGCTCCGCCGGCAGGTATCACTTCGGCATCAGCACACTGTCGACCACGTGCACCACGCCGTTGGACTGCATGACATCAGCGGTCGTCACCGAGGCCTTGCCGCCCTTGGCATCGATCACCCAGACCTTGCCGTCCTGCAGCTTCACCGTCAGCGGCTCGCCCTGCACGGTCTTCAGCGTGCTGGTGCCACCGTGGCTGCGGGCGGCGGCGGTCAACTGGGTCGAGGTGTAGGTGCCCGAGACCACGTGGTAGGTCAGCAGCTTGGTCAGCTTGGCCTTGTTTTCAGGTTTCAGCAGCGTATCCACAGTACCGGCCGGAAGTTTTTCGAAGGCTTCGTTCGCGGGCGCGAACACGGTGAACGGGCCCTTGCCGCTCAGCGTGTCAACCAGCCCGGCGGCCTTCACCGCTGCCACCAGGGTGCTGAGGTTCTTGGCCGTGGAGGCATTTTCCACGATGGTCTTGTTGGCATACATCGGTGCGCCGCCCACCATCGGGTTGTCGGCGGCGAACGCTGCAGGTGCGGTACAGGCGACCGCGATGCCCGCGGCAATGGCAAGGCGCTGGATCTGGCTACGCATGTTCGTATCCTCGTTGGGCGAGGCCCTTCGGCCTCTTGATGAATGCAGGGGTGCCTGCGGATAACGCGCCCGTGGCAGCTCTCGCAGCGCGTTGTGCTTACCTCTACGTGTCACCGGGGCCGATTGGATGCGGCGGATTTCAACCGTCTTTTGAACGGTTCAACGACGTTGACGTGACGTGACGAGGCGCAGGGGGCATGAAGCCGGCCCGCGCCAGAAAATCGACACTATTTGGCCCCGGCGCGGGCTTTGCTACCCTTCGTCAGGGGCGCGACCAGGCGCGCTCCGGATGCCACAAGGATGCTTCGGTAGATGCCCAACAGAGCAGCGCGGAAATGGCAGGGCCTGCCGAAGTTCCAGGAGGCACCGCGCCGCAGGAAGATCGGCACCATCCTGAAGCTGGCCGGCGTCTCATGCATTCTCCTGGGCCTGGGCTGGACAGCGTGCTACCTCTACGTTGACCGCGCCGAGCTGGCCGCGCCCTTCCTCGGCGTGATGGCGGTCGGCGTTCTCGCCTTGGCCCGCAGTCGTCGCGCCGATGCCACCTCTTTGTTGATCGTCGCCCACGGCGTATTCCTGTCCGTGGTGGGCGTGGCGGTGATCGATGCCCCGATCGCCTGGGTGCCGCGCTCGGGACACCTGTTCCTGCTGCCGCTCGCGGCGGGTGCGGCTTTCACCTTCGACGCGCGCGAGCGCTACGGCTCGCTGGTGTTTCCGCTGGCCTGCCTGGCCACGTTCGCAGCGTTTGCCATCGGCGCGCTGGATTTCCTGGCCCCCGGAACGTCGCCGCCTATCGAAGTGCGCGTGTGGGGCGCCCGCTCCAATACGGTCATCTCGATGACCCTGCTGGCCTCGATTTTTGCGATCTACCGCAAGGACATCGGCAACCGGCTGCGCCTGGAGCGCGAGCTGGGCCGATCAGTGCGCAACGGTGAGATCGAAGTGCACTACCAGCCGCAGGTGCGCGGCAATGGCGTGGTGACCGGCGTGGAAGCGCTGGTGCGCTGGCGGCGTCCGTCGGGCGAGCTGCTGTCGCCGGGTGCCTTCATTGCGCAAGCCGAGGAAAGCGGCGCGATCCGTGACATCGGGCTTGAAGTGCTGCGCCAGGCCTGTGATCTGCTGGCCCAGTGGTCTGGCCAGACAGAAACCTGTGACCTGCGGGTTGCGGTCAACATCAGCCCCATCCAGTTGCTGGACGACGGTTTCGTTGCAGCCATCAGCGCCGTCATCCGCGATGCGGGGGTAAACCCGGCGTTGATCGAGCTGGAACTGACCGAGTCCGCGCTGTCGGCGGAAACCGCGGAGACGATCGAGAAGATGAAGGCGCTCGAGGCCCTGGGCGTGACCTGGGCGCTGGACGACTTCGGCACCGGCTTCTCCGGCCTGTCCACACTGCGCACGCTGCCGGTGCGCAAGTTGAAGATCGACCGCAACTTCGTCGACGAGGCCACCACCCAGGAGCGCGCGCAGCACCTGCTGGGCAAGATCGTGGAGATTTCCCAGGTGATGGGAATGAGCGCGCTGGCCGAAGGCGTTGAAACCAGCGCGCAGCGTGACCTGCTGGTGGGACTGGGCTGCGATCACTTCCAGGGCTATCTGTTTGCCAAGCCGATGCCGAAGGACGCGCTGGAGCAGTGGATCAACGAACGTCGCTTCTGTAGAGCCGAGCCCGTGCTTGGCTGCTTTTCGCGGAGAGCAGCCGAGGATGGGCTCGGCTCTACACCTGCAATGCCGGTGTGTAAGCCGAACCCGGCCCAGCCACCGCATGCAGCAATGTCATCCGCCAAGGCGCCAGCTTTCCCGGGCGCACGAGACTGACCATACTGGTCCCCATGAACCCGTTCCCCCGCATGCAGGCCTCTCTGGCCGGCCACCTGCGCAGCGAGGCCTGGCGTCGCCGGGCCGCGCTGTGGATCGGCGCCGTGGCCGTTGCGCTGGTCGCCATCCTGTTCGCCAAGGCCAGCGACGCGGCGTTCGGCCTGTTCCAGCGCGCCATCGACCATTCGCCGTGGTGGGCGCTGCTGCTCACGCCGGGTATCTTCGCGCTGTTGGCCTGGCTGACCAGCGGCGCCCTGCGCCCGACCCGGGGCAGCGGCATTCCCCAGGTCATCGCCGCGCTGGAAAAGCCCGATGAGACCTTCCGCCAGGTCAATATTTCGCCCAGCGTTTCCGCGGGCAAGCTGCTGTTGACCTCGCTTTCGCTGCTCGGTGGCGCATCGGTCGGCCGCGAGGGGCCCACCGTCCACGTTGGCGCCAGCCTGATGTATCTGTTCGGCCGCTGGTTCGGCTTCAAGGATCCGAAGGAGCTGTCGCACTTCCTGCTGGCAGGCGGTGCGGCCGGTATCGCGGCGGCCTTCAACACGCCCTTGGCGGGCATCCTGTTCGCCATTGAAGAGTTGAGCGGGCGCTTCGAGCATCGGTTCTCGGGCACGCTGTTGACCGCGGTCATCGTGGGCGGTGTGGTTTCGCTGGGCCTGCTGGGCAACTACACCTACTTCGGCCATGTGACCGCACGCATGCCGCTGGGCCAGGCCTGGTTGGCCATTCTGATGTGCGGGGTGGTGGCCGGGCTGCTGGGCGGGGTGTTCGCCCGCATGGTGCTGGCGAGCGTTGCCGGCCGGCCACGCTGGCTGGGCACGCTGCGGCAACGGCACCCGGTGCTGCTCGCCGCAGGCTGCGGCCTGGTGGTTGTCGGCCTGGCCGCTGCATTCGGTGATGGGGCATACGGCACCGGCTACGAGCAGGCGCGCAGCCTGGTGCAGGGCCACGCCGAGGTGGGCCACGAGTTCGGCCTGATGAAACTGCTCGCCAACCTGGCCTCGTACATTGCGGGTATTCCCGGCGGCCTGTTCTCGCCAGCGCTGGCAGTGGGCGCCGGCATCGGCCACAACCTGGCTGCACTGATGCCCGCCGTCGATCCGCGCGCCTTCGTGCTGCTGGGCATGTGCGCTTACCTCACCGGCGTGACCCAAGCGCCGCTGACATCGGCGGTCATCTCGTTGGAGCTGACCGACAGCGGCGACCTGCTGCTGCCCATCCTGGCCACGGTGCTGATCGCCCGCGCGGTGTCCGGGCTGGTCTGCCCGGTGCCGATCTATCGCGGACTGGCCGAGCAACTGCTTCCGAGGTAGTGTCGGCCGCCGGCCGGCCAATCGTCACGCTCCGCCCACCACAATGCGCCCGCCTGTGGTTGCGCCGTTTGTTCAATCGGATCCTGCGACGGGATCCGACACTACAACGCCGCAGGAAGTACCCACACAATGCACGAGCCAGACGCGAGCTCCCTCCATGCACCGAACGACTGCCGACGGTGCATCGTCGGCGGTGAGCGGGAAGGGCGATCCCCGCCGCCGCAATGCCAGACAGGCGCCATCACCTTCACATCGCTGTCCTCGCTGGCTGCGGTACTGAGCGATGAGAACCGCCGGCTCCTGCGGATACTGCACCAGCGCCAGCCCCAGTCGCTGACCGCGCTTGCCGAACTGAGCGGGCGCAAGGTGCCAAGCCTCTCGCGAACGCTGAAGATGATGGAGCGCTACGGCCTGGTGGAATTGAGGCGGGAAGGCGTCGCAGTGGTGCCGTCAGCCTTGGCCACGCGGTTCACGGTGGTGCTGGACTGAGGCGCAGCGCGCAGGCTGCAGAAAGCGAGCACCATGAAGAGACTGGCCGCCCTTGCTCCAACGTCGTGTGGGTAGGGGGTATCGCCGGCACACCCCATGACATGAACCTGTTGATCATCCCGCCCGATGATTGTCCCGCCGCGATCGCGGGGCTGGGGTACAGCCAGGGCGCCGAACTGCCTCTGCCGGGTCGAGGGTCAACCCAGCAATCGACGAAGAAGCAGCACGCCACTGACCGGATTCCCGGCGTCATCGAGTGACCGGTCCATGCTTCCCCACGGGGCGACGAACAAGCGATCAAGTACGGTATTGGTTTGCATGAGGCAGCTCATATCCCAGGCCGGAAACCGACGGCTCTCGATCAGGCTGTCGCCCAGCATATGCAGACGCTCGTGGTCACTGCTGGCCCTGATGCGGCCGATCGCGCCCCCGATACCATCCGCTGGACCTTCGACGTACTGCAGGAAGCGTGCGCCATCGAACAGCATGGCACCGGTGACACCCGCCATCCGGTTGAAGCGCTGGGCGCCGTGCACGATGCGTTCAAGGCGGGGGGCATCAATGCCCGGCACAGCGAAGCTTCGATAGGCGACAGCACGCAGCATGGATCAGTCCGGTGAGATTCGAGGACACAAGGTACTCCTTCCTGCCGGATCCCGCTTGTCCATTTCCACCCGACACGCAGCGTGCCTGCCGTACGGTTTCACACGGGGATCAAGGGTGCAGCACGCTACGTTCTCCCGACAATCGTGATGCTGCGCCAAACATCACGGCTGGAAACCACATGTACGAGCGAGAGGAACATCACAGCTGCGGTGCAGCCGGCGAAACAGGCCGGTTTCGGCTGGACCGGGTTGAATGCCGGGACCAGGAGGGCGAAGCGGGGCCCAGCATCGTCAAGGTGCACGCGCACTGCCATGCCTGCGACAGTGATTTCGTTGCGCGCGAGCCCATCGGGCTGACGGCGGTTTCCGGTGGCGCCGTGCTCAGCTGTACCCATTGCAGCAACCGCCAGGCCATCGGCCAGGGCGTGTTTGACGGCCTGCCGGCCTCTGGACGTTCACCGGCGTCCAGAAACACAGGGGCGTGAGCCCGTTCGATCCTGAAAAGCTTCAGCAAGCCCAGCGGGGTGCATGGTCATGTGATGCCTCCGCCACACCGCCTCTACAGAAGGACCGCGATGCTCCCGACTCCTCGGCTGCAACCCCGCAGCCGGAACACAGAGCATCCCCCATGCGCGACCAGGTCAGATCCAGCCGCTACGCCACCCCATCCCGCGTCCGCGAGGGGCGTCCGTTTCCCCAAGGCGCCTCCTTTGATGGGAAGGGCACGAACTTCGCACTCTTCAGCGCGAACGCCACCAAGGTCGAACTGTGCCTGTTCGACGACCAGGGCAATGAGCAGCGCATCGAGCTGCCCGAGTACACCAACGAGATCTGGCACGGCTACCTGCCCGACGTAACGCCGGGCCAGCGATATGGCTATCGGGTGCATGGGCCGTACGCCCCGGCCGAAGGCCACCGCTTCAACCACCACAAGCTGCTGCTGGATCCGTACGCACGGGAGATAGACGGCGACCTGACCTGGGCCGATGAGCTCTACGGCTACACCATCGGCCACCCCGACGGCGACCTGAGTTTCGATGAACGTGACAGTGCACCGTTCATGCCCAAGGCCGTGGTGGTGGAAGACACCTATGACTGGGAAGGGGATGAGCGCCTGCTCACGCCCTGGAACCGCACGGTTGTTTACGAGACCCACGTGCGCGGTTACACCCAGCGCCATCCAGAAGTAGGCGAGGACGTGCGTGGAACCTGTGCCGGCCTTGCCCAGCCTGCCGTGCTGGATTACATCCGCGACCTGGGCGTGACCGCCGTGGAGCTGCTGCCGGTCCATGCCTATCTGGATGACAACTACCTGCTGGACAAGGGCCTGCGCAATTACTGGGGCTACAACACGCTGGCCTTCTTCGCGCCCAAGCGCCGCTACCTGGCCAGCGGCCATCGCGACGAATTCCGCGACATGGTCAAGGCCATGCACGGCAAGGGTCTGGAGGTCTTCATGGACGTGGTCTACAACCACACCGCCGAAGGCAACGAGCTCGGGCCTACGCTGTCGTTCAAGGGTATCGACAATGCCAGCTACTACCGCCTGGCCGAGGACAAGCGCTACTACATCAACGATACCGGTACCGGTAACACGTTCAATCTGAGCAACCTGCAGGCCATCCGCTTCGTCTGCGACTCCCTGCGCTATTGGGCGCAGGAAATGCACGTCGACGGCTTCCGCTTCGACCTTGCCACCATCCTGGGGCGGGAGCCCACAGGCTTCGACCAGCGCGGCGGCTTCCTCGATGCGGTGGGCCAGGACCCACTGCTCAGCCAGGTCAAGCTGATTGCCGAGCCGTGGGACTGCGGCCCCGGCGGGTACCAGGTCGGGCACTTCCCGCCGGGCTGGGCAGAGTGGAACGACACGTTCCGCGATACCGCGCGCAGCTTCTGGAAAGGCGACGCGGGCAAGCTGGCGGAGTTTGCGACGCGACTGACCGGCTCGGCGGACCTGTTCGACCGACGCGGACGCCGCCCGTGGGCCTCGGTCAACTTCATCACGGCGCACGATGGGTTCACGCTCAACGACCTGGTCAGCTACAACGAGAAGCACAACGACGCCAACGGCGAAGAGAATCGTGATGGCTCCAACAACGATTCGTCCTGCAACCATGGTGCCGAGGGCCCGACCGACGATGCCGGCATCAACGCGCTACGGGAACAGCAGATGCGCAACCTGCTGGCGACGCTGCTGTTGTCGCAGGGCACGCCGATGATGCTGGCCGGTGACGAGCGCGCGCAGACGCAGGGCGGCAACAACAACACCTATTGCCAGGACAACGAAACGGCCTGGATCGACTGGGAACGCGATACCACCGAGGGCCGACTGGCCCAGTTCGTCCGCGACCTGCTGGCCCTGCGCCAAAGCCATCCGATCCTGACCCGCGGCCGCTTCCTCAACGGCCAGTACAACGAACAGGCGGATGTGCGCGACCTGACCTGGTTGAATCCCGCAGGCAGGGAGATGATCGATGAGGACTGGAATGACGCGGGCGCGCGCTCGGTCGGGCTCCTGCTGGAGGGCAGGGCACAGGCATCAGGCGTGCGCGAGCATGCCAGCGACGCCAGCCTGCTGGTGGTAATCAACGCCTATCACGAAGGGGTCGACTTCGCGCTCCCGGACGACGAAGGCGCCTCGCTCAGCTGGTCGATGCTGCTGTCCACGGATGCAGGCCTTGCGAATGAGCAGGACGTGCTGGGTGCCGGTCATTTCCTGGCCCCACCGCGTAGTCTCACCGTTTTCCGTTGCGGGGCAGCGGCAGCCGGCTGAGATACAAAGAAGCCCCGCATCCGCGGGGCTTCCGTTGCTTACACAATATCCCACTTGTGCGCGGCAGCGGGCTTCTGCTTGTAGATCCCGCCCGCGAAGTCCACGTGCAGTTCCATCCAGTCGCCACCCTTCTGGCGGGCCAGTACTTCAAAGTGCCTGGGATGACGCTGCGGCTCTCCTGCAGAGGTCCATCCTGCCTGTTTCACGGCATCCAGCGCGGCGGCCGGATCTGCAGGCACGTGCTTGCCAGGATGATGGCCCGGGCCGTGGTGCGGCTTCTTGTGCTCGATCCGCACCCGCTTGCCGCCGGTGCGGGCAATGCTGAGCACCTTGATCTCCGAGGGGCGACGTTCGCCCTCCAGGGTCACGGCCAGGCCAGGCAGGAGGTCAAAGGCATCGGCGCCCTTGGGCCCCAGATCGGCCAGATAAGGCTGGCCGTCCGCCAGCAGGGTGAAACGGTGGGCGAACACGTGTTCAACAACGCCGGACAAGGCGATCTTTTCGTGGTGCGGCATGTATTTCTCCTGAGAGCGCCCATGCTCGGGCGCAGGTATCAGGTGGGTGCCGCACGCCACGCGCGCAATGCAATGCAGTATCGGGGTTCAGCGCAGGTTGCCCGGAACTTGCCGTTTGTTCACTCAGCCAACGCCGGTGGGCCCTTCCAGCACCAGCCGCACCTTGCGCAGCAGCTGCTGCCGGTTGAAGGGCTTGTTCAGTACCTCGTATTCGGAGCCGCCGGCATCGGTGCGCTCCAGGCCCGCTTCGGCGTAGCCCGTCGTCAGCAGCACCTTCAGTTTCGGCAAGCGGCGCTTGGCTTCTCTGGCCAGCAGCACGCCGTTCATGCCGCCCGGCATGATCAGGTCAGTGAACAGCAGGTCGAACACCTCGCCCTGTTCCAGCAGCGCCAGTGCCGATGCGCCATCGTTGGCCACCCGGGTCTGGTAGCCACCCGCTTCCAGCAGCATCTGTGCCAGTTCGGCCACGTCGTCGCGGTCCTCGACAATCAGGATGCGCTCGCTGCCACCGCGGTCCATGGCCATGTTGGAAGGTGCGGCATCCTTCGTCAACGCATCGTTCGTGGCAGGGAAGTACAGGCTGACGGTCGTGCCCACGCCGGGCTCGGACGCGATCCGTACGGTGCCACCGGATTGCTTGACGAAGCCATAGACCATCGACAGTCCGAGGCCGGTCCCTTCGCCTTCTTCCTTGGTGGTGAAGAACGGATCCATCACCCGCCGCACGATGTCCGGTGACATGCCGCTGCCGTTGTCCTGCACAGAAATGCAGACCAGGCGACCCGCCGGCAGGTGATCAAGTTCGTTGGCGGCCGCAGCCTTGGAGACGTCCACGTTGCGCGTGCTCAGCAGCACGCGCTGGTCCGGGCGGCCCTTCAGTGCATCGCGCGCGTTGATGACCAGGTTGAGGATGGCTACCTCGGCCTGGGTTGTATCGATCCTGCAGTTCCACAGTGCAGGCGCGAGGTCCATCTGCAGTTCCACGTCCGGCCCCACACGCTGCGCGGCCAGTTCCACTGTGGAAGACACCAGGGAATTCAGGTTGACCGTGCGGCCTTCCAACTTCTGCCGCCGAGAGAACGCCAGCAGCTGCTGGGTCAGCACCGCAGCCTTGTTGGCGGCCGACTGCGCCTGGGTGGCCGCGCGCCTGACAAAGCTGTCAGAGGGGAGCTCTTTGTCCGACGTCCCGGTGATCATCTCCAGATAGCCGGACATGACCTGCAGTAGATTGTTGAAATCGTGTGCAATGCCACCGGTCAGCTGGCCAAGGGCTTCCATCTTCTGCGCCTGGCGCAGCGAATCCTCCGCATCGCGTCGGCGCGACACATCGAGCTGTGAGCCGAAGAAATACACGAGCGCGCCGTCGTCATCGAACACCGGCGACACGAAAAGGGCGTTCCAGAACGTCGAACCGTCCTTGCGGTAGTTCAGAACCTCGGTGGCTGCCTCTCGGGTCTCAGCAATGGCCTGGCGGATGTCGGCGATTGCATCGGGGTCGGTTTCGGGCCCCTGCAGGAAACGGCAGTTGCGGCCAATCAGCTCGTCCCGCTCATAGCCGGTCATTTCGACGAATGCACGGTTGGCGAAAATGATGGGATTATCGGGCTGGTGCGGGTCGGTGATGATCATCGGCATGCGCGTGGTTTCCACCGCGCTGAAAAAGATGTCAGACCGCTTGTCGCCGATCGGCAACGCGTGCTCGCTTCTTACAGACGGGGAAGGAAATCCCTTGAATTGATCGTTCGACACGCCATTCCCTGCTCGGTGTTATCGGAGTACCGGTGGAGGACCGGGCCCATCAGGACCCGGCACCATGCCACAGACGGCGTGAATAATGACCGTATTCAGTCTGAATCATTAAGGATTCAGCAATTTCCCTTACGCGATGCCCGCGCCGCCGGTTACGCCGAAGACTTCCCCGGTCAGGTAGCTGCCTTCCTGGCTGGCCAGCAGCACATAGATCGGCGCGATCTCCACCGGCTGGCCCGGGCGCTTCATCGGCACCTGCGTGCCGAACTTGGTCACCGCCTCGGTCGGCTGGCCGCCGGAGGACTGCAGCGCTGTCCAGAACGGGCCTGGCGCAACCACATTGGCGCGGATTCCCTTTTCGACCAGCTGTGCCGACAGCGCCTTGGTGTACGCCACGATGCCCGCCTTGGTGGTGGCGTAATCCAGCAGGATCGCCGACGGGTCATACGCCTGCACCGATGCAGTGGTGATGACCGCCGCACCCGGCGGCAGGTGCGGAACCGCCGCCTGGCAGATCCAGTGCATGGCGTAGAGGTTGGTCTTCATCGTCTTGTCAAAGTCCTCCGCGCTCAGCTCGGCGATGCTTTCGCGGTACTGCTGGCGGGCCGCATTGACGACCAGGATGTCGAGGCCGCCGAACGCTTCCACCGTGCGTTCGACCAATGCTTTGCACCACTCCGGATCGGTGATGTCACCCGGCAGCGCCAGCGCCTTGCGGCCTTCGGCTTCAATCAGTGCGAACACTTCTTCCGCGTCCGACGCTTCGGAGGGAAGGTAGGACAGGGCTACGTCAGCGCCTTCGCGGGCATAGGCAATGGCCGCGGCGCGGCCGATGCCGCTGTCGGCGCCGGTAATCAACGCCCGGCGTCCGCTCAGCTTGCCCGAACCCTGGTAGCTGGTTTCGCCGTGGTCCGGCACGGGGTCCATGGCTGCGGCCTTGCCCGGCACCGGCTGCGGCTGGGCGGGGAAGGGCGGCTGCGGATACTGGCTGCGCGGGTCCTGCATTTTCAGACGGTCATTCATGGTCGATCCTTTTCGTGGGGCGGGGGAGAGTAGGCCGCTCATGGGCAGCCATGGGTGTCTGCAATCGTGGCCATGGCCATCACCTGGGCCAGGTGGCTGAGGCCTTGCGGGGTGTTGCCGAGGTAGTGGCCGGTGGCAGGGTCCACCATTTCGCTGAGCACGCCCTGGCAGCGGCCAAGGGCGCCGTTCAACGCATCCACGCGGGCGCGGGCGTCCTCGACGAAGCCGAGCCGGGCATAGGCTTCGGCCATCCAGTAGGAGCAGGCGATGAAGCAGCCTTCTTCTTCGGGCATTCCCGAGTAGCGGTAGTGGAAGTCCGATTGGCCAAGCTCGCGGTCGATGGCGCGAAGTGTGGCCAACAGCCGGTCCCTGCCATCGAACCGGAAGCGCACAGCCAGTGCCAGCGCCGCGTCCAGCTTGCCGCTGCCGGGATACATTTCGAACGCCTGCAGGGCGTCGGACCAGCAATGGGTTTCGATCCATTCACTGATGCGGTCGCGCTCGCGCTTCCAACGGTCACGGCAGGTGGTCGGCAGCTGGCCCTGGTCAGCCAGTTCGACCGCCCGCGCCAGCGCCTGCCAGCAGCTGATCTTGGACATCGTGTAGTGCTCCAGCGCGGGCAGTTCCCAGATACCGGAATCCTTCGCGCGCCAATGGTCCGCGCAGAGGTCGGCAATCCGGGAAAGCAGCTCCGCGCTGGCGCCGTCCAGGATGTTGCCGGCCGCCACGAAACAGAACGCGGTCTCGAAGATATCGCCGTAGATACCGTGCTGGTGCTGGTCGCCGGCAAGATTGCCTTTCACCACCGGCTGCGTATCGCGGTAGCCACGCATTGGCAGCTTCTGCACCGGCTCCACCGTCTCGCCGTCAAGAGTGAAGACCACCTTCGGCCCGTGACGGCGCAGCTGGCGCAGCAGCCAGGTGAAGGCTGCCTTGGATTCCGCTTCCAGACCGGCGGCCAGAAACGCCTGGATCGTGTACCCGGCGTCGCGCACCCATGCGTAGCGATAGTCAAAATTCTTGTCGCCGCCAATGCGTTCGGGCAGCGAGGTCGTAGCGGCAGCCGCAATGGCGCCCGAGGGCGAGTACAGCAGCAGTTTCAGGGCCAGCGTGCTGCGCACGAACGTGGCACGGTCCCAGCCGTCGTAGGACACATTACGCGCCCATGCCTTCCATTCCCGGTCGGTCAGGTCGATGCGGCCGTCTACTTCCTCCACCGACGGCGCCACCAGCGGCTCATCCTCGCCGACCACCAGTGCCACGGTAACCCGCTCGCCAGCACCGACGGTGCACTCACCGCGCGCACCTTCGTCGGCCCACTGCAGCTGCAGCGCGGGGTGGTGGATCACCACGCCCAGCAAGCGCTGCACGTGGAAGACGGTGTGCTCGCCAATGGACGAGCAGTAGGGGCTGGCCGACTGCGCGCGGGTGCTGGGGTATATGCGGACGGCAAAGCTGACTTCGCCCTCCAGGCCCTCGATACGCCGCGCCAGCTCGCACCACGGCAACCGACCCGCGTTGCCGCTGTTCAGCGATTCCGTCAGCGAGGCGCGGCCCGACGCCGTGCTGAAGATGGTTTCCAGCACATTGCTCTCGGCCCGGTAGTGGCGTTCGACGGTGCAGGGCTCGGTAGGGGCAATGCTGAAATAGCCGCCGTTGCTGCCATCCAGCAGCCGATCAAACAACGGGGGGCTGTCCATGTTGGGCGCGCACCACCAGTCGATGGATCCATCGCAGCCGGTCAGGGCAACAGAGCGACCTTCGCCCAGCGCCGAGTACTGTTCGATGGGCAGCGCGCCGTCGCGCCTGCGCTCTCTGGCAACCGGCGCGTCGTCGATCTTCGCAGCATCGAACAAAGTGGTCTCGGGCGACGTCGACATCAACGCACCCACCGGCAGGCATGCAAGGCTGCCGGGACAGCTATAGGGGTGCACATGATGTACATCCAGACGTGGGGTGCAACGAACCTAGAGCGGCACGCGCGTATGCAGGGTGAGGCAGTGTTCAACGCCACGTGATCATGGCGCGGCGTTGACACCTTCTTGCACGCCGCGTGGACACGCCGACGACCATGCTCGCGCCGCTACACGCTGAGGTCTGCATGCAACGTCCTGTTCTTTTTCTGCTGCACAGTCTGGGCGCCAGCCGCCGCGAATGGAGCGGCCTGGAACGCGCCCTGGGCGATCAGTTCGACTGTGTCGCGCTGGACATTCCCGGGTTTGGTGGCACCTGCGCAGGCAACGCGACCGACATCGATGCCCTTGTGGACTGGCTCCAGCAGGAAGTCACCTCGCGCGCGCCGTGCTGCTGGTTCGCCGTCGGCCACAGCATGGGCGGCAAGATCGCCTCGCTGCTCGCTGCGCGCAGCCGTGACGGCGCCCAGGGCCTGGCTGGCCTGGCCGGCGTGGTGCTGGTGGCGGCCTCGCCGCCGTGCCCAGAGCCGATGGGGGAAGCGCGTCGCCAGAAGATGCTCGGCTGGTTCGCCGACGGGCGGCCCGAACGCGCCCATGCCGAAGAATTCATCGATGCCAACACGTTCCACCCACTGCAGGGTGACCTGCGGGAAACAGCCATCCAGGATATGCAGCGCACCGACCCCGTCGCCTGGCGTGCCTGGCTGCAGCAGGGCAGCCGCGAGCATCGCCAGGGAGACGCCGGGCACCTGCAAGTGCCGGCGCTGATACTGGCGGGGGCAGAGGACGGCGATCTCGGTGAATCGGCGCAGCGCGCACTGAACGCGCCGCACTATCCGCACGCGACCGTGGACATCGTGCCGGACGCTGCGCACCTGATCCCCGTCGAGCAGCCACACTGGCTGGCCCAACGCATCGTCGCATGGGCAATGCCACTGGCTGCACGCGCACTGCCGGCGCGCTTCATCCAGCTGCTGAACGCCGACCGCGTGGCGCCGCGCATGCGCGCGCGCCTGCTGGCACGACATGCCACTCCGCTGCCACTGCCGGAATCCGCGCTGCCCGCACGCCATCTGGCCCTGCTCTCTGCGTTGGCTGCGCGCCTTGTGCCAGGTGGGGATGCCGATGAACTGGCGCTGCGCGTCGGCCACGCACTGGTCAACCACGAGAGCGACGGCTGGCGCTTTGCCGACCTGCCACCGGATGCGGATGCCTGGGCACAGGCGCTGGATCAGCTGGATGCAGCCGCCAATGGATTCAGCATGCTTGCGCCCACCGCACAGCACGCACTGCTTGAACAGGTGCAAGGACAGAGCGCCACCGCGCCAGAGGGCGCCGTGCTGGACCCCGCGCAGTGGGCCCATTGGCTTGAGGATGCAAGGGCGTTGTTTGCCAGGACCTGGATGAGCCTTCCCTCCACCTGGGCTGCCATTGGCTATGACGGTTTCGCGGTCGGCGGCAAAGGCGCGGACAGTCCCGGCTACGCGCACACCGAAGCGGGAGCCACCGATGCGTGGCAGCTGCCATGCTGAATCCTGTGACGCATGGCCGTGGCGAAGACGAGTCGTACGATGCAGTCATCATCGGCAGCGGCGCCGGCGGTGCGCCCCTGGCAGCCCGCCTGGCCGAGGCCGGCCTATCGGTGCTGGTGCTGGAAGCCGGCCGTACTTTCACGCCCAATGATCATGTGGCCGACGAGCTGGCGACGGACATCTACTGGATGGAAGAGCGCCTCAGCGGCGGCCAGACCCCCACCGCATTCGGCGCCAACAATTCCGGCCAGGGCGTTGGCGGCTCCACCCTGCACTGGGGCGCGTTCTGCCCGCGGCCGGATCCGCGCGACCTGCGCCTGCGCTCGCTGACAGGGCAGGGCGCAGACTGGCCCATCGCGGATGCCGAGTTGCGTGCGTATGTGCAGCGGGTCGAGGCCTTCATCGGTGTCTCGGGTCCCGCGCATTACCCGTGGGACCCGGCGCGCCGGTACGACTATCCGCCCGTGCTGCGCAATGCCCCGGCCCAGGCCATGCAGCGCGGCTGCGATGCGCTGGGGGTAAGCGCAACCGATGCACCGGCCGCCCTGGTCAGCCAGGCGCGGCGGCAGGCGCATTGGGGCCTGCGCCAGGCCTGCAACCATTGCGGCGCCTGCCACCAGGGCTGCAGCAATGGCGCCAAGGCCAGCATGGACACCTCCTGGCTACCGTGGGCGACGGCACACGGCGCGGTCATCCGCGATGAAAGCCGGGTTGTAGACCTCGAGCGCGACGCCCGCGGCCGTATCAGCGGCGTGGTCTACCAGCGCGATCATCGCCTGCACCGGGTGAAGTGCTCGGCCGCTTTCCTGTGCGCCGGCGGCGTGGAAACGCCGCGCCTGCTGCTCAACCTCGGGTTGGCCAACAGCAGTGGCCAGGTCGGGCGCAACTTCATGGCCCACGTTGCCACCCAAGTGTGGGGCTTCTTCGATGCGGACATGTGCATGAACCGCGGCTACCCGTCCTCGCTCATCACCGAGGATTTCGTCCGGCCGCGCGACGCCTCGTTTGCCGGTGGCTACCTGGTGCAGAGCCTGGGGGTGCAGCCCGCCACGCTGGCCAACACGCTCGCCAGGGGTGCCGGGCTGTGGGGCCAGCCGTTGGTGGATGCGCTGTCCTCCTACCGGCACCTGGCCGGCATCGGCATCAATGGCGAGTGCCTGCCACAGGACGGGAACCGGCTGACCCTCAGCGACGAGCGGGATGCCTTCGGCATGCGCCGCGCGCGGGTGGATTTCAGCTACGGCCCCAACGAAGGGGCACTGGACGCGCACGCCCAGGCCCAGCTCACCCGCATCTGGGAAGCCGCAGGTGCCACCGGCATCTTTGCCGCCGCGCGCTCGGCCCACACCCTGGGGACCTGTCGCATGGGCGATTCAGCCGATACCGCGGTAGTGGACCCAGACGGCCGCAGCTTCGATATCCCCAATCTCTTCATCTGCGACAACTCGATCTTCCCCAGTGCCCTGGCCGCCAACCCGGCGTTGACCCAGATGGCACTGGGCCTGCGCACCGCAGAGCGGTTCCTGCAGACGCTGCCACCGCGCAGCACCACTTCCTCCCCAACCAAGGACACATCATGGATCTCGGAATAGAAGGGCGCATCGCCCTGGTCAGTGGCGCCGATTCGGGCATGGGCAAGCAGACCGCACGCGAACTGCTGCAGGCGGGTGCACGCGTTGCCATCACCGACGTACCCGACGGCACGCTGGACGAGGCCCTGCACGAGCTGTCGCCGCTGGGCGACGTGATGGCCGTCGCCGGCGATGTTACCGACGCCAAGGATGTGGAACGCATCTGGGCCACGGTGCGCAGCGAACTCGGCGACCCCGACATCTACGTCAACGCCGCGGGTGTCACCGGCGCTACCGGCGATTTCCTTGATGTCGGCGACGACGGCTGGCTGCGCACGCTGGACATCAACCTGATGGGCGCCGTGCGCATGTGCCGCCAAGCCATTCCCTCAATGCGCGCCAAGGGCTGGGGACGCATCGTGCTGTTCGCCTCGGAAGATGCCGTGCAGCCGTACGCCGACGAGCTGCCCTACTGCGCGTCCAAGGCCGGCGTATTGAGCCTGGCCAAGGGGCTGTCCAAGCAGTACGGCAAGGACAACATCATGATCAACACCGTGTCTCCGGCCTTCATCCATACGCCGATGACCGACGCGATGATGCACAAGCGCGCCAAGGAAAAGGGCATGTCGTTCGAGGAGGCCATCCGCACCTTCCTGGATGAGGAGCGCCCCGGCATGGTGCTCAAGCGCCGCGGCCGGCCCGAAGAGGTCGCCGCCGCGGTCCTGCTGCTGTGCTCCGAGCGCGCCAGTTTCATCAACGGCGCCAACATCCGCGTCGACTCGGGCTCGGTCTTCACCCTGGCCGGGTAGAGTCGAGCTTGCTCGACTGCTACCGACCCGGGGTAGTGCCGGCCGCTGGCCGGCAGATCCCCTTGAAGGACGACGATGCGCCCAGCCATTACTGCCACCGATTGGAAGCACCAGCCGCTACCGGAGCGCCATGTTTCGCTGCCGCTGGACTTCCATCTCGATGCCGTCGAGTCCGCCTGCGTGCGCCGCGGCCTCCTGCCCTTGGACATGGAGGACAAATGGTTTCTTTACTACGAGGGCACGACGCTCCACATGCACCGCAGCTGGACCGGCTTCTGCATTGCCCAGGTTCACTTCATTCCTGAAGGCGAGGGGCTGCACGCTGTCAGCGCTGAGATCAACCGGGACCCCACGCAGTACACCAGCAGCGACGATGCTGCGGATGTCGCCCTGGTCGAGTCCATGGTCCGAGGGATCGGGACTTCACAGCGCTACATTGAACAGCGACAGGCGGGTGACCACGGATGGCTGGTCGTTACGCAGGCAGGTCCGCACTGATCAATCCGCAGCCCGGTCACAACAGCAGCAACGCACCTATCAGGGCGGGGGGCATCACCAGGATCCCCACTCGCAGGAAATCGAGGGCGCCCACATGCTCGCCCTCACGTCGCAGCGCAACCAGCCACAACAGGGTCGCCAGTGAACCGGTGACGGACAGGTTGGGTCCCAGGTCCACGCCGACCAGCAATGCGGCCCGCACCTGCGCGGGCAGATCCGCCGCCTGCGCTACGGACCCGGCCGCCAGTCCTACCGGCAGATTATTGGCCACATTGCTCAGCAGGGCGGCGGCAATGCCCGCCACCCAGCCGGCGTGGCCGGTCGAGCTGCGCGACAGCGTCTCCAGTCCGTCCGCCGCCTGCTGGATCACCCCGGTCTGCGCGACTGCCTCCACCAGCACGAAAAGACCCGCCACCAGCGGCAGCACGCTCCAGGACACGTGCCGCAGCAGCGGCAGAGGACTGCGCCGTTGCACCATCGCTACGACCGCCACGCTCAACAGCCCGGCACAGAGTGTCATCAGCCCCAGACGACCATTCAGTGCGGAGGTGACCACCAGCACCGTTCCGGTGAACACCACGCCCCCCGCTGCCAGGCGGCCACCGGGAGGCAGCGGCTGCTGCGGTGGCGAAACTGAGATCGGCTGGGCGATCTCACGCCGGTAAAGCAGCCTCAGCACGCCATATGTGGCGGCGATGGCGGCCAGTGAAGGCAGCGCGAACTGCTTCAGCCATTCCAGCAATGGCGGCATGTGTGCGCCAAATACCACCAGATTGGCTGGGTTGGAAATAGGCAGCACGAAACTGGCGGCATTGGCGATGAATGCACAGACAAACAGATAGGGCAGGGGCGTAACCCCGGCCACCCGGCATGCCGCGTACACCGCAGGGGTCAGTACCACCGCCGTGGCATCGTTGGACAGAAGGACCGTCACCACCGTGCCGACCAGGAACACCAGGTCGAACAGGCGCCGCCCCGAGCCGGCTGCGTGCTGTACGGCGTACAGCGCGAGCCAGTCAAACACCCCTTCGCGCCGTGCCAGCTCGGCCAGCAGCATCATGCCTACCAGGAACAGGTAGACATCCTGGCCCTCGGCCACCGCGCCCATGAAGCTTGCGACCGGCATGGCCCCGGTCAGCGGCAGCAACAGCGCGGCGGCCACGGCCCAGACATATTCGGGAATGCGGAAGGGGCGGAACAACAGGCCGGCAATGGTCACCGCCACCGCTGCCCAGATGATCATCGACGACGCTTCAACGTGCATGTACCACCCAAACCTCACGAATGCTCAATTGCCGGCGTATCCCGTGTCTCAGGCACCTTCAGCGCCAGCAGCACTGCCGCCGCGGCAATCGCCGCCAACACCAGAAAGGCGGCATCATAGCCTGCGCGCTGGACGATGAAGCCCGCCAGAGCGGGGCTGAGCGCACCCCCCACCCCGAACACGGTGGCGACCGCGCCCAGAGTGACATTGAAACGCCCGGTGCCTTCGCTCAAGTCCCTCACCATGATGGGGATCAGCGCACCAAAGATGCCCGCGCCCACGCCATCCAGCAGCTGCACGCTCAACAGCCAGGCCGGGGCATCGGACAGAGGGTAGAGCGCAGCACGGATCGGCAGGATCAGAAAACCCGCCAGCAGCAGCGGCCGCCGCCCCCAGCGATCAGCCCGTGCCCCCACCAGCCACGCCAGCGGAATCATCACCAGCTGGGCGGCCACGATGCACCCGGCGGTCAGCGTGGTCGCAAGGGCAGGGCTGCTCAACGCCAGTTTCTGCCCGACCAGCGGCAACATCGCCGCATTGGCGAGGTGGAACAGGCAGCTGCACGCGGCCAACAGCAACAGCCGCCGGTCCCGCAACAGCAGCCGCGCGGGGGAGGGGGCGTGCGCCTGCGTTGGCTCGTCAACCAGGCCGCGCGCCCGCGCATCGTCAATGGCCGCACCCGGAATCGCGACCGTGGCCGCCAGGCTTGCGAGGGTCAACACTGCCATCAGGTAGAACACGACCGTCGGTCCCCACAGGTAGGCCAGTCCCCCGGCCAGCAGGGCCGCCACGACGTTGCCGGCATGGTTGAAGGTCTCGTTGCGCCCCATGCGTCGCGCAAACGCGCGCGGCCCGCTGACGCCCAGCGAAATGGCCGCAATGGCCGGCGCAATCACCGAGGCCGCCACGGCACTCAGCGCCTGGGTGGTCGCCACTACCGCGAAGCCCTGCGTCCATGGCAGCAGCAGACACGTAGTGGTCACCAGCACCGCAGCGATGGCCAATGTCATCCGCTTGGCATGGAGCCGGTCCATCAACGCCCCAGCGGGTGTCTGGGTCATCAGCCCGATGATGGCCGACACCGTCATGACCGCACCGATGCTGGCCGGCTGCCAGTGGTGTACCGACAGCAGATAGATAGCCAGGTAGGGGCCCAGCCCATCCCGCACGTCTGCCAGGAAGAAATTCAGGCCATCCAGGCCGCGCTCGGCGCGCCTGTTCACAGGAGAGTGTGTAACGGCAGTTGTCACGTCGGTGCGGCCACGGCATCAAGGTAGCCGGTTGATTCCGGCTGCGGTGTTATGCGCGATGGGGCGTGATGGCGACGTCGCGCGGCCCGGACCGTCAGCTGAGGCTGTTCACGGCTGAGGAGCCGCCGCCGACGCCCGCAGCGCCTCACGGTCCGGCTCGAATGTCAGCCGCTCCAATGCACGAGCCATTGCCCATTGGGCATGCCTGCGTGCCTCCCGGGCGATGTCCGGATCGGGCGCCAGCTGCAACGCAGCGAAGCCCTTCTGCAGCCGGATGTTGACCTCCAATGAGCCCGCGGCGTCGCGGGCAATGGGGGTGAAGACATCGTCGAACAGATCGCTGGCCTGCAGGGCGGACACGTGCACGTGCGGATACCGCACCTCGCCATCGGCAGCCTGCTGGCGGTACTCGGCCCAGCGGTGCAGCAGCCGCACGCAGGTGCCGATCACATCGATGCAAGTGCCCGGATCGTTGATGGAGGCGGACATCGCTCGCTGCCCCACCTCCGAAAGAATGACCAGGCCATAACGCGGATCGTTGTCGATGGCCCGCGCGTCGCTGCAGCTCAGCGCGGCCAGCAGCTGGCGTCGCGTCTGGTCACTGACCACGCCCTCCACTTCCATCACCGGGCGGGCAGGGGTGGCGAAAGTGCCGATCTGGCAGTGCAGGTGGATGCGCAGCCGATGCTCCGACGCCAGGTCCTCCAGCCGCGCCATGTCGATGTGCTCGACGTAGGCAATACGCTCGTCCGTCAGTGGCAATGCGCCGACCGCCACGGGTTGGCGCGGCGCGCCGCCCAGCAGCGGGTCGCCTGCACGTCGCTTCATGGCCGCCTCCGTGGCACGTTCGACCAGGTCGATGGTCTCCCCCAGTCGGCCAAAACGCGAGAACTGTTCGATGGCGCGCAGCAGCGTGATGGTGATGATCACAATCACGCCCACCGTCGCACCGAACAGTACCAGCCGGCCACTGTCACCATACAGTCCAGTGCTAAGCGCGATCAGTCCGACGATGGAGAACAGGAACGCGCCGATGAAGGTCGCCAGCGCACCCTGCGCCCGGCTGTCCTCGATCAGCAGGCGAGCAGCCCGGGGCGTCGCACTGTTGGAGGCCGAGCCATAGGCCGACACCATGGTCGACAGCGAGAACGTCGTAACCGTCAGCATGGACGCAGCGAGGATGCCAAGGATGTTCCCGACCGAATCAGCGCCGATACGGGTGGCCAGCCCGGCCGGGATGAGGAACTTCAGGAACGCGCCGCCCAGCGCAGTGGCAACGCCCATCGCGCCATAAAGCGCGGAGCGGAACCACATCCGCCGCGTCACCCGGCCCAGGTAAAGTTTCCATCGGGTCAGCACCATGCAGGCTCCAGGATCGACGTGCGCTTAGTAGGTCCACGCCATGCGTGGATAGCCCAACAGACTGCAGAAAGCCACATAGCGAAAATGCCACTACTCTTTGGCGCCCCGCGAATGCCCCTCAGCCGGGCCATGGAACCCCAGCCTCCGAGGTGATGCCTTCAAACAAGGGCCGCCCGAACCAATACCCCTGCATCAGCCGGATACCCAGATCGGACAGGCAACGTGCCTCGTCAGCCATCTCAATGCCCTCGGCAATAACCTCGATGCCCAGCTCCCCGCACATCCCGACGACCCCGGCCACGATGGCCCGGCGCGACGGACTCTGGTGGATGCCACGCACCAGCGCCATATCCAGCTTCACGATATCCGGCTGGAAATCGGCCAGCAGGTTAAGCCCGGCAAAACCGGCGCCAAAGTCATCAATCGCGGTCTTGAAGCCGATGCGCTTGTACTCCGTCAGGATTTCCGCCAGCCATTTGCCATCGTTGATTTCCTCGCCTTCCACGGTCTCGAAGATGATGCGCTCGATCGGGAAGCCGTGGCGCCGTGCGGCATCCAGCGTGGAGCGGATGCACACCTCGGGCCGGTAGATGGCGTTGGGCAGGAAGTTGATCGAGAGAAGGGACCCCATCTGCAGCGAGGCGGCGGTCCGGATTGCCTTCTCCCGGCAGGCCTGGTCGAACGCGTACTGGTGTTCCGTCCCCACCTGCGACAGTACCGAATGGGCAGACTCGCCGTCGGGGCCGCGCACGAGCGCCTCGTGCGCGAAGATCGCGCGTGACCGGATATCCACGATCGGCTGGAACGCGTAGCTGAAATCAAATCCAAGCGCAGGTGCGTCCCGGCACAGGGCGCACCCGGCACGCTTGTCGGGGGTGGGCATGGAATGCGCTCTCTGGACGGCAGGGGCGGGCAGTGTAGCCCCTGCGCCGACAAGGCCAGGTGCAGGTGCGCCGCAGCCACATATTGGCCCGGATTACTTTAGGCAGGCGCGGTCCTTGTGGTGCACCGCCATTGTCTGCAGCACAAAGCCGCCGGATGCCCCAGGAAGCACATGAAACCGCCGTTGTCACATGCTGTGCTTGCTGCCCTTGCGCTTGCAGGCGTCTGCAGCCCTGTACTTGCCCGTTCCGATGCGGAACCGCGGTATCTGGTTGCCCCTGCACGGGTGCCGCAGCCGGTCGACCACGCATTTCCCGGCGTGATCGAGATCGAGGTTGACGCCACGGATCTGCCGCGCAGGCTGTTCACGGTGCACCAGCGCATCCCGGTCGCCGGCGCGTCCCAGCTTACGCTGCTGTATCCGCGCTGGGAGCCGGCAAGCCATGGGCCGAGCCTGACGGTCACCGATCTTGCCGGGTTGCAGATAACGGCGGCGGGCAAGCGGTTGGCATGGCAGCGGGACGGATACGAGCCCCACGCCTTCCACGTGCAGGTTCCCGCAGGGACGCCAGCGATCGATGTCACGTTCCAGATGGTCAACGCGGGCGACCTGCTGACGCCGGACATCGTCAGCGTGCCGTGGCAGCGCCTGGTGGTGTATCCCGCCGGATGGTACGCGCGCAACATCGCCGTGGCGGCGACCCTCACACTGCCCACCGGGATGCGTGCCTTCACCTCGTTGGAGCCGGAGCGCAGCCAGGCAGCGACCCTGGCCTTCCGGACGACATCGCTGGAGACGCTGCTCGACTCGCCCGTGCTGGCCGGGCGACACGCTGCGCGGGTGCCCCTGGCCGGCGACGGCATGCCGCCCGTCTCGCTCGACATCGTCGCGCTGCGTTCCGGCGACCTGGAGGTGCCGGCCGCACGCGTGGCAGAGCTGCGCAGGCTGGTTGCGCAGATGGGCCATGTTTTTGGCCCCGCGCCGTTCCATCGCTACGAGATCCTGGCCCGGCTCAGTGACGAAGGATCAACGGGCGGCACTGAACACCGCGCTTCGAGCGAAAACGAGCTGTCGTCGTCCCACTTCCGTGCGTGGGACGATCAGATCCTGTTCCGCGATCTCATCGCGCATGAAGTCATCCATGCCTGGAACGGCTTCTACAGAACGCCGGCCGACCTCTGGGCACCCACCCCGAACGTGCCGGTGTCCGGCAGCCTGCTCTGGATGTATGAAGGGCAGACCGAATTCTGGGGGCGGGTGCTTGCCACCCGCGCGGGGCAGTTCAGCCCCGCCGAACTGCGGGATCGCCTCGCTATCGAGGCGGCGGAGGTTGCCAATCGGCCGGGCCGCGCGTGGCGCCCGCTGTCCGACGACGTCCACTATCCGGCCTTCATGCTGCGGCAGGCGATGCCGTGGCGGGACTGGCAGCGACGGCGCGACTATTACTCCGAAGGGGTCATGCTCTGGCTGGCGGTGGATGCACGGCTGCGCGAGCTGACCCATGACCGCCGCAGCATCGATGATTTCGCCGCCCGGTTTTTCGCTGGTGCCACGCCGGATGGTCCCACGCGTACCTATACTTTTGAGGATGTGTGCAGCGCCTTGAACGCGGTGGCACCTGCCGACTGGGCAGGGATACTGCGCAGCTGGCTGGACGCGCACGATGAACTGGACACGCAGCAGGGCCTGAACCGCATGGGCTGGAAGCTGGTGTACACGGAGACGCCGACGACAGCCTTCACCGCGAGCGAAGACGAAGCAGGCGTGTCCGATCTGAGCTACTCCATCGGCATCACCGCGCGCGACAACGGCGTGATCCGCAGCGTGGTATGGAACGGCCCCGCCTTCCGCGCACGCCTGCGCGCCGGCACGCGCATCGTCAAGGTCAACGGGGAACCTTATTCCACTGCAGGCCTGCTGGCGGCAGTCCGGCGCTCGGCGCACCGCCCGGTGGCGCTGGAGATCGAGCAGGACAAGCAGCCATCCAGTGTCGTGCTGGATTACCGCGGTCCGCTGCGCTACCCGAGGCTTGTGCGCCAGGCTGATCAGCCCGATCGCCTGTCCAGGCTGCTGGCGCCCCGCTGAGGCGGGGCAGGGTAGCAAGGAAGGCGTGATACGCAGTCCGCCGCCCGCGCGCCTTGGAGTGAAGGCGCTGGACTGCACTGGCCGGGTCGCGCTGAACGGCTACAGCGCGTCAAGGTTGCGCCGCAGTGCGTCCGCCTGCTGGGCCAGTGCGTCGCGGCGGCTGGCGGGCATACGCGCCAGCTGCCGGTAGGGCATCTCCAGGCGAGCATTGCCGCTCAGTGTCGCCGCGTTGCGGGACAGGAAATCCCAGTAGAGCGCGTTGAAGGGGCAGGCCCTGGGCCCGGTCGGCTGATCATGCCGGTAAACGCATCGCCCGCAATGGTCACCCATGCGGTGCAGGTAGGCGGCAGCGGAGATGTAGGGCTTGGTTGCGAGCAGGCCCGCATCGGCGAACTGGCTCATGCCGACCGTATTGGGCAGTTCCACCCACTCGAATGCGTCGATGTAGATGCCCAGGTACCACTGGTGCAGGGCATGCGGATCCAGACCGGCGAGCAGGGCGAAGTTGCCGATCACCATCAGCCGTTCGATATGGTGGGCGTGGGCGTTGGCCAACGAGCGGCCGATCGCAGCGCGCACGCACGCCATGCGCGTTCTACCGGTCCAGAACCATTCCGGCAACGGGCGACTATGGCCAAACGTGTTGTTGTGCTCATAGCCCGGCATCTGCGCCCAATACACGCCGCGGACATACTCGCGCCACCCCAGGATCTGGCGGATGTAACCCTCTACTGAGGCGAGGGGCGCACGGCCTTCGCGCGCCGCCAGTTCCACGCGGGCAACCACCTCCCGCGGCGAGAGCATCTTCACGTTCAAGGCAAACGACAGCAGCGAATGGAACAGGCGCGACGCCTGCGCACTGATCGCATCCTGGTAATCGCCGAAATGCGGCAGGCCATGTTCAATGAACGCGTCGAGCTGCTGCAGAGCCTCGGCCCGGTCCAGCGGCCAGCGCAGCGCATGCGCCATGGGATCGCCAAAGCTGGCCACCCCGGCATCGCGGATCGTCTGCCACAGCAGGCTGTGATCGTGGGTGGGCCGCAGGTCCGGCGGCTCGGGCGGGTCGCCCGGCCAGGCCTTGCGGTTTTCCGCGTCGAAGTTCCAGCGGCCACCCAGCGGTCCGCCATCGGATTCAATCAGCACCCCGTGGCGCTGCCGCATGTAGCGATAGAACACTTCCATCGTCCAGCGATCGCCACCTCGGTTGCCGAAGAACTGCGCCACCTCATCGCGAGTGGTCAGGAAGTGCTCACTGTCCACGCAGCGCACGGGAATGGCCTGCTGCGCTGCGTAATCGCGCAGTTGCTGGTCCAGTCGCCATTCGTCCGGCGCCTGGTATTCCAACTGGTCGGCCCCGTGGTGGTGCACAAGCCGGGTCAGGTTGTCGGGCAGCGATTGCCGGTTGGCAGGGTCATCAATGGCGAGGTAGCAGACCCGGTGCCCGGCCTCACGCAACTGCCCCGCGAAGCGGCGCATCGCTGCGAAGATGGCCAGGATCTTCTGCGCGTGATGCATCACGTAATCCGTCTCCTGGCGGATCTCCATCAGCACATACACCACATCAGCCGAGCGTTCGGCGAACCAGGGATGGCACGGATTGAGCTGATCCCCCAGCACCAGGCGCAGGCAGGTCACGAAACGCTCCTGGGCAAGCGGAATGGCACGAGTGGGGGCGGCGGCAAGGACATTCGGGGTTCTGGCGCGGTGGCTGATTACCTGGATGTCTACGCAGCGGGGGCCGCGCTGGATGCATCCAATTCGCCGCTCAGCGCGTAGGACGGCTATGGCAAAGATGAAAAAACGGGCAGACCTGCCGCAGAAGATCTGCGCGACCTGTGGCCGACCCTTCGCCTGGCGGCGCAAGTGGGCGCGTGATTGGGACAATGTGCGCTATTGCTCGGACCGCTGCCGCGACCAGCGTGGGCGACCGGGCGGCTAGTCGAACACGGCTGGCAAACGCGTCCTTCATCGCAACAGCGGCACAATAGCGCGCTTTCCCGCAGAACAGGGAGGCCAGTGGCGCCATCGTGAGAGCCCTTTTCGTTATTGCCGCCAGCGTGCTGGCAAGTACCGCATTCCAGGCCAGTGCAGCAGAAGCCGGTCGGGATGCAACTCCCTATTTCGAGCCCGGCGGTGCTGTGCGATTCAATTATGGCTGGCTCGACTACGCGCCTACCAGTCGCCTGCAGCTGGAACTGCTGCAGGCAGACATCGATGCCGGAGCCGGACCTTTCTCCTTTTCCGCGCAGTACCGCTGGTACGACGGCTTCCACGCCGTGCACCATGCCTATGCGGGCTGGCAGTTTTCCGAACACACCCAGCTCAAGGCCGGCGTCCAGCAGGTGCCGTTCGGGCTGTTGCCCACAGCGTCGCAGAGCTTCTGGTTCGGGTCGGGCTACTACCTGGGTATCGAGGATGACTACGATCCCGGGCTGGTGCTGGCCCACACCCGTGGTGACACCACTTGGCATGTTGGCTGGTTCTCCGGTGATGAATATGGCACCGGCGCCCGCTACGACCGCTATTCGTTCGATGTGGCGCAGACCGACGCGCTGCCGTACCGCGAGCGGCAGCGTCTGCATGCTCGGGTAGAGCAGACGCGCAGCTGGGCAGGGGGCGATCTGTTGCTGGGCGCGTCAGCCTTTGCAGGCAAGGTGCAGAACACGCAGACGCGCCGCCATTACGGCCACCAGGGTGCGGCCGTGCACGCACAGTGGAAGCGCGATGGCTGGACGGCGCAACTGCAATGGGCGCGTTATCGCTATGACATTCCCGGCGAGCGCATTGCGATGTCGGCGTTCGAAGCGCCGTTCGAAATTGCAGCGCAGGCCGATGTGCCCAGTGCGAATGTGGCCTACTCGTTTGCGCGAAAGGGCATGCTGGACAACCTGACCTGCTACAACAATCTCAGCATGACGCGCCCGGTGGGGCACAGCGCCGGCGTACGGGATTCGTGGCAGAACGTCACCGGCTGCAGCCTGCAGAAGGGCATCATGACCACCTACGTCGACTGGATTGCCGGCCGCGACATGTGGTTTGCCGGCGGCGAGGGCATCGGCATCAACGATGGCGGCCCCTCGCAGTGGCATTCCCGGTTGAACGTGAATGTCGGGTTCTATTTCTGATCTCGCGCGCCTGGCCAATCGCCCGGCTACAACCGCTTGCGCATGAAAACCCGAGCATGTCCCGGCGGGTAATCCTGCAGCCGCGCGAAACACGCATACCCGTGCCGCGCGTAGAACCCCTCGGCCTGCCAATCAAACGTATCCAGCCGCGCACAATGCGCGCCCAGCCAACACGCCCGGCGCTCGCACAACACCTGAATCACCAGCCGGCCCAAGGCCACTTCGGCAAGGATGCCGCCCAGCAGAGAGTCGTCGCAATCCCGCATCACCCATCGGATGTGTGTCTCCGCAGCGTCGTGATTGGACGTGCGGTAGAAGCCGCCGTGCGTGGCCAAGCGCTACCGGGGAACATCCCGCTCTGGTAGCGCCGGGCCGTGCCCGGCGAGCGCGAAGCGCGGACTGCGTCCGACGCCATGAACGCCTGCACAAACGCCGCCGGGCACGGCCCGGCGCTACCGATGGTGCCTTACGCCTTCGTGCGCGGCCACACCTATTCGTTGTTGATCTTCCTGGTCAGTAAGCTTCATCCGGGCCCATGCCATACGCCAGCCCGCAACGGCTAATATGCCGTGGGATTGGACACCTTCGGGGAAGGGACACGCAATGGATATGCAGATGGGCACGCACACCCTGCCGGCAGGGACGGCGGGCAATGAGGCGCTGACGTTTCAATGGCTGTACGCGCGCGTACAACCGCTGGTGGATCACAGCATCTACCCCAAGGCGGGGCCGGTTGAGCGCTGGTCGTTACGCATTGGCGGCATCGGGGGTGCGGTTGGGCTTGTTGCTGCATGGCTGCTCGACCGTTGGGTGCCAGTCAGCGTTCTGCTACCGGTCACGCTGCTTTGCCTGCTTGTTGAGATCGGCGGTTTCGCCGTCCATGGGATCCTGTCAGCCAAACGGCAGTACCGGCAGTACCTGCAACCCAGGCTGTCCCACGCCAAGGAAATGGACAGCGAATATCGGCACTGGGAATGCGTGATCGCCGATGTTCGACGCTTCCCGAGAAGCCAACGTGAGCAGCGCCTCCGTTTTGTCAGTGCCGTTAGAACGGGCATGGTCGAGCGGATGGGCCTTCTCTATGGCGGCGTACAGCGACTGGGTCCCTTCCCGCTGCTGATAGCCCTCTACGTGCAGTACCGAAGCTGGAAGGAAAATGGTTGGGCAGGCGTCTTTGATGTCGGCCTTGCAGGAGGCATCCTGATTTTTGCCATGGTGCTCCTTTATGTAATGGCCTGGCTGCTGATCAGCCAGCGCATCCGGCTGGACACCTACATCAACCTGCTCGAAGCTTCCCTGCAGGACCCCGAGGCGAACCCGCCCGCCGGCTAGAGGCGGGCGGGCTCGACTACTCCTCCGCCCGTAAGCGTTCGCCATGCTCCAGCCAGACCCTGAACTCATCCCGTAGCGGCAGCACGTCCGGCGCAAGCAGATCAACACCCGGGGGCAGGCGAATAACCAGCCCGGTTGCGGCATTCTCAACCGCCATCACCGGAAGCCCCTGGTAGCGTATCTGGAACCACGCTGCAGGCGAATCACCGGCATCCAGCGTAAAGCCCTTCCGCGCCTGCGCGTCGGCGAACCCCTGCGCGTGGCGGCGCAGGAAATCAAACAGCCCTGGCGGCACGGATTCGAAGGTGCGGACCTCCGCAGGCGTAGGCGATGCCTCAACCAGTGGCACGGGCAGCAACAGCAACGCGAGTAGAATCGAGCTTGCTCGACGATACCAAGTCATATGTTGACCCTCGTCAGGCAGCCGGCCGCACGCGTTCCTGGATGAAGATCGTCAGCGCAAGACAGGCCATCGCAAGCCCTTCCATCACCCGATCGCCCACGTACTGATCCGGATCGCCATTCTGGCGGGCACGTTCGGCCGCCAGCAGGATCTCCTGGATGACGCGCTGGCCCGCCAGGGCGCAGTCGGCATCGGAGAGCGCGACCCTGCGCCAGGGCAGGGGATGGCGCTCGGGCCACGGTTGGCCGTCGGACGCCGCACCTGCGCCAATGCTGTGCAGGAGGGCAATCAGGCTGTTGGGATCCTGTGCTGGCTCGGAAGCAGGGGCTTCCGGGGTGGGCTTGGGGGCAGGGGAGTAAGGCTTGGACATGGCGTGGCTCCTAACGTGCAGGCAGAAGCCGCCACCGATAAAGGTGGCGGACGATGCGTGGTTCGAAATCCGGAACACGACTAAGCCCGGGCGGGCGCAAGGCCCCCACGCACCGCCCGCCATAGCCGGCCGACGGATTGCCAGCCGGCACCACGCGAGGCGGTGCCGGCTGGCAAGCGTAAACAACAGTCGTGTTACCGGGATTTCGAGCCCCGGCCACCCTTTTTCGGTGGCCTAGCTAGGATTACGCCCGGTTGCGCGCTGTGCCTAGGGGATGGGGTCGAATCCGCCAATTCCCGCGACGCTTTTGGCATTGTCTCATAGCAGGAGAGGGCGGCAAGACGCCTACTCCACAAAGGAAAGTGCGCGCCTCTGCGGCAACGGCGCTGCATCGAAATGATTGATGCGAAGGCATCTGCGAGCGGGCGTAATACGACACAATTGGATCAACTGGCGCTGAGAAGCCGGACAACGAGGCTATGCGTGGAACGCACTGAGAAGGATTTCACGTTGCTCACACTCCCGGCTGGGGGGCGGTCCTCGCCACGTTTGGGCTGGTGCAAGGCGCGTTGTACCTGAAGGCCTATTGGGGTCACTTCGGCCTGGATCCGTTCCAGTTTGTCGCGGTGGGGGAACTGGCCCTGGCGGGCCTAGCCGCCATGGGTTTTGTGCTGTTTCTCTTGGCCGTTGGGGCGCTGCTGGGTGGCTGGATCGAGGGCGGTTGACAGCCGAAGCCGCAAAAAGAGGTGTTCGAGCATGGCTGGTTCCAACAATTTTCTTCGGCGCGCTTGCTGCCCTCATCTGGTGGGCAGAGGCATGGCCCGCGCTGATTGGTATGGTCTTGACCATTTGCTGCGTACTGGCCGTCCAGCTTTCGCCCGTGGTGCCCCGTGCCATCAAGGACTCCCCTTGGATGATCTATTTACTGGTGATGATCGTCTACGTATCGGTTGTTTCAAGCTGGCTCGGCGAGAAGCGTGCGGGGGACATCACCGCAGGGGGGGGGGCAAACCAACACCTTCATCCTCCGCACTGAAGCCGGCTTGCGCGGCGACCTGGTCTTGATCGGCCGCCTTGGTGACACCCATGCGCTGTGGGACCCCGCGAAGAAGACGACAACTATTTTCCCAGTCAGCGATATCACATCGCTGGAAATCGCGCGGAAGGGATCAAGCGTAGTTCCGGCCACGAACTAGCCGCTTCTTTTGGCCTGTACGGCTCAGGAAGCCTTGTGTGACCGCCGCAAGCCCTTCTTCGTATTTCGCAGCTGCCCACTGAACGATCAGTTTGATGGATGGCTGATAGCGATGTGCTGGGTCAGAATCCTAAACTCATACCAACGATAAGGGTTCGTTATCGGGGGTAGGGCAAAGGGTCCGCCTCTGGCCGGTAGCCGCCGTTTCGCGGCCGTACCAGCATCTAACCCCGTGCGTGCGAAGCGCGCGGCCTAGTCGAACCGGCTCCTCGTGTAGAAGGTCACGTGTGGAAACACTTGGTTGAGGTAGTCAGATGCAGCTTGCGTTGCTGCTTCTGCCATTGAGATCGATTGCTCGCCAACGCCGTAACCGAAATTCGAAACGATATATCCAACACCGCCTAATACCCTCGCCTGGCCAAGCGCCAGAAGAGCGCTAGCGATGTCGGACTGGGCATCGTTGATCATGACGTCCGAAAAGCCGCAGCTGTCCATGATGTGGCCATTATTTTTGCGTTGGGCCGTCATTGCATAAGCTTGCGCGGCAGTCAATGCGAGCGCATGCGCTGCCTTGAGCTCGCGCTCGACCATCTTGATCAGGTCAGGAGACGCAACCGGATGGTTAATGAGCCTGATTCTGGCGCTGGGAATATCCTCCAATCGCAGCGTGAGCATCTCATCGGCACTCAGCGAGATGGATAGCTCTTCTAAGGCAACTACGTGGGTGTTGCGAAGGTGCTCTATCTCGTATTCATGGTCAAAGTTATGCGAGCGAGCGTCATGCAGTTCTTTGAGCTTCTCTAGGACGTGCTCGGCATCACTGGTGGTCGGAACAACGATCATTATCTTAGAGAAGGGGAGTGATTCCTTAAGCCAGACTGGCAGACCTGGGCAGTCGTGCTCATCTTGCTGGTCGGCCCAACGCCATTCGCGCTCATGCGTCCAATCTATTCGCTTCATGCCCCCTGGCGCGGTCGCCACGTAGCGGTATTGCTCATGCGCGGCGATTCCGCAAGATGGGTCCAAATGCCGTGGCCAGCCACGGAAGGGCTCGCCTGAACGCGCCGGTCTTTTTGGAGCCGCTCTATCCCAGGATTGGGCGTCCGCATTTAATATGGCGGCTACATCTGCTCCGCGAGGCCACAGCCGCACTTCTTGAACTTCTTGCTAGAGCCACAGGGGCAGGGTTCATTTCGTCCGACCTTGACCGCAGCAGAAATAGGTCCATTCCTTCGAACTGACGGAGAACGTGCGCCAAGGTGACGCTGCGGTATCGGGTTGGCCTTGATGTGCGCAATCAGTTGGCGTTGACCAGCGAGCGTTGCGCGGATCTCGGGCGACAAACCAGCCTCGTAGGCCTGGATCCTGTTCATCTCCGTCTCGGCCTCTAAGTGCAATCCGCAGTAAGCGAGAACAACGGCGTACTGCGCACGGACATCCAAGTGTCGATTCAGTAGCTGGTTGTCCACAACCACCGGCATGACGTACTGCTCAAGAACCATGCGCGCGCCCGGGAAGTCGCGCCGATCAATAAACTCGTCGGCAAGGTCCTGCCCGACGCGAATGAGCGAATCAATCGCGCCGGCCATGTTGTAAAACTTCATGGCATGGATTCGCGCGAAAGGCTCGGGAATTCCGAGTTTACCGGCAAGCATGGCTTTAAGTTCGAGCGCATCCGCGATCCGCTTGATGTTTGCGTGATCAAGCCCTGGCTTGTTTATGAGAGTCCAGATTGCGGCATTCGTCGCACCAGCGACTTGGTCAGCACGGATGCCGAGAGCCGAGTACGTCTTGTCGATGACCTGTTCGACCACGGCCATCGCGCTTGAGTAATGCCCAAGGTGAAAGAGCGCCGCGGCCGCGTTGTATAGGAAGATGCGGCGGTGCACTGAGCTATCAGGCAATCGGCTGTTCAGCTCTCCAATTGAGCGCATGACGGCTTTCGTGTCACCCTGATTCGATTGATAAAGCATGCGCTTCATCAAGAATGACTGAACTTCGCCCTCGCCGAGCACACCGCTGTCGATCAATTTTTCCATTTCCTCCAGCCTCGGCTCGATGCGATCAGCGTTCCCGAGTTTCATGTCTGAGAAGACAAGGCCATCAAGAGCCCAATAGCGCTGCTCCAGGTCCGTGCCCTCCTTGGCGACCAGCGCCTCTAGGCCCTGCCAGATCTCTACAGCAACACCCATCTCATGGAACATCTCTTCGCCGATGAGGTCCACGAGCGTCTTGACGTCCCCGGTGTCTAATAGCAGCCGTGTGTAGAGCGAAAACCGAGCCGTGTTGCGATTCCGCTCGAATCCTTCGACCAGCAGCTTCTTGAGCTCGATCCGGGCGCCAGAAGACACCTCGCCAGGCATGACGGACAGGTGCTGGCTCGCGACTACACGAATGGCGTCGTGAAGCCGAATTTCCTTGCTGCCATAGATTTCCACCACCCCGGCAGCTCGCAACGTCCGGACAATGCCGGCAACAGCTGCCTCACTTATAGCGAGAGCCTCGCGCAGCAGCTTGTGGATCTCGGCCGGTAGCAAGCCGATGTCAGACAGGCTTAGTACGGCAACCACCTCCTGCGCCGCCGGGGAGAACGCACTAAACACCTTCGCCAAGATGACCTCTTGCGCGGTTTGGGTCAGGTTCGTCAACGCTTCTACAGCCTCGCACATCTGTGCGAGGCTCCCGCCGTACTCCTCGCGAGCAATCGTGGCCGCACTTCTGACGAACAGAGGCATTCCTGCCGTTAGCGCCTTCAGGCGCCCCATGGTGGCCGCATCACCGCGGCAGCCCCACCCGGCGGTCGCGGCTGCAACATCGTCAATCCCCCATCCATTCAGCGGTTCTCGCTCCAGGTCCAGAAGAGCTTCAATCTCGGACAAAGTTCCCACTGGCTGCGCGAGGAGCGTCAATTGAAGGGCCGATGTGACGTCAGCGATGCGCTTCAGAGACTCGGCCGGAACGCGATGCACATTGTCCAAGACAACGATTGGCGAGAGGCCCTGTTCCTTGAGATAGATGTCAAGCTGGCGCAGTGACTCGACGCCAGTGGCACCCGGCAACAACACTTTGCGCGTCACATCTGAACCTGCACCGGCGAGCTTGGCAGCTAGCTCACGGACAAGCGACAGAGCCAAGGCCTCCCCTGGCGTCTCCGAACAGTCATAGTACGTGCAACTTTGGCTACTGTAGGCAGCTGTTTGGGATGCCCAGGCGGTCTTGCCAGCACCCGAGAAGCCAGAGATGATTCGGACCCGCGAGCTCGATTCAATCTGAGGCTCGTTCTCCTGTGGACGGTAGTGCTCCGGTGGTGCAGGGAAGTCCTGCAGCTGAACAAGAATCTGGTCGAACAGCGATGCCAGTTCTGCGACCACAAAAGTGTGATCCGCATGAGGAGCCTCACCTGCCGCCGCGGCCTGGGCGCGACCTGCCAGTTTCCAAACAAGGGAATCAGGGGCCAGCATGGCAAGCGGCACTTGTCCAGCTTGATTGACGCACCAGGAGAGCGCAGCATCGATATTCTCCCAGGCCGGTGGAAGCAGGCCAGTGTCACCAGAACAAACGCGACCTGGCCACAGGATCTCAACGTCTTTTCCCAGATTCCCGGCCGTGACCTGCTGAGCCAAGGACGGTCCCAAGGCGCTGTTCACCACCACCACAAAGGTCGCCCGGCCCGGTCGTCGGCCCTGCAGGTGCTCTTGGCGCAGAGCGTTGAACCGCTCCAAGGCCGAACTGACATCCGCCGGCATGATCGCTTGGCTGCGAGTCTTGACCTGTATGTAGGTTCGTCCTGCGGACGTGATGAACTCGATGTCTTCGTCACGCTCGACCACTATAGATGTCGCGCCAACCTGATCTGAAGTCAGCAGGCACGCAGCAACATACAAGTGCTGATACAGGAAGCCTCGATGCACCGCCTTAATGCGGATCTCTTGAGCTGGATCGAGCGTCTGGGTCTGGGTCATATGAATATAAAGTATTGTAGGTGCGCTATCGTGGCCACTTCCGGCCCCGTTAGTCCATCAGCCGATCTGGGGTGCAACCCTCTTCCTGCTCAGTGCTGGCAGCTTTCTTGCTATATGGTCAAGCAAATGCAGCGGAGACGGGAGCGTTGAACTCAATAGCATCTTCCTCACGGCCGCTTTACTCTATATATTCAGCGGCTTCAAATCCACGGTCGCACTGTGTGGCGATTCAGCGCACCTCCCAAGGATCCAGATTATGGCAAGGCAACAACTGTCAGGTGCAGCTGCGCAAGTCGAAGCCAAGCGGCTCATTGCATTCTCACGCGAAGGTATCGAATCGACGCTAGCGCCGTTCGAACCAAAGAGCGCTTTCAAGGTTTGGTTCTCGACCTACCGCGGAATCGAAGAGCTCATCAATCTACCCATAGAGCTGGCTGGCGAGCCGCTGTTGTACAAGATCTTGGACTTTGACCTGCGTGACATGAAGGGTTTCGTACAGGATCTTGCGTCCATCAAGGTGGGTTTGGAGTTCCGCCTCTCGCGCCTGGTAGCGCGGCGTTTGCTTAGTACGATCCTACAATTGAAGGCCATCTCCACATCGTTTGCGATGCATGGACAGCCTGCTGCCAGCGAGTTAGTGACCGTCGGCTCGGCCATCGGCTACCTGCAGTCCCGTAGACGACATCTTCTGGCCCTACTTCACACGATTCCTCGTGCTTGCCGGGGCTCAAGGCGACTGCAGGAGCTAGATGGACTCAATCAATTCCTCTACTTGATCGAGACTGCTTGTGTGGGAACGACGGCGATGCATCGCAACCTGATTGAATCGCCCAGGCTTTTGTAGACAGTCGTCAGCCGTTTAGTGCGTACCGCTTCTCAAACTCTACCGGGGACAGCCCGTCGTTGGAACTGTGCCGCCGTTTTGGGTTGTAGAACATCTCGATGTAC